>JAAGKN010000673.1_pt1 | contig 184451 bp, 169 predicted proteins | sample 6206371 | NCBI WGS metagenome assembly JAAGKN01 (sample SAMN11533720, study PRJNA540317) | gut metagenome | isolation source: fecal pellets from male and female animal of same cohort | host: Peromyscus leucopus | place: USA:CA | collected 2017 | reverse complement strand
GGCTTGCAGGTCTTGGTGCTATTGAAGTTGCAAAAGAACTTGGTGCTGGACATTATATTATTGGAGTTGATCAGGATCAGTCATATCTTGCGCCTGATAATGTTTTAACGTCAGTTGTTAAAAATGTTGGGAATTCTCTTTATGAGATAACAAAGAATTATTTAAATACAAATGATTTTGATGGTGGCAAAATATTAAAATTTGGGCTTAAAGATGGTGCTGTAGGTATTGTTAAGCATGATTCTAAAATTAAAGATTACATTAAAGTTGAGATTGAGACTATAGAAGATAAAATAGTTCGTGATGATATCTTGGTTCCAAGCAATCTTGATGAATATAATAAGTTTTTAGATATGAATAATCTATTAAATTAAATCCTTGCTTAAAGAGAGGCAATTTCATTAATGTTTATTTCTAAATTTACCTTTTATATAAGGTAAATTTAGTGTTGTTTTTGTTGATAGTTTGTATAGATTTTTATTTTAAAATTGAAAAATGTTTAAATTTGTTTTATGGGAGAGAATAGCCTGTGTCAAAAAATTTATGTTTTATAATTTTATTTAGTTTATTATTTGTGTCTTGTTTTTCTTCAAAAAAATCTTCTTCTGTTGCTGTTGATAGTCGAATTGTTATGGGGATTATGGCTCCAGGCGATTTCAATGATAAGGGTTATTTGCAAAATGCTCTTGATGGTGCTGTTAACATAAGAAATGAGTTTAAAATCAAACTTATTCCAAAGGTTTTAACACCTTATCCTGTTGAAGGCAAGAGATTGATGACAGCTGATGAAGTATTAGCAGAAGATGTTTACGCGTTACAAAAGGATGGTGTCAATTTTATTTGGTTTATTAGTGCTCATTTTTCAGAGCCTGCATTAAGATTTGCTTATGAGAATCCAAATATTTTTTATGGAATTATAGATCCTTTTAATTATGTTAATGTTCAATTGCCTAAAAATCTTTTAGCTATTAATTTTAAATCTGAGGAAGGAGCATTTTTAGCTGGGTATCTAGCTGCTAAGATGAGTAAGAGCAATAGGATTGGGTTTTTGACTGGTGTTGATGTTGGGTATGTTGAAAGGTTTGTAATTGGATTTAGAGCAGGGGCTTTTTATGCAAATCCTAAGACAAAAGTTATTTTAAAGAGAATTTTAGATGAATTGAGCAACGATACTGGTAAAGAGGTTGCCGAGCACATGTATGTTGCGGAGGGCATTGATATTATTTTTCCTGTAATGGGTCCTGCGTTGCTTGGTGTGTTTACTGTTGCAAAGGAACTTGGGCCTGGTCATTATGTAATTGGGGTTAATAAAGATATGGCACACCTTGCACCTGGGCATGTTATTACTTCTGTAATTAAGGATGTTGGGAAGGCTATATACAATTTTTCATTAGATGCTGTTAAAAGTAATAGATTTAATGGTGGTAGGATGATTGAAAGAGGAATGAAGGAGGGCGTTATAGATATTATTAAGGACCCTAATATTATCGACAATGATTTGATTGATGTCATTACAAAGATTCAGACTGCGATAGTTAATGGGGAGCTTATTATACCTTCTACTGAACATGAATTTGATTTATTTAAGGCGAGGTTATAAAATTTAGTTAGATTGGTTTAAAGGGAGATATAATATGAAAAATTTATTTTTAATTTTATGTATTTTGTGTTTTTCATGTTCTGGTTCTAAAGCTGGTAGTGGACTTACTAAGATTGCTATCTTAGTCGATGGAACTTTTGATGATGAATCTTTTAATGGGAGTGCTTGGAAGGGTGCTAAGAAGGTAGAAAAAGAATTTGGATTAGAAATAATGATGAAGGAGTCTAATGCAAATTCTTATTTAGCTGATCTTGAGTCATTAAAGAATAATGGTTCAAATTTTCTCTGGTTAATTGGATATAAGTTTAGTGATTTTGCTATTATTGCTGCTTTGGAAAATCCAGAGAGCAAATATGTAATTATTGATCCGGTTTATGAGAGTGATTTGGTCATTCCTGAAAACTTGTCAGCCATAACTTTTAGAACTGAGGAAGGAGCATTTCTGGTAGGTTATATTGCAGCTAAGATGTCTAAGACGGGTAAAATTGGATTTTTAGGTGGATTTGATGATGTAGTTGTTAATACATTTAGGTATGGGTATGAAGCTGGTGCTATTTATGCAAATAAGCATATCAATATTGATAATAAGTATATTGGCAATTTTGTTAATACTGAGACTGGAAAGAATATGGCAAATGCGATGTATGCGGAAGGCGTAGACATTATTTATCATGTTGCAGGTTTAGCTGGGCTTGGAGTTATTGAGTCTGCTCGTGATCTTGGAGATGGGCATTATGTTATTGGAGTTGATCAGGATCAGTCACACCTTGCACCTGATAATGTTATTACGTCTTCAATTAAAGATATTGGACGAGTTTTAAATATTATGATTTCTAATTACTTAAAGACAAATGCCTTTGAAGGGGGGCAAGTATTAAGTTATGGATTAAAAGAAGGATTTTTAGATTTTGTTAAAAATCCTAAGATGATTTCTTTCGAGCTTGAAAAGGAATTAGATGATCTTTCTGAGGGAATAATTAATGGAAAGATTATTGTTCCAAATAATGAGAGGACTTATAATCAATTTATGAGGAAGATTCTTTAATTAATGTGAATTTCAAGTAATTATTGAGATAATATATTGCATATTTTTTCAATATGAGGTAGGCTTGATGTCTGTAGTTTGTGCTCAAGCTTTTTTAATTTTTAAGTTATCAATCTGTTTTTGTGATTTGTAGTTTTAACTGATTTGTTTTGATTAGATGTTGCTTAGCTTTAAGATTGTGTTTAATATTAAAATTTTTGGTTTTCAGTCTCATTTTGTTATTATAATAATGTATAATAAATAGGAGTCGATTGATATTTGTTTTTCAGAGGTTTGAGCATTGAATAAGAATGTGTTTCCCAAAATTTACTATTACGATCAGGATTTTATTGATATTTATAATAAGAGTCTTTCTTGGATTCGAGACAAAATTGTTTTCTCACAAGCTTTGGAGAAAGGTAGAAAGGATAAGAACTATTATTCTGAAAATCTTGAGTTTATAGATCAACTTCAAGCTTGTCTTTCAAGCTTTTTTCTTGTTTACAGTAATGGGGAATATTCCCCCACATCTACTATTGATAAGTTTTATGAACTTCAAGAGGCATCTGGTGCAATTAGAGCCCGTTATGACCATAATAATAATGTTGTTCATATGGAAGGAAATGATGATGGTATTGGATTGCCAATTTTTGCTTGGGTTGAATATAATTTATATCATAAAACAGGAAATAAGAGACGTATTTGTGATGTTTTGCCAGTTCTGAGTAAGTATTATAAATGGATAGAGAAAAAGTTTTTAAAATCAAATGGTCTTTATTCAATTGATATGAATAAAATTTTTTATAAAAATTCTCCCAGAAAGGATGCTTATTACCCTATAGATTTTAATTCATTTCAGGTGCATAGTGCATATTGTATTGCAAAGTTGGCAGACATATTAAATGATAAGAATTTATCCCTCGAGTATAAAAAGAGATATTTCTCTCTTAAAGCTAAAATTAATTCATTGATGTGGGATGAGAAAGATGGCTTTTATTATGATCTTGATATTAATGAGAATATTGTTAGGTGTAAGACAATAGTAGGATTCTTACCTCTTCTCTCTGAGATTCCAAGTGAGGATAGAATAGAGAGAATGATTTTTTATTTAAAAAGTCATGAACACTTTGGCACTCCAAATCCTTTTCCTACTCTTTCGGCTAATGATCCTGGCTTTAATTCGGATGGGAATGGGTATTATGGTTCTGTTTATACTTACATGAATTTTTTTGTTATTAAAGGACTTGAATATTGTGGACGTGCAAATATCGCAAGGGAATTTACCATAAGACATTTATATTATATATTAGATACTCTATTGCCCGATAGCAAAGTTAAGGGGCATATTTGGGAAGCTTATAAGCCAATGAAAGAGGGACCTGCATATTTGGATGTTGAGCAAAAACTCCTTCCAGAAAAAGATGTTATTTGTTATCTTGCACTTTTTAGTATTAGCCTTATGATAGAAAATATTATTGGACTTACAATTAGCTTGCCTGATAAAACAGTCTATTGGAATATTCCTGCTCTTGAAGTTATGGGAATAGAGAGTTTATCACTTAAGAAGAATCGAACCACAATTATATGCAATAAGGGCAAGAGGGGCTGGGAGATCAAAATGGAATCAGAAAAACTTTACTACTTTACAATAAATATATTAAATAAAAAAGAAAAGACTCTACCTATACCGTCAGGTAGATGTTCAATGCTTTTAGATAAGCTTTAATTAATAGGTTAGCTATAAACATTTATTCGAAATTAAAATCTTGGAGATATTGATATGATAGATGTTGTATTTTTAAAAACCTTGCTTGAAGAGAAGAAATACTCTGATATAAAGGAAGAGCTTTTAAGGTACGATGCTTTTGATATTAGTGAAGCTTTAAAGAAACTTAATGGTTCTGATTTGATTTTGCTTTATAGGTTCTTACCCAAGAAGGTTGCCGTTGAAGCTTTTTCTAACTTTGATCAAGTCACAAAAAATAAATTAGCTAATTCTTTTACAAATAGAGAAATAAGAGAGATGATAGATGAACTTAATCTTGATGATGTTATTGATCTCTTAGAAGAAGTCCCAGCAAATGTTGTGCAAAGGTTTTTAGCAAGTTCTACTGAGGAAAATAGAGAAATTATTAATAAATTCTTGTCTTACAGTGATGATTCTGCTGGTTCAATTGTGACTATAGAATATATTGAGCTTAAAGATTATTTTCGTGTTGGAGAAGCTCTTGATTATATTAGAAAGGTTGCAAAAACTAAGGAAGACATTTATACCTATTATATTACAGATGAAGAAAAACGGTTAAAAGGCGTTGTCAAGATTGAAGATTTAATGTTATCTAGTGATGATGTTATTATTTCTGCAATAATGAAAAATAGTGGATTTTATATTGTAAAAGTTAGTGATGAGAAGGAAGATGTTGCTCTGCTTTTTCAAAATCATGATATCTCGAGTGTTCCTGTTGTTGATAATGAGGGACGAATGATAGGAGTCATTATTATTGATGATATTCTTGAAGTTATTCAGAATTTAAATACTGAAGATTTTCAGATAATGGCAGCAGTTACCCCTTTAGGTAAGTCTTATCTTGATACTTCTATTTTTGACATGACAAAAAATAGAATAATTTGGCTTTTGGTACTTATGATATCTTCTACTTTGACCGCCACTATAATTACTAATTATCAGAATTTAGTTTTATCTTTGGTTATCTTAACCAGCTTTATTCCACTTTTAATGGATACTTCAGGAAATGCTGGCTCGCAAGCATCTGCGTTAATCATTCGCGAACTTGCTCTTGGGACTTTGAAGGTAAGGGATTTTCTTAAGGTGCTACTTAAGGAAGTATGTGTTAGTGTTTTAGTTGGTTCAATTCTTGCTAGTATTAACTTTTTAAGAATTATATTTTTTGTAATTCCTGAACATAATGAGAGGTTTAGAATAGCTTTTGTTGTTTCTGCATGTTTGATGATAGGGTTGATGGTAGCAAAAATATTGGGCGGTCTTTTACCCATTTTAGCCAAGTTTGTAAAAATAGATCCAGCTTTAATGGCTGGGCCTTTAATTACTACTATTGCTGATGTTATTACCTTAATTGCTTATTTTAATATAGCAAAATTAGTATTAGCCAATTATTTTTAAGTGTGCTCTATTTCTAGTGGGAGTAAATGGAATTAAAATAGAATTAAATTGGAGAAAATTTTGAGTGATTGTATTTTTTGTAAAATAGTAAAAAATGAAATGTCCTGTTATAAGGTTTATGAGGATGAGTTAGTGCTTGCTTTTCTTGATATTAATCCTTTAAATATTGGACATACTCTTGTTATTCCAAAACAACATAGCAATGATGCTTTGGGTATGAGTGATGAAATTAATGGACAAATATTAAAGGTTTGTAAGAGGATAGCTCTTTCTTTGAAAAAGTTAGATTTGAATATTTGTAAGGGCGTTAATATTTATAGTGCAATTGGTTCTGATGCGGGACAAGTTATTTTTCATACTCATTTTCATGTGATTCCGAGGTTCCGGGGGGATAATCTTGGTTTTAAGAGAGGCAGTAATATTGAACTTTCAGGAGATGAACTTTTAGATTTGTCGGAGAAGATAAGTCAGAATATTTAAGATTTTTTATTAAAATAGAGATTTTGCTTTTATAAAAACTTGTTACTAAACCTAAGTTAGTCTGTATGTTGAATTTAAATTGCAGGACATATTGTAAAATATCTTACTTATATTTTACAAATGACATAGTGTTTTTTGTAAATGGATTTTTACTGTTCTTAAGGATATGTTAAGTTTTCCTCTTTTATATTTGTTAGTGTTGTTAAATACCGATTAGATTCATATTTTGCCATGTTTAGATTGTGATCTTGGTAATTACCACATTCCTTTTCAGTTGCTCCTGTGACATTTCCTTGAAAATTTGTAATCTCATGAAAAAGCCAAGATATTAAATCAATAAGATCTTTGCTCTCATAGTTTCCTAAAAGGATTAGGTAAAATCCAGTTCTACAGCCCATTGGCCCAAAATATAATATTTTATCGCCCCAGACTTTATTATTTCTCAGCAGTGTTGCTCCTATATGTTCAATTGTATGCATTTCCGCGTTATTAATTACAGGCTCTCTATTGGGAGCTTTCATCCTAATATCTACAGTAGTGCATGTTAAATTTTCAAATATATCTTTTCTTGATATATATATACCAGGTTTTAGTTTTGTGTGATCAATTGTAAAGCTCGATATTTTATTCATATTTTAAACTCCTTTTTTATTATGTCTACGAAATCTAATTTTTCCCATTCTAGTTCATTTTTTCCGAAATGTCCGTATATGCATGTCTTAGAGTAAATAGGTTCTCTTAATTTTAATTTTTTAATTATACCGTTGGGAGTTAGGTCAAAGTTATTTATGATAAAACTTAATATTTTTTTTTCATATTCATGATCATTTATGCCTGTAGTTATTTTAATAGATACTGGATTGGGAATTCCAATGGCATAAGCAAGTTGCATTTCAAATTCTTTAGAAATGCCTGCGGCTACCATGTTTTTAGCAATGTATCTTGATATGTAAGCAGCTGACCGGTCAACCTTAGTAGCATCTTTGCCGCTGTAAGCACCACCACCATGCCTTGCAAATCCACCATAACTATCAGCAATAATCTTTCTTCCTGTAAGACCTGTATCCCCAGTAGGTCCTCCGATTACAAAATTGCCTGAGGGGTTAATATAATATTTGATATTCTCATCAAGCATTGATTTGCTTTGCAGGGTAGGTTTTATAATCTTTTCAATAATTGTTTGTCTTAGGAAATCTTGGGGAATATCAGGGTCATGTTGATGAGATACAACAATATTATTGATTCTAATAGGATTTTTATTAGAATCATATTCAATGGTAACTTGGGATTTTGCGTCAGGACGTAGCCATTTAATTTCACCTGATTTTCTAAGTTCGCTGGCTTTTTGCAAGATTAAGTTAGATAATTCATATGCTATTGGTAAAAAATTTTCAGTCTCATTGCATGCATAACCAAATATTATTCCCTGATCACCTGCTCCTATATCTTTCGTATCTTTTTTATCAACTGCATTTGTAATGTCAATTGACTGGGAGCCAATAGCATCAATTATTGTAGCAGATTTATAGTCAAGTCCATATTCTATATTTGTGTATCCAATATTTTTTATTGTTTGTTTTGCAATTTCCTTTATATCTATATCTTTTTTTGCTTTGCTGTTTATCTCTCCTGCTATTACTACTAAGTTCTGTGAAACTAAAGTCTCGCATGCGACTTTTGCCATTTTATCTCTTTTAAGTATTTCATCAAGTATAGCGTCAGAAATTTGATCCGCAATCTTATCCGGATGTCCTTCAGATACGGCTTCAGATGTTGATGTTAGATTATTATTGAGCATATTATCACCTTTGTATATAAATTATATGAGTTTAATGAGTTCTCTTACCATCTTGGCTGAGTTCATTGATGCATCTTGTAAGAACTTATTGAAATCTATGTGATTATCTTTGATGTTTAGTAAATCAGATATAGAACGAATGATAATAAAAGGTATTTTGAATGTATATGCTACTTGGGCAACCGCAGCACTTTCCATCTCTACAGCTAAAGCATCTGCAAAGTTATTTTTAATTTCTTCTAATTGTTTTTCGTCTCCAATAAATTGATCACCTGTAAGTATTAGACCAATATGAACATTAATATTTTTAAATTTATCTTGGGTAATATTAATAATTTTGCTTAATAAATTTTCATCTGCTTTAAATTTTTGTGGAAAGCCCGGTACTTGCCCTATTTTATGTCCAAATTTAGTTAAATTAAAATCATGAAATGCCGTTTCTGATGATACTATTATGTCTGTTATTTTAAGATTTGTAGATTCTTTAATCCCCCCAGCAGTTCCTGAATTAATTATATGAGTGATTTTATATCTTGATATAATATAGCTATTCCACATAGCGGCATTTACTTTTCCAATGCCAGTAGTTAAAGAGATTACCTTGTGACCCGCAATTTCTCCCTTATAAATTTTTTTCCCACCCGAATACTCATCTAATATAACTTCTTCTTTGTTTTCGATAATCTTATTTATCTCTGTCGATTCTTCATCCATTGCAGATGTTATTAAAATCATACTTTTCTCCTTTTACATTTCCTTTAAGCCATATTTTTTTAAAATAAATTCTATTTCATCTTGTCTTAGTATTTTTTTTACTCCCGTTTCTGTTTTAGGTATGGATTTAACGTAATTTTGATTTTCGCTAGGGGGTACAATTTTGCCATCCTTTATTATGTATTTTATATATGGGACATTAACATTAATTTCGTTGATTTTTATTATTTTAGCAATTGAATTGTCATTAAGTTCAACAATAAAGTCTAGAGGACATTGAGAGAGAACCTTAATTATTAGTTTTAAAACCCTTTTATCAAATTTCCTATCAGCATCTTGTATTAGTTCAATAAGAGATGCACCAGAGTTTAAAGCTCCTTTATATGTTTTCTCTAGAAGGATTGCACTGTATGCACTAGCGGCACCTATTATATTAGACTCAATATTTATCTTTTCGCTTTTAAGTTTGTTAGGGTATCCTGAACCATCTAAGTTTTCTTTATGAGTTAGTATTGCTAGGCAGATAGATTGTGAGAAATTAGTAGTTGAGAGTATTTTATAACCAAGTATGGGATATTTTTTGATTACTTGAAATTCTTCATCGCTTAATTTTTCTTTTTTTTCACTTATTCTCAAAGGGATAAATAGGAAACCTATTTTGTGCAGAAGAGCTATTGTACAAAGTTCAACTGTCTTATGATTGTTTAAATTCATCTCGTTTCCAAGTGCCACGGTTAGTATTGCGGTGTTTATTGAGTGAACAACATGGTAGTCGGACAAGAGCTTAGGTACTTTCATATATTTGATGAATGTTTGTTGATTTTTTTTATAAAATTCCATTACCTTTTTGATGGTTGGAAGAACGTCTTGATAGTAGATTTTTTTGTTTTTCTTGCAAGTTTCATATACTTCTTCTAAATTACTTATTAGTATATGATAATTGGCAATGGACTCTTCATCATATTCTATATTAATAAGTTTTTTTGTTTCTCGTATTAATGTTTCATCAAAGAACGTTCTTTGCAGCTTGAGAGCATTTTTTAAGCCCCATTTTTCAATAAGTTCAGTGTTAATAGGGTTTAAAAGCGAGTTTTTAGGCCATACTAAGAAATCTTTATCTATTATATACGAAAAATTTTTTATATCTTTTGATAGGTTATCAAAGCTTTGCATTTTGCTCCTTAGGCTCCAAACTTAGTAATAAGCGTGTGTTAGCATATTATTTATTAATTGTCTATCTATTTAGTATAATACTACATGTATACATTAATTTTAAAATTGAACTTTATTATAAGAGATTTTTGATGGTTGATAGAATACTTTTTATTTTTAATATCGTGTTTTTTGGCATTTTCCTGTGTTTTATTTATTTATTAGAAATTTTAAAATTTTCGAATTTTTTAGACTTTATTGTTTTGCATGCTCAGGTTCTTTTAACTTTTATTATATTTATATTTATTTTTAATATTGTTTATTCTAAACTTCTATATTCAAGATTATATTTTATATTGAATGGTGTAGAGCATACTTATACTTTTTTAAAGCTTAAGATGATTCGTAAGACACTTAAGAGTGTATTTGATATTTCTCTTCTTTTAAAAATAATTTTAATTAAACAAGATAAAAAGAGTCTTGATGAGATTTATTTTTATTTAAAAGATACTAAAATGAGCAATAAGACGATAATAGAACTTTATTCTATATGTATTAGTTTTAGAGAAAAAGAGAAAGCTTCTAGTTTGATTGTAAATCATGCAGGCAGTGAGAATAAATGGATAAGGTATTGTGTGGCACTTAATACTATTTCCGATAAAGAATATGGTAAATTAATTGATGAAATCAATTTTTTAAAGAAGTATTTTTTAAGAGGGGATCCTATTTTTACACTTTATTTTTATTATGTTTTGAGAAAATCGAATTTGGAATACCAATTGATTGAAAAAAATAGGCTTGAGATTAGAGGTAAGTATTTTAAATATAAAGATCGATTGAATGTTAAGCATACAAAGTTGCTTAATTCAAACTTATTTTTTATAGTGTTTTATTACATTTATGATATTTCAAAAAAGGATATTTTTTATTAAAAGAGGTATGTTTTGAATATAAGAGTTAGATATGCGCCTTCTCCTACTGGGTTGCAGCACATTGGAGGCATTAGAACAGCTTTATTTAATTATTTTTTTGCTCGGTCCTGTGGTGGGAAATTTTTGCTTAGAATAGAGGATACTGACCAGAGTAGATATTTTCAAGAAGCAGAAGAGGATTTGTATCAAAGTTTAAAGTGGCTTGGCATTGATTTTGATGAGGGACCTACTTGTGGAGGTCCTTATGAACCTTATGTTCAGTCAAAGAGAACAGCAATATATCAAAAATATGCTAAACAATTGATTGAACTTGGAAATGCTTATTATTGTTATTGCAAGCCTGATAGACTTGAGAGGATCAGAAAGATTCAAACTGTAAATAAAATGGCACCAGGTTATGATAGACATTGCAGAAATTTAAGTGAGAGTGAAATAAAAGATGTTTTAAGTTTAGGCATCACTCCTGTTATTAGATTTAAGATTCCTCTTGACGGGGAGACTTGTTTTAATGACATTTTACTTGACAAGGTTACGTGGGCAAATAAGGATATTAGTCCTGATCCTGTGATTCTTAAATCCGATGGACTTCCAACTTATCATCTTGCAAATGTTGTTGATGATCATTTAATGGAAATCTCGCATGTATTAAGAGCTCAAGAATGGGTGTCCTCAGGGCCTTTGCATGTGCTTCTTTATAATGCTTTTGGATGGAAGCCCCCCATTTATTGCCATCTTCCAATGGTAATGGGAAGCGATGGTCAGAAATTAAGCAAGAGGCATGGTGCTACAGCTTTAAAACAATTTATTGCTGATGGATATCTTCCAGAAGCTATTATTAATTACATTACCTTGCTTGGTTGGTCTTATGATGATAAGAGTGAATTTTTCACGAAAAATGAACTTCAAAGACTATTTTCTATTGAGCGAGTCAATAAATCCCCTGCTGTTTTTGATTATAATAAATTAGATTTTTTTAATAGCCATTATATTAGAGAGAAAGGAGATGATGAGTTAGCCAAGCTTTTAATCCCATTCTTGCAAAAAGCAGGCTATATTAAAGAAGATATTAATTCTTGTGATGAGCAAAAATTAATGCTTTTAATTCCTCTAATAAAGCCAAGAATTAGAAAACTTAGTGAGGCTGTAACTATGCTTAAGTTTTTCTATGAAGATATTAAAACGTGGAATTTAGATGAGTTTTTAGGTAAGAAAAAAACAGCAAGTGATATTTATTTGCTTTTGGAAAAGATTAAGCCAGTATTAGAAGATTTTGAAACAAGGATGTTGCCTGATAACGAAAAAATTTTTTATAATTTTGCTAAGGAGAATAATCTAAAGATAGGAGAAGTGCTTCTTCCAATTAGGATTGCAGTTCTTGGAAGCAAGGTATCACCGCCTCTTTTTGATTCTTTGCAATTACTTGGCAAAGTTAAGGTTTTTGATAGAATAAGTCAAGCGCAACAATTTTTAAAAAGACATGAATTATAAATAAGTTTTTAGGATGTTTAAGTATGATTAGAATAGAAGATATTATTTCACTTGCTAAGAGAAAAGGTTTTGTATTTCAATCCTCAGAAGTTTATGGGGGTCTCTCAGGTGTATGGGATTATGGTCCTTTGGGTATTGAGCTTAAGCAAAACATACAAAAAGAGTGGTGGAAAAACATGGTTTACTCACATGAAAATGTGGTAGGGTTAGATAGTTCCATTTTAATGAGATCTGAGGTTTGGACAGCATCAGGACATGTTGAAAGTTTTGCAGAGCTACTAGTTGACTGTAAAAATTGTAAAAATAGATTCAAAATAGATTCTATTGATTTTTCTAAGGGTTGTCCTAATTGTAATTCTATGGGTACATTTACAGATCCACGAAGTTTTGATCTAATGTTTAAGACTAATATTGGAGCTGTTGAAGATAGTTCTAATGAAATTTATTTAAGACCAGAGACTGCTCAGGGTATTTTTGTTAATTTTCGTAATGTGCTAGATTCTACAAGGCTTAAGGTTCCTTTTGGAATAGCCCAGGTTGGGAAGGCATTTAGAAATGAGATAGTAGCTAAAAATTTTATATTTAGGACTTGTGAATTTGAACAGATGGAAATGCAATTTTTTGTACATCCTAATCAGATGGATGATTGGTATTATTATTGGCAGCAAAAGAGACTGAATTTCTTTATTGAAATTCTTGGAATAAAATCTGATAATCTTAGGTTTAAAGAACATAAAGGAGATGAACTTGCTCATTATGCTAAGGCTGCAATTGATATTGAATATAAATTTCCATTTGGTTTTCAAGAAATTGAGGGAATTCATAATAGAGGTAATTATGATTTATCGCAGCATGCTAAGTTTTGTGGTAAGCCTAAATTATTTGAATATCATGATTTAATAAGCGGTGATAGGTATATTCCTTATGTTATTGAGACGTCTCTTGGACTTACAAGGAGTGTTTTAATGACTCTTTGTGATGCTTATGCTCATGAAGAACTTGAGGGAGGGGACAAACGAATAGTTCTGCGCTTGCATCCTAAAATTGCTCCTTATAAAGTTGCAATACTGCCTCTTGTAAAGAAAGATGGACTTCCTGAGCTTGCTCGAAAGGTGTTTATGCAGTTTAGTGATGATTTTTACATGTTTTATGATGATAATGGTACAATAGGTAAGCGTTACAGACGTCAAGATGAAATTGGTACACCTTATTGTGTAACAGTAGATTATGATAGTATTGAAAATAAAACTGTTACTTTAAGACATAGAGATACTATGACTCAAGTTAGAATTCCTATTAATGACTTATATTCATATGTTAGAACCGAAATTCTAAATTATAAGGGAGTTTCAGATAGATGAATCTTGCCTTAGGGATTTTGGAAAAAAGAGGATTCTTAAAACAGTGTACTAATTTGGAAGCTTTAAGCGTATTAATGGATAGGGAGAAGATGGTTTTTTATGTTGGAGTTGATGCTACTTCAACTTCTTTGCATATTGGACATTTAATTCCTTTTATGGCAATGGCACACCTTCAAAGGCAAGGTCATATTCCTATTGCTTTAGTTGGTGGCGGGACTACGAAAATAGGAGATCCTTCAGGTAAGGACGTAATGCGAAAGATTTTGCCTAAAGAAGATATAGAGGCAAATGTTAAGGCAATAAAAGAGCAATTGCTTAGAATAATAGATTTCAGTCACGGATATATCATTGATAATTCAGAATGGCTTGATAATATTAATTATATTGAATTTTTAAGAGATATTGGGGTTTATTTTTCTGTTAATCGTATGCTAGGATTTGAGACTTATAAGAGAAGATTGAAGGACGGTCTTTCGTTTATTGAATTTAATTATCAACTTTTGCAATCGTATGATTTTTATATGTTAAATAAACTTAAAAATTGTAAACTTCAAATTGGGGGAGATGATCAATGGGGAAATATTGTCTCAGGAGTTGATTTAGTTAAGAGAAAGTTGGGAACAGAGGTTTTTGGACTTACATTGCCGCTTATTACAAGAAGTGATGGCAAAAAGATGGGTAAATCAGAAAAGGGAGCAGTTTATCTTGATTCAAAGCTTTACAGTGTTTATGATTTTTATCAATATTTTAGAAATGTTCCGGACTTGGATGTTAAGAAGTTTTTATATCTATTTACTTTTTTGGAAGATGATGAGATTGAGCATATTTCAAGCTTTCAAGGGTATTTGTTAAATAAGGCAAAAGAAACCTTAGCTTTTGAAATAACAAAAATTGTTCATGGGGAATCTGCAGCTTTAAAGGCATCCTCAGCAGCTAGTGCAGCATTTAAAGGAGGTGAGGGAGATAAATCTGATATTCCTTTCTTTAAGTTGGCATTAACTAGTTTAGAAGGAACTATTTTATTAGTTGATTTAATGGTTAGCTCAAAAATTGTATCCAGTAAGTCAGAGGCTAGGCGACTGATTAGTTCTGGTGGAGTTTATGTAGATAAAGTAAGAATAGGAGATCAAAATTATTGCCTTAATAAGGATAGTTTTGCTAATGGTGCGATTGAACTTAGAATTGGTAAGAAAAAAATTTTGAGAATTATTTTGTAGTTGGTGTTCCATGTATAATAGAAGAGCTTTAAATAATTTATTTTTTAAATCATTTCTGTTTTTTATGGAACGTAAGCATCTTGTTTTTACTGAAGAGCATATTTTTTACAGTTTAATTAGTAGTGAAAAAATTAAAGAGTTGCTTAGTTTATGTACGCTTGATTTTTATAATTTTAATAAAATTTTGGAAGGATTTTTCAAACAGCTTCCTTTAAGAGAGTCTGATATTTCAGATTATCTTTTTAAGATGAATGATTTATATCAAGAAATAATCGATACAATTTGTTATTATAAAAAACCTTATAGATTACAAGAGAAAGATTTGTTATGGGTATTAGTAAGGAAAAGAAAAAATACAATTTTAGATGCTTTATTAAAGTCGGGTTTTAATTTAACTATCTTTGACAAGATAATTGAAGTTTATGATTACTTAGGTTCAGACTTAGATTTAAGCTCTCTTGAAAATGAAAAATTGGTTGAAAGTGATCTTTTTAATAAAGGGATAGATAGGGATGGAGGTTTAAGTATTTTCGAAGAAGATTATTTTAAATTAGAACAAAGTGATGATTCACTTGATGATAACAATGTTGAAGATTTTTTAGTTAATGTTATTGATAGTCTAGATCCAAATTTAGAAAAAAACCCCTTAATTGGTAGAAAAAAAGAGTTATGTAAGTTGATTCAAGTCATGCTTCGCAAACATAAAAGTAATCCAATTGTATTTGGAGAGCCTGGAGTCGGAAAGACAATATTGCTTCAAGGACTTGCCTATATGATAAAGGCAGGCCAAGTACCCCAGGAGTTGGCAGGTTATGAGGTTTATTCCCTTGATATTGGAAGACTTATATCTGGGACTCGGTATAGGGGAGATCTGGAAGATAGAGTAAATAAACTTTTAGATTTCTTATATTTTAAAAAAAAAGTAATTCTTTTTATTGATGAAATTCATATGATAGTTGGAGCTGGTGCTACTTCTTTTAGCAACATAGATGTTTCAAATTTATTAAAGCCTATATTAACTTTAGGTGAAGTAAAGTTTATTGGTGCTACTACTAAGTATGAATACCAAAAATTTTTTTTGAAAGATAAGGCTTTAATAAGAAGATTTCATAGCATAGAACTTAGAGAGCCAAGTTTTGAAGATACATATATTATTCTAAAAGGGGCTAAGGAACAATATGAAAAACATCATAATGTAGAGTACACAGATGAAGCTATATGGGCTTCAATTACTATGTCTAAATATATGAAAGACCGATTTCTTCCAGATAAAGCTTTTGACTTATTAGATGGTCTTGGGGCTAAATTTAAGCTTGAGGGTAACAGGAAAGTTATAACGGCCGATGATGTGAGAGATTTTGTTAAATCTATGATTGGAACTAATATTTTTAATTTTGATGCTTATGATCAAGACTTAATGATTAATTTAGAGCATAAAATAAGAGAAAGCATGATAATTGATGAGGAGATTTTATCTGATTTAATATTACACATTAAACTTTTAAGGATTAAATTCCTCTTTAAAAATAACACTCTTGGTATTTTTATTTTGATGGGTTCTTCTGATGTGGATAAGAATAAGCTTTCAGGTATTTTGTCAGAAGAACTTAAGATACCCAAATTGACTTTGGGAGTGAGTGAGTATGGTGATTTTGATGGCATTAATCGATTAATAGGGCCTGTATATGGATCTGAATCTTATGATGAATTTACTACATTTTTTAAATTTTTAAGTAAATCTTCAAGTTCAATTATTTTTCTATCCGATTTTGATAAATCTTCCAAGAGAGTTATAGATTTTTTTTTTGAAGGATTTAATACGGGCAGACTTTTTGATAGTCTTGGTAGGAGTGTAAGCTTATCAGATAGTATAATACTAATAGATATTAATATAGAATATAGAGAACTTGCTAGTATTGGATTTAAAAATGAAACACTAAATGGCAGGAGTTTGTTAGAAAAACGTTTTTCTAGTCAGTTTTTGGATCTTGTGGATCATATTTTTTTCTTTAGGCCTGTAGGTGAGAGTGATTTTGAAAAGGCTATTATTGAAGAGATGAATAATTTTGTTAAGATACTAAAAAATGAAAAGATTGATGTTTTTTTTGAAGAGAATATTGTTGATTATTTTCAAAATAAGACTTATGGAAGTGGGCTTGGTATTAAGAGTGTGAGTAAGATCGTAGTCAAGGAGATTGGAAGTTTATTAGTCAATGACATGATTTCAAAAAAATTTAAAGAGAATGACAAGATCAGAGTTTATATAGACGAGACAATGAAATATGAGTTATTATGAATGTAAATTTATAAGGAGAAATGTATGAAAATATCTATAGTGGGAGCAGGAGCTTGGGGAACGGCTATTTCTAAGGTTTTGGCAGATAAATTTAAGGATAATGTTTTTATATGGTCTTTTGAAGAAGATGTTAGAGATAGCATTAATAATGATCATGAAAATGTTAAGTATTTAAAGGATATTAAATTGCCAGATAATTTGATTGCGAGTTCTGATTTGCTTGATGTCGTAAGTCAATCTGATTATGTTTTTGTTGCAACACCTTCCCTTTATACTTTGAATGTTTTTAATAAATTGAAAAGTATGTATGCTACCAAAAAGTTTAATTTGGCAATACTTACAAAAGGGTTTATAACAATTGATGGAAAACCTTGCCCTATTGTAGAGGTAGCAGAAAGTGTTTTAAGAGAATATAAAGATGAAATTACTTATATTGCAGGGCCAAGTCATGCTGAAGAAGTTGGACTTGGAGTTATTACAGGCCTTGTGGCTGCCAGTAAAAACAGAGCAAATGCTTTTGAATTTATTGATTTATTTAGTGCCACTTCTATTTCTATGTTTTATAGCGATGATGTTTTGGGTGTTCAGATAGCATCGGCTTTGAAAAATATATTTGCAATTGCATTTGGAATTTTAGATGAGATAAAAATTAAAGATCCAAATTTGATTGGAAATAATACGGAGTCTTTTTTATTTTCAGTTTCATTAAATGACATGCGAAATATTGCGTTTAAGCTTGGCGCTTGCAATGAGGGAACATTTTTATTTTTAGCTGGTTCTGGAGATTTAGATGTTACTTGTAGAAGTATTTTTGGAAGAAATAGGCGATTTGGTCGTGAAATTATTAGTAAAAATATCTTAGAAGGTTTAACAGATATAGATGATTTGATAAATAATATTCATAAAATTGGTTATTTGCCAGAGGGTATAGTTGCTTCTAAGGAAGTTTCTGTGCTTTTAAAATATTTAGGTAATAATTCAAATGAGCATAATCTAGTTAATATAGTGTATAAAATCTTAAATAAAGAATTAAAACCTGAAGCTGTTGTTGATTATATAAGAAATTTTAAATTTTAGGACCCAAACGGGTCCTACTTATGTTTGTTTATTCATCATATATATGATATTGCTATAAACATCGTCAATTATTTCAAAATTCATTACAATTTCTGTAAATTCATTTGATTTAATTGCTCCTATTATATTTCGATCGTCTGTTAGATTTTCTCTTTTAACTAAAGAGTTGCTGTCAACTAAGATTTTTATTCTAGTTAAATCTTTGTTTACTTGTTTAATGTTTGCAATGCCCCCAAAGCATTCTAAAATATGTTCCGATGTTTTTATTGTTTCTTTATTCATTTAGTTATCCTTCAAAGAACGCTTTATAAGCCATATAAGAAGTATATATGTCAAATTTAGAAGTGATTTCAAATGGTGAGTGCATACTAATAACACCAGGTCCCATGTCTATTGTTCTTATTCCATAATGTGCTAAGAATTTTGCAACAGTTCCGCCACCACCTTCGTCTACTTTTCCAAGTGTGGCTACTTGCCAAGCTATGTTATTTTTATTTAGTAAATTCCTAATATAAGAGACAAGCTCAGCATCAGAATCACTAGCCATGATTTTACCCCCGTGACCTGTGTATTTCATTATAGGTATTCCATATCCCAATTTAGGTGCGTTTTGTTCATCATGAACTGATTTAAATAGGGGATTTATTGCACCACAAACATCAGCAGATATGCTTTTTGAGTTCCATAATACTTTTTGAACAAGGAGATTGTTATATTTATCTTCTTTAAGTTTAAATATTATGTCTGATACGAAATATTCAAGATATCTTGAATTTAGTCCAGTTGATCCAGTTGATCCAATTTCTTCTTTGTCAACTAAAAAACATACAGCGGTTTTGCTTGGCGTTTCTTCTAGATTAAGTATAGCTTCTAGTGAAGTGTAAACACAAACCCTGTCATCTTGACCATAAGCACCAATTAGTGCCCTGTCAAATCCGACATCTTTTGCTTCTCCTGCTGGTACTATTTCTATTTCTGCTGAAACGAAATCCTCTTCTTCTATTTTATATTTTTCTTTTATGAGTTTAAGAGTAGCAAATTTTACTTTTTCTTTTTCTTTAGTGTCAATAGGTAGGCTTCCAATTATGATTTTTAAATTTTCACCTTCTATGATGTCATCAGCTTTTTTATCTCTTTGTACTTTTCTGTCAAGATGTGGCAAGATGTCGGGAATTACAAATACGGGATCATTGTTATCATCACCGATGTTAATCTCTACTTTTTCTCCGTTTTGCAAAAATATTACTCCTCGTATTGATAGAGGAAGGGATAACCATTGATATTTTTTAATGCCTCCGTAATAATTTGTCTTCATCATTGTAAATTCATTCTCTTCAGCAATCGGTGATGGTTTGGCATCAAGTCTTGGTGAATCTGTATGTGATACAATGAAATTCATTCCATTCTCAATAGGCTCTCTTCCAATAAATATAAGAGCAATGTTTTTATTGCGACATGTGTAAAAGATTTTATCTCCAGCTTTGAATTCTTGTTTTTTGCAGGCATTAATGAAACCTTTTTCCTTTGCCTTTTGTATAGCATAGTTGGTAGCTTCTCGTTCGGTTTTAACTGTGCTTAAAAATTTTTTATATTTTTGAGCAAATTCTAAAACATTATTTCTCTCTTTTTCGTTTAAAGAAACCCAAGGATTTTGTTTTGTCATTAAAATTTCTCCTCCTGATTACTTATTATAACATTCTATTCTTTTTAAATGCAGTTTAGCAATAATGAAAAACAGCTGCAATGGATTAATTTTGCAGTGTCCTTTATGCGGCCTAATCTATACTAGAGCTACACTAGTATTAAAAAACATTTGTGTATTTTTAAATAGGTTCTGGTTTATGCCATAGGAATCCTTGTCCATAATCTATTCCGATCTCGTTTATTTTCTTAAGTATTTCTTCATTTGATACAAATTCAGCTATAATTTTTATGTTTTTTGTATCAGCAATGTCTTTTATTGATTTTATTATTACAAGGTCTATTTGACTAGAATTTATTACTTGAATAAAAGAACCATCTATTTTGATAATATCTATTGGCAAGATTTTAATATATGAGAGTGATGTATATCCACTACCAAAATCGTCAAGTGCAAGTTTAACCCCGAAAGTTTTAAGTTCATTAAAATATGTTTTGATTAATTCAAAATTTTCTAAAATCCCAGTTTCTGTTATTTCTAAGCATATGTTTTGAAGTGGGACATGACTTTTAAGAAGTGTTTCTTTTAGAAACATTCTGAAGTTTTTGGATTTAAGTGAGTATGGTGAAATATTGATTGAAAAGATATGAACACCATTTTTTGCCACAAAATTTGTATATTCTCTTAAGGTTTTAGTAACTACCAATTTATCCACTTCAACAGTTAGATTATACTTATCTATTAAGCTAAAGACATTGTCGTTTGGGATGGGAGTCCCTGTATAGTCAAAAAGTCTTGTTAATATTTCAATTTTGGGTTTTAGATCTTTTTTAAGAGGAGTAATTTTTTGATAGTAGAGACTAAAAAAATCATTCTTTATTGCTTTTACTATATATTCAAATATTTTATTTTGATTTTTAATAAGTATTGTTTCTGGTAATTCATCTTTGTATAAAATAGGCGTAGAATCTTTATATTCATCAGATATTTTGGTTGCTATTTTTAATTTTGAAATTTTTGTCTCTATATCTTCTTTTAAATTTACTTCTATTATTCCTATGTTGAGTTTGAATATTATGATGCCTTCTTTGCTAAGTTCTCTGGAGATGGTTTTTTTGATTTCTTCCGCAATTGAAATTATTCTTTGCTCCCCCCCACTTGTGGATATAATGACTATTAAATTATTGTCTTTGAGTCTAAATATGTATTCTGAATAGAATGACATTATTCTAGAAGTAATTTTCTTAAGTATTTTTGAATCTAAGTTGTCTTTATTGCCTTTATATTCATATTCTGTATTTATGTGTAAATCTAAATCAAATAAATATATCTTTTTATGAGAGGATTCAATTTGGTTGATTAATAGTTTTTCAAGTCCTTTAATGTTATATAGATCTGTTTGTTGATCAATGATTTCGAGATCCTGAATATTGTTTTTAGATTTTAAGTCTGATATGTCTTTTATTGTAATTAATTTATCAATGTTGTTTTGAGCAATTGTACTGATGAATAAATCGACGATTAATTTTTTGTTATTTTTAACCTTTAAAAGGCAGTCGGTTATCAGTATATTTTTGAATTCAGGAATGTTATTTATGTTGTAACTTAAATCTATTTTAGTTTCTTTTTCTAAATCTATGATATTGATATCACTTATTTTGTTTGTTTTTCCTCTGATTTTTATTGGGAGTTCAAGTTCTTTGCTGCCTTTTTCATTAATATAGATGATATCATTGTCGGTATTTGTAATGATCACGATTTCTTGAATAAGCTCAGATAGATTTAAGAAAAAATCAAGATTAGCATTATTATTGTCATAATAAAGTTTTTTCTGTTGTATTAATTTATGTTTATCGCTTAATTCGTTGATGTTGTTTAATATCTCTATGTAATTTGGCCTATACGTTGCTTTGTCTATAGATTTATTGTTTATAATGATAGAATGAACGTTATTAATGCTTTTTAAGTCATTTGCTATATTGATTGAAAAATCTATTGGTCTTTTATGGTTGTAAATAATGGCAAACTTAATATTACTTTGTTTAATATATTCCTTAGAGATATTTTTTCTAGATTTTATTATTTGTAATATTTTAAAAATAGATTTGATCTTTGTAATATCATCATTGCTAATAGCCCCTTCAGATATTACAATTGCATTTGGATTTTTCATCTTATTTAAATAAATTTATATTAATTTTGATATAAATCTATATTTTGATATTTATTTCTTTAGTTTTTCTGGTCTCGTTCTAGCCCATGCGAGCCATATTATTCCAGATAATATTAGAATTAATGAGAATATTTGTCCCATTGATATATTTAAAAATGAGAAATCCAATATGCTCTCAGGTTTTTTGTAAGTTATAACAAATCCTATTTCCTTGTCCGGCTCTCTTAAGTATTCGATAAGGAATCTGAATAATCCATAAAGAATTATGTACACTCCAAAGAGAAAACCATCATATTTTTTTATTTTTCTAAAAATAAACCATAGCAATAAAAAGGTTACAGTTCCTTCAAATAATCCTTCAATCAGTTGTGATGGAATCCTTGGTAGATTAACAAATAAGTCGTGAGGTGCTATTTCCAGTCCAACTGATTCTGCAAATTCTTTTACTCCGCTCTGATTTACTTTAAAAGGTTCTGCATTGGGAAATATTATCCCGCCTTTCATTGGTCTTCCATAAAGTTCTGCATTTGCAAAGTTAGCAAATCTTCCAAGTATATATCCCGAAGAGAAAGCTAGTGAGCCGTAATCAGTTATCTTTCTGAAGTATTTCTTTATATTTGTGTTTTTAAGTTTGGTATTTGTCATTATTAATGGTGCAATAATTACTCCGAAAAATCCCCCGTGTATTGCCATTCCTCTAAATCCTGTGAAATTCCAATTTCGGTCAAATGGTAGAAAAATTAGCCATGGGTGTGTGTAATAAATTCCACTCCTATCATAAATTAAGGTAGATGTTAATCTTGCGCCAATTATTGCTCCCATAACAATTGAAAACATTAATTTCTCATAATCACTTTGTTTTATGTCAAGTTTATCAGCTTTTATTTGATACCAGATAAATTTATAACAAATTATGATTACGATAATGTAGGATAGACTATACCATGTAATTGGAATTCCTTTAATTATTTCAGGATGTAACCAGCTAGGATAATTTATATAATTAGGCATTTTTTTCTCCTTAGTCTTTTTTTAATTGTGCAAATAACTTTTTTTTTAACATCATGTTTTGTTTCCTTAATGTTGCAATTTCTTTTTGTTGAGATTTTATTATATCAATAATTGCATTATCATCTATTGTTTTGTTCATTAGCAATGATTCAAGATATGCATACTTTTCTAGGTATTCGTCTTGTGCTTCTTTAATTACAAAATGATAGCTTTCGTTTAGATCGTCTTCACTTAATAGTTCTACATCATTTATTACGGATTCAAGTTCAATTAATTTTTTTGCTATTTTTTTAATACTTTTGGAAGCTAAGCTTGTTGGTTTATAAACAGTTATTGGTATTTTATGATTTAATGCTTTATCAATAAGCTCATCTTTGTAAATTGAACCTATGCTTTGTAAATTTATATTTAAATAGTTTTTTGCAGATTTGAGTATTCTTTCGGTTTTTTTAATATCATCAGGTTTATTTAACATGTTAAATATTATGAAAGGACTAAACTGTGAGAATATCTTCATAAATTTTTCATAATCTTCAGGAGCATAAGTTTCGATTTTAAGTAATAAATTAGGTATATATATTTTTTGTAAATCGCTAGAGTCTTTTTTGATGTCAGATATTAGTTTGTATGCTTTTGTTTCTTTTGTGAATACTTTTGACATAAGCCTAAATATTGCGTTCTTTAAGAATAAATAGGCATTCATTGTTGCTGTTACTGTTGGGATTGTTACTATTACTCCTCGATTTGACATTAGAAAGAAGTCTATTGTATTAAATGTTGTACCAGCACCAAGGTCAATTATTAGGTAATCATAGTTTAGGTGTTTTAAGTTATTTATTATTTTTTTCTTTTGAAAGATGGCTATATTTGCAAGTTCAGGAATATCTGAATCCCCTGCAATAAAGCTTAAATTTTTTATTCCTGATTCTATTATTATATCTTTAAAGGAGATTTTTGTTTTAAGGAAAGTCCCAATGCTTTTCTTAGGTATGATATTAAGCATAGAATGTAAATTTGAACCGCCAAGGTCAAGATCGACAAGTAATACTTTTTTCCCTTCATTTGCAAGACAAATTGCAATATTTGTTGAAAAAAGAGATTTTCCAACACCTCCCTTTCCACTAGCTACAGGAATGATAATCAAATCTTTACCCCGTTATTTTATCCTTTGCTCTAATTAAAATTAAAATCACTGCGTTAAATATAGTATAAGTTATTATTATTGTGCCTAAGAGAATAAGTAACCATGGTTGATAGACATATAATAAATCAAGGCCTAATCCCAATATAATAAGCAAAATACTCATTGCTATTTGAAAGGTTTTTGTTATTGTGATTAAGTTGTGAAGGATTTTAAATTGATCATACAGCATATAGTGCGTTGTTAATATTAATACACATAATTCTGGGGAAAATATGATGAATGCTATCATGAATTTGATAGAAGAGTTATTTACAATCATTGTATTCTCAGCAAATCCATATAATGCTGACAATATTAATGTGCTTGCTATTGTTTGTAAAATGAGAACGAGACCTGTAATTATTCCTTTTGTTTTTGAGTTATTTGTCTTTAACATAATCTTAAAATATTATATTATGAAGATAAAATCAAGTTTTATTTATGTAGGAATTATTCAATGAGAAAGAAATTTTTAGTATTTGCATACTTTGTATTGGCTTTAAGTATCAGTTCTTCAGTTATTGTAGAATCTATCTTTGCGCAGTCAGATTCTTCTAAGGGTAAGATGTCTGCGTCAAGTTATGGTCAAATGATGATGGAGGCTTTTAATTTTATTAAGAGAAATTATGTCGAGCCTGTTGATGATGAGGCTATTTTTGAAGGGGCCTTAAAAGGTATGTTTAAGGCATTAAATGATCCTTATTCGCAATATTTGACAAAAGAAGATTTAGTAGAGATTTCAAAGACTACGGAAGGAAATTATGTTGGGATTGGAGTTTCTATCGTTAAGAAAAATGTTCCTGTCAAATCTGATAGTTCTATTTCCGATGCTTCTTATGTAATGATTGTTACTGCTTTTGAAGAGGGGCCTGCTTATAAGGCCGGGGTTAAGTCTGGCGATTACATTACGGCTATTGATGGTAAGAGTACTACTTTAATGACAATAGAGCAGGTTGGCGATCTCTTAAGGGGAAAAGCGGGTACGAAAGTTAAAATTTCTGTTTTAAGAGACAAAGATTTAAAGCTTGAATTTGAACTTGTTAGAGAAAAAGTAGATATACAGACTGTTAAGCATGATGTTATTAACAGAGATGTCGGGTATATTAAGATATTAAGTTTTAATCCAAATACTAATCTATTTTTTAAAAAAGCTTTTGAAAAATTGCAATCTCAGAACATCAAATCTTTGATCTTAGATCTAAGATTTAATACCGGGGGGTATCTTCAAGATGCAATAGAGATAGCTGATGATATTTTGGCTGAAGGAATTATTGTCTCAACAAGAGCAAGGGATTCTAAGGTTCCCATGGAATATAAGGCTAGTTCTTCACATATAGTACCTTTAGACATGCCAATTGTTGTTTTAATTGATAAACATTCAGCATCGGCATCGGAAGTTTTAGTTGGAGCTTTAAAGGATAATGAGAGAGTTTATGTTATTGGGGAAAAATCTTATGGTAAAGGAGTAATTCAACGTATATTGCCTTTTTATACCGGAGGATTTAAGATTACAAATTCAAAATACTATACTCCCTCTGGTAACAGTATTCATAATATTGGCATTAAGCCTGATTTAGAGATTGGAGAGAGAGAGTTTTCTGAGACCGAGGTCTTAGCATACAGGCAGATTTTTGATAAAAAATTGGTAGAAAACTTTTTAAATGGCAGAAAGAATAAAAAATCAATTACTGAGGAAGAAATAGATGCTTTTGTGGATAAGGTTATTAAAGAACATTCAATTCAGAATATAGATAAAGACATTTTAGGGCATCATGTATTTTTGCAATTTTATCAAGACACACATAGCGAAATGCCAATTTATAATCTACATTATGATAAACCTTTAAGAGCTGCTTATGAATATCTTGTAAAGGAGACTAAAAATTAATCTGTGAAACAAATAGTCTTAGATGATAGTTGTCTATTTGATAATGATATCATTATTGATGATGTTAAGATTTATCACTATCTTGTTGATGTAAGAAGAGTTAAGTTAGGCGATACGTTAAATGTTCTCTTAAGGGGAAGAGAGATAAGGTTTGCTGAGATTATTGGTATAAATAATAATTTAATTAGGCTTTCTACTCTTAAGATTGAAAAACTTAAGACGCGTGATTTTGAAATAAGTATGTTTATATCTAACCTTAAGGGTAGAAAATTGGATTTAAGCTTAAGACAAATTGTTGAAATTGGCGTAGATCAAATCAATATTGTTAATGCTGATAATTCTGTTGCTAGAATAGAGATGGATGATTTAAAATTTAAAAGTTCAAGATTTGCAAAATTGATTGATGAAGCTTTAAAGCAAAGTGGCAATACTCAAGTGCCTAGTATTAATTTTTACAGAAATTTTTTTAGCATTCCTTATTCCCCATCTGTCAGTTATTATGTTGCTCATAAGGATGGTGTTTTGCTAAGTTGTGGTAATGATATTAGTGCTTCTGGTAAAATTGGAATTTTAATAGGTCCTGAGGGTTGTTTTTCAAAATCAGAAATTGATTTCTTTAAAAAACTAAATTTTCAATTTGTAAGATTTAATACTCCAATTTTAAGAGCAGATACGGCTATTGTTTATTCGCTTGTTCATTTTAAATTATTATTAGAGGGTAATAATGGCTAATTTAAAAGATATATATTCAAAGCCAGATAGGATTTATTTTTTGGGGGTACCAATAGATGTATTTAAGAGCAGTGATAAATTGATTAGTCGATTTGAATATCTTGTATCCCATCCATATCATTCGATGGTTATTTTTATTGATTGTAAGTCTTTGTTAAAATTTTTAATTTTTAAAAGGTTTAGGAATCTTGTTAAGAGTGCTTCACTTGTTTTTTCAAATTCTAAATTGTTAAGATCTCTTTGTAAGTTTTTTAAAAGGGTCGACATTGGCTACTATGATTCAAATTCAATTTTGCTTGTTTCAATGAGTGTACTGGAAAATACATATAAAACGTGTTATATTATTGATAAAGATAAAATAATTTCTAAGAGAAATTTTTTAAGATTGAAAGAGTCACATAAAGAGATTAACTTTATTGGTTACTATGATTTGAAAGCTGTTAAGAGAAACAAAGAGATGTTTTTTGCCAATATTAATAAACTTACTCCTAGTATGATAATAAGTTTTTGTAGTAATACTTATCTTGAGAATTTGTTTTATGTAAATAAATTTGGCATTAGAACTAATTTAAGTGTGTTTTTGTGATTTCTTTTGATTTTTAGGTATTGGTAAAATTTATATGAGGTAAAGAAATGACATTTGTATTAGATCAAGCTGTAGTTTATCCAATGCAGGGAGTGGGAAAAATAAAAAACATCCAAAATAAGGAATTTAATGGTGAGTTTATTGATTATTATGAAATATATTTTCCATTCAATGAAATGACTTTTATGGTTCCAGTTTCTAGAGCAGATGATCTTGGAATTAGGGCCTTAGTTAGCAGAGAAAAGGTAGAAGAAGTTTTTGATATCATGAAAGACTTTGAAGGTCAAATAGATCAAAAAAAGATAAAAGATGGTAGCCATGATTTTTATAAACAAAGTGATATATTAAGTACCGCTAAATTGTATAAATTTTTGTATACAAAATCTATGCAAAAAGAATTGCCTTTCTATGAGAAAAGAATTTTAAATGATTTTGAATTAATTTTGCAGCATGAAATTAGTTTAGCCTTGCAAATCAGTTTTGAAGAAGCTAAGCAAAAGATTAAGGAAGTTCTCTCTACGGGGAAGTCTTAGATTGTTGATAACTTGTAGGAACTTATTATGTTGAGTGTTTTGAGATTTATTTTCTTAATATCTTGTAGATTTATTTCTGTGTTTTTTATGTTTTCCTTAATTTTCATTTGTACATCTTACTTGAAATATAAGTTTTTACATGCGAATCTTTCTATTGTGAGTTTTGAACTTTATTATGATGCTTATCTTTATGCCTTTCCTTTATCTTTAGTTGCTACCTTTATGAGGATTGCCTATCCTTTTAATATTAAGACGTTTCGCATTAAAAGGATTTTGTATGGCGTTGTTTTTATTTTTATATTATTGTTGTCTTATTTTGGATTCTTAGCATCTGCTAATTTTAATTCTGTCTTTTTGGATTTTCATAGCAAAAATGAAAAAATGATTAAAGATGGAGTAGTACATTTTTTTGATGATAAGATAGTTTTTTATGGTAATGATGTTAAATCGTTCGGGTTTAAAGGTGTTTTAAAAGTTGAGGATAATGGGTTTGATGATGGAGATTTTAAAACTTTTTCATATGATTTAGATTTTTCTAAATCTGACATCATGAATTTTAATACAAGTGCGTTTTTTATTCAAAAGTTATATAATAATCTAATTAGCAATGTTTTTAATGATTTAGATACTTTAAATAATTTTTTGCTTTCTTTAGAATCTTTTAGTTTGATTTTAAATATATTTGGATTTGCTTTGCTTTTATTTTCATTTTCTTATGTTTTTAATCTTATATTTTCAAGTGGTCTCTCTTTATTTCTTTATCCTGTTTTCATTATACTATTTTTTAAAATTCATAATATTTATGCGATTAAATTTCCTGAGAGTTTGGATTTGATTATGGGAGAAAATGTAGTTTCTAATTATGTTCCTTTTATTTTTTGTGTACTTACTTTCTTTTCTACTTATTTTATTAGCTTTATTTCTGAGTATATTAGGATTAGTAAAGGATTTGATAATAGTTTGCATTAAATCAATTTGTTAGATATGAAAAGAGAATTGTATACATTTTTAAGTAATTTTTTTATTTTTTTATTTTTATTTATTGGTCTTATTTTTTGTTACACATATTTCTTTGGGGCAAATTATTTAGAAAAACATACATTAATAGCCACATTTTTTGATACTGTTTTAAGCGTTTATCATTATTTTAATGGATTTTTCATTTTTTTTGTTTTAGTTTATTTTATTTTTTTAGCTAAACATGAAACACGACTTTATCTAAGGGAATATAAAGGATATTTATTTAAAAAACTCTATCCATTCATGTTTCTGTTTTTTGTAATAGGCCTTATTTTTATGTTTATTTTTAACTCTATTATGTCTTATATTCTTGCTCAAAGAAGTGAATATAATTATAACTATGAGAGGTATAATCTTCTTGCAGGTCAGACAAATACGATAGTTAATGAGCTTAAAAGCATAGATATGAATTTATTTTCAAATAAGACCTTAGATGTAAATGAGTTAATAGAGGTTTTGAAGCAGAAAAAAAAATACCTTGAAGAGTTGCTTAGAATGTATGAAAAGATGAGACTTATTTCTGATAACGATGAACTTTCAATTAATTATTATTTGGCTAGGTCTGAATATGATAGAATGCCTATCTATGATGTTGATTTGGAAAAGGTTAGAAAGACTGTTAAAATGTATTTGATTAAAAATCTGACTAAGAAAGATTTTCAAGATATTGTTAATGGATTCATTGATAAAGGTGATTATTCTACGGCTAATTATTTTGCTTACGTGGGATTTGTTTCTACTAAAGATGATGAATTCTCGGCACTCTTAGACTTAACTTTTAAGGCCATTAATGAATATAAAAATATCGAGAGCGAAAAGAAGTCTTCAGTCTTTGAAGAAAAACAAAAAAATTTTTTATATCTCAATACAGAAAAATTTAAACCTGCTTATTATGGCTTTTTAAAGCTTCATAATTTATTTCCAAATGATAGTGAGATCTTAAGTTATAAGAATAAATCTTTGGAAAAGCTTAAGGATGAGTATTTCTTTTTTGATGAGATTGAAAAGTATTATGAACATTATGGCATAAATGATGTATTTTTATTTCAACCCAATTCTAGTAATGAAACATATGATTATATTTATATGCAAAAGGTTGTAAATACCGTTTCTTCTTATATAAAAATGATTAAAAATTTTGAGCTTATTAGATTTAATGGCTCAGGTAATGTTATATTACATATTAAAGTACCATTTGCTACTCTTAAGGGTAATCGAGTTTATCAAAATGTTTTAGACAAGAAAAATGAAAATAGTGACATTACTGCCACTAAGATTATTGTATCGCTTACAGATTTTGACTTAAGTAATACAAATATCATTGATATTAATAAGAATGTTAATAATTTACGTTTATTTGCAAATTCTGGTAAGGGTGGTGTTTTTCTGCCCATTCAAGTTCTTCTAAGTGCTTTTAATCAAGTTGGAATGTTTAACCTAAGACTAATAAGTGTATTCTCTTCAAGTCTTTTTTTAATGATGAGTCCTATTTTATTAGTTTTTTTAGGTGTTTTATTTATTGCTGTAGCTTCTAGGGCAAATTTTGAATTTGATTCAAAATTTATGGTATTTCTTATATCTTTGATAATAGCTATTTTTTCAGGTATCATTTCGCTTTTTATAAATTATTTATTGTTGATTTTAATAGCACTCTTTATTCAATTATTCGTTAACATATATGTATCTTTTATTCTGATTTTTTCTATCTTATTTTTTATTGTATTACATGTAATGCGAGTTACTTATAAAGAAGTATGACCTTTACTTAGGATCTGTGTTGTTTATATGAGACAAAAATAATTCATTGAGCATGTGATTTTCTTTTTCTATTTGTTTTTTATTGAGTATATACGACTCTTTGTTTATGTAATTTTCGTCTATAATAAATGAAGGTATTTCTTTTATTATGTGTTTTAATTTTAAGTTTAAGCTTTTATAGGGTGTAAATCCATTTGCAAATCCAAAATGTTCATTGAATTTTGTTTTATCTTTAAATTTAATTAGGGATTTTTGTATTTCTTGGTTTAGTATCCATTGAATGAATTTCTCTATAGGTTTTGATATTTCTTTAACTCCCATAAAGTTTATGTTGCATACCGATGTTTTTTTCCCCTTATTTGTTAGATATGAAAAATTGATTTTGTCCCTGGTATCTTTATTTAAGCTATTGTAATATGTTAAGTTAGTTAATCCTGCAATTAAAATGGTTTTTTTTTGAAGTAATATTTTCTCTAAATCTAAATATTTATATTTTTCTGCGAAGTTTTTGTGTAATACAAGTGCATTTGTATCTATGAAAGATTTGAAATGATTTATCATGTCCGACATTTTTGTATCATCATATTCTGGTTTGTTGTTTCCAAAGTAAAAGTTTATGTCATTAATTTCAGATAGGGTGTAAAATAAATTTTCAGAGATGTATGGAGAGATAAAAATTTTTTTCTCTTTTTGAAAGCTTTTGTGTATTTCTTTAATATTTTGTATATCAATATATTTTTGTATATTATATTCATTTTTGTATATTAAGATTGGAACATCAAAGCTTAAGGGAACAATTTTGTGTGCAAACTTTTCAGATATATTATTTAATATTGGATAGTCTGAATAATAGTATTTTTTAATATTTTTAAAATTTTTGGTTATATTTATATTGTCTATATTTTTTGAGATAATTACTTGCGCATTCTCTTCATTAGCCGTTTGTATGTTGATATGTTCTTTGTATTTAATGATAAAACTTGCTTTATTTTGGATATTGAATTGATTTATGTAAAATGGAATAATTTTGTTGTCAGTTAATATAGTTATGGTATCATTTTTTGAGCAACTAAAAATTAAAGTAAAAACTATGATTAAAATTGGATTCTTTATGCACATAAAAATTATTTGTTCTATTCCCTTCCATTTTACAATAAATTATGTATAATTCTTATAGTTATTTTGTAATTTTATATGTTTCTTTGAGAACTTAAGATTTTATTCTGAAAGGAGAGTAGCTAGTTTGGGTTTAGTTGATTTTTTGGTTTCTATCTTTAGCAGAGAGCTTACCCCTGAGCAAGTGAAGCAAAGAAGACTTAGGGAAGTCAAAAATAATCTAAGTAAGGTTAGCAGTTTTTTTAATGCTTCAAAAATTCAGGCTTTACCCCAGTTCGCTAAATTTATTTATAATCTTTATAAAACTTTTATTCCTTTCAAGTTTTTTGTACAAAGATATCGATCTTCAAATAAAATAATTCACTTTGTTGTTGAAAAGTATTTAAGTGATAGCCAAAGACAAGCTTTGGAATATATTTGGTCTTTCTCAGCTAATGATGTAGTCAATTTTACACCTGATATACCTAAGAATTTGGATAATAATTTGAATTATTTGTTGAAAAATATAACTCAGGAACAAATCAGGCTGATAGATGAAACTTGCGGAGCTTTGGATATCTTTTTTGATTTGGTTTCGTTTCAGTATTATTCAATTATTAAAAATTTTGATAGTTTATTTCCAGAAGGTGATTTTGTATATAAGCCAAGATTTAGTGCTGTTAGTTGTGGTGTAATTCTTGATGATATTAAAGATTTTTTAGAGTGTATATATTCTATTAGAGATATTTCTATTTGGAGAAATCTTTACGATATTCTTTTAGAGGTATATGGAGATAGGGATAATTTTCCTCTTAAACCAAATGTTTGGCTTAAGACACTAACTTCTATAATTGAGATAAATAAAACTAAAGAAATTTTATATCTTATAAAATATGTTAGCGGTGATCCTGATTATTTACCTATATCTGGTGTCAAAAAGTCAAAAATAAAGGCAAAAGTGTTTTTTAATGATCTCTCTAAACATGTTTCAAATGAGATAGCAAAAATTGAGATTTTCCAAAAGAATAGCAAATCTAAACTTTTAGCAGAGAAATTATTTCATGGAATTACTCTTGTAAGTTTAGATAATTATAATGAATGTATGAATACTAAGATTACGTCTAATATTGTAAATACTACCGGATATGTTTACTCTGATCTTTTAGGTTATTTAAAAACCCATGCAGTTAATTTTGTGAAAAAAGATCTAAGCGATATTATTAATATCCTTATTATTAAGGGACAGTGGAAGGATATGGAGGTTTCTAGAGATATTTCTAATGACATTCATTCTTTAGTTGGCACTTATTCCAATCTTATTGATTTTGATAATAATCTTGGCGAACAGGGTACTTATGGGAATAGAGTAAATGCTCTTTTGCACAGAGCTTCTGTTGGAGATAAGTCATCAGAAAAATTGCTCTTAAGTATAATAGCAGATATTAATAAAAAGGCTTTAGTCATATTGAATGAGTATTATTCAAAAGTTAGTTCTTTGAGACGACGTTTGAATGATTGTTTAGAAGATTATGTGAAACCTTCTTCAGAAAAGGAGCTTGTTTATAATTGGAAAGAGCTTGATATTGATCTTGTTAAAAGTTATGGCAATAATGTAAACTTTGGTAATATAATTAAAAATGTAGTTGATAGTTTAAATTTGTTTTTGAAGTTGATGGATTTATATTTGGAGAAGAAAAGTACAGTTTAGGAGATTTTAGATGGGAAGAGAATGTGAAATAACAGGCAAAAGAACAATGTTTGGAAATAATGTTCCAAGAAAGGGACTTGCTAAAAAAAAGGGTGGAGCAGGACAACACATTGGCGTTAAGACCAAAAGAACTTTTAAAGTAAATTTAATAAATAAGAAATTTTTTATTCCTGAGCTTGGGAAAAGTGTTAATATTAAGATTTCTGCAAGTGCTCTAAGAAGTATTTCAAAGGTAGGTCTTAGCGTTTTTTTGAAGAAAAATTGTAAAAAGATAGAAGATTTTATTTAAAAATTGTGTTTTGTCAATTTTAGTTTATTAATACGTTTTCTATTATTGAATGTTCATTGTTGTTGTTAACAATATTGTGGTTTGTAAATTCAAATTTTTGGAAAAGCTTGCAAATTAAGATGATTGCATCTATGTTTTCAGGTAATATTTTGCGCGCATTATAATATTCTAATAGAGTTGATGGATTTAAATTAGGCCTATTTAAGAGTTCCTTTAATGTTGTTGCCAGTTGAATGGCTTTATTTAAGTTTGTAGAGCGTGAGATAAAGTGAGAGAGAAATATAAAAGAATTTTCTTTCTTTGTTGTAAATGGTTTTAAAAATGTACTAAATTCTCTTAGAGTTTGATTTTTAAGTTTACCTAAAATAATAGGAATAATTTTTATATCTTGTGTTATATCTTTAATAAAATTTAATACAATTTCAATCTTATGGTCATTTTCTATTATTTTATTTTCTATACTTGTAAATTCAAAGTTTTTTATTAGATTTATTATATCTAAATTGACATCAATTATTTTATTAAAGAATTTCCAAGATTTATGATCTGAAATATTAATCTGTGAATTTTCTTTTGTTTGTGAGAATATAAACACATTTTTTGTATTATGTGCTATGACCTTTTGAAATAAATTAATATTGCTTAAGAAAAACTCATAGGCACCATAGCTAGTTAGAAGTGCTTTATGAGTTTTTCTTTTATTTAGATTAAATAATTCTGGGTTGCAAGTATTAGTTGAATAAAATATATTATCAACCAAACTGTTTCTTATTTTCTTTATAGGTTTCGTTCCTTAATTGCGTCTTCTACTGTATTTATTTCCATAAATTCTGTACCTTTGTTGGTAGCTCTGTTTGGATTTCCAGAGATAATTACTACAATATCTGAATCTTTAACTATGCCTTGTGTTTTCAGCATTTCAAGAGAAGTTACTACGAATTCAGTTGTTCCCTTGAAGTTATGATCGACAAGATTAGAATAAACACCGTAAGAAAGTGATAATTCCCTTGCTATCCTTTCATTATTTGTTGTAATAAATAGAGGTACACTTGCTCTGTATGTTGCCATTATTCTTGCGGTTCTTCCCTTAAGTGAATCAACAATAATAGCTTTAACAGGCATTATCTTGGTTGCATCAATTGCACATTTAATAATATAGTTTCTTATGATCTTTTTGCTGCAGAAAATTTCATCTTTAAATAGTGTTTTTTCTCTATATTTTTCAACCTCTATAGCAATTTTAGTCATCATCTTAACAGCTTCGAGTGGGTATTTGCCATAAGCTGTCTCACCAGATAACATTATGGCATCTGTGCCATTTAGAATTGCATTAGCAACATCGGAAACCTCTGCTCTTGTAGGTCTTGGATTTTCAATCATTGTGTGCAGCATTTGTGTTGCGGTAATTACGGGTATTCCATATTTAATGCAGGTTTTTGTTATTTTAATTTGTGCCAAAGGAACATCTTCAGCAGGTATTTCGACTCCCATATCGCCCCTTGCAACCATAATCCCATAAGAAGCCTTTGCAATCTCTTCAATATTATCAATTCCTTCTTGATTTTCAACCTTGGCAATAATTTTGACATCTGGATTTCCAGCAGTATTTAATATATCTTTAACGTCTTGAATGTCTTTTGCATGTCTTACAAATGAGTGGGCAATAAAATCAATATTTTGTTTTGCGGCAAGTTCAATAAATCCCTTATCCTTTTCAGTGACAGATTGTAGTTTAAGTGGAATTCCTGGTGTATTGATTGATTTTTTGTTTTTGATATGACCATCATTTTTAACTTCACAGATTAATCTGTCTGCGAGTTTTTCGATGACAATCATTTCAAGTTCGCCATCATCAATAAGGATTTTTGATCCATTTGGAACTTCATTTACAAAGCCCTCATAGTTGGTTTGCAATGAATTAGATTCATTGATAGGTGATGTTGAGATTATTATTTTGTCTCCTATCTTCACAGTAATGGGATTTTCAATATTGGCTGTTCTAACTTCTGGTCCTTTTGTATCAATCATTAATGCTATTTTATTTGAAACTTGCCTAACATTGTTTATTACTTTTATTGCATCGTCATGAGATTGATGTGCAGTGTTAAGTCTTATTACATTTACCCCTGCTTCATATAACTCTTTTATATGTTCTGGATCACATCTGAGGTCAGATATTGTTGCTACTATTTTTGTTAATTTTTGTATCATTTATTTTTCTCCTACAGTATTTAAATTTTATGCTTTTTAATCACCAATAACAATATTTTTTTAAGAACTTGTCATTTCATTTTAAGATTAAATTATCATATATCATGAACTTAAATTTTGTTTTAGCTTGTTTAATATTTTGGGATCTAGTTTAATATTTAAGTTTTTTTCCCTATTAGGTATTACAAGTCCTTTTTTGCCCCCTTTAATTCTTCTTAAATGTTTAACATTAGTATAGTAAAGATCAGCTTCACCCGATTGTCTTGCAGGTTTTGTATAAAACACACATAAGTTGCCAGCATCTATCAGGACTTCAAGAGGAGGTGTTTTGTCTTTTTTATTCCTAATAAATACGTAAGCACCAGGATAGTCTCTTGTATGTAACCAGTAATCATTTCCCTTTGCCCAGCTTCTTAAAAGTTCATCGTTTTCTTTTGCATTTCTGCCCACAACAATTTCAAATCCATAAGATATGAAATTAAGACCAATAGATGGTTTTTGTATGATTTTTTGTTTTTTGATTCTTTCATTTGCCAGCGTAATACAGTTTTGCGAGTCTATGCAAGTTGTATTTAATATTAATGCATCGTATTGTGTTTTTGCATGTTCTAATTGTTCTTGTATAATTTTTAAAGCATTTTTATTCTTTTTGTATTCTTTAAAGTATTTTAAAGCATTATCTTGAGGGAGTAATGCTTTATCTAGCATTATTTTAATTTGTTCTCCATTGTGATTTTTTAAAATAATTGTATCCATTCCTTTTTTTATTTTATTAATGTTTAATAAGATCAGCTCACCCTTTTCTCTTTGAGCCCCGATTGTTTCAATTGATTTTATTTGTTTCTCTAGAAAGCTTATTTTTTTTTCTAAATTTATTTTTTCTTTTTCATATTTTTTCTTAAGTAGCTCTATGTTTTGTGCTTGAGTCTCTTTTATTTCTAAATCATCATAGTAATTTTCAATAAATTCGGAGTAAGATAGTTCATTGTTGTATCCATCTTTGAGATTAACCTCATTTTTGTCAGTTATATCATTATTTTCAATAATTTCTTTGACTTTTGTGAATATTTCGCCTGTAATTTCTTTTGAGTTTGGTCTTCTATAATATGCATCAAGGATTTTAAAATTTGCATCTGTTACAATTATGTTAGGAGATGATGGCCATAATTTTATGAAAATAAAGATTGTTATTTTGTCTTTAAGCACTTTAATTAAAATTATTCTTTCATTTTTTATTTGATATGCTTCAGATATTTTACCATTTTGAACTTTGGATTTTAAAAATTCAAAAAATCTTAAAGAAGGTTTAATATTTGCAAATTTCTTGTTTGTTTTGTGAATTCTCGTTTTTTTTGGCTCTAGTGCAATTAATACATTAAAATTTTTTTCATTTATTTCTTTATTATAAAGTTCCATAACCAAAGTTTTGTGGTTAGGTTGTTTGATTTTTCTTAAAAATGAATTTTTAAACGGCAATTCTTGAAGTAAAACGTTTATTTCGTTGTAGTTTAATGACATTTTGTTTCCTTTGATCTTTTGCTAAATATGTTTATTATTAGTTTGCAAAATGGTATATTATAAATAATAGCTTATCATAACAAGTTGTACTATTGATATTAGACGTAGATCGTGCAATGTATTTGTTATTAAATTTAGCTTAGTAATATACGAGTTTTTATAATGAAGAAAATAATATTAATTTTGTTTCCTTGTTTGATTTTTGCTCAAGTATCTGCCAATCAGTATTTTGAGAATGTTTATTTGAAATACCAAAATGTAGAAGATATTCAGGCTAAGATTAGTCTTAATATAAAAGGATTGAAGCAAACGGGAACTTTGTTATATAAATTTCCCGATAAATTTATTGTTAATTTAGATTCAAATAATCAGGTTTTTGTAAGTGATGGAGAGGTTTTAACCGTTTATGTTCCATCTCTTGGTACTTCTTTTAGACAACAGTTGACTATGGGAAAGGCAGGAAGTGGTTTTATGAATATTTTAAGTACTGAGTATAGTGTCTCTTATACTAATTCTCCCAATTTAGAACCTCTTGACGAATCTGGGGGAGGGGGGAGTACAGAGAATTTTATAAAATTGACTTTTTCAAGGCGGCTTTATAGGGGTGCTGCTACGATTGATTCCTTTATGATTGCTTTTACACAAAGTGGTGCAATTAGGCGAGTTATTGCTTATCCAACAGGTGGTGGTCGAGAAATAATTATTGATTTTTTATCTGTGAAGTTTAATGTTGGGATTCCTGATAGTAGATTTAAATATGATCTGCCAAAAACTTCAAATAAGGTGGATAATTTTTTATATGATGTTAAAAAAACTTGAGGTGTTAATAGATGGAAAGAAATAATTTCATTAGATTTGGAGATTTTTTAAAGAAGACTCGGATTGATAAGGGTTTAACTCTTGAGATGATATCTGATGATATTAGGATTTCTGTTAAATATCTTAAAGCACTTGAAGATTCTAATATTGAATCATTTCCAAATGAGGTTTTAGCTGTAGGATTCTTAAGAACTTACAGCGAGTATTTAGGAGTTGATATTTGGTATGTCTCATCTCTTTTTAAGGAATATAAGAGAAGACTTAATAGTAGTTATATTGGAATTAAGACTGATGATCAAAATGGCAATTCAAATTTTGTGAATGAAGGTAGGCTTGGGAGTAAGTATTTCGATATTTTAAAGATAGATTTTTCTAGGGTGATTAAAATATTGGTAGGAGTAATGAGTGCTATATTACTAATACTTTTAATTTCGAATTTCAGTGGATTTAAACAATTCTTAGGAAGAATTTTTAAAGTAAATCATGCTACAAGGCGAGCCCCAGAAATGCATGAAGTTTTTTTTGATAAGGAAAGTTTTTGGAACGTTGCACTTGGAGATGGTGATTTTTTATCTTTAGTTCATGGCAATTCTATTGCAAAGTACAAAGTTTCTTTTGTTAATGATGATTTAGTTATTACAAATGATTTTCAAAATGGACGATATGTTTTTAGCTTAGGCAAATCTCGTGAAATAGATTTGAATGATAATATCAAAGTTAAGATTGTGTATGATAATTGTTCTCAAGGTAAGGTTCGAAAAGCCCATGTGAGCTTGGAATCTTTTATGTTCAATGTTGAATATGTGCTTGAAACTAATCTTTCTAGTAGATTTAATGTTTTAAATTGGGGATTTGAAGTTAATGGTCCTAAGAGTAGAGTGATTAATGAATATCCTACTGTATATTCTTCTCAAGATATTTCCAACATTGATTTAGTTATTAGGTTTTTGAACGATACGTTTTTAAGATATGCTGATGATGATAATCTTTATGGTAAATCTTTGTTTGTATCTAAGGGGGTTCCTCTTAGTTTAAATTTCAAAAGATCTTTGATCCTGTTTTTATCAAGACTCTCTGATGTTAATATTGTTCTTCAAGGTAAGGATATTACTTCTATTTTAAGAAATTATAAAAGAGAAATAATGGCAGTTCAATTTTTTTGGTTAAAAACCCCTGGGGGTTTTGATCTTAAAGTTTCTGAAGTTTATTAATGGACAGAATAGAAAAATTTCTCTTTAGTTTAAATTCTACTCAGAAACAAATTGTCTTAGATGATACTAAAAATCCCATTCTTGTTTTGGCAGGTCCAGGTAGTGGTAAAACAAGGGTTATAACAGCTAAAATCACGCACTTAATAAAGGAAATGAAATTAAGACCAGAAGAGATTCTTGCTTTAACATTTACAAATAAAGCAGCAAATGAGATGAATTTTAGACTAAATTATCTTTTTAATTTGAATAAGGCTTTACATATCCAAACTTTTCATTCTTTTGGTGCTTGGCTTTTAAGACTTTATTTTAAAGAATTTGATAAGAATTATGATTCAAATTTTACAATTTGGGATACTAATGATGTTGTTAGGTTTGTTAAGCAAATTGGACTTGCGTCAACCATTGAACTTGCAAAGCATGTTGCATCTTTCATACTTAAGTATAAAGAAAACTGCTTTTTAAATAATTATTGTGATCTTGATGAGAAAAGTTACGCTGATATTGAGTTTTATGAACAAGAAAAATCTAGAAATAATGCTTTGGATTTTGCTGATCTTATTCTTAAGACCGTTTTGATGTTAAGAAATTGTGAAGATATAAAGATGAGAGTGCAGAGAAAATTTAAGGCTATTTTTGTAGATGAATATCAAGATACTAATTATGCACAGTTTTTGTTTTTAAAAGAGCTTTATTGTGAAAATATGCATTTTATGGTGGTAGGAGATGAGGATCAGTCTATCTATTCTTTTAGAGGTGCTAGAGTTGAAAATATTCTTGAATTTGAAAAAGTATTTAATAATGTGTCTAAATATTACTTGGTACAAAATTATCGTTCCAGTTTAAGCATTGTTAATGTTTCAAATGATGTTATTTCAAAGAATAGAAATCGATATGAAAAAGTAATATTTACAGAAAATAAGATGGGCAAGAAGATAAAATTTTTTGTCTTTCGAAGTCCTGCAGAGGAGGCTGAATATTTTTCTAACTTCCTTCTTGAAGACGAACTTGAGACAGCAGTTCTTTATAGATTTAATTACCAATCCTTGCAGTTTGAGAAGGCTTTTTTAAAACATAATATTCCACACAAAATATTAGGTTCAATTAGATTTTATGAGAGAGGGGAAATTAAAGATGTAATTTCTCTTTTAAGGCTTTTTGTAAATAAAAAAGATAAAATTTCTTTCTTAAGAGTAATAAATAAACCTGCTAGGGGAATTGGTAAGACTACTACGGATAAAATAATTGCAATGCTAAATGATCGCGATGTCAATTTTGATTTAATTCTTGCAAGTAAAAGAGCTGTTGAGAATCTGAAGGGCAAAGCAAGAGATTCTCTTGTTGCTTTTTTAAGTTTGTATGATGATCTAGAGAAAAATATACGAAGAGATGTTTATATAAATTTATCTGAATTTATTAAAGATGTTGTAATTAGAGCTGGATTTTGGGATTTTTATCAAAAATTTGATAAGGACGACAAATTTAAAAATATTGATGAACTTATTAGTAGTGGAGTTGAATACTCAGGCAGTTTCGAGGGACTTGTAATATTTCTGGAAAATTCATCCCTTTCACCTTTAATTCATGGAGATTCTAAGTCTAGTGTATTACTCTCTTCAATTCATGGGGTTAAGGGACTTGAGTTTGATAGAGTTATAATATCTGGTCTTGAGAAGGGATTGTTGCCTGCTGAGATTGAGGAATTGACTGAGGAGCGGATAGAGGAGGAAAGAAGGCTTTTTTATGTTGCTATTACTAGAGCTAAATTTGAACTTATTGTTACAATTAATTTGCAGAGATTTTTTGGAGGAATGCTAAGAAATACAGCTATGTCGGTCTTTTTTCAAGATATTAACAAAGATAATTATGATATTGTTTTTGTTCCAGAATATTTAAAAGATAATTTCAAATATTTTTTTTCAAAAAGTGGTAATAAAAGCTTTAATATTGGAGATTATATAACTTATAATGGTGAGCATGGATTAATTGTTGATAAGTGGTATCAGAACGGTGAGTCATTTATTAAGATTAATTTAAGGAATGGTAAGAAAGCTATTTTAAGCCCAAGTCATATTAAGGGACTTTCTAAGATTTAGAGGTAAAATTTGAGAGACATTCATTTAGAAGATAGTTTGAAGTTGAGTTTATTAAGATTCAGTAAGAGTGAAGAACTGAAATTTGTCGTAAAATTTGAGAAAATTGTTGGCATGTTAAATAAGATTTCTGAATTTGAGATAAAAGATGTAATTCAAAAAAAAACATGCGACTTTTCTGATTTAAGGAACGATGAGATTTTACCTTCTTTGACGATTGAATCTATTAAAAATTTTAGCAATGTATTTGTGGATGGTTACTTTTCATCACCCAAAGTACTTGAATAGGGAGTATTGAGTTGGATTTCAGGGGTTTAAGTTTAATAAAGATTAGGGAATTAATATTAACTCGGAAGTGTAAGATTTATGATATTGTGCTCTTTTATAAGGAGCTTTATGAAGCAAATAAAGATATTAATGGATATATTGAGTTTTTTGATGATGCATTAGAATTGGCAAAAGAATATGATGAACTTTTAAGTAGAGGTGAAGGACAAGATTTGCCTTTAATTGGTATGCCTATTGCTGTTAAGGATAATATTTCAGTTAAAAATAAGGGATTAACTTGTGCATCTGAACTTTTGCAAGGATATATTTCTCCTTATGATGCGACTGTTATTAAGAGATTAAAAGATAACGGTGCAATTTTAATTGGTAGAACTAATATGGATGAGTTTGCAATGGGTTCATCTTGTGAATTTTCTTATTATGGTGTTACGCTTAATCCTTTAAATAAAGAATATGTTGTGGGTGGTAGTTCTGGCGGTTCTGGAGCCGTTGTTGCTGATAATCAAGCTCCTTTTGCACTTGGTAGCGATACTGGAGGGTCTGTTAGGCTTCCTGCTTCTTTTTCAGGTTTAATTGGGTTTAAGCCTTCTTATGGAGGTTTGTCTCGTTATGGGCTTGCATCATATGCGTCATCTCTTGATCAAATAGGATTTTTTGCTAATTCTATTGATGATGTGGCTTTGATATTAAAATATACTTGTGGAATTGATAAGATGGATGCTACTAGCATAGATATTATTCAAGAACCTTATCCATTGTTGAGTAATCCTTTAGCAGGCACCAAATTGGCTGTAATTAAAGAACTCAGTGAGGATTTGATGGAACCAGAGATTGCCCGTGAGTTTTCTAAATTTAAATCTGGGCTTTTAAACAGAGGAGTTGAAATACATGAGGTTTCAATAGAGGTGGTTAATTGCATACTCTCTCTTTACTATTCAGTATCTCCAGTTGAAGCTGCATCTAATCTTGCTCGTTATACTTGTCTTCATTATGGCAAAAGATTAAATGATGAATTAAGTCTTAATGATTTTTATTATAAGCATAGGAGTTTATTTTTAAAAGAAGAAGTTAAAAGGCGTATTGTGCTTGGTAATTACTTGTTGTCAGAAGGTTATGATTTGCAGTATTATGCAAAAGCTTGTAAAATTATTGAAAATGTATTAGTTCCGAAATTCAGTGAAATTTTTAATAATTGTTCATATATTATTACGCCTACAAGCTTTGTAAAACCTTTTAAAATCGGTGAAAATTTTGATGATCCTATGAAAATGTATTATTCTGATTTGTGTACTGTAATTGCTAATCTTGTTGGAGCCCCTGCACTCTCTATTCCCTTTGCTCAAGATTATAGAGGATTACCTATTGGTATGCAAATAATTGGTCAAGTTAAGAGAGATTTTGAGCTTTTAAATTTTGCAAAAAATGTAATAGAGGAATTAGATTAAATGGAATATAGATTACTTGTTGGTTTAGAAGTTCATGTACAATTAGGATTAAAAACCAAAGCTTTTTGTGGGTGTAAGAATGATTTTGGGGGAATTCCAAATTCTCGTACTTGTCCGACATGTCTTGGACTTCCTGGAGCATTACCTAGCGTAAATAAGGAACTTATTAATAGTGCAATTTTGGCTGGGCATGCTACTAATTCTAAAATTAGAAATATTGTTAAGTTTGATAGAAAGCATTATGTTTATCCCGATTTACCTAAGGGATATCAAATATCTCAAAATGATGCACCAATTTGTAATAATGGATTTATTTTTATTGAAACTTCCTCAGGTTTAAAAAAGATTAATATTGTTAGGATACATATGGAAGAAGATTCTGGCAAGAGCTTGCATTTGCTTGAAAGTGAAAATCGAAGTTATATTGATTTTAATCGTGCAGGTGCGCCATTGCTAGAAATTGTCTCAGAACCAGATATTAATAGCGGAGAAGAAGCTGTAGCTTATCTGAATTCTTTAAGAGAAATTTTTAGATATCTTGATTTATCTGATTGTAGCATGGAAAATGGGTCATTCCGTTGCGATGTTAATGTTAATTTACTTATCAATGAGAATGATGTTGAGTATAAAACTCCCATTTCTGAGATAAAGAATTTAAATTCTTTTAAATCAATAAAGTTGGCAATTGATTATGAAGAATCAAGACAAAAAGAAGAATGGATTTTACATAGAAAAACTTTTGAAAGTATAGGTAAGCATACAATGGGTTTTGATGATAAAAGGGGGATTACAGTGTTTCAAAGGAGCAAAGAAACTGTGGCTGATTATCGTTATATAAAGGATCCCGATTTGCCTTTGATCAAACTTGATGATGTTTATATTGAAAGCATAAAGTCTAATAAAATGGTGGAGTTGCCTTTGGATACAAGAATTAGGTTAAAAGAGCAATATGGTCTTAGTAATTTTGATGTTGTGACTTTAACTTCTGATAAAAACTTGGTTAAATATTTTGAAGAGGCAGCAATGACTTCAAGTGATCCCAAGAGAGTTTCAAATTGGATATTATCTGAAGTATTAAGTGTACTAAATGATAGAGAAATAAGTATACTTGATTTTAATTTACCGCCATCATATATTAGTGAACTTGTTGAATTTATTGTTAGTGGTAAGGTGAGTGGCAAGATCGCAAAAGAAATATTTTTAGAAATGCTTAAGAGAAACGTTTCCCCTGCTATCATTATTAATGAAAAAAATCTAGAGCAGATAAGTGATAAATCTTTTATTGAATCAGTTGTGCTTGAAGTTTTAAATGAAAATCCTAAATCAATTGAACTTTATAAAAAGGGTAAGAGTCATGCAATTAAGTTTATGATGGGTCAAATTATGCTTAAAACTTCTGGTAGGGTTAATCCTGCCTTTGCAAATGAAATTTTAATGAATAAATTAAGGGATGTGTAGTAAGTCTTTGCTTAGTTGTTTTCCAATAATTAAAAGGGCAAGATTTTTTTACCTTTATGATATTAGGGGTAATAGGTATTTAGATTTATACTTGAATGGGGGATTAAATTTTTTAGGACATAGGGTTCAAGGTTTAAATCTTATTCTTAAGCAAACTTTTTCAAGGGGTCTGACGGCTTCGTATCCTTCAGTATTTAGGAAACAATTTGAAAATATTCTTTTTTCTTTTTTTAAAGAAGCAGGATTTGTATGTATTTTTAAGTTTGAAAGGGATGCTAGAGAGTTTTTATTATCTTTAACAGGCCAGCATTGTTTTAGTAAGCCTTGGGAAGAACAACTGGGCATATATGAGTTTAGAGCTGGATTTAATAATTTTAGGTATCCTATGCTTGTCGATATTCCAATGCCTGGATGCATGTCTATCAGCATTGCTATAGTAGATAATTTATCTAGAAAAATAGAATTTAGAGATCCTCTTGATGCTTTAACTTTAGCTGTTGCTAGGCATATGCTTGCTAAGATTTTGTCTTATGAAAAGAGTTCTAAAATTAATTTTGATATTTTTGCTACGCCTATGTTTAAGCTAATTGGTAGATATATGTTTCCTATTTATAAATCTGAGCATCATAATGAAGTTTTTAATGAGTATTTAAAAAATGGCTATTTAATTAGTCCTAGTTTTGATATTCCTTCGCTTATTCCTTTAAAGTTTTCTAAAGGAGATTTAGATGGATTTCGAAAGGTTGCTCTTAGACTACAGGATAAATTTGGCTGTTAGTATTGACAGGTTAACTTACAAATAATACAATGAAAAAGTATAACTTTGTAGAATATCTAAGTGAGGACTGTATATTATTATGAATAGGATAACGAATAATAAGACAATATGGATTAAGCCTAAGTATGTAGAGAAAAAATGGTATGTGATTGATGCGTCAGATAAAGTTCTTGGTAGAATTGCTACAGAAGCTGTTAAAATTTTGAGAGGTAAGCATAAGCCGTATTATACTCCTCACCAAGATTTAGGTGATAATGTTATAATTGTTAATGCTTCAAAGATTAGGCTTACTGGTAAGAAATATTCTCAGAAGATCTATTATAGACATTCAAGATATCCTGGAGGTCTTTATTCTGATACTTTTAGAACATTATCTGAGAGAAAGCCAACAGCTCCTCTTGAAATAGCTATTAAGGGTATGTTACCAAAGGGACCTTTGGGGCGTGAGCTTTTTAGGAATCTTAAAGTTTTTGCCGATTCTAATCATACGCTTAAAGCTCAAAATCTTTATAAATTAGAGGCAAATTAAGAGAGGAAAAATGGCAAAGTCAGATGTTAAGGGTATTAATTTAGGAATGGGTACGGGAAGGAGAAAATCTTCTGTTGCTAGGGTTTACATTAGGGAAGGTAAAGGTGATATTAAGATTAATAGTAGGGATTTTGATTCTTATATGCAACTTGAAAAGTTAAAAACAATTGCTCTATCTCCATTAGTTTTAACAAATACTCTTGGAAAATATGATCTTTACATTAATATTTATGGCGGGGGCATTTCGGGTCAGGCTGGTGCCATTAGGCATGGTATTGCAAGAGCTCTTTTTAATCTTGATGAAGAGCATAAGATGATTCTTAAATCTAATGGGTTTTTAACAAGAGATCCACGAAAAGTTGAACGTAAAAAGTTCGGGAAGAAAAAAGCTAGGAAGAGTTTTCAATTTTCTAAAAGATAAGTATTTGTTTTTGTTATTTTGTTTGTATAAATTAAAGCCCTCTTATGAGGGCTTTAATTTATATTATTGTTTTTTAATGGAATAAAAGACATCTCTTCCATGGTATTCAGCAATACTGCCTAGTTCTTCTTCTATTCTTAAGAGTTGATTATACTTAGCTATTCTGTCTGTCCTTGATAAGGAGCCTGTTTTGATTTGTCCTGTTCCAAGCGCAACAACAAGATCGGCAATCGTTGTATCTTCTGTTTCTCCTGAGCGATGTGAAACTATCGCAGTATATCCTGCTTTTTTGGCCATCTCTACAGCTTCAAAAGTTTCAGTTAATGTTCCAATTTGATTTACTTTAATGAGAATTGCATTTGCAACTTTCATTTCAATTCCTTTTTTAAGGAATGATGTGTTTGTTACAAATAAATCATCACCAACAAGTTGAACTTTATCCCCGATCTTATCTGTAAGCTTTTTCCATCCGTCCCAGTCTTCTTCAGCCATGCCATCTTCAATTGATATAATAGGATATTTTTCTACCCATTTTGCCCAATATTCAACCATTTCTTCGGATGTGAGTTCTTCTTTTGTTGACCATCTAAGTACATATTTTTTTGTTTCTGGATCATATAATTCAGATGTTGCTGGATCAAGGGCGATTGCGATATCTGTTCCAGGTGTATATCCTGCATTTTTGATGGCTTCCATAATAACTTCACAAGCTTCTTCGTTTGACTTTAGATTTGGTGCAAATCCGCCTTCATCCCCAACAGATGTTGCGTAGCCCCTTTTGCTTAAAATACCCTTGAGTGTGTGAAAAACCTCAGCAGACATTCTTATTGCGTCATTAAAAGTTTTAGCTCCAATTGGCATTATCATAAATTCTTGAAAATCAACACAGTTATCAGAGTGGGCGCCGCCATTTATAATGTTACACATAGGTGTAGGTAAGATGTTGGCTTTGTAGGCACCAAGATATTGATAAACTTTAAGTCCAAGATATTCAGCTGCTGCTCTAGCTGTGGCCATTGAAACTGCAAGAATAGCATTAGCTCCAAGTTTTGATTTGTTAGGAGTTCCGTCAAGTGCAAGCATTTTTCTGTCGATTTCGACTTGGTTTAAGGCACTCATTCCTTCAAGCTCTGGAGATATGATATTTATTATATTTTCAACTGCTTTAAGTACTCCTTTTCCCATGTAAACAGATTTATCACCATCTCTCAGTTCAACAGCTTCATTTATTCCTGTTGATGCTCCTGATGGAACAGCTGCCCTACCTAGAGAACCGTCTTCAAGTATTACATCTGCTTCGACAGTTGGATTTCCTCTAGAATCAATTATTTGCCTAGCTTTTATTTCATAAATACGAAAGCCCATTTTCCGCTCCTTATAGGTTAATATATTTACTTTAGTATATATTTTCAGTATAATAACAAATAAGACAAATGTGTAGTATTTTGCTAAAAGAATTGTTTATTGGATTTTACAATTAAATCATGGAAAGAACTTTGAAATGGTTATTTTATTTTATATTCTTTTTCTTTAATATTGCTAATGTTTGCTCACAAGGTTACATAATCGAAAATTTTGATTTATCTTTAAATGAATTTTTAGAAGTTTCAACAAGAAAAGATAATTTATTGCCAATTGTTGACTCTAAGAGAGTCATTATGTTCTATCCTCCAAGTAAGGGCATTAGAAAAGTTTTTGCTGCTTTTGATTTTGATAGTTATGCAAAAAAGTATTTATTTAAAAAAAATAAGTATGGTCTTTTTTTTGTCAAGATCAATCTCCCTCATGGAGTTGGTAGGATTAAATATAGGCTTGTTGTGGATGGCATTTGGACGAATGATGAATATAATAAAAATGTGGTGTTTAATAAAGATTTAATACCGTTTTCTATAATTGACATAGGCGTAGATCATAGTTATGTGTCTTTACGAAATCCGATTGATTCTTCTGATGGTAGAGAAGTTGAAATTTTTTATATAGGTCGTCCTGGACAGATTATTACAATAGCTGGCAATTTTAATAATTTTAATCCATTTTTAAATAGATTGGTTGAACAGGAGCCTCATAAGGGTGTATATACTATTAAGCTTAAAGACCTTCCGAAGGGTAGGATTTATTATTATTTTGTCGATTCTGGAAATAAGGTTATAGATAAGAATAATGTTAATAGAATTAATCTATATTCAGTTGAAGGTCTTGACAATAAGATTGATTTTGAAGTTTCTTATTTTGATAATTAATCTGAGGTTAAGAACTTCAATTCTTATTATCAGTTCTTAAATACAATTGACTTACAGAAATATAGAATTAAGCTTGAACTTAAACAAAGAGCTTACATGATCTTATAAAGCTTAAATAGAAAAACTTGAGTTAAACTAAATAAAAGCTGGACCTTTACTTGTCTTAAGTATTATTTTTATTTAGCAAGCGATTCATTTCATCAAAGAGGTACTTAGATACAAAATGATCCTTTTCGACTTCCTCAAGAGATGCATTTTCTGGTGTTAAAGATGTGTTTTGCATATTTATTAAAGATGGTTCATCAAGGAGCTTAATAGTTTTATTTTGAGTTTTGTCAGGATTAATGTCAGGAATAGATGCTATTAATGTCTTTGTGTATGGATGTTTGGGATTTGAGAATAAAATTTCTCTAGGAGCAATTTCTAGGATGACTCCCAGATACATTACGGCGATTTTATCGCTCATATATTTTACTACTGCCAAGTCGTGTGAAATGAACAGATAAGATAAACTTAATTCTTTTTGTAGATCTTTAAGCAAATTTAAAATTTGTGCTCTGATTGATACATCTAGTGCAGAGACAGCTTCATCTAGCAGTAAGAGTTTGGGATTTAGTGCAAGTGCTCTTGCTATTCCTATTCTTTGTCTTTGTCCTCCTGAAAATTCGTGTGGATATCTAGATAGCATGTTTTTTGCAAGTCCAGTAATATCTATTAATTCATTTACTCTTTTTTCTATTTCTTTTTTGGTTCTTGGGAAAATCTTATTTTCATTGTATATAACTAATGGTTCTGCTATGATTTCTTTTATTGTCATTCTTGGATTGAGAGATGTATGTGGGTCTTGAAATACCATCTGCATGTCTTTTTTTGTCTTTAAAAGTTCTTTCTTTGACAGTTTAGTAATATCTTTTCCATTGAAATATATGCTACCAGATGTTGGTGTATATAGTTGCATTATTGTTCTTAAGGTTGTTGATTTGCCACATCCAGACTCTCCAACAAGTCCTAGTGTTTTGTTGCGCTCAACTTCAAAGCTGATACCATTGACGGCATTTACTTTACGTTTGTTTTTCCAAAATAAAAAGTCTTCTCCAATTGTAAATGTTTGTACTAAGTTTTCTACTTTAAGGATTATATCTTTTTCATTTTTCATTTAAATTACCTCAATTTTATTTGTAGTAGGTTCAATAGGATGATCTTTAATTGAATAAAGTTTTTCATTTGGATCCTTATCAAGAGTAAGTATTGATTTTAAAAGCCCAATTGTGTATGGATGCTTAGGGTTTTTAAATATTTCTTGTACTGTACCTTCTTCTACAAATTTTCCTTGGTACATTACAGAGACTGTATCGCATATTTCTGCAACTACTCCTAAATCATGGGTTATTAATATGGTGGAGGTATTAAATTTTTTAGACAGGTTTTTAATGAGTAATAATATTTGTTCTTGAATTGTAACATCAAGAGCTGTGGTAGGTTCATCTGCAATTAATAATGATGGGCGACAACTGAGAGCCATTGCAATCATAACTCTTTGTCTCATTCCTCCTGAAAATTGGTGTGGATAATGTTTTATTCTCTCTTCGGCATTTATAATACCGACTGTTTTTAACATTTCTATTGTTTTTTGCTTTGCTGCCTTTTTATCTAATTTTTGGTGCAACATTATTGTTTCTTCAATTTGTGTAGATATTTTTAAGTATGGATTTAGAGAAGTCATTGGATCTTGGAATATCATTGCTATTTTATTACCTCTAATACTTTGAAGTTCTTTTTCGTTAAGTTTTAGTAAGTCTTGACCTTCAAATAGTATTTCTCCAGTTTTGTATACTGTCGTAGTTTCAGGCAGTAGTTTTAATATTGCCATGCTTGTGACAGATTTTCCACTTCCAGATTCCCCGACAATGGCTCTAATTTCCCCCTTTTTCATTTTTAAATTTATGTTGTTTACAGGATGTATTGTTGTATGCTTTAACTTAAATTCAATTGATAGATTTCTTATGTCCAGTATATAGTCTTCTCTCATTAATGTCTCCTAAAGGTTATCTTTTGGATCAAATGCATCTCTTAGTCCATCGCCTAAAAAGTTCATAAATAGTAAGAATATTGTCATGACTGTTGCTGGAATGAAGATTTTCCATGGGTATTCAATAAATGTAGGAATTCCATTTTTTATTAATTCTCCCCAACTAGTCATTGGTGCTGATATTCCAAGACCTAGGAATGATAGAAATGATTCAAGCATAATGAATGATGGGACATTCATTGTTGTAATTATTACTATCATTCCAAAGCTATTAGGAATTAAATGTTTGAATATCATTCTACTATTTGTTGCACCTAATGTTCTAGCTACCTGTATAAATTCAGATGTTGCAAGTGATTTTACTTGTCCTCTTACGATTCTGGCAATTGTTAGCCATGAGATGATGCTAATTGCAATAAATAATCCGATGACATTCCTTTCCATAATAGTCATTAAAGTTATTATGACAAGTAAGGTAGGTAGGACATAAAGGATTTCTATTATTTTAGTTATTATCCTATCGATAATACCGCCAAAGAATCCCGCTACCGCACCTATTATAGTGCCTATGATCATTGATATAAATGCCCCAATAAAGCCCACAGATATTGATATCTGACTTCCTTGTATGATTCTTGCAAGCAAGTCTCTTCCAAGACTATCTGTTCCTAGTAGGTATATTCTTTTGTGTATTTTAATTTCTTTTCCATCAATTTTTTGAACATCGGTTTCTATTTTTCTTTTGATTTCTTCTAGTTTCGCTTTTTCTTCTTCGTTTATTTCTCGTTTTTCTTTTGCTGCTAATCTTTTTATGAAGTTAAGTTCTTTTTCATACCAGAGTTCTCCGGCATACTTAAGAGATGGGGGCAAATCAGCATGTTCTACTATTTGGGTATAGTATTTGTACGTTGGTAGTATTGGTCTTAGTATTGCAATTAGTATGTAAAATCCGATGATAAATATACTAATAAATGCGAGTTTATTTTCCTTAAATCTTAACCAAGCTCTTTTGTTTGCTGTTTGGATTTCAACGCAAGTGTCTTGTTTTTCATATTCATTCATTCTGTTCACCTATGTTCTTGGATCAAGTTTTTTATAAACAATATCAGATGCTAAAATGGAGATAAGCAATATTGTTGAATATACTAATAGTGAACCCATGAGTAGCGGGTAGTCCCTGTTTAGAGATGCTTCTACTGTAAATATACCCATTCCAGCAATTCTAAATATTTGTTCAATGACCATACTACCAGAAATGATACCAGCAAATGCAGGACCTACATAGCTTATGAGAGGGAGCATAGAGCCTATTAATACATGTTTTCTTATTATGACATTAAAGCTAAGCCCCTTAGCTTTTGCTGTTCTTACAAAATCACTCTTTAGTATTTCTAGCATAGAACCTCTAATGATGCGTGTAAAAATAGCTATCCATGGCAAACTCATTGTTAATATTGGCATAACTAAATTTGCAAGACCTCCACGTTCTGAAATCCATCCAGAAGTGTAAAATAATTTTAACTTTACAGATAGGAAATATTGTAAAATAGGACCAGTTACAAAGGTGGGTACGGAAATTCCAAATATTGCTGCTACTCTTATTATATAGTCGATTCGAGTATTTTTTTTTATTGCTGCTAATGATCCCAGCAAAATTCCAAGTGTGAGAGATATTATTAAGCTTATTATTCCGATTGTAAATGACTTAGGAAATCCTAATTTTATGTATTGGTTGACATTTAAATCTTTCTTTACTAATGATGGCCCAAAATCTCCTTTTAAAATGTTTGTAATGTAATAGTAAGCTTGCATATAAAAAGGTTTATCAAGATGGTATTTTTGCATCAGTTTTTCTTTGACTTGAGGATCAATAGGTTTCTCAGAATCAAATGGATTTCCGGGAGCAAGTCTCATTATTAAAAAACACAAAAAAGTTATTGCTATTAAAGTGGGTATTGTTTCTAGTAATTTTTGTATGGTAAACTTTAACATAATTGTTCCTTATCATCATAGAAAGATTTTATTTGTATAATAAATGATTTTAACACATGGGACTTAATATTATTCAAAAATTTTGAATTTATTTTAGTTGCTTTGCAATTAAAATTTCTTTTTAATGCATGTATTCATCACTTGCATTTTTACTATTTGTCAAAGCAAACCAATTTTCTATTTGCATAGATAAAAATTAGTCTTTAATGATTTACTTTAATTGATTTTAAGTAAGTTTAACAGTTTTTATGTCTTTTTTGCGTATGGTATTGATTTCGAGGCAAATCCGTACGATTGGGGTAATTAGCCTTATCTGTTAATTGTTTTGAGATTTGTGGGTCAAATTTAAGCGGTTTGACTGATAATAGTTGTTAAGATTAAAATTGATTCTTTTTATGATAAGCAGAATCATTCTTTGTAATTTTTGAGTTATCTTAAGAGGGGATATTTGTTTCAATATTAAAATAAACAACATTGTTTTTATATTAAGAATAATTTTAAAAATTTGATTTTGTCTACCTAGTATCAGGCAGATATTACTGAATATGGTAAATCCCGTTGTGTTTATATATGTTATGAATTTATATAATGCCAACTGCGTATATAATTTTTGTTTAAGAGCTTAAGATTAAACTTTCTAATTACTTTATGCATTAATGCATGGAACCCAATTTTGAAGGATTATTAATAAACAGACATCTGTTAAAATATTTTGATAGATGTCTGTTTATTGGTTATTTGATTCTTTTAAGTTCAGATAGATGGAATCTTTCTGCAACGTTAGGTGCCCAACCAGTCCATTTATCATTTCTAAATAGGTAATTTCCTGCATATATGTATATTGGAGCGACTGGGAAATCTTTCTCTATAATTATTGATTCAGCTTTTCTTAAAATGTCTTGTCTTTTGCTTGGATCTTGCTCGAGATCAGATTGGGTGATTAAATTTTCATATTCTTCATTAAAGTATTTATATGAGGAAAAATGTGAAAATTCTTTTTGGAATAGACTTAGGAATGTTAATGGATCTGAGTAATCTCCTAGCCAACCAGCTCTTGAGATTTCATAGTCTCCCTTTTGTTTAGATGCTAAGAATGATGCCCATTCTTCATTTTCAAGTTCAACATTGATATGTAAAATTTTTGACCATTGATTTTGAAGAAATTCGGAAATTTTTTTGTGTCCTTCACTTGTATTATATTTAATTTTAAGTTGAGGGAAATTTATACCATCAGGATAACCAGCTTCAGCCATTAGTTGTTGTGCTCTTTGTGGGTCAAATAAGCTTAGTGGTTTTCCGTAAGAATAATTATTAAAGTTTGGACTGATGTTTCTTGTAGGAATAGAACCATTGTCTATAACTTTCTTTGTTAATGTTTCTCTATCAATAGCAATAGTTAAAGCTTCTCTAACCTTTACATTATCAAGGGGTTTGATGTGTGTGTTAAATGAAAAGTAGTACAGACCATTAATAGCGGATGAGTAATAATCATTTCTTAATTTTATTTCTTTTATTAAATCAGGTGGAATTGATGCAGATGTCAGCATATCTATTTCATTATTTTCATACATTCTATAGGCAGTTGAGGCATCGTTTATTGTATAGAATATGAGTTCTTGTAATTCAACGTTTTTGGCATTAAAGTATTTATCATTTTTTATAAGTGATATTTTTTCGTTGGGTTGTCTTTCCTTGAGCTTGTATGCACCACTTACTACCATATTTTCAGGCTTTGTCCATTCTTGTCCATGTTTTTCAATAACATGCACTGGTACTGGTGTGAAAGATTGGTGTACTAGCATGTCTAGAAAGTAAGGTTTTGGAGTAATAATAGATATCTCCAGTGTTGATTCATCTATAGCTTTAATACCAAGTTCAGATTCCGGTATTTTTCCCTCGAAGTAATCTTCTGCATTTTTTATTGTTGACTTAATCGTACCTACATAGTTTGATGCTGTTTCTTTGTTTAATATTCTAAGATAAGACTTTCGCAGACCTTCAGCTGTAATGGGAACCCCATCACTCCAAACAAGACCTTTTCTTAAGTGAAATGTATATATAGTTCCATCTGCAGATATGTCCCAAGATTGAGCTAGACCTGGTTTATATCCACCAGTTTGTGAATCACCATCTACTATGCCAGTAAACATTTGCGAGATTACATGTGCACCCATTTTATCTTCAGATAATTGAGGATCTATTGATTTAGGTTCTCCTCCTAAGCTGATTTTAAATGCCAAATTTTCTTTGCTACTTTCCTTGCCGCAGGATAGAATAGCTATGAAAAAAAATATCATAAACGTATGTCTTTTTATTTTCATTCTTATTATCTCCTATTTATTAAAGTTGATTTTTACTGCAACAAAAACAACTAAAAGTTCTAAAAGATTCTTCCTATAAAATTTGTTTGTTGAACCATTTAATTTCTTTGTTGAAGAAGCTTATTATATCATAAAGTACGTGTGAGTATAAATAAATAATAATAGCGGCATATGAATATGCAGAGTATTATTAGATGCTAGCTAAGATTATGTACTTTGCTTAAGTTTTTATGCATAGTTACGTGATGTTTTAGATAAAAATGCTATCAGGCAAAATAATGAACTCATTATAAGAGAGATACGAATGTAAAATTTGTGGTAATTTCGAAAGCTATGTGGTTATGCGATAAAAACCACTTCTATAGTTTGGTGTATAGAAGTGGTCGTTCTTTTATGATTATTAGCGTTAATCTATTAACTTATGAAATTGTTTTCATATTTTATTGTTAGTGTTTTCTCTTTTGTATTTTATTTCTTCATAAAGATAAGCTTCTGCAACATTAGGAGTCCAACCAGTCCATTTGTCATGTCTGAAGAGATAGTATGATTGAAGTATTGAGAGTGGGGCAACGGGGAAGTCTTTTTCTGTAATTATTGCCTCAGCTTGTCTTAAGATTTCTTGTCTTTGTAGTGGGTCTTTTGCAAAATTTGATTGTTTTATTAAATTGTCATATTGTTTGTTTGAATATCCATATGCTCCAAATCCTTGATTTTCTGTTGTAAATAAACTTTCAAGGAATGTTAATGGGTCTAAGTAATCCCCTGTCCATCCCATGTATGACATTTGATAATTGCCTGTGCTTCTGCTACTTAGGAATGTATTCCATTCTTCAATTTCAATATCGATATTAATGTTTAGTATTTTTTTAAGTTGTTCTTGCAAGAATTCTGCACTTATTGCCATTCCATTGCGTTGTGAGGTTTTAAATTTAAGAGTAGGAAAACCAGCACCATCAGGATAACCAGCCTCAGCCATTAGTTGTTTTGCTCTTTGTGGGTCAAATAATTTTAATTTTTTGTCGTAAGAATAGTTTTTAAATGGTGGGGTTAAGTTTCTCGTTGGTTTTGATTGGCCCTTTAGAGTAATTTTGTTAAGTGCTTCTCTATCAATGGCAAGAGTTAAAGCTTCTCTAACCTTTGCATTATCAAGTGGTTTGATAGTGGTATTAAATGCCGTGTAGACTACTCTATTTATAGGATGGGAATAGTAATCATTCCTTATTCTAGCTTCATCTAAGTATTCTGATGCTACGTTCATTAAAAAATCAAGCTCGTCATTTACGTACATGTTATAAGCGGTGTTTCCTTGTACCTGATAAAATATCACTTCATCTATTTCGACATTTGAGGCATTATAATACTTATCGTTTTTTTCAAGCACTATTTTTTCATTCGGGATTCTTGTCTTTAATTTGTATGCACCACTTGTTACTATATTTTCAGGATTTGTCCAGTTTCGTCCATGTTTTTCAATGACATGAACTGGTACTGGTATAAATGTTTGATGTACTAGCATATCAAGAAAATAAGGCTTTGGAGCAATTAAAGTTATCTCTAAAGTTGAATTATCTATAGCTTTAATGCCAAGTTCAGATTCCGGTATTTTACCTTCAAAGTAATCATGTGCATTTTTGATTGCTGATTTAACAATATCAACATATTGTGAAGCTGTTTCTTTATTTAAAACTCTAAGATAAGATTTTCGAATTCCTTCAGCAGTAATAGGTACCCCATCACTCCAAACAAGATCTTCTCTCAAGTGAAGTGTGTATACAAGTCCATCTGCAGATATATCCCAAGATTTAGCTAGTCCTGGTTTATATCCACCAGTTTGTGTCTCTCTTGTCGTTAAGCCTGAAAATATGTTCATAATTATGTTGAACGATTGAACAGAAGTAGCAAGTTGAGGATCAAGTGAATCTGGTTCAACTTCATTTGTTACCCTAAATGTTATTTTATTTTTGTGCTCATCGCCGGAACAAGAAGTTAGCCACACGATCAAAAAAGATAAAATAATTAATATTTTGTATTTCATAATTTATTCCCCTTATAAACATTTTTTATTTTGCTTTTGAATTATTGTTGTTTAATATACTTGAATGGATTTTACTTTAATTTGATAAATAAATAAAGTATAATTATATAAAAATTATTTGCATATGAATATGCTACATGAGATATTCTTGGTTTGCTAGTATATTGTTTTTCGAGAACTTTAAAGGATGAAGTTTTATGTTTACACAGAATGAGAGTTTTAATAAATATTTTAAAGGTATAGAGAATGAATTCCTTAGTAGGTTTAAATCTATTGAAAAGATAAACTGTTTAAGTAATTCTTACCATGAAGCAGATTCTGTTAGTAGGAGTTTGGTTGATACAATGATCAAAAGACTTCTTAAGGATAATTCTACCATTGTTGGTATTCAAAATATTTTAAAACTTTATGAAAAAACTAAATCTGGCAAGTCTTCAATTATATTAATGGAACATTATAGTAATTTTGATTTTCCTTGTTTTCAGTTTTTGCTTAATGAAATGAATTATAAGGAAGTTGCGGAACATATTATTCCTATAGCTGGTGTTAAGCTTTTTAAAGATGATTTGTTGATTAAGAGTTTATCTTTGGGTTATAGTGTGATATTTATTTATCCCCCACATGCATTTATTGGTGTTGATCATGAAACGATTAGAGAGAGACGGGTTTTTAATGCTAATTCTATGAGATGTGTTGTGGATAAAAAGAGTAGTGGATATATGATTCTTATTTTTCCAACAGCCACAAGATATAGGAAGGATAAACCTGAGACTAAAAAAATAATTTCAGAAATTGCAAGTTACTTTAAGCTTTTTGATTATTTTATAATGGTTGGTATTAATGGAAATATTCTTGAAGTTTCACCAAATGGTGATATGTCTTGTGATCTTTTTAAAGAGGATACTCTTGTGTATAATGCAACAGAAATATTTGATATATTTGAATACAAAAATTTAATTTTAGAGAAGTTAAATCAAGAAGGTTTAGAACCAACAAAAGAGATTTTAGGTTCTAGAATTGCTGATGATTTGGAGAAACGTTTTGAGGTTCTTCATGAAGAGGGAGCCAATATATATAATGGTTTAATTTAGGGTTTTAATTGTTAATATGCCTGATATAGAAGAAATAAATAAGTTTAAAAGAGAAATACTAGATAATATTTCTGATGAGAGAACTAAAAAAGAGAGTCTTGGCATTAAAATGGATATTGAACCTCCAAAGGATGGGGAGCTTATTGTTCCTTGGGAAAATCAAGAAGAAGTTTTTGATTTAGAAGAAGAACATGACGACGAGCTTGATTTAGATGCTATTCTTGGTGCACTTGATAGTGAGGAAGGGCAGAAGAACGAATCTAGTGAGGATGATATTGCAATTTTAAAAGATTCTAAAAAAGTAGATATTGATCCTGAGTTTAATGATTTAGATAATGATTTTGATATTTTAAGTTCTAATCTTGAAGATAATATTGAAACAGTTCTTGATGATAATTCTATTAGTTTAGACGATGCTATTAATTTCGATTTAAATAATGCTGATAATTTGCAAAATCTAGATGTAGAGAATGATTTGAATTCAGATTTATTAAATTCTGATAAGTTTATTGATAATGAGATTGATGCTAATAATTTGAATCAGGAATCTCTAAATGATAATAATGATGATTTTGATTTTGAGAATATGATTACTAGTCTTAATAAATCAGATGGAACAAGTAATCGGTTAGAAATTCCTTATAGTAATGAATCTGTTTCTAATGAAAATTCTGAAAAGCTTAGTGATGATGAAGAGAATAATTGGTCTAATCTTTCAGATGATTTTCAATTTTTGGAAGATGAGCCAAAAAAATTTTCTACTAAAAATGATTTTAAAATTAATTATCCTTTATTTTTCAAACATTTAGATTCTTATCCTAGAAATTTGAGAATTGCTATTGCTGAGGCTTTAATGCTAGATAATGTCTCTAGATATAAGATTGAGGCATTAATTGATCTTGTTGAGCAAAATAAGAAAGGTCTTAAGTTTATTGCTAAATTTGTTGGAGATATTGTTGGTCGTTCTGTTAAATTGCCTGTTATGTATTATAAAGCAGAGGAATTTAGCAAGCTTGAAAAGAGATTTAGCTATAGACTCTCTAAAGCTTTAACCCCAATATTAAAAATCGCATCTCTTTTTGTTGTTTTGACTTTTATATCTTTTTATTTTTTAGTTGATGTTATGTTTTTTTATATTGCATCTGATAAAAAATATAAAGAGGGAATATCTTATATATATGAGAATAAAAGAGAACTTGCTAAAGCTACTTTTAGGGATGCATATTATATGCGACCTAGCAAAGGGTGGTTTTTAGTTTATGCTAAGGCTTTTGAAGATGTGAGAGATTTTGATAGTGCTGAGGAGAAATACGAGGAATTATTTACCATTGATCCATTTTCTGTGGATGCTTCTACGAGAAAACGCAAAAATTTTGATAAGGATGGGTATATATCTTATGCTTTTATGAAAATGAGGCTTGGTGAGCATGCTGACGCTGATTCAATTTTGGATGAGGTTATATCTTATGATATTTATGATTATGAAGCACTAATGGCTAAGGGTGATAATTATTTTCAGTGGGCCCAAAGAGAACCTGTATATTACAAAGATAGCATTAATAATTATACTATTTTGCTTTCAAAATATGGGCATAAAAAGGAAATTTTGTTTAAGCTTTTTAATGCTTACATTGAGGCTGGCGCTGAGAGAGAAGCTGAGAATGTAAATGCTTTTATTAAGGCAAATGAGGGATTAGATATTGACGAGGTAGTTTATACTAAATATGCTAAGAGATTAATAGATAAATATATCGAATTTACAGTTTATAATCAAAGAATAAACGCGCTCTCTAGAAATCTTAAATATTTAAGTGCTCAAATGAACTTACTTAATAAAGAATTTTCCAGTTTTAAGGCGGGTAATGGGAGGAGTGTTTCTGATACTTTAAATGATATTAATCTTAATTCAGAGATTGAGTATATTCTTAGAAGAATTTTGTTCAAAAATCCTGACTACAATAAGGCTCTTTTTGAGAGTGGTAGATATTTTTATTATATGGGCGATCTTAAAAAAGCCGAAGGATATTTATTAACAGCATTAAATAGCTTTAGACAGGAAGATTTAATTGAGAACTCCTCTGAAAAGATTATTGCTTATAGAATTTTGTCAGATATTTATGAGAAAGGAAATGATTCTCTTAAAGCAAGTAATATTGTTAGTCTGGCTTTAAATGAGTATGATTTTTATAAAAGAAATGGTCTTGTTAAAGGCTCCAGGGAGCTTGCTTTAATTTATGAAAAGCAGGGGGATATTCTTAGGACTTTCAATGGTTTTAAATCAGCTATATCTTCTTATAAGATGGCAATAAATGAAGGGGTTAATTCTCCAAATGTTTATTATAAATTAGCGTTGCTTAATTATAAGGAGAATAATTATAAAGATGCATTAGTTTATTTTTTTAAAGTTGAAGATATGTCTGGATTTGCAAATAGTAATAAAGTTTTAAATTCAATTGCATCTGTTCTTTATAAAATGGGTAATTTTGAGGCTGCTAGGAGTTATTATTTAAGAGTATTGCAGAATTTAGAATCAGAAAAATCTAGCATTTTAGGGTTTAAGCCTAAAGGAAATGATCATCATAGAGCTTTATTGATAAAGAAAATTGAGATTTACAATAATCTTGGCGTTGTTGAGATAAGAGCATCTTTTGGTGATAGGGTTGAATCTGGTATTGTTAGAGATAATGATCTTTTTGATTCAGGAATTGCAAATTTGACTGAATCTTCTAGAATGTTTGATCTATTGAACCGTGATGATGATATGGTGAAGAATGTTAAGAGAGATCTGGCTAGTTTAAACCTTAGAAGTATTTTTAAGAATGATTTTATTGGTTCTAAAGTATTGTTTTATGATAATTTGGCTGATAATCTTTAGATTTTTTAAAGTTTATTAGCTTAACAGGCATATAAGGTTGTAAGGATTTATATGAAAAAAGTTTACTTTATTATTTCCTTATTTATTGTATTTAATTTATTTTCTTCAATGAATGATCACTTAAGTATTAATATTGATGATGTGTATGTTGAGGCTCATGAGGATGGTTTTCATCTTTTTATTAGAAAAAAGCCAGATATTAAATCGGTGATTTTAACTGAATCTTTTGAAGTTCCAGATAGGAGCAAAGATGTCTCTACTTATTCATTTAGAACATTAGAGTATAATAGTGTTAATGGGGATGAGATTAGAATTTTGAATGGTAGAGTTATTCAAAATAGACGTCTTTTATCATTGACATCTTCTACGCCTATCCAAAATAGAAGATTTGGACAAGCTTTTCATATATTAATACCTAAGAAATTGAGATACGGTTTTCCTAATTTTTCAACAAGAAGTGGTGATATTGATTTAGAGGTTTTAAAGAGACAGAAAGAGCCTTTTTGGTTTTCAATTCGAACTTTTGAGAGGAAATATAATGATTATTTAGGTCAGTATAAAGATAATGCTTATGAGTTATTCTTTGGAGACATTCAGCTAGAAGGCACAGGTCCAATTGAAAATAATGGCTTAAGAGAAGAATTTGCTAGGTTTGCGGATGATGTTATTGTTGCAAAGAAGGGGCTTGATATTGTTGATAAAATAAAAGATATTCTCAAAAAATCAGAAGAGCCACTTGCTGATTTAGATCTTGTTTTTGTTATTGATGTGACTGATAGCATGAAGAATCATATTGAGATTTTAAGAGAACACCTTTTGGATATGATAGAACCCCAGCTAAATCAATTTAGATCTTATAGAGTAGGTTTTGTGTTTTATAAAGATTATCTTGAAGATTTTTTGACAAGATCTTTTGATTTTAATAGTAGGGAGTATTTAAGTAATGTTTTTGAAGGTATTAATGTGGGTGGAGGAGGAGATTATCCCGAGGCAGTATTTGAGGGAATTAATTCTGCTGTTACCCAATTTGATTGGAGAGCAGATAGTAGGTTTATTATCGTTTTGGGTAATGCACCTCCCCATGAGTATCCCCGAGGGCCTATAGTTTATGAGGATGTTATTAGAGCAGCTAAGGAAAAAGATATTATAATTTATGGAATATTACTTAATTAGCGTAGTGTTTTTTCATTAATTGCAAGTTGTGATTTATTTTTAAATTTCTATCTTTTCCATTATCCTTTGAGATAAGGGGATAATCCACTTAGGTGTTTGTACATTAGATTGTATTAGTTCTTCAAATAGCTTTTTTGCCGTTTCTTTTTTATTATTAATATAATATATGAATGCGATTTCATACTTTCCAATGGCGACGATACTTTTATTTTCTTTGTAATTTTCAATCATTTTTTCGTATATCTTTAAAGCAGATTGATAATCATTAACATTTGTTGCTTGTTGAGCTTTTCTTAAGTAAATGCTGTAAGGAGTTTCTTTTGTGAGTTGTTTGTCTAAGTATGCTGCTGTATAGCAGGAAAAGAATAGGATGCTTGTTAGTACTAATTTTTTCATTTTTTATGCTCTTATTTTGTAAAAAAGTTATTTAAATTGATTTTATTATATATAAAAAAAGAAAACAAGCTTATGCTTGTTTTCTTTTTTTGTTTTATTTAGAAGGAATTATTATCTTCCAATTTGCATGTATTAAATCTGGATTCTGAATTTTTTGTCTGTTGGCAAACCAAATTTTTGGCCATAAGTAAGGGTCGTTATATAATTTCTTAGAAATGCCCCATAAGGTATTTCCAATTTTAACTATATATAGTTCCTTGCTTGAGTGACTTTGATAAGCCTTTAGGTATCTTGCAGAATCTAAAAATAATTCATTTGCAAGTCTAAGATTATTAAGACTCTTAGCCTCAAGTCCTTGTTCCCATAGTTGTCTGGCTTTTTCAATGAGCTGAAGTGTTTTAAATTTATTTGAGTCTGATTTTTCTACGTTTTCAGCTTTCTCTTCATAAGCAAGTACTAATGCATCCATTTGTCCAAGTAAGTAAGGCTTGCCTTGTGAGTCTAGAAGGTTTATGCGTTCGCCTTTATCCTTAAGTAGAGCTCTTCCATTCCATGGTGATGGTTTAATGAGCCTATTGTTGCTGTAAATGGGGAGCTCGGAAGCAGCTTCCAGTGCTTTTAATTGTTTATACATTCTCTCTTCCGTTTCCTTAAGAGCCCTTGCTTCTTTTGCCTTCTTAGCAGTTTGTTGTGCCTTATTAAATGTTTTACTGTACATTCCAAGAGAACTTTCGATGTCATACATTTTGTATTTTCTTGTTGCTTCAAAATATAAGTTATTTACTTCATCGATTTCTAATGGGATCCATATGTATGCTTCATTAACTTCAGCATCATTCAAATATTTTTCAATATTTTCTTTCAAGTAGTTTATTTTTTCTTTTTTTTCCGTTACATCTCTTACGATATTTCTGTACCTTTCTAATGCTTTTAGTGCAACTTCATTGCCTTGTTTGATCATCCCCTTTGCAAATTTTGCTTTCATATCTCTTTCAATCTTTTCAGCTTCATTAAATTCTTTAGAGTAGAAAAGATTGCCCCGCTCTCTTATGACACCGTTTTTCATCTCTTCAATGTCTTTTTTTATATCTCCAGTTTCCTTAATTAAGATTTTAGAGTTTGCACTCTTTGTATCTTCTGGCGGGGTTTCACATGAAATCAGGGAAAGAGCAAATACGGATAACATTAAAAATAATAACTTGCTTTTTTTTATCATAAATACATCCTTCTTATGTGATATTGATTGCATAAAATTAAGAACTTTGCTTTTTAGACATCAATTCTTTTATCTTTGCATAAAGCCTATAATTAGTATATTATTACACAATTTGACATTATACAATTTTTTTGCTGCTATATTGCGTTTTATTTTTACTGTATCAATACTCTAACCCTTGCTTTTATGTGATTTTAAAATCTTAGCATCTCCACATGTTCTCTCTTCTGGCGGGGTTTCACATGAAATTAGGGAAAAAGCAAACATAGATAATATTAGAAATAATAATTTATTTTTTTTCATCATAAGTACATCCTTTTGACATAAAATTAGCAGGCTACATAAACTGTAGCTTTTATTATGCCTTAGATTCTTTAAAAGAACAGGCATTAGTATAAAATATTATTTTATACTTTTTAAAAAGTATAGCTTATTTTTCATTTTTATTGAAGTTAGCAAATCTTTTTAAAAAAGATATAATTAAGCTTATAAGATTTTATAAAGAAGGAAAATTTGATTTTGAAATCATATATTATTATCCTTGTGCTTTTATTCTTGCAAGTGGCATTATTCTCTCAAGTAGCGTCTATTAAAGAAATAGAAGGGCAGATTAATGTTGTAAGAAATGCTGTTCCTGTCAAATTAAATTTGGGAGATGAAATTTTTGAATATGATTTTATTGAAGTGGGAGATAATTCTAAGCTTAAAATAGGTTTATATGGAATAAATGGTATTACATCAGATTTAACCTTGTATTCTAACACGCATAGTCTTGTTTGTTATTCTTCTCTTAAGGATATGCAGGATGCGAAGATATATTTATTTAAGGGAAGTTTAGAAGTGGCTATTTATGAGGTTGTTCAAGGTTCCTCATTTTCTGTTGATGTAAATAATTATTTTTTTATGACTGTTGCTCCAGCAAAATTTTATGTAAATTGTGAATATTTTAATAATTATTTTGTTAGTGTTTTTGATGGTGTTCTTAAGCATTATAACAAGGATGAATATTGGATTTCAGCAGGTACTAGTATTTTACTTTGGGATGATAATTCTTTTTTATATAAAACCAGTGATTCTGTGTCGCAAAATGTAATTCAAAATCTGAGAGAGATGTCTCGTAAGAATTTTATTTCTCTAAATAATAGGCGTTCAACTTACATATTCTCAAAATATGTTGAAGATAGTTTTAGATTTGATTTTGTATATGATTCTCTGGTAAGAGATCCTAAATTTAATGCCATATATTCAAAGTGGAGTTTAGAGGATAAAAATTATACCTTAGGAAATAGAGTTGACATGATAAATTATGTCAATTATCTAAGAGGTAGAATAGGTATTCTTTTTAATAATTTTATTTATTTGGCCAATGTGTTTTTTTTTATAGAAAATATTGTTAAGCATTCTTCTGATGTGTTTGATAGATTGAGCTCCCATGGCTTTATTTTAAAATTTTTAGAAGATTATAAAAAAAATCGATCTGCCCTAATAAAGAAGTTTTTTAAAACCATTCATTCTTTTAAGATGTATTTAGTTCGCACAAATGGTGATATTCCTAGTAATTTACGTGTTAATGAATTTTATTTGTTAAAGCCTAGAGAGTTTTGATTTTGATGAATGATTTTTTTCAAAACAAAAAATTAGAGGTGAAATTTACTAAAATTTATTAAAGATATAAATGCTTGTTAGGTTTTAACATTATTGTGTGCAATTTTTTGGGAGAGATGCTCAGTTTATTAATTATTAAGTGTTTTATCACGAATTCTAGGTGATTATGATAATGCTTGTTTTTAAGTATTTGAATTTTGAAAATTCATTATTAAAGGTTAGTAATTTTAATTTAATTTGGACTATTTCTTGCATTAATTTTTTGTTATATTGACCTAGAGCTTATGTTTTTAATCAAATTTAATCAAAACCGTATTAAAATTGGACGTGATAGAGTCTTTTATGATATCTTTTTACAAAGAAACTTTTTTGAAAAAGTTGGTGTGTTGTGAATTTTAGGTTTTTGATTTTATGCCATTTTGTTCTCATAGTATCAAGATTGATTTCAATTTATGAGAAAAAGGTGTTTTATTGCTGTGCGTAGAGTTCTTTTTTTTAGAATCTTTTGGATTTTTATTTCACTAATTTGTTTATTTTTATTTGTTTATATTAATTTCTTTAAAATTAAAGAGCTTAAGTCTTCATCTAATATAAAAATTGCATTGTTTATTCCCGGGGTCATTAGTGGTTCGCCTTCTTATAAAGTAATGTATGATTTTTTGATTGAATTTAAAAAAAATAGAAGTGATATTGAGATTAAGTTATTTGAAGCTGGATTTAATCAGCATGAATGGATAGAATTACTTGAAAAATTATTAAATTCTAAAAATTATGATTTTTTGATAACGGCAAATAATGTAATGCAAGGAATTATTGATAAGGTTTCCCAAAATTATCCTTATACTAAATTTTTGCTTTTTGATTCTTTAGTTAAGAATACTAATCCCCAAGTGTATTCACTCTCTTATAATGTTGCAGAAGAAGCTTACATATTGGGTTATTACGTGGGTTTATTTTTAAAGGGTTCTAATTTGTCAAATAAAAATGTTGCTTTGATTGCTGGACAAGAATATCCTGTTATGAATAATTATATTTTTCCTTATTTCAAAAATGGCATTAGAGAGATTTTAGATTCAGAAGTGTTCTTTAGAACTTTAGGAAATTGGCATGATAGCAATAGGGTGAAAGTTTTATCTGATTCTTTAATTTTAGATTCAGGGGTTTCTGTAATTCTTCCAATTGTGGGTACAGCTATTAAAGGAGTTCTCTCATCAGTTCGTGAGCATGGTGTTTTTGCTGTTCTTTTTGATGATGAAGATTATTTGGATAATAAAGATAATGTTATTGGTTCAGGAATTACAAATCAAAGATTTTATTTAGAAAAAGTCTTGGATAAGGCTCTTAAAGGCGAGATTAGATATGGAACTTATAAAGTCCTTGGCTTTAAAGAAAGGGGGGTTTTATTTAATTTGTTAAATAAGTTTTATGTAGAGAAGACGGATTTAAAGCTTAAAGAGAGGCTTGAGGAAAAGATGAGAGAGATGAATGATACTGAGATCGAAATAGATTTAGAATGATTTATGGTAGAGTTTAAAAACATAGTAAAATCTTTCCCAGATGTTGAGAGACCCATTCTAGATAGTGTCAATTTAAGGATTGAAGAAGCTAAAATTTTGACTGTTATTGGAAGGAATGGAGAAGGTAAGAGTACTTTATCAAAAATAATAGCTGGATTTATTCATTTTGATAGTGGTGATGTATTTGTAAACAATAATAGGCAGAAAAACTGGAATGTGGATGTGGCAAAGAGCAATGGTATTTATATTGTGTCGCAGATTCCAAAACTTAATATGAACTTAAAAGTTTGGGAATATCTTAGTATTTATTGGTTTGATTCTCAATTTTTTATGCCAATGAATAAATCTAAGACTTATGGGTATTATAAATGGCTTAGACAATTTTATAATATTGCTTTTGAACTAGAGACTAGAATACAAGATTTAAATATTAAAGAAATATATTTTTTGCTTATTATTTCTTCCCTTAAAAAAAATGCAAAGATCATTATTTTTGATGAGAGTGTTGCTTATTTTTCTCAAAAAGAGGCCCAAGAGTTTATTAAATTGCTTCAAGACCTTAAAATAGCAGGCATTACTTCTCTTTTTATTACACATAGAGAGCTTGGGGATGCCATAAAGTTTAGTGATGAATTTATTATTTTAAAAGATGGGAAATGCTTTAGAACAACAAATAAAGAAGTAATGCTTAGCAAGCTTGAAATCCCTGTTGATAAGTTTATTTCTACAAGTATTAGGCGTGGTGAGCCAAATGAAGATTTGATAAAATTTAATTTATTTTTTGAAGATTTTTGGAAGTATGATATTAGTTTTTCTCTGAAGAAGAGAGGAGTTTTAGGAATTATTGCAGAAGAGGCAGCAATAAAAACATGGGAAAAATTATTCTTAGGTAAGATTCCATTTGTAGGGTGCATAAAAATGAATGGGCATAGATATGAATATATTAATTTTTATGAGCTTAAGGCCGGATTTTTACCTTTAGGAATTGGCAATTTGTTTTCTGATAATACGACTATATTGGATAGTTTTTTAGCCAAGATAATGAGTTTTGAAAATGAAGTTTTGATTAAGCAATCTACTATTAATAAGCTTAAAAAATTTTTTAAAAATGATATGGAATATTGTGAGAGTAAGATACTAAAGACTTTTTATTCTAAATCTTTAGCATTCTCTGGCGGAACTTTAAAAAAACTTGCTCTTTTTAGAGAAAAATATATTACAAAGAGCTTTTTAATTTGTTTTTCACCCCTTAGTAATCTAGACTATAGGGCATATAGTGAGATATCTAATTTTATTCGTCATTTTTCTAATGAAAAACCTGTACTATTAATTACTCCTAATTTAGATGAACTACTTCTTTTATCTGATGATATTTTAGCAATAAAGGCCGGTGAGGTTGTATTGAGATTAAAAAGGGAATATATCAACAAAGCAATTTTAAAGGAAATGTTATTTATATGAGGGCATTTAAAAGGGAATATATTTTGTTAATATTTTCGCTGAGTGTGTTGGGTATTAGCTATTTTTTTGATGGGTTTTTTAGTTTTTCTTATATGAAAGTGATGTTGTGGAACTTTATCTTGCTCTTATTAATTGCAACAGGAATTTCAACTTGTGCTAAGAGTAACAGTTTGACTCTTGGTGATGAAGGGCAAGTTTATTTTGGAGCATTTTTATCATATGTATTTTGTGAATTTTGTGGGCTTACATACTTTAATTTTGTATTAATAATGATTTTAAGCTCATTTTTAGTTGGTATAATAGGCATTATGCCTTTTTTATTAACATTTTTTTGTGGAGTAAATGGAATGCTTACAGGTCTTTTGATGTCTTATGGAAATCAGAGATTAGTTGATGGATTTATATCAAAGCTTTTAGGTTCAAATGGACTTTTAAATCAGACAAAGAGTATTGATAAGATATTTGCTCTTGATACTGCTTTCCCATATTTGTTTTTATTTAGTATTTTGGTTTGGGGATGTTATGTATTTATTCATAAGAGAACTATTTTAGGATTAAAACTTGAGATATTGAGCGATAGAAAGCCGCTAAGCAAATTTTTTAGTATTAATGAGTTTAAGTATAAGTTTTTTACAGTATTTACCAGTGCTTTTTTAAATGGTCTTGTGGGTTCAATATTTTTAATTTTTTTTAAGAATTATTTATTTCTAGGCTTAACTTCTGGACTTGGTTGGAATGGATTTGTTATTGCTGTAGTTTCAGGATTTAATTATGTGTATGTGTTGTGGTTTAGTTTGTTTTTTGCAATGCTGAATGAATTTAATAATTATCTTAAAATCAATTATTCGTTTAAATTTGAATTTATTGGTTTATATCAAGCTCTTTCGATTTTTATCTCATTGTTTTTAATTAATTCAGGTAGAAAATAAATGTTTGCTATTTTTGTGCATTCTATAATATTCGCATATTTGGCACTTGGAGCTCTTTATACCGAAAGAGTAGGACTTTTAAATATATCTATTGAAGGAATTTCTTTTTTAGCTGTTTTTTTGACATCTCTTTTTATTTATTTGGGATATGGGATATTTGTTGCAGTTGTTATGACGATTTTTATTAGTTTGATCTTTGGGGTTTTTTTATCTTTTCTTGTAAGAAATGGCTATAATATTTTTATAACAGGTATAGGAATTAACATATTGTGTTATTTTTTAGTTAGGCTTTTGATGAAAGCTAATTTCAATTTTATTCCAGGATTTAGTTTAAATATTTCCAATAATTTTGCTGTTACTTTTTTTATTATATTTTTTTTCGTTTTCTTAAGTTTTAGTATTTATGCAATAAATTATTCAAGAGTTAGAGTGGTCTTTGAGTTTATTCGTTCAAGTGATTATGAGAATATATTAGGTGAGCAAACTAGTAATTACTTTAGGTCTTTTGCTATTTTTATTTCCGTAATATCTGCAAGTATTGCAGGTTCATTTCTTGCTATAAATTTTAATGTTTATTCTTATGATTTGGGATTAAATAATGGTTGGCTTGCTATTTGTATACTATATATTGCATTTGCAAATCCTTGGCTTATTTTTCCAAGTGCATTTTTGATGATATTTATTGAATACAAGTTTTTCAATTTTCAAGATTATGTTAATTCTTATTTTGCCCTTTCATTGCCCTTTTATATGGCTATATTAATTAATATATTTGTTGCACTTTTTAGAAAAACTAAGTTATTTTAGTAATACCATTTATTGAGTTTTTAATATTTTTTAAGGTCTTAATTTGTAATTCTAGGTCTTTGATCTTAATTTTATTAAATTCATAAAAAGGAATTTGTTTGATGATAGCTAAATTGTTTAGAAAAATTGTGAATATGGTGTCATCATATGTTTCTATTTGAAAAATAGTAGTAATTATTAGATTAAACATTAAATCTTCATCTTGTATGAAGTGGTAAAATCCTTTTTTTAAGATAGTGTCAATTAATATGTATATGTTAGTATTTAGTAATTCTTTATTATCTTGAATAAATTGAATTATATAGTCCATTGAGTTTCTTGACTCTCCAATGAGAAAATATGCCCATGAAATATCAAGGTAATTTTTTGTATCTTTAAAATCAATTATTTGTAGATAAGTTTTTGTTTGTTCTATTGCTTGCAACCAGTTATTCATCAAGTATTCTAATTCTGCAATCAGTAAATATGCATCAACTTGTTTTGGATCTTTATTTATAATTTGCATTAATAATGATTTAGATTGGTTATATTTTTTTAGCTCTTTGAGTAATATTGATTTTGTATAAAGCTCATCTATTATTTTATTGCTATTTATATCTTCTGTAGGAATTGTTGCATAAATAGGAGCAATGATGTTCATCCAGACTAGAATTATTGCATATTTTTTCATAAATTTTCCTCTTTTATTTTCTCTACAATGTCCATTATCATATCTTTATATTTGTTGATCAATGCGTATGAGTTAAACTCTTCTATAAATTTATTAAGGTACGATATTGCAAGAGTTGAGGCCGCTTGTATGGCACTTGATGAGTTGATCATATTGCTAAATTTTAATATTTCTTCTCTTGATTCATCTATAGGTTTATTTTTAATTTTGCTTAACTCTTGAATGATTTGCCTATCAAATTGTTTCTCTTTTAAAAAATATATTATGGGCAGACTTTTTTTCCCTTCAATTAAGTCATCTCCAAATTCTTTGCCATTAATTCCATCTTTAATATTTTTAATATCGTCTATTATTTGAAAACAGGTTCCAAGCTTCATGAATGTGTTGTAAAGATTTTTTGCTTTATTTTCATTGTTTGTAAGTATTCCAGCTAAAAATCCAGCCATTCCAAAAAGTGAACTTGTCTTAAGTTCAACTAAAGATATATATTCTTCGACGTTTGGAATATATGTTCCATTATGAAATGCGATGTCAATTCCTTGTCCTAGGTGAAGATTTGAGAGAGTGGTGAAGAAATTTTCATAAATTAATAGTTGTTGACTTGTTTTTAAATTTGCAGTTTGTATTAATTTTGCAGGCAGAAAGTAAATTAAATTTGCTGTATTAATACTATTATCTAGTCCGTAAATCAAGTGAATAGCAGGCTTGCCCCTTCTTTTAATGGCACCATCTTCTATATCATCAATAATTAGACTTCCAGAATGAGGTAATTCAAGTAGCATGCTTAGTTTGTATAGATTCTTGGTATTGCTGTTGTTATATCCTAGTGCATATGCTAGTAAAATCATTAGCATTGGTCTTATTCTCTTTCCCCCTCTATTTATTATTTCAATAGCTGGGGCTTTAATGGTCTTTATTGTGCTTTCTTGTATATTAAGTTTTAGCTTTAAATCTTTATCTTTAAATAAATTGAGAAAGTGATCTTTTGAGAATATATAATTAATATTTTTTTCGATCTTATCCAAAAATGATTTATTTTGCATAATAATAATTATAATAAAAAGTATAATGATTGAGTGTATTGAAGAGAATCAATATGTATAATGTTGTTGATAAGTATTCACAAAAAGCTAAAAAAGAAGGATATCTTGCTAGATCTGTTTATAAGTTAATCGAGATTGATCAGAGATTTTCTTTGTTCTCTTCTGGCAATATATTGGATATTGGGGCGTCTCCTGGCAGTTTTTCTCAATATGCTTATAATAAGCTTAAAAATGGAGTGCTCGTTGCAGTTGACCTTAATGACATAAATCTTAATTTTACTAATAATTTTTATTTTATCAAGGGTAATATATATATTGATGAGGTTTTTGAAAAGATCAAAACTTTTGCACCTTATAGTTTAATTATAAGTGATGCAGCTTTTAAGACTACTGGTAATAGATTAGTTGATACAAGCAATTCTTTTAATTTAAATATGAGAATAGTTGAATTGGCGTCCCAGATCTTGATAAGAGGTGGGAATTTATTACTTAAGGTTTTTCAAGGAGGCGAGGAAGAACAGCTTTTTTATAAGCTTAAGAGGTGTTTTAAGCTTGTTAAAAAAATAAGGCCTAAAGCTGTTCGGAAAAATTCTTTTGAAATTTATTTTTTATCTAAAGATTTTATTAAATTGGATACAAATATTTAAGCTACTTTAAGGGTGTTGGGATATGTTTATAAAAGAAAAAGCTATAGAAAAAAAGTCTCATTTGCAAGTTGCATGTTTTAAAATAGGCAAGGAGAGTTATGGGGTTGCAATAGAGCATATTAGAGAAGTAATTAAAGTGCCTTTGGAAGGTATATATGCAATACCCAATGTTCCTAATTATATTACGGGTATTTATAATCTTAGAGGAAATGTTATTCCTTTAATAAATTTAAATATTAGATTTAAAATCCCTTCTGTTTATGCAACAGAAGAAGATAAGCTTTTAACAGGTTATTTAATAGTGAATATTAAAGATAAGCTTTTAGGAATATTTGTAGATAAAGTTCTAAAAGTTATTAGCTTTGATGTATCGAGGGTGCAGGAACCTCCTGCGACCTTGCAAACTTTGGATAGAAAGTACATATCCGGTGTTATTAGAATTGAGAATGAGGAAAATTTTGAGAGTGAATATTTAATTTTAATTGATATTGAACGGATATTTGACAAGAGTGAATTTGAAAGGATTCCATATAAGGAGAGCAATGAAGAGTAAAGTTTTAATTTACGTAAATTATTCAAATTCAGATGCTGAAGTGCTTGCTTGTGAAATACAAAAATATCTAGAACATAAATATGGTGTTTTAAGCTTATTTGCAGGGATTAATAAATCTTCAGAAGTATTAACCGAGGCTGATTTGATTTTTGCAATAACTTTGGGTGGAGATGGGACAGTTTTATTGGCTAGTGGCTTGCTTTTGAAAAATGATATTGATATTCCAATTATTTCAATAAATTTGGGCAAAGTAGGATTTTTAGCAGACATAAAACCCAGAGATTTTAAAGAAGTAATAGATAAATTTTTCAATAATTCTTTATTTATTCATAAAAAATATTTGCTTAGTATTAGTGCTTATGAGAATGGAAATAATATATTTACTAAATATGCTTTAAATGATGTAATTATTCGTTCTAGTGCTCTTAATAAATTGATTTATGTAAGTCTTAGGGTTAATTCGGAAGATTTTCTATCATATAGGAGTGATGGAATAATATTTGCAACCCCAACAGGTTCAACCGGATATTCTTTCTCAGCAGGTGGCGCTATTTTAGAATCAGATCTTAGGGCTTTTATCTTAACTCCTATTTCTCCACATTCTGTTTATAATCGTTCTTTTATTTTTTCAAGCGGGAGTAAGTTGTCGCTTTCATTTCAGAAAGGATATGCGTTAAATTCAGCATCAATTTTCGTTGATGGTGTTAATATTGGTACATTCGGGGTTGATATTGTTTTTGAGTTGGGACTTGATAATAAAAGTTTGCGTTTTGCATCATTTTGTACAGATACTTTTGTTAGAAGGCTTAAAAATAAGTTATTATAAGGTATGGCTTTTATAATAACTTATTTTTAAATTTTATATGTTAGTTGAACTTTTTATAAGAAATTTTGTTTTAATTAAAGAGGTGTCCATTAAGTTAAGTGCAAGCTTGGTAGCACTTACGGGTGAATCTGGAAGTGGAAAAAGCTTATTGTTGTCATCAATTTATTATTTATTTGGTGGAAAGATTAAGAATGATATAATTGTTGATGGAGAGCAGGAGTGTGTTTTACTTGCTAAGTTTAGGGTAAATGACGATGTTAGGGATTATTTGTCTTTTAAAGGTATATTGGCTTTAGGTTTTATTGTTATAAAGAGAATAATTATATTTAAGTCTTCAGACATTCTTGTGAGTAATTATTACATTAATAATGAACCAATCTCTAGTGCCGTATTAAAGTCAATTTTTAGTATGTTGATTGAGGTGCATTCTCAAAATCAACAGTATTTAATTTTGAAAAACCCCTCAAATAATCTGAAAATTTTGGATAATTATGCTAATTTAAATACTCAATTGGAAGAATATAAATTGGCTTATGAAGCATACATTAAATGCTTAAAGATTTTTGATGATTTTGCTTCAAAAGAGAAATTGCATAAAGATAGTAGGGAGGAATGTGATAAAATAATTGATGAGATAGATTTTCTTAGTCCTAAGATAGGTGAGGAAGAGATTTTAAAGATCAAGTTAGATAAACTTAAGTATCATGAATCTTTATGCAATGCACTCTTAAGTTTAAAGGATGTTTTAAGTTTGAATGATAGTGGTTCTGCTTTAAGTGAGATAAAAAAGGTGATTTGTGATGCTGAGTATCTTTCAAGAATGAATAATAGTTATTTTGAACTTGAAGATCGTCTTAAAAATTCTTACTATGAACTTGAGGATATTGGTCAAGCTTATAGTAGGTATCTTTTTGACCAGATCTATGATGAGAAGGAAATTGAATCATTAGAAAGCCGCTTGTATGATCTCTCTCGTCTTAAGAAAAGATATGGACCAAGCCTTGAGGATGTCATGGCATTGAGGAAGAGATGTGATGAGATTATTAATTCGTCACTTAATTTTGAGACTGAAAGGCTAGGGAAAGAGCAAAAGTTAAAAGATTTGTTTGAGAGGGTGAAAAAATTGGCATCTGATATCTCAGGTATTAGGCAAACTGTTGCTTTGAGTTTTGCATCTGAAGTAACTAAGATTTTGCATAAGCTTAATATGGGTGATGCAAAGTTTTTTGTGTCAGTTTCTGAAGGGGAAATTAAATTAACAGGTATGGATGAAGTAGAATTTTTAATTTCTAGTAATATTGGTTTAAAAGCCCAACCGATTTATAGAATTGCGTCAGGGGGCGAGCTTTCAAGAATAATGTTAGCTATTAAGAGTGTTCAGAATGTAGGTGAGGATAAGCTTATTATATTTGATGAGATTGATTCTGGAATAGGTGGTGAGTTTGGGGTGGATTTAGGCAAGTATTTAAAGGAGCTGTCAGAGAATATGCAGATAATTGTTGTTACTCATCTTGCCAATATTGCAAGTCTTTCAGATTATCATATTTTAGTAAAGAAAGAATGTATTAAAGATAAGACTTTTGTTCAGGCTTCTTTATTGTTGGGCAATGACCGTGCTTTAGCAGTTGCCCGAATGCTTAGTGGGAGCATTAATGATATTAGCTTTAGACATGCTGAAGAGCTTTTGAAAAGGTAATACTTGGTGATAAGTGGGTATTTATGGATTTAGTGCATAATGAAAATTATCAAAAAATTTTGTTTATTGATAATCTTATTTTGCAAACTTTAAACGACATAAAAAATATAAAGGAGTCCGGTAGACTTGCACGGGATTCAAGTGTAACAGTTAATTTTATTAATTTAAATTTAAATGTTCTAAGTTATATTGTGTCATTAAATTATTTTTATACAAGGCCTAGATTAAAGGTTAACTATGATTTTCGAACAAATCTTTTTAATTTTATTTCTAGCTTTTCATCATTTGTAAGTCCTGTTTTACTTATTTCTGTTGGCGAACTTATGGCTGCCAAGTCTGTGATTAATTTAAACCCTGAAGAGCGATTTTTGATTATTAAGAAGTTGGGATATCTTATTGATTTGGGAATGTATTTTAGCAAGGGTGATTCTAAATCAATTCATTTTTTAGAAGATATTTATCTTAAATTTATTGTTTTGGCTAAAAATTTCATTGATTTTAAGAATTTTTCAAAAAATTTAGTTATTGAGAGTCCTTTTTATAAGGTTCAATTAGCTCATTTGATTAAATCTTTAGAGCTCTTAGAAGAAGGCGCATTTCTGTTAAGATCAAGATATGAAGCAAGTGGAGCTTATGGACTCTCGGAGCAGATTTTAAATTACATTCAGGCCGGAAAAATTTTAGCTACTGTTACTTCTCAAAAGGAAATAGCTGAGAAGTTTGCAAAATTTCATGAAGTTTGGTCTGTTAAATTTCAGTCAGATTTAGGCAAGAATAAGTGAGCTTGGGAGAGGGAGACGTTAATAAGTGTGGATTTTTATAAAGAAAATTTAACTAAATTTAGAAAAATCAAATTTTTTTTGTTAGTAATTTTTTTATTGATGTTCATAGTTTTAGTTGATTCTCTTTTGAAGTCAACGATTGATATTTCGACCTTTTATAAGTTTAGTCACTTCAAGAGGTCTTATAGTTTAGTTGATATTATTCCAAGGAATAATGTTTTTATTAAAGATCAAATTTTAAATTTAGATCAAAATAAACATTATTATCATGTTATAAGTGATCGTTTAGTAAGTTTTTCAGACTATTATTATGTGCTTAACAGGTTTAAAAATAATTATTCTGTATTTTCTAAAGAGACAAATAAATTTTTGTTTTCTTTGGCATATAAAGATTTTGTTTTTACAAAGAATAATGTTATTTTTGCTTTAAATAATTTATATAGGGCTTTAGAAGTTTATGGGGCAGATGGAAGCAAGATTTTATCTCTCAAGTTTATAGCTTCAATATTAAGTATTGATTATAATGATGATATTTTGGCTTTAGGACTCTCTGATGGCAAGACTTATGTTTATAAGCGTGGGAAGATGGTTTATAGTGGTGATTTGTTGGGTATTGGCTTGCCAGTTATATGCGTTAAGTTAAGCTTAGATAATAAATATTTATGTATTCTAAGAGAGAATGAGGAATATTCTCTGGAGGTGATTAACTTGGAGGATGGATATAATCAGGTTTTCTATTTGAATAATTTAAAGATTAAAGATTTTAATCCTTTTTTTAAGATTGATAAGTTTTATAATTTGTTTGTTGAAACTGTAGATTCATTTTTAATATTTAATATTGAAAGTGGTAAAACTTTTAGAGTTTACAATAAAAATTCTGTTTTAAAAGCCTCGTATGATTCTTTTTCTAGAGTATATAGAATATATTTTTATGATTTGAATGGTAGTATAATCAATATAAGGACTTATTCTGTAGATTCTTATAAGTTATTTGATAATATCTTTTTTAAAGATAGGATAAATTCATATGTTGAATTTGATGAAGGAATTTTATATTTTAATAATGATAGTGATTTAAAGTATTTGGGGCTGTAGTTATAATGATAATTGCTTTTCTTTTTTTCTTTAGTTTTTCTAATTTGTATGCGTTTTTGGAATTTGGCAAGGATGAGAAGTTTGATTTGGTGAGTGATTTTGGAGAATCAAAAGATGATACTTTGAATATTGGTATAAAATTACGAGCCTTAGATACACACTTTTCTATTTTTTCAAATAATTATAAAATTTTGTATTCCAGGAATAAGACGAATGAATATGATGGGAGTATTTTGATTCTTTTTGATAAAGATTTAGGTCTTAATTTGGAGTTTTTTGGTGATTTTGTATACAAGAATGAGAAAGTTTTTTTAAATGATAATAAAGTTTTTGATGTAGTAGTTGTTGATCGGTATAGTGGACAGATAGTTAATCCTTTATTTGTGATAAAGAATAAAAATAATCTAAATATTAATTCTTCCTTTTTTTTAAGTAATATCTTTTTAAAAGGCAAGGATGATACAATGTTTGAGTTAAAAGGGGATGTGGATCTGGAATTGGGTAATTATGGCCTTGTTTTAAATTTTTCAAAAAAGGATGTTAATGCTTCCAAAGCCCTTAATGGTATTTATTATTTTGAAGTATTCCTAAATAATAACAGTATTTTTCGTGCTGATTTTCAAAGCATATCTTTAGATGATAATTCATATGTTGTTTCTGGAGATAAGAATTATAATTTGGATATTTTTAATATAAAAAGAAATAGTGGGAATATTGAGATAAATAATCTTGAGTTTACTAGCGGTCATAACGAAATTAAGATCAAATATGGAGATGTTTATAATACCGAGAATAGTTTAACTTATAGGTTTACACTTAATGGGTAATATTTTTCATACCCCTGTACTTCTTGATGAAATTATTAATCTTTTAGAGATTGTATATGTAAATGATGGATTTATTTTTGTTGATTGCACTCTTGGGGAAGGTGGTCATTCAAGTGCGGTTTTGAGGAAATATCAAAACATAAGTGTGATTGGGATTGAAAGGGATGATATTATTTTAAATAGGGCAAAAGAGTTTCTTGTAGAATTTAAGGGAAAGGTTTCATATTTTAATGCTTGGTTTGATGATTTCTTTAGTGAATATTCTTTAAGTAGTAAAGCCAATTTTATTTTAGCTGATCTTGGCATTTCTATGTTTCATTACAAAATGAGTGGTAGGGGATTTTCTTTTTTTGAAGATGAAAGATTAGATATGAGACTTAATCCTGGTGCTGGGGGTCTTAGTGCTTATGATATTGTCAATACTTTTGATAAGGTAAGACTTGAAAACTTAATTTATGAGTTTGGTGGTGAACATTATTCTAAGAGAATTGTTAGTTCTATCTTGGAATATAGAAAGATTAAGAAAATAAAAACTTCAAGAGAGCTTCAGGGTATAATTAGTAAAGCGTATCCTAGAATAAAGCTTAAGATAAATCCAGCAACTAAAACTTTTCAAGCGTTAAGAATTTATGTTAATGATGAGCTTTTTCGTTTAAAGAGAAGCTTGCCGTTATGGGTAGGAAGCTTATCAAGGAATGGGATCTTGGCTATTATTACATTTCATTCGCTGGAAGATAAAATTGTAAAAGAGTTTTTTAAAGGTTTAAGTAAAGAACAATATTGTATACTTACTAAAAAGCCTATAATTGCAAGCTTTGAAGAGAAGAGATGCAATAATGCCTCAAGAAGTGCTAAGCTTAGAGCCATAAGAAAGTTATATGAGTAAGATAGGAAGAATTGAAGTTAGATTGTACTGTTTATTGATTTTGATATTAACAATTGTAATATGCTTAAATATTTATCTTAATTTTAGATATGTTGTAAAGCTGCGCGAATTTGATGATTTAAATGATGAGCAAAGTAATATTATTGATGAAAACCTTAGATTATTAACCGTAATATATGAACTTCAAAGTATTGATAGGATAGAAGAGCTTAGTCAAAATTATTTGAATTTAGAAAAAAAGGATAATAAGGATATAAATATTATTAAACGATAGGAGTTATGAGGGTGTTTGGTGCATATAAAAATTAAAGACATTTTAGATTCTTTAGGCGATGTTAAATTTGTTGGTTATTTAAGCAGTATGCAAAGAGTAGTATCATTTTATTCGCTTGACAGTCGTGAGATAAATGATGAGAATAGTGGAGCTAGTCTTTATTTTGCGTACAAAGGTGATAGGGTAGATGGATTTTCTTTTGTTGAATATTTAATTGATATTGGTGTTAAATGTTTTGTTTGCTCTAAGGATTATGAGCATTTGTGTGTTGAGTATTTAAATAAGGATGAGAGCTTGGTTTTTTTGCTCACTAGTAATGTAGTCATGTGTCTTCAAAATTTGGCAGCGCATTTTATTAAAAGAACGAATTTTAAGAGAATAGCTATTACTGGTAGTAATGGAAAGACCACAACAAAAGAAATGCTTTACAGCATATTGTCAGAGAGATATAAAACTTGCAAGACTTGGGGAAATTTGAATTCGGATATTGGGTTGCCTCTGAGTATTTTAAGAACTGAGGGGGATGAAGAGTATGCTGTTTTTGAGGTTGGGATCAGCTATGTTGGAGAGATGAATCTTCTTTCTGAAATATTAGAGCCTGAAATCGTTATTGTAACAAATATAAGTTATGCTCATATGCAGGCTTTTGAAGATCTAGAGATGATTGCTTCTGAGAAGAGTGAAATAATTACTAAGAGTACTCAGATGGTAATCTTAAATGAGAGTTGTCCTTATCATTCGCGTTTAAGAGAAATAGCTAAATCTATTAGTCCAGAGATTAATATTTTTTATTTTGATTTCAATAGTCTTCAAATTAAGTCATTTGCATTTTTAAATGATAAATTTTCTTATGATTTTACTTATAAAGGATTTGATTATTCTATTTTATTGCCCGGTAAGCATAACATTTTTAATGCAATATCTTGCATTAATCTGGCTTTATTGCTTGGAATGAGCGAAAATGAGATTCGTAATGGTTTGCTGAATGCTGATTTCCAAAAGGGTAGAGCAGAGCTTTTAAGAGTAAAGGATTATTTGGTTTTAAATGATTCCTATAATGGTAATTTAGGTTCATTTATGGCTTTAAAGGAGATGATTTTAGATTTTGAGATTAAGGGTAAAAAATTTATTATTCTTGGTTCTTTTAAAGAACTTGGAAAATTTGCGTATGAAGCACATAAAACAGCTATGCGAGAAGTTATCTTAATGAATTTTGATAAAGTATTTTTAATTGGTGAAGAATTTCAAGAAGTAAAAAGACGTGAAAATTTATCTTTAAACAATTTATGTTATTTTAGTAATTTTGAGGATTTTATTGATTGTTTTGTGAATAATTTGGAGTCTGGATGTTTTATTGCTATTAAAGGGTCAAGATCAAATAGACTTGAAAGGGTGCTTGACTATCTTTAAGGATTAATGGGGGAGATATGTTTGATCTTTTAGGACTTAGATTGTTGCACTATATTACGTTTAGAACCGCTTATGCTACTATTTTTGCATTTTTGCTTGCTTTAATTTTTGGCCCATTTATTATTTTAAGACTTAAGAAATTAAAACTAGATCAAATCTTAAGGGAAGATGGACCAAAACGCCATTTAAGTGAAAAGATGGGAATTCCTACTATGGGAGGCATTCTTATTTTTTTTTGTGTTTTAGTTTCTTTATTTTTCTGGATTAATCTTTGGAATGTTTATTTTTTAATTGTGCTTTTTGTCATGATTAGTTTTGCATGCTTGGGATTTATGGATGATTTGCTTAAAATAAAGAGAAAAAATGCAGATGGGCTTAATCCTCGGTTTAAGATTTATGGGCAGATATTGTTTTCTTGTATTTCAGTTACTATGCTTTATTATTTTGGCGGAGAGCATATTAGTATAATTTATTTCCCATTTTTTAAGTCTCTCAAATTAGATTTGGGGGTCTTATATATTCCATTTGGGATGTTTATTTTAATATCAGCGTCTAATTCTTTTAATTTGACAGATGGACTTGATGGACTTGCTATTGGACTTAGTATTGTTGTAACAGGAGCGCTAGTAATAATTGCATATCTTACAAGTAGAGTGGATTTTGCAACTTATTTAAATATTCCAAATATTAAAGGTTCTGAAGAGCTTGTAATATTTCTTGGAGCTTTACTTGGGGGTAGTTTTGGATTTTTATGGTTTAATGCGTATCCTGCCAAAATAATGATGGGTGATACTGGTAGTCTTTCAATAGGAGCAGTTCTTGGAATGACAGCTTTAATCTTAAAAAGTGAGATTCTTTTTGCAATTCTTGCAGGAGTTTTTGTGCTTGAGACTTTATCTGTAATTATTCAAGTTGCAGTTTATAAGAAGACTAAGAAAAGGGTGTTTAAAATGGCGCCACTTCATCATCATTTTGAGGAGCTTGGGTGGTCTGAGACACAGGTTGTTATTAGATTTTGGATAATAGGTTTAATATTTGCTATAATAGCTTTAAGTACTCTTAAAATTAGATGAGTTTAGATTGGTCGTTATGTTTGTGGAGAAAGTCTCTCTTAGAAAATGTTATTTACTTATTTTATGTTCACTTATTGCTTATGGTCTTATTGTATTTTATACATCTTCATTTTTTTTAAGTCTAGAACTTACAGGAGATCCTAATTTTTTATTCTTGATGCGTCTTAAGTATCTTTTTTTAAGTTTTATTGTATTTTTTGTTTTTGAGAGGATTTCTTTAGATTTTTTAAAAAAAATTGTTTCTATTGTATTACTTGTAACGTTTATATTAGTTTTAGCAACTTTTTTCTCTCCTAGTGTTTCTGGAGCACAAAGGTGGATTTTTTTTAAAGGCATTAGTATTCAGCCTTCAGAGATTTTTAAGGTATCTTTTACGATTTATCTTGCAAGTTATTTGAGTAAGTTTAAATTAAAGTCAGATAATAATATTTCTTATTGGCTCAAGCCCATGTTAATTTTTGGTATTTTTTGGTTGCTCATAATTTTACAAAATGATTATTCAACGGCTATTTATTTTGCTATTCTTTTTTTTATTGTTTTATTTGTTTCTGGAATATCATTGGGATATATTTTTGCTATTTTGTTTACTTTTATTCCAATTTCTATGCTTTTTTTAATATTTGAACCTTACAGGGTTGCTAGAATTTTCGCATTTTTAAATCCTTATGATGATCCTTTAGGAAAAGGGTATCAAATAATTGCATCACTTAATGCCTTAAAGAGTGGTGGCCTTGGGGGGAGAGGTCTTGGAATGGGTGAGATAAAGCTTGGTAGACTTCCAGAGGCTAATTCAGATTTTATTTTTTCTGTGCTTGGAGAAGAATTAGGATTTTTGGGGATTTGTCTTGCTATTATGTTATTTTTTTTATTTTTTTATTTTGGGTATTTTGTTGCCATTTTTGCTAAAACCAGATTTAGGTTTTTTATTGCATTTATTTCAAGTCTTACAATTTTCCTTCAAAGCATTATGAATATTTTAATTGCAATTGGACTTTTGCCTCCTACGGGTATAAATTTACCATTCTTTTCATCAGGTGGTTCTTCTATTGTTGTTACGATGGCGCTTTCTGGGCTTATTGCAAATGTTTCTAGAGATATTGAAGGTAAATAGTCTAAAATTTGATCAAAATGGTAATTTAATCTTAAATTTATGTTGATTTATAGAAAATTTTTGATTATATATATCTATATAATAATTTCTTTTATATTGCTTGAAATTATTTTTGTTATTTTTATTTCCCCTTATTTTTTAATTAGGTACATTACTTTTAATGATAATATTCATATTTCCAAGGAAGATATATTAAGTATTTCAGGAATTAAGCCTAATACTTATTATTATGATGCTGATGTTAGTATTTATGAAAGAAATATTAAGAGAGATTTAAGAGTACAGAATGTGAGAGTAGAACTTAAATTTCCTAATACGATTAGCATTAATATTGAGAAAAGAGTTCCTATAGTTACTGCTTATGAGAATGTTGATGGTAGTTTTATTTACTATTTTATTGCTTCAGACGGTGTAATTTTGGAGAAATGTAAAGATTTAATTTATGATTTACCTATAATTAGTGGGTTGAATTTAAATGGCAATGAAGTTGGTGATTGTTTAGAGGATAGAATGCTGGCTATTATAAAGAACCTTAACTATGTTAAAATAAATCAAGATACTTTGTATAATTTAATATCGGAAATTAGTTTTTTGAAGTTGAATTTTTATGATTACAAGATTTTTTTGTATATAAAAAATATATATAATAAGATATTAATAACAACGGATATGGATTTAATAAGCGCAATGCATAAAGTATTCATGATATCTGATTTACTTAAGGGAAGATCTGATACCGTTGATTTAAGAAGCGGTGATATCATTTTGTTAGGAGAAGATTAGTGTCTAGGGATTTGATAGTAGGACTGGATGTTGGAACTTCAAAAATTTGTACTGTTGTAGCTGAGGTGAATTTGAATAATCAGTTGGAAATAGTAGGCATAGGCACTAGTGTATCAAGAGGTGTGAGGAAAGGAGTTCTTATAAATATTGAAGCGGCACTTGATTCAATTTCTAATTCTATTGAGGCTGCTGAACTTATTTCTGGGTGTGATATTGCCACTCTTTCTGTTTCTATGTCGGGTAGTAGCATTGAGGGTACTAATTCTCGTGGGGTTGTTGCAATAAATTCAAAAACCAGGGAGATTGATAATGAAGATGTTGAGCGTGTTATTGAAGCTGCTAAGGCAATTGTGATCCCGATGGATAGGGAAATTTTACATGTAATTCCTCAAGAATTTATTGTGGATGGAATTCCTCATATAAAGAATCCAATAGATATGATGGGAATTCGCCTTGAGGGCGAAGTGCATATCATTACGGGATCTAGTTCTTCGAGTCAGAATTTAGTTAGATGTGTAAATCGTGCTGGCTTTTCTGTTGATGAAGTTGTGCTTGGAAGCTTGGCATCATCTTATGCTACTTTATCTAAGGAAGAGAGGGAAATGGGGGTTTTGTTTGTTGATATGGGTAAAGGTACAACTGACATAATTCTTTATATTGATGGTTCTCCTTATTATACTGGAGTCATTCCTATCGGTGCAAATAGAGTTACTCTTGATATTGCGCAAGTATGGAAGGTGCCTGAGGATGTTGCTGAGAATATTAAGGTAACAGCTGGTGTTGCTCATATTTCTGCCCTTGAGAGTCAAATGGAGAGTGTTATTATTCCTAATCTTGGAACCAGGCCGCCCCAAGAGAAAAGTAGAAAAGAATTGGCTATAATAATTAATTCAAGGCTAAGTGAGATCTTTGAGATAATAAAAGCTGAAGTAATGAAAAGAGGGCTTTATAATAAGATTAATGGAGGAATTGTTTTAACTGGAGGAGGAGCTTTGTTCCCCGGTATTTCTAATTTAACAGAAGAGATATTTAAATATCCATCAAGAATAGGATTTCCAATGAATATTAGTGGGGTTGGAGAGGAGTATATTGATCCTAAATTTTCCTCAGCTCTTGGTCTTGTTCTTTATAAGCATGAACAGCAAAAATTCAATAAATTAAAGAAAGGAAATAATAAATCTAAGAGACAAAGTAAAATATCTTCAAAATTGAAAGGTTGGTTTTTGAAGGAGTGGTTTTGACCAGTCATGGAGGAAGTTTAATGAAAGATTATAATATTATTGATAGTCATTCAAAAAGGTTTGATTCTGCTACAAATCCTACGGTTCTTAAAGTAATTGGTGCAGGCGGTGGCGGTAGCAACGCTGTTAATCGTATGATTGAATATGGAGTAAGAGATGTTGAATTTATTGTAGCAAATACTGATCTTCAAGCTCTTCAAACTTCTATTGCGCCAATAAAGATTGCTCTTGGCGCAAAGGTTACTGCGGGTCTTGGAGCTGGTGGGAGGCCTGAGATTGGGCAAGCTGCGGCAGAAGAAGATATTGATATTATTAAAAATCATCTAGCAGGTGCTGATATGGTGTTTATTACTGCTGGGATGGGTGGAGGGACTGGAACAGGAGCTGCGCCTGTTATTGCTCAAGTGGCAAAAGAACTTGGAATTTTAACTGTTGGAGTTGTTACTAAGCCTTTTAAATTTGAAGGTCCTAAAAAGATGCGACTTGCTGAACAGGGAATAAATAATTTAAGAAAATCTGTTGATACTTTAATCATTATTCCAAATCAAAAACTTTTAACTGTTGTTGATAAGCGAACTACAATTAAGGATGCCTTTAAGAGGGCTGATGATGTTTTAAGGATGGGTGTGCAGGGAATCGCAGGTCTTATTATTGAACACGGTGAAGTTAACATTGATTTTGCTGATGTTAAGAGTATTATGCAAGGACAAGGCGATGCTTTAATGGGTATTGGTTATGGCAAGGGCGAGAATAGGGCTGTTGATGCGGCTACTTCTGCTATTAGTAATCCTTTGCTTGAAGAGGTTAGAATAGAAGGGTCTAAAGGTCTTCTTGTTAATATAACCGGGGGTGAGGACTTTTCTTTGCTTGAGCTTGAAGAGATTATGGGAATAATTACTGCTAGTGTTGATGATGAAGCTACCGTAATATATGGGCATGCAATTAACTCAAACCTTGATGATGAGATTTATGTTACAGTTGTTGCTACTGGTTTTTCTTCTAAAAAGCAGAAAGATTTATCTGTTGCTGTTGAAAATAATACTTTAAGTTCAAAAGAATTTGATAGCTTGATGTCAGGCAGTCAGGATGCTTCGGGGGGTGTTTATGGGGCTAATGATAATTTTATAGCGAAGTCAAAAAACGTTAATTATTTTGAAGATGATATTGATGTTCCCACATTTCTTAGAAATTTAAATAAAAAAAATAGCGACAATTGAATGAAAAGATGGGTGTCAATATTTTTGTTTTTGGTTATATCTTGTGGAGATGAATCTAAGGAAAAAGTAAATCTTGGACTTAGAATAAGAGAAATAGAGCTAGCAGGTGGTGGTTCGTTAGAAAAAATTGAAGTTTATAAAGAATTTATTGATAAAGAAGAGCAAAATATTTTAAAAATAGTAAATTCCATTGATAAAAAGGCTAGATTTTTTAGTTTGATTGGACTTGAATTTATTAAGCTTGGTCAATATGGACCTGCTATTGAGTATTTTAATAAAAATTTAGAACATGGCATAGATAATTATTTATCTCATTTTTATATAGGGGTTTCTTCTTATAGTTTAGCTAAGGGGATGAAAGCCAGAGACAAAATCAAAGAATATTTCATTCTTGCTGAGAATTCTTTTTTAAAATCAATCTCCATTAAAGATGATTTTAAGGAAGCTATTTTTGCTCTCTCTACTATGTATGTTTATGATCTTGATAAACAGTTAGAAGCTAAGGGATATTTAAGTAGGCTTGAGTCTATGGGAGAGAATTATTTTGAGTTTTTTATGTTGAGGGGTGCAAACTATTATTCTCTTGGTGATTTTAATAATGCTTTGTTGTTTTATAAAAAGGCAAAGGATAAAGCTTCAACTCAAGAGCAAATAGAGGGAGTTGATAGAATAATGAATGATTTTAAGTAGTTTTTATGTTCAAATTGCTTTATGTTGATAATTTAAAGTTTTTAAAAGGTGAAGAAAAACTTAGGATTTTTAATGACTTTGATTTAAGTGAGCTTTGTAAGTTAAGTTTAAGAGATATTTCTAATTATTTATCTAGGTATTTTAGGAAAACTCATAAGCTTCCAGATATTAAATTAATAGAGTTACAACAAGAAATTATTAATAGAACAGGTGCAAAGGTTGTGCTTCTTGGATCTAAGGATTATCCTTTAAAGCTTAAAAGGATCTATGATCCCCCGTTTGCTATTTATTATAAGGGCAATCTTCCAGATTCTAATTCTTTGTCTTGGGCTGTTGTTGGTTCAAGAAAAATCAGTATACCTTTGATAGGTAAGATTAAAGAGTTATCATCGCATCTTGCTAAGAATCATGTGGAAGTAATATCTGGATTTGCAATAGGAGCTGATATTGCGGCACATCTTGGTGCAATTAATGAGAAAAAAAGAACATATGCAGTTATTGCAACAGATATTGATAATATTTATCCAAAGCAAAATAGAAAATATGTTACTCGTCTTTTAGAAAATGGTGGAGGCGTTCTTACTGAGACTTTGCCTTATGAGAATATACAGAGTTATTTTTTTGCAAAGAGGAATAGAATAGTAGCTGGTCTTTCAGACGTTGTTTTTATCACTTGTGCGCCAAAAAAATCAGGAGCTTTAATTACTGCTGAGCTTGGACTTGATTTGGGTCTTGATATTTATGTTTATAATATTGATTATTCTGGTGATGGTTCTAGGACTTTATATGATTCTGGAGCCCAAGAGATAAAATCGGTATCAGATCTTTATAAGATATTAAATGTTCAGTATAATGAGCCTGAAATTAGTGATGACTTAGAAGCCTGTTGTGTAGGCAAAGATACATCGAGTATGCTTATTAATGAGTTGCTAAATGAAATATCTAAATAGGGGGACATCATGAGTTTTAAAGGAACTACAGTTATTGCAATAAGAAGGGGAGGAAAAACTGCAGTAGCAGCAGATGGGCAGGTAACTTTTGGATATACTGTTTTAAAATCCAATGCTGTGAAAATAAGAAAGTTAGTTAATGGAAGGATTTTAGCAGGATTTGCAGGTTCAACTTCTGATGCTATTACTCTTTTTGAGAAGTTTGAAGAAAAGGTTAAAGCTAGAGAAGATGGAATTATTGATATTAAAAGAGCCGCTGTGGAGCTTGCAAAAGATTGGAGATCTGACAAGATACTTCATAAACTTGAGGCAATGATGCTTGTGGCTGATTCTGAGAATATTTTATTAATTTCAGGTACTGGAGATGTTGTTGAACCTGAAGAAGATGTAATTTCAATTGGTAGTGGGGGAAATTATGCATATTCAGCGGCGCTTGCTTATATGGAAAATAAAAAATTAAGTGCTGCTGATATTGCTTTTAAGTCTTTAAAGGTGGCAGCAAAAGTTTGTATATATACAAATTCAAATATTGTGCTTGAGGAGATTAGTTGATGGGTAAGATTGAAAATCAAAATATAGTGCCTAAAGAGATTGTTGCAGAATTAGATAAGTATATAATAGGACAAGTTGAGGCTAAAAAGTTGGTTTCGATTGCTCTTGTTAATAGATATATAAGATCTAAGCTTCCCAAGGAAATAAGAGATGATGTTATGCCTAAAAACATTATTATGGTTGGTTCAACTGGGGTTGGTAAAACTGAGATTGCAAGAAGGCTTTCAAAATTTATTAAGGCCCCTTTTATTAAAGTTGAAGCTACTAAATATACCGAGGTAGGTTATGTAGGTCGTGATGTTGAATCTATGATTCGTGATTTAATGAGTATTGCAGTTAATATGGTAAGGGAAGAGATGTACGATTCTGTTCGCGAAGAGGCAAGCAAGCGGGCTGAGGAGAGAATAATTGACAAACTTTTAAAAGCTTCTGAGAATTCTGAGAATAATAATGCAAGTGATGAAGAGAACAAAGTTCGTGAAAAATTAAGAGATAAATTTAGGAAGCAATTGAGAAATGGGGATATTGATGACAGTCTTATTGATGTTTATGTTTCAGGCAAAATGCCCGTTTCTACTATAGAAATATTTTCTGGTAGTAATTTTGAAGAGATTGATATGAGTATTGGAGGATTGATTAATAATATATTTGATAGGAAGAAAAGAAAGGAATTAAAAATAAAAAAAGCAAGGGAGATAATTATATCTGAGGAACTTGAAAAGTTAGTTGATCATGAAAATATTGTAGAGATTGCTAAATTGAGAGTTGAGAATATGGGAATTGTTTTTATCGATGAGATCGATAAGATAGTTACTAAAAATAGAACCGGAAATGATGTATCTAGAGAAGGTGTTCAAAGAGATATTTTGCCAATTGTTGAAGGGTCTAAGGTTAATACAAGATATGGAATCATTGATACTTCTCATATTTTATTCATTGCTGCAGGTGCTTTTAATTTATCAAAGCCATCTGATTTAATACCAGAGCTTCAGGGTAGGTTTCCAATTAAGGTTGAGCTTAAGAGTTTGAGTGTGGGTGATTTCAAAAATATTTTAAAGCATACTAAGAATTCTTTAATAAAACAATACATTGAGATGTTTAAGGTTTATAATTTGACTTTAACGTTTAGTGAAGAGGCAATTGATAGAATTGCTGAGCTTGCCTTTAATATGAATTTTGAGGGAGAGAATCTTGGCGCTAGAAGGTTGCATGGAGTTATGGAGAAGATTCTTGCCGATCTTTTTTTTGAAGCACCCGGTAGTAAGTTAAAGAAAATTGAAATAAACTTGGACTATGTTAATGAAAAAGTAAAAATTAACGAACAAAAAGATTTAAATTATTATATAATATAGTAAAAAGCAATTTGTGATATAGAGGGTGTTAACTTGAATATTTTTGAGATGTCAGTCGATTTAGCACATAGGTATTTGGATGTTCTTAGCTTGAGACAAAGTGTGATAGCTGATAATATTGCAAATGTAGATACTCCAAATTTTAAGAGAAGCAAAGTCACTTTTGAGGCTGAGCTTGAACGAGCAATTTTAAATGAAAGAGCAAGCAATTTATCTTTGATAAGGGGCAATGATAAGCATTTAAATGGCTTTAAAGAGTTGGGGTATTTAGATGTTAAGCCTAGTAGGATGCTTGATTATCTCTCTATTCTTAAGAATGATGGTAATAATGTTGATATTGATTCTGAGATGAAAAATCTGATTCAGAATCAAATGATTTATAGCTTGTTTACAAATATTCAAGCCCATCATTTTAAAAGTGTAAATATTGTAATAAAATAAGTTATAACCTCAAGGAATATTATATATGGGATTGTTTTCAAGTATTAATACTGCTTCAACGGGTTTAACCGCTCAAAGATTAAGATTGGATGTTATTGCAAATAATATTGCAAATGTGGAGACTACTAGAACTTCTGAAGGGGGCTCTTATAGAAGGCAAAGGGTAATTTTTGCCCCAAGGGTTGTAAGTCCATATTGGAAGGGGCCTTTTGTTCCTGATGATCTTGATAATGGAGTTGGTCAGGGCGTAAGGGTTGCTAGTATTGAGAAAGACAAGTCCCCTTTAAAGCTAAAGTATGATCCAACGCATCCTGATGCAATAAGGTCTGGCGAGTTAAAGGGTTATGTGGAATTTCCTAATGTGAATGCAGTTGAAGAGATGGTGGATATGATTTCTGCTTCTCGTGCTTATGAAGCAAATTCTACTGTCATTAATAGTAGCAAATCAATGTTTAGGAGTGCATTATCAATACTGCAGAATTAAGGGGGCTTGTAGGAGATGAGAGTAGATTCTTTTTTTACAGATAATGATGTTTATTTAATTCGTAAAAATCCTTTGCATTTTGGTAGGAGTTCTTCTGGTTTTGATGTTAAGCGTGAAGAAAAGGATAAAACTTTTAAAGACTTGTTCTTTAATTTAATGTCTGATGTGAATAATAGCCAATTAGATGTGTCTAAAATGTCTCAGCAAGCTATTTTAAAGCCAAATGATATCGATGTGCATGATATTGTAATATCAATGTCTAAAGCTAATATGAATTTGAGTATTACAAAAGCTATTGTTGAGAAAAGCATAAAGGCTTATCAAGATATAATTAATATTCGCTAAGGAGCTATACAGTTTGAACAATTTTATTACTAAGTTTTTTGCATCAGTAAATAAAAGTTTTAAAAAAGCCAGTATTGTTCAAAGAGTGGCTTTCGGTGTTATTTTTTTATTTATAATTCTAGCACTTATTTTTTTAGTAGGATTTTCTACTAGAAAACAAGGTATTGCTCTTTTTGGTGTTGGCATTAAGGACCAGTACTTGTTAGATAAAATAGTACAAAGACTTGATAGAGAAAATGTTGGATATACTATTACTGTTGATGGAAAAATTTATTTGAGTGATGAAAATACGTCGAAAAAAATGAGAGCAATTCTTGTAAGAGAAGAGCTTGTTCCTGTGCATATGGATCCTTGGTCTCTTTTTGATATTGATAGGTGGACTATTACAGATTTTGAGAGAAATGTTAATCTTAGAAGATCAATTACAAGAGCTGTTGAGCAGCATATTGTTGCTCTTGATGATGTTGATGCTGTTAGTATTAATCTTGTTATGCCCGAGAAGGCTCTTTTTAAAGAATCACAAGAAGCAGTTAAAGCTTCTGTTAGAATTACTCCTAAGCCCGGTTCTGATATTGTAACTAATCGTAAAAAGGTGGAAGGGCTTGTTAAGCTGATTCAATATGCTATTGAGGGTCTTGAATCAGATAATATTGCTATTGTTGATAATAAAGGGACTATTTTGAATGATTTTTCTAACGTAGATGGCATTGATAGGATTGATTTAGCTGAAAAGGAAAGAAAACTTAAATTAAAATATGAATCTATGCTTAAAGATGAAATCGATTCCGCTTTAAGTAAGGTTTTGTCTGTTGGTAGATTTATGATTGCAAGAGTTAATGTGACACTTGATACTTCTCGTCAAACCACGGAATCTAAAGAGTATGCTCCTATTGAGATTGAACCACAGGATCCAAAAGTTTCTTATAATACAAGAAAAGTTAGTGATTCTACATTAATTTCTTCCCAAGTACATAAAAGAGAGTATGAAGGACAAGGCTATAGTCCATGGGGACCTCCTGGTCAGGAGGGTAACACTCCGCCTGAGTACCGAGATTTAAGTGATATTATCGGTAAGTCAAATGAATTTAAAGAGATAAAGAATGTTGCTCTTAATGAGAAGAAATCCTTAAGCGAGAAGGAACCTGCTAGAGTTGCAGGGATTTCTCTTGGTATCTTTATAGATGGTGTTTGGGATTTTGTTTATGATGAGTCTGGGAAGTTTGTTATAGAAAATGGTATGCGTAAGAGGGAATATAAGCCTATTTCTGATGAAGCTTTAAAAAACATTACAGATGTTTTGCAGAGTTCTTTTGAGTATAAGCCAGAGAGGGGCGATTCAATTACCGTTAGGAATATTGCCTTTGATCGAGTAAATGAATTTAGAAAAATAGATGAAGCTTATTTCGCAAGTGAGAAATTTAATTTTGTTGTTTTTGCAGTAAGTTTGATATTTGCATTTTTGATATTAATATTTACAATATTTTTCATTGTGTCTAGAGAACTTGAGAGGAAAAGACGTCTTAGAGAAGAAGAGTTTGCAAGGCAAGCACATTTAAGACGCCAGCAGGCGTTAATGGATAGCGATGATATTGGTGTTGATGATGTTGTTGGTGGACTTAGAGAAGAGGATGAGCTTCAAAGTAATGCTGAACTTTTGGCTAGGGAGAAACCAGAAGATGTTGCTAAGCTTATTAGAACATGGATTGTGAAGAATGTATAAAGGGTAATAAGTTATATGGAAGAGCAAAAGGAAAAAGAGATATTCGGTGTTTCTGCTTTAACGGGGAAACAAAAGGCAGCTATTTTATTAGTTTCAATAGGTTCTGACGTTTCATCTAGAATATTTAAGTATTTATCTCAAGAGGAGATAGAGTCTTTAACCTTTGAAATAGCAAGGCTTGATGTTGTTACTTCTGAGCTTAAAGATAGTGTTCTCTTGGAGTTTAAAGAGTTGATGATGGCTCAAGAGTTTATTCAAAAGGGTGGCATAGATTATGCTAGGGAGCTTCTTGAGAAATCTCTTGGTACTCAGAAGGCAGTAGACATTATTAATAATTTAGGTTCTGCTTTGCAATCAAGGCCTTTTGAATTCGTTAGAAGAGCAGATCCTGCTAATATTTTAAATTTTATTCAACAAGAACATCCACAAACAATTGCTTTAATACTCTCATATCTTGATCCTCAAAAGGCTTCATTTATTCTCTCTAGTCTTCCTACTGAAATTCAGACTAATGTTGCAAGAAGAATTGCATTGATGGATAGAACTTCGCCTGAAGTGGTAAGAGAAGTTGAGAGAGTGCTTGAAAAAAAATTAGCTTCTCTATCTTCAGAGGATTATACTTCAGCTGGAGGAGTTGATAATGTTGTTGAAATAATTAACATGGCCGATCGAAAGACAGAGAAATTTATTATTGAATCTCTTGAAGAAGAAGATCCTGAGCTTGCAGAGGAAATTAAAAAGAAAATGTTTGTATTTGAAGATATTGTTCTTCTTGATGATAAATCAATACAGAGAATTTTAAGAGAAATAGATGGGCAGGAATTAGCAAAGGCTTTAAAGTCAGTTGATATACCTGTTCAAGAAAAGATTTTTAAAAATATGTCTAAGAGAGCTGCTGGCATGCTTAAAGAGGATATGGAATTTTTGGGACCTACTAGACGTAAGGACGTTGAGGAAGCTCAGCAAAAAATTGTTTCTCTTATTAGGAAGTTAGAAGAGCAGGGTGAAATAGTAATCTCTAGGGGTGGTGAAGAAGATGTGCTTATCTAATAAAGGAGTTGTATTTGCCTAAGGTTTTATATAAATCAAAAGAAGTTGTAAATGCAGTAAAGTTAGATCTTGTTGAGATTACGAATCCTATTTTAAAATCATTGGAAATTAAGAGAAAAGAACATGAGATCTCCGATATAGATAATTGTAGCATTAAGCTTCGCAATGAACTTGAAGACTTAATGAATCAAAAGGCAAAACTTCAAGAGGAAATTGAACATGGACATGAGCTTGCTAAAAAAGAAAGGGATGCTGAATTTTCCAAGCTTCTTGAAGAAGCCAAAGAACAAGCTAATAAGATAGTAAGTTTAGCTAATGAGAGAGCTGAGGCTTTGCAAAAAGAGGCTGAGGACAAAAAAGGGGCAGTTGAGCTTGAATCTAAGTTAATAATTGAAAAAGTCGTGAAGGAACATGAAGAGAGATTAAAAAGAGAACTTGAGGCAGAAATTGCAAGGGGAAGAAATGAAGGGTATGATGCAGGGTTTAAAAAGGGATGTGAAGATTTTGATAAAGTATTAGGAAAGTTAAATAGCATGATATCTGCTTTGGTTGCAAAGAGAAAGGAAATCTTTGAGTCTTCAGGAGAACACATAATGAATCTTGTGATGCAGATTGCAGTCAAGGTGGTTAAAAAGATTATAGATTCTCAAAAAGGCGTTGTCATAGAAAATGTAAATGAGGCTTTAAAGAAGATAAAAAGTAAGACAAATATTATTATTCGTGTTAATCTTGATGATATGGATGTTGTGAGTCATCAGAAGCAAGAGTTCATTTCTAAATTTGATTTTATAGAAAATTTGGAAGTTGTTGAAGATGTTAATATAGGAAAGGGCGGATGTGTTATTGAGACTGATTTTGGGGAAATAGATGCACGCATTTCATCTCAACTTGATAGAATAGAGGAGAAATTTAAGAATTTTTCTTCTATATTCTAGTGATTAAGGAATATTGATGGACAACTTTTTTGAGGGTTATTCAAAAATATTGGATGGTGTTGAGACTATATCTCTTGTTGGCAGAGTAAGAAAGATCAAGGGACTTTTAATAGAGAGTGTGGGTCCAAAATGTGGTATTGGTGATTTATGTTTCATCCAGCAGGTAAGTGGTAAGAAAATATATGCTGAAGTTTTAGGTTTTAATGGATGTTTTGTTAGCCTTATGGCTTATGAAGGATTTGATGGAATTGAGGTTGGCGATAAAGTTTATTCCTTAAATAAAAAGCCTCAAATTAATCTTAGCGATGAATTGCTAGGAAGGGTAATTGATTCTCTTGGTAGGCCTATTGATAATAAGGGTCAGTTTCTTGGCAATCATTATAAGGAATTAAGTTTTAGTAGTATTAATCCTTTAAAAAGAGGTATTTTTTCTAAGCAAATAGTTACTGGGGTTAGAGTTCTTGATGGGTTTTTACCAGTTGCAAAGGGGCAACGTATGGGTATTTTCTCAGGAGCTGGTGTTGGTAAATCTACTTTGCTTGGTATGATTGCTAAAAATTCTAAGGCAGATGTTAATGTTATTGCATTTATTGGCGAGAGAGGCCGTGAGCTTAATGAGTTTATCGAGTATGATCTTGGAGAAGAATGCTTTAAGAAAAGTGTTTTGATTGTGTCGACTTCTGATGAATCTCCTATTTCAAGATATAAAGGTGCTTATACTGCAACATTAATAGCTGAACACTTTAGAGATCGTGGTATGGATGTTATGTTGCTATTTGATTCAATTACGAGATTTGCAAATGCTAAAAGGGAAATTAGCCTTTCTATGGGAGAGCTGCCTGCTACTAAAGGATATCCTCCTTCTGTTTTTGTAGAAATTCCTATTTTGCTTGAGCGTTTGGGACTTAATGGTAAGGGCAGTATTACAGGGTTTTATACTGTGCTTGTTGAGAGTGATGATTTTACAGAACCAATAGCTGATAATATGAAAGCTGTTTTGGATGGACATATTATTTTGGATAGAGATTTATCTGATAGAGGTATTTATCCTTCGGTAAATATTTTAAGTTCAACATCAAGATCTCTGCATAGAATAGTAAATTTTGAAAAACAGAAATTAATATCTAAAATTAGGAATTTGTTATCAATTTATAAAAATTATGAAGATTTAATTAAGACGGGAATTTATATGAAAGGTTCTAATAAGGAAGTTGATTTGGCAATTGCAAAATATCCAAAAATTATTGATTTTTTGTCTCAAGGGATGCAAGAAGAATTTGATTTTGAAAATTTGGATAATGAAATGAGAGAGATATTAGCTTGAATGATTTAATTTTTAAGAAAAAAAAATTTGAAAAAATAATGAGCGTTAGAACTTATGATAGGAAGTCTAGCGAAAACGATTTAATGAATATAAATAATGAAATTTCAAAAATAGAAGAATTTTTAAAAGGAAATTCCAAAACCTTAAACAAATTAAACAATACAAATATTTTTTTAAAAGGAAATTATTTGGATTATTTGACTTGTAGGAAAGAGAAAGAATTGAAAAAGCTTGCAAAACTTAAGCATGAGTATAATAAATATCATGATATTTATTTAAAGAAATATGTAGTAGAAAAAAAGGTTGACATATTAATAAAAACTTTAAATAATACTATAATTAAAGAAAACGTAAAAAGCGAAAGCTTAGTTTTGGATGAGTATGTTAATTATAAAATTTGTAAAAAATTAGGAACTAATAATGAATAGTTGCTTGTCATTTTTGCTTAGATTTTTTTTGTGGCTATTTTTGGTTATTTTTTTCTTAGGGCTTTCATTTTTTTTGATTGATTTATTTGGCATATATAAGACTAGAGATTATTTGCCTGCGTATATCAGGGTTTTACTTTTTAAGGAAGATGATCGGCCGCTTGAGTATACACATATTAGTCTTGATGAGATTAGAATGATAAAGGAAAAAGAGGCTATTTATATTAAGAGTCAGCAAGTTGAAAAATTGAGAGAAGAATTAAAAAAACGAGAAGATAGTTTAAATAAATTGGAAGCCGAACTTAATCAAAAGCAAAAAGATTTAGATTCGAAACAGAAGGTAGTTAATGATATTGTCAATAAATATAAAGATGAAGATGCAAATTTTGCACAGGCTGCTCTATATTTGATTAATATGCCACCAGAGGATGCTGTTAAGAGGCTTGAAGAACTTAATGATGAGATTGCAATATCCTATATGCGTAAGGTGGAAGATATTGCTAAAAAAGAGGGACGGGCATCTATTGTTCCTTATTGGTTGTCTCTTATGGATTCTAAGAAGGCCGCTGTATTGATTAGAAAAATGTCTGTTAGTTCATTGGAGTGATGTATGAGTAATTTAAGTAAGGTTATTGCTAATTTGCCAAGCTTAAATAAGGATTTCAATTTTGTAAATGTAGGCGGTGTTTTAAGTCAATCTAAGAAGGGTGTTTTTTCAAATTTGATTTCCTCAGAAATTCAAAATCTGTCTAAGTTTAGGGAGTCAATACTAGAATTTATAAAATTCTTAAAAAGTAATGGCCTTATAAACAAGAACTTTAAGGATCTTTCTTTAAGACAGCCTTTTGCTTTTGAAAAACTTAGTGATAATGGTTTCATATCTGATTTAAAATCTTTAATAAAAAGGGTGGATAATGTATTTGATTTTCAAAGTTTGAAAGTTTTAAATGAAAGTTTGTCTTTTGAGTCTGAGCTTATTGATAAGACAAAAATATTTAAAAATATTGAGAAGGTTTTATCTGACCTTAACATTTTGTTTGGCAGTGTAACTTCTCTTTTTAATTTCGATATTTTAGGTATTGATGTTGATTCTAGTCATAGAGATTTAAATCTTGTAAAGAGAGATAGGGAAAAAAATGTTATTAATATTGATGTTAAAAATTTTAAGAAAAATAATAGTGTTAAGGAATTCCTTAATTCAGGTTCTAAGTTCAGGTTAATTGCTGGTGAGAATTATGTTGGTAGATATGGCCTTAAAGAAACTTTTAATGGATTTTCGGAATTTATAGACGATCTCTCTAGTTCTAATACAAAGCATGTTAAAGAATCTTTTGTCAGTCAAATTGCTGATAATTTAATGTCAGAATGGAATTTAAAAGTTAATCATAACATTGTGAATAAAGCCAAAATTGTGTTAAAATCGAATGATACAGGAGAAATTAGGTTGATTTTAAAACCTAAAAGGCTTGGTAGTATAAGGATTAATTTAAATCTTGATTCTAATAATAATTTATTAGGGAAGATAATAGTTGACAATCATAATGTTAGAACTCTTTTTGAGCAAAATATGTATTCAATCAGTAAAATGTTAGATGATAATGGTTTTAATACTAGTTTACATCTTTCTCTTGCGGGCAGTGGTTCTGGATTTTTTTCTGGTAATTTTGAGGATGATGTTAATAGACAAGAAGTTTCTTTAAATAAGAGCGAGATTTTTAAGGTTGAGGATGATATTGAGATTTCTGGTGATTTAGAAAAAAGTATTAATTTTATTGTTTAAAGTGGAGGATGGATGAGCATAATTGATAATATGGACAATTTAGTCAGTATAGGCCGAGTTAAGGATATTTCTAACTCTAAGGTACAAAGAGGTGTTAAGGGAAGCAATCTTGGTCGGGATGATTTTTTAAAACTGCTTATTACTCAACTTAAATATCAAGATCCTACAGATCCAATGAAAGATAAAGAATTTATTGCTCAAATGGCACAATTTTCAGCACTTGAACAAATGACAAATATGAGTAAATCTTTTGAAAGTCTTTCATCTGCCCTTGGCGCAAATAAGGATTTGGATTTATTGGGCAAAATAGTTGAATTTGAGCATACTGATGGAGAGATTATTAAAGGTAAAGTTACGAATATTAAAACCGGAGTAGTTCCACAAATTATGATTGATGGAAAGTACTATGTTTATAATAATATTTTGTCAGTAGGATTGGAGGAATAGCTATATGATGAGATCTTTATATTCTGGTGTTTCTGGTCTTCAGAATCATCAAACAAGAATGGATGTTGTTGGTAATAACATTGCAAATGTTAATACTATTGGGTTTAAGAAAGGAAGAGTTAATTTTCAGGACATGATTTCTCAGAGTATTTCTGGGGCATCTCGTCCTACTGATGGGCGTGGCGGTGTTAATCCAAAGCAGGTTGGTCTTGGAATGAGCGTTGCTACTATTGATACTATTCATACTCAAGGATCATTTCAAAGCACTCAGAAAGCTTCTGATCTTGGAATTAGTGGTAATGGTTTTTTTATCTTAAGAGATGGTAATAATTCTTTTTATACAAGAGCTGGTGCATTTGATGTTGATTCTGATCGTCGCCTTGTAAATCCTGCAAATGGCATGAAAATCCAAGGCTGGATGGCAAAGTCTATTGGGGGAGAACAGGTTATTAATACATCTGCAGATGTTGAGGATTTAGTTATTCCTATTGGAGATAAAGAAGGTGCTAAGTCTACTGAATACATTACTTTTGCCTGTAATCTTGATAAGAGATTGCCTATAGTTGAAGAAGGTGCAAGTGAAGTGGATATTGCCCGTGGTACTTGGGTTGTCAATAAGACTATTTACGATAGTTTTGGAAATACTAGTGTTGTTGAACTTAGGGTTGTAAAGGATGCAACTACTCCTAATACATGGAATGCTACCGTTTTAGTAAATGGTGAGGCAAATTCCAATTTTACAATGGGCTTTAATAATGAGGGAGCATTGCTTTCGTTAAATGGTCAGGCAGGTCAGGTAGGTGATTTACTTGAATTTCCTATAACTTTTGATGTTGTTAATGCTAATGCTGGAGAAGTTGGTGAACAGCAAACTGTTAATCTTAGACTTGGAAATGTTGGTAGTTATACTGATTCAATTACTCAATTTGCTGATGCCAGTACTACAAAGGCTATTGTTCAGGATGGATATGGTATGGGATATATGGAAAATTATGAAATTGATCAAAATGGTGTAATAACAGGAGTTTATTCAAATGGCATTAGACGAGATATAGGAAAGATTGCACTTGCCTCATTTGTTAATCCTGGGGGACTTGCAAAAGCAGGTGATACTAATTTTAGCGAAACAAGTAATTCAGGTCAGGCTAGGATAGGTGAGACCGGTTTTGCAGGACTTGGTACTATTAGAGCAGGAGTTTTGGAAATGGCTAATGTTGATCTTGCTGAACAGTTTACAGACATGATAGTTACTCAAAGAGGTTTTCAGGCTAATGCTAAGACTATAACCACTTCGGATCAGTTATTGCAAGAGCTTGTAAGGCTTAAGAGTTGATTTTTTGTTTTAGTTTATGATTTATGTAACTAAACTTAATGGCGATGGGTATTATTTAAATCCTTGTCATATTGAGAGTATTGAGACTAATCCTGATACTACAATTCTTCTTGTTAATGGTAAGAGGTTAGTTGTAAGAGAAAGTGTAGTAGAGGTAGTAGATAGAATCAAGATGTATAGGAGAGATATTGCTTTGTTAGACAGAATTACACAAGAGAATAAGGGAGTTGGGCTATGAATTTGGCTAGTATAATTGGCTGGGGAGTTGGATTTGGTGCTATTTTAATTTCTATGGCATTTACTCCTACAGGATTAGGGGTTTTTTGGGATTTAAGTTCTGTGTTTATTACGGTTGTTGGTTCTTTTTCTGCACTTGTAGCTTCCTCAGAAATTCCCACTGTTAAGAAAATTCCTATATATCTAGGATTTTTCTTCAAAAAAAGTTCTTTTGGTAGGGTTCCTATTATAAAGACCTTAGTGGAACTTTCAGAGAAAGCTAGGAAAGAAGGACTTTTATCTCTTGATGATGAACTTGAACAAATCAATGATCCCTTTTTTAAGTCTGGAATGAGACTTGTCGTTGATGGTACTGATCCTGAGATAATTAGAACTATGCTTTATCTTGAACTTGATCAAATGCAAGAGAGACATAAGATTGGTGCTGATCTTTTTGGAACTTGGGCAAAGCTTGCGCCCGCTTTTGGAATGACAGGTACACTTATTGGGCTTATAGCTCTTCTTGGGAATTTAGAAGACAGATCAGCACTTGGTTCTTCTATGGCTGTTGCTCTTATTACAACTCTTTATGGTACAATAATGGCTAATTTAATGTTGTTTCCTATTCAAATTAAATTAGAGTCTATAGATCTTGAGGAAGCGTCAGTTAGGACGATGATAGTTGAGGGAATTTTATCAATTCAGGCAGGGGATAATCCTAGAATTTTAGAACAAAAATTGGTAACATTTTTAACTCCTAAAGATAGGAGTCAGCTTGGAAGCGGTATTCTTGGGGGTGAATGATGGCATTGAGAGTTAGGAAGAAGCGTTCAAAGTGTGAAGAAGGTGCTCCTGATTATATGTTGACCTATGGAGACATGGTAACTTTGTTACTTGTTTTTTTTGTTACTATGTTTTCATTAAATGATATTATTCTCAAAGAGAATGTATTAAAGATAATGTCAGCTTCATTTACAGGTTCAGGATTTTTTAAGGGCGGGAAGACCTTAGATGTTAATAAGCTTTCTTATTTGAGTAATAGTTTTATGTCTTTGCCCTCTACTGAGAAGAATAAGCAAGCTTCTCAGGTGTCTAAAAATAAGTCTATTATTGAGTTTGTTGAAAAGATTCAGTCTAATAAGGTTATTGTGAGAGAGCATGAACGGGGTGTTGTTGTATCTCTCTTAGCAGATGCTTTTTTTGATTCAGCTAGTGCTGAGGTTAAGCTTGATGATAATAGGGAAACTATACAAAAGATAGCTTCTTTTATTGGGTTTTTGGATAATCAAAGCTATAATTTTAAAATTGAAGGACATACAGATAATGTTGATGTTAATATAAATGGAATTTGGAAAAGTAATTGGGAGCTTTCATCTGCAAGAGCAGTAAACATGTTAGAGCAGATTTTGAATTACACCGATCAGTCTAAAATACAAAGTATTGAGAGTAAATTTGAAGTATCTGGATTTGCAGGAAGTAAGCCAGTCGCTACAGATGATACTCCTGAAGGCAGAGCTTATAATAGAAGAATAGATATTTTGATTACTAGTGATGCTTCTTTGAGTTCTGCTAAAGGTATTAATGAGTAATAATGTTTTAGCAATGAAAGAAGAAATTTATAGGAGGTAAATATGTCTGAGAAAGATGATGGTAGTATTGATGTAGGCGGTGCTGATGATAAAAGAATTGGACTGCTACCTGATGTTATAATAAAAATTTTGCAAATATTAGCAATAGGATTATTTACTGTTGTGATCATGATAATAGTTTCTTATTTTGTTTCTAAGATGGTAGTAAGTCAGAGTGGAGCACCTAATAATTTTCCAATTTTTTCTAATGAATATTTGGGGAAGCCCCCTATGCTTATATGGTATGAAAGTATAGATGAAATTAGGGGTACTACTCAAGATACTCCCCCAAAGACTTTCGTTATAAAACTTGCGTTAGGTTATGCTGAGAATAATGTAAATATTTTAAGTGAGCTTGGAAGACAGAAAGTACGGTTAAAAGATATTATTAGAGAATATTTTAGTCAAAGAACAGGACAAGAGATAAAGAACGAAAGTCAGATTAAAGCAGAGATTAAAGCTAGAATTAATAGTATTCTTAGAAATGGTGAGATTAAAGAAATAGCATTAACGCAAATTGATATTTTTGATATGTGATTTTTAAAAGGAATTTTGAATGGCAGGTAATCCGGGATCATTGTCACAAGATGATATAGACAGTCTTTTAGAGTCTATTAATTCATCTGATAATTTATCATCAGATGATTCACTCTCTAATGTCATATCTAGCTCTATGGGCAAGAAACAGAAAGTTAAAGTTTATGATTTTAAAAGACCAGATAAATTCTCAAAAGAACAAGTAAGAACAGTATCAAGTTTTCATGAAGCATTTGCAAGGTATACTACAACTTCACTCTCAGCACTTTTAAGGAAGATGGTTCATGTACATGTAGCTTCAGTTGATCAGTTGACTTATGAAGAGTTTATTAGATCTATTCCAAACCCTACTACTTTAGCAATAATTAACATGGATCCTCTTAAAGGTTCTGCTATATTTGAAGTTGATCCAACCATTGCGTTTGCAATAGTTGATAGACTTTTTGGAGGAGATGGGGATACTATTAAGGATAAGAGCAGAGATTTAACAGAAATAGAGCAATCTGTAATGGAAAGTGTTATTATCCGTATACTTTCTAACATGAGAGAAGCATGGTCTCAGGTAGTCGATCTTAGGCCTCGTTTTGGGCATATAGAGGTTAATCCGCAATTTGCTCAGATAGTTCCCCCCACAGAAATGGTTATTTTAGTAACTCTTGAAGTTAAGATAGGTAAAGTTGAAGGGCTTATGAATTTTTGTTTGCCTTATATTACAATAGAGCCTATTGTGTCTAAGCTTTCAACAAGATATTGGCATTCTTTAATTGGTGTTGGCACTACTAGTGAGAATCTTGATGTACTTAGGGAAAAGCTTGAGAATACAGATATGCTTTTAGTGGCTGAAATTGGAGAGGTTAAATTAAAGGTAAGAGAAATATTATCCTTAGAGAAAGGAGATGTGATTAATCTTGAAGATTCTCCAATAGATAAAGATTTGATCTTAAAGGTAGGAACTAAACAAAAATTTAAATGTAGAATGGGTCTTGTTGGGAGCAAGATTTCAGTTCAGATTACAGAAAAAGTTGGTGAGGTAGAAGATTTTGATTTGTTAAAGGAACTTACAGAAGAGATTGAATAGTAGTTTGAAAATTTTAAATATGTTAATAAGTTTAATGAAGAGGTAAATTAATGGCTGCAGATGATAAGAATGATGTTGGTGAAGAAAAGCCTGAGATCAAAGGCGTTAAGCTTCCTGATTTAATTGATACCTTACCTGAAGGTGTTGATCCTAGTAATTTAGGTCTTTTGATGGATGTTTCTATGCAAGTTACTGTTGAACTTGGTAGGACTGAGCGCAAAATAAAAGATATACTTGGAATGTCTGAGGGAACGATTATTACACTTGATAAACTTGCTGGTGAACCTGTAGATATTTTGGTAAATGGTAAAGTGGTAGCTAAAGGAGAAGTTGTTGTAATTGATGAGAATTTTGGTGTTAGAATTACCGAAATAATTAAAATTAAAAATGAGTAGGTTAACTTTATTTAAGTTTGTATTTTTAATTTTTTTTATATTGATTTCTAAAAGTTTATTTGCACAGAAAAATGAAGTTGAAGATGTATCTACTTCTAGCTTAGAGAGTGAAGTTAATTTGCCGATATTTGAGGATAATAAAGCTGATTTAAATAATAAAGATATACAAAATATATCTCTTCTCAATGTTTCCGATTTAGTTACTATATTTTTGTTTTTTCTTGCCTTTCTTGTTTGTATCTTTTTATTGAAGAAAATGCTCCTAAATCATAAGAAAATCAGAAATGATGATAAATCAGAGCTGATAAGAGAGCTTGCTTTTTATGAAATAGATAATAAAAATTCTTTAAGGGTTATTAATATACTAGGTAACATTTATGTATTTTTAGTATCAAGTAATTCTTCTATTTTGTTAAGAGAGATTAAACGGGGTGAAGAGCTAGATAATTGGGAATTTGAGTTTGATAAGGCTAAGAGTCATAGTAATGTAAGTTCATTCAAGGCAATTTTTGATAAAATATTGCGTAAGGATCAAAAAAATGAGCCATCCCTTGATGAGACTGAGTTTGCAGAGGTAGAGAATGATATTGAGACTTCTTTAAAAAGTAAGCAGGATAGGTTGAAAAAGTTCTAGAGGTTAAATTTGGGTAAAAAATTGAGTCTTTTCTTATTTCTTGGAGTTATAAATTTGGCATTTGCTCAAACTAAGTCTTTGCAACCTACTACTGGTCTAAATTTTCCGTTTGTTGATCTTGTAAATTCTGTTGGCGGTGGAATAGTTTTTCCTCTGCAGCTTTTACTCATATTAACTGTAATAACTCTCTCTCCAGCTTTCTTGGTCTTAATGACTTCTTTTTTAAGGATAGCAATAGTATTAGATTTTATTAGAAGGGCATTATCACTTCAACAATCGCCACCCAATCAGGTAATAATGGGATTAGCTTTGTTTTTAACTCTTTTTACTATGTGGCCAACTTTTAACATAATATACAAAGATGCATATCTGCCCCTTAAGGATTCGAAAATAAGTTTTAATGAATTTTATGATAGAGGCATTGCTCCACTTAGAAATTTTATGTATAAGCAGATGTCTAATAGTAAACATGAAGAGATTAAATTATTTATGAGTATTAGTAATTATTCCAGGCCTAAAAATTTTAGTGAAGTTCCGACCCATGTTCTTATTGCATCTTTTGTTTTGCACGAGCTGAAAGTTGCTTTTAAAATGGGTATTTTGATATTTTTACCGTTCATAGTGATAGATATTATTGTAGCTGCAGTTTTAATGGCAATGGGAATGATAATGTTGCCACCTGTAATGATATCCTTACCATTTAAACTTATTCTTTTTGTAATGGTAGATGGTTGGACTTTGATTACTAGTGGGCTTGTGAAAAGTTTTATGTGAGGATTTAAGTGACAACGGGACAAATTATTTATCTCATTAGGATTGCTGTTGAGAATATTATTATTCTCTCAGCACCAATGTTGATTATGGCTCTTATTGTTGGCCTTTTAGTTTCGATTTTCCAAGCTGTTACGTCGATCCAGGATCAAACACTTAGTTTTATTCCCAAGATTATTATAATACTTTTAACTCTTGTTATATTTGGTCCTTGGATTTTAAAAAAGCTTATGCAATTTGCTTTTATTGTTTTTAGTCAAATCCAAAATATGTAATGTATGGATTAAAGTATGAATATGAATGATTTGGTTTTAAAATCTTTTGTGGTCTTGCCTGTATTTGTTAGGATTTTTCTTTTTTTAAGATTTTCACCTTTTTTTGCAACTATAAAGATGGGTTATTTAAATTTTTTCTTTGCATTTATTTTGTCTATTATTGTTGTAGATAAAATAAATGTTGTTTATCCTTTAGATAATTTAATTGCATTTGCATTGATATTAGCAGGAGAAGCTGTTTTAGGCCTTATTCAGGCTTTTTTTGTAAGCATAATTTTTAGTGTGTTTCATTTACTTGGGTTTTTTTTCTCAAATCAGATGGGACTTGCTTATGCAAATATTTTTGATGTTTTTGCAGAAGAGGATAATTTAGTAATATCTCAAATATTTACTTATCTTTTTTTGCTTTTGTTTTTATCAAATAATTTTTTATTGCGTTTTTTTATGATTGGAGTGCATGATTCTGTTTTGAATGTTAGAGTCGAAAATATGGTTAATATAAGAAATTATGAATTTATTAAGTTGATATTTTATTCTTTTGCTGTTCTTTTTGAAAAGGCTTTAGTAATGTCTCTTCCAATCTTGGGAGTACTTTTACTTTTATATCTGATTTTAGGTATACTTTCAAAGACTTCTCCTCAGATTAATTTATTAATGATTAGTTTTGCAGTTTCATTGGGATTAGGATTAATTGTTTTATATATTTGTTTTCCAAGTTTGGTAATGTCTATTAAGAGAGTAATTGAACTTGCCTTAGAATCTATGAGGAATGCTTTAAATTTATTTTCTGAGACCCTAGAATGAATGCTAGAAATGAATTTTTAAGTAAAAATTGGTATATACCTCTTAATTTTTTTGCCTCAGAAGATGAGGGGAGAACTGAGCTTCCTACTGAACAGAAGAAACAGAAAGCAAGAGAAGAGGGACAAGTATTAAAATCAACTGAAATTAATTCAGCAGTTACTCTTTTCATATTATTTGCTGTATTTTTTTTTATGTTATCTTATTTTGCTCAAGAATTAATGAATGTTTTTAGATGGCAAGCTGGCAAGCTTCCAGAAATAATGTCAGTTAGTATTTATGCATTGAGTTTTTCATATATTAAGCCGATGTTTGGATATATGATTGTATTTCTTTTAATATCATTTATAGTTAGTTTTTTAATTAATGTTATTCAAGTTGGTTTTTTGATAACCTTTAAACCTGTAGTTCCCAGGTGGGATAGGGTAAATCCAAATTTTTCAAAATGGATTAAAAACTCTTTTGGTTCATTTGATGCTTTTTTCAATTTGTTTAAAAGTTTATCAAAAATTGCTATAATATCTCTTATATATTATATTATGCTAAAAAGTAATATAGGTAAAATCTCAAGAATGTCTGAGTATAGTCTTGAAGATGGTATTTCTGTTATATTAAGTCTTGCTTACAGAATATGTTTTTTTTCAATAATAGTATTGATGGGTATTAGTATACTGGATTATCTCTTTCAAAGAACCCGTTACATTGAAAATTTGAAAATGACTAAAGAAGAGGTAAAACAAGAGCGAAAGGAAATGGAAGGAGATCCGCTGCTTCGTTCTAGAATGCGGGAGCGAATGCGAGAGATTTTAAATACTAATTTAAGGGTAACAGTTCCTCAAGCGGATGTGGTAATTACGAATCCAGAACATTTTGCTGTTGCTATTAAGTGGGATAGTAATACTATGTTAGCACCGAAGGTACTTGCAAAGGGGCAAGATGAAATTGCATTTGTAATTAAACAAATTGCAAGAGAAAATAATATTCCTGTGATGGAAAATAAACCGCTTGCAAGGGAGCTTTATGCTAATGTTGATGTTAATGAGGAAATTCCAAGGGAATATTGGGAAATTGTTTCTAAGATTCTTGTGAAAGTATATTCTATTGCTAAAAAATTTAATTAGAGGTTAAGTTGTTGGATGCAAGAAAAAATTCTGTATTAGGATATTTTGGACTTAATAATAAAGCGGATTTGATAGTTTCGGTTGGCTTAATACTTGTTGTTGCTAGTTTTATTTTACCACTTCCTGCGTTTATTTTGGATGCTTTGATTGCGGTTAATTTGGTAGTAAGTCTTTTAATTATTCTTATTGTTCTTTATTCCAAGCGTTCACTTGATTTTTCAGTTTTCCCAACACTTTTACTTGTTATGACTATTTTTGGTCTTGTTTTAAATATTTCTTCGACTAGATTAATTTTGATAAAAGGAATAAGTTTCGATGGTCAAATGATAAGGGCCTTTGGAACATTTGTTGTTGGAGGTTCTGGAACTCAAGGTCTTTTTGTTGGGTTTATAATATTTCTTATTATAATTGCAGTTCAATTTATTGTTATCACTAAGGGTGCTACAAGAGTTGCTGAGGTGGCTGCTCGTTTTGCTCTTGATGCTCTTCCTGGAAAGCAGATGGCTATTGATTCTGCCTATAGTTCTGGAAATTTAACAGAAGAGGAAGCCACAAGGCAGAAAAATGACCTGCAAGCTGAAGTAAATTTTTATGGCGCTATGGATGGTGCTTCTAAATTTGTTTCAGGCAATGTAAAGGTTGGCTTTTTAATAACGCTTATAAATATTCTTGGGGGACTTATAATAGGGGTTACTCTTCAAGGGCTTACTTTTAGCGATGCTGTTAATAATTATGTGTCTTTAACTGTTGGAGATGGACTTGTCTCCCAGCTTCCATCACTATTAATCTCAACAGCAACAGGGCTTATTGTTACTAGATCTATATCAAAGAATAGTTTTGGAGGAGAGATTATTGAACAATTTACTTCCTATTCAGGAATTTATTGGATTGTATCTGGATTTTTGTTATTTTTGGCATTTCTTCCAGGATTCCCTACATTAATACTCATTCTTTTGAGTTTGTTGATAGCATTTTTGGCTTATTCACTTTCTAACTTAATTAGAAGCAGGGAACTTGCTGAGAAACAAAAAGCAGAAGAGCAAATATTAAGTTATGCAGATAAGGAAATCGCTCCTGTAGTTCCGCTAGATCCATTGTCTTTAGAGATTGGGTATAATCTTGTGCCAATAGTTGATGATTCAAAGACCTCAGAGCTTCTTGATCGTATTGTAAAAATACGCCGTGAGGTTGCTCTTGAATTTGGAATAGTTGTGCCTAAGATTAGAATAGTGGATAACATGCGACTTGAACCAAATGAGTATTCATTTAAGCTTAGGGGAGTAGAGATTGGACATGGAGAGATTAAGTTGGGTAAGTTTTTAGTTATCAATGTGGGTGCTGATTCTGGTATTGAAGGAGATTTTACAAAAGATCCTTCATTTGGACTTCCATCTCTTTGGGTAAATGATGATGGGAGGGAAGTTGCTGAAAAATTGGGTTATACTGTAGTTGATCCTCCTTCAATTATTGCTACTCATATGACTGAACTTATTAAGAGGCATGCTTGTGAGATTTTGACGCGTCAAGATGTTCAAAATATTCTTGATATTTTTAAAAAAGATTATGGGGCTATTGTTGAAGAAGTTTTAAAGGATTTTTCAGTAGGAGAGATTCAAAGGGTGTTACAAGGTCTCTTAAGAGAGCAGGTTTCAATACGTAATTTAGTTACAATTTTTGAAACGATAGCAGACTTTACAAGTATTACTAAAGATATATTCTTTTTAATTGAAAAGTGTAGGCAGGCAATTGGAAGGCAAATAGTTAGTGGATATTTAGATTCTAATTTAGAACTTAATGTGATCACAATAAATCCAGAATTTGAGCAGAAAATAATTGATTCACGATTTGAAGCTAATAATGATCTTGTAAGTTCTCTTGAGCCAAGTTTGAAGACTAAATTTATTTATGAACTTTTTAGGCTTGTAAATGAGGTTCAATCACAAGGATATTATCCTGTTATACTATCTAGTGAATCCGCACGGCCTGTAATAAGGGTCTTAACCAGTAGAGAGCTTTCAGATATTGTTGTTATATCTGTTCTAGAGGTTCCTAAAAATGTTAAAGTTAATGTGCTTAAAATAGTAGAGGTTGAAGAGTAGTATTATGGTACAGTATTTTACAGAAAGAGGTCCGACCTATAATGAAGTCATAGAAACCGTTAAGAGGAAATATGGAAAGAATGCTAGAGTTATGACTTATAAGACAATAGCTCATGGGGGAATATTTGGCTTATTTAGTAGGGATTGGATTGAAGTGTCAGGTTATGTTAGATATGACATTGGACAGCAGCAAATAAATATTGAAGAGGAGAAGCGTAAAATTCTTCAAAGCATTAAAAAAGAAGAAAGCTCTTCAATTGAGGATGTAATTAAGGAGGTTAAATCTCTTAAGAACGAGCTTGCACATAAAAAGGAAGAAGTTAATCATCCAACAATTTTAAAAATAGAAGACATTTTACGTAGTAATGATTTTTCTGAGAGTTACATTAAAGATATTAATAATTTTATTAAAAAAGAGTTTAGTTTATCAGATCTTGATGATTATGATAAAATTAAAGATAGTGTTATAATATACATTGCTAAGACTATTAAATGTTCAGGACCTCTTATTGATAATCTTAAAAAAAGAATTTTTATTTTAGTTGGACCAACAGGTGTTGGAAAAACTACCACTATTGCAAAATTAGCAGCAATTTATGGAATTAATAGTGATGATAAGAGTTTAAATATTAAGATTATTACCATTGATAACTATCGTATAGGAGCTAAGAAACAAATTCAAACATATGGTGATATTATGGGGATTCCTGTTAAGGCAATTGAATCTTTTAAGGATTTAAAAGAAGAAATTACGCAGTCAAAGGATTTTGATCTTGTCCTGATTGATACAATTGGTAAGAGTCCTAAGGATTTTATGAAACTTGCTGAGATGAAGGAACTTCTTAATGCTTGTGGTCGAGATGCTGAATTTCACTTGGCCGTGAGCTCTACTACAAAGACGGCAGATATTAAAGAAATATTTCATCAATTTTCTCCCTTTAGCTATAAGACCGTGATTTTTACGAAACTGGATGAAACAACATGTGTTGGCAATTTAATAAGTTTAATTCATGAAATGAGAAAGGAAGTTTCTTATATTACTGATGGGCAAATTGTTCCTCATAATATTAGTATTGCAGAACCGCTTACCTTTATCAAGAAAATAAATGGATATAGGATAAGTGATGATGTTGAATTTATTCGAAGGCTAAAAAGCAAATCTTATTATTAAGGATAATGTATGATGGAAGATCAGGCTCAAAGTTTACGTGATATTATGAGATTGAATAATAGGGCTAGTTTTGTTATTGATGATAAAATTCAAAATAATAGGACAAGATTTATTGCCGTTACTAGTGGCAAAGGTGGAGTTGGCAAAAGTAATATTGCCGTGGGCCTTGCTCTTAAGTATGCAAGCCTTGGTAAGAAAGTTTTGGTTTTTGATGCAGATATTGGTATGGCTAACATCAATATTTTGCTTGGAGTCATTCCAAAGTACAGTATTTATCATATGATTATGCAAGGCCGAGGTATTAAGGATGTAATAACAAAAACGGAATATAATATTGATCTCTTAGCTGGTGCTTCTGGGACGACAGAACTTTTAGATTTATCAGAGGCCGAGATGAATCAGTTTATAAAGGAGTTATTAAAAGTTTATGAATATGATATAGTTATAATAGATACCAGTGCTGGAATCTCAAGACAGGTTATTTCTTTTTTGTTTTCTAGTGATGACGTAGTTATTATTACAACGCCAGAACCTACTTCTATAACCGATGCTTATGGCATAATCAAGGTTTTATCTCATAAAATGGAAAATTTAAAAAATTTAAGACTGGTTGTCAATAGGGTGGCTAATGTAAGTGAGGGAAAAGTAGTGGCTAAAAAGGTCATTGATATATCAAGTCAGTTTTTAAATTTAAATATTGATTATTTGGGCTATGTTTATGAAGACCAGAATATTAGGAATTCTGTTTTTAAACAAAGGCCTTTTATTTTATTAAATCCTAATAGTAAGGCTAGTTATTGTCTTGATTCTATTGTAGCTGCTCTTGAAGAGATTACTCTTGATAATAAAAGAAGAAGAGGTGTAATAGGTTTTATATCTAAATTTTTTGGCATGGAATAGGTGATATGTTGTTTAATAAGATCAATAAGTATGTTTTATTATTTGGTGTATTTGCATTTATTCTTGCGGTGATGCTTGGCATTTTTGCTCGTGTGCCTTTTATTACAGTATTATTTAGAGCGTTTTTTCAGTTTATATTTTTTTTCTGTGTTGGGCTTTTGCTTGAGTTTGTATATAAGAAGTATTTGTATGATCTATTTAAAGATGATATCTTGAGTGATGATACTGATGAGGTTAATGAGAATAGACACTGTAAGCCCGAATCAGATAACATGAACCTTGCTCCTAAAAATATTCCTCTTAATGAGAATAAGAATATTGATAATGATAATTATGATCGTATGGAAAAATTTAGTAAATATGATGAAGATGCTAGAGAGAGTAAATTTGATATTGAATTTAATAAAAAATTATTAGATCAGATTTCATATGTTGAGAGGACTGATCCAAAAATTGTTGCTGAGGCTATTAAAACTTTGATTAATAAAAAGGAATAATTATGGCTGACATTAGCGATTTTACCGATTTGAGGAATAAAATTAAGCATTATCTAGAAAAAGAGAATAGTGTTAGTTTGATAGAGGTGGAAGCAGATACCCTTGAAGAGGCTTTAAATGATGCTTCTTTAGAACTCTCAGTTCCTTATAAAGACTTGGCTTATGAGGTTTTGGTACGCGGAAATAATGGACTATTTGGATATGGTAAGAGAAAATGGAAAATAGTTGCTTATAGGAATTCTTATTCAAAGTTTGGTGTTACTGATGCTTTAACTTCACAAGATGGATCTGAAGAAGTTACGTCTCTTGATGGGAGATTTTTTATAAGGAGAACTGCCAAGGGAGTATTCTTAAAAGTTACTCCTGCTCAGGGAGATGGGAGTGTTGTTAAGCTTAAAGATGTAATGGATAAATTTGCATCCTATAGTAACATCAAGGATTTAGATAAAGATTTTATTAGATCGGTAGTTGAGAATGCTGATGGTAAGTATGAACAAGTATCTGCTTTTAAGGCCGATCTTGCTGAGAGTGTAACTATGATGGTTCATATATCAGAAGATTCAATGTCAGTAACTATTGAATTTACTGTCCCTGGGCCTTTTGGTGCTGAAGTTTTAGAAAAAGATATTTATAATATTCTTAAAAAATATGGAGTATCAGATCGAGCAGTTCTTAAGGATAAGATAAGAGATTTTGTAGATTATCCGTTTTATGGTGAACCAGTTGAGATGGCAAAGGGAGCAAATCCTGTTAAGGGAAAAGATGCTTATATTAATTTTATTGCTAAGAGTAGGTATTCATGCGAGTATGGTGATGTAGATAATGAGCTTAGAAATGTTAATCAAGGAGATGAACTTGCAGAAATTATTCCCTTATCAGAAGGTATTGATGGATATACTGTTTTTGGGAAAATATTAAAAGCAGAGAATGGTCGAGATTTGGATTTGATTTTGGGAGAGAATACTTTAATGGAAGGGAATAAGATTATTGCAGGATGTGATGGATATATATCTATTTCAAATGGTGTTGTTTCTGTGCATGATGTTTATATTGTTGAGGGTGATGTTGGACCTGGTACTGGGAATATAGTAAATAATGGTATGGTGCTTGTTAGGGGAAGTGTTTTAGATGGATATAATATTATGGCTAAGGGTGGAATAGAAGTTAATGGACTTGTTGGTAGATGTAATTTAAGCACAGATGGATCTATGGTTCTTCGCAGTGGAGTTAATGGAAAGGGTGGTTCAGAGATTTATGCAAAGCAGTTTATTAAGTCCAAGTTTTTAGAAAATGTTAATGTACGATGTGAAGGTAATATTGAAGTTATAAGGGGAATTGTCAATTCTTTTGTTTCTTGTACGAAGAAAGTGCTATGCATTGGAAAGAAATCTAAGATAGTTGGTTCTGATGTTCATGCAAGAGAAGAGATTCGAGCATATTCTATTGGATCTGAGGGTAATGCTGAGACTTTTATTTGGGTTGGGTATGATCCTGAAATAAAAGCTTTGCTATCTGGATTTGCTGAATATCTTGTAAAGATTGAGAAACGGTTGGAAGTTTTAACAAAAGATATTTCTGCCTTAAAGAAGAACATTCAACTTACTGTTGATAAAGCTGAGAAATCTTTAAAGATTGATAGTTGTAATGAGCTTATTAATGAGAGAGATATCTTAATTTTGGAAATAAAGATGGTAAAAGATAAGCAGGAAAGTTTACAGAGGGCGCTTGAAGATAGTAAGACTGATGGTAAGATTTTTGTTGAGTATATAACTTATGCTGGGGTTAAGTTGCATATTAAAGATGCTTATTATGAGCTTCCAAGAGATTATCATAATATCACCTTTGTAGAGGATGACAATATTATTAAAATGGTAGCTTATGTTCCTTTTGAATCTAAATAGGTTACAAATTATAGGAGTAGCTTTATGGATATTAATAATTCATCTGAGATTGTGAAGATAATCACTCAAGGTGCTTTTAAGGTTAGTGAAATTTTAAATGAAGATTTAAGGAAGAGACGAATAAGAGAAAATAAAAATTTAAGTTCAAATCAAAATAAGAGTTATCATGTTGATTCTGAAATAAATAGCATATATCCGACTGATGAGAGCACAGATAGTAAGCTCAATTTTATTACAATATCAAAGGTTGAGACTGCCAAGAGAGATTTATCTGGTATAGATGATATTGATTTGCACGATCCAAAAATTGGAAGAAAAATTGATATTGAGCGATAGTTTTAGTATAGGACATTCTGTATGTTTGTTGTTTTTTGTTTTATTTTAATTATATTTATTTTTATATATTTTCATGTTTATATTAGTTTGCAAATGAAATCTAATAGCATACTTAGGAAATTTAGGAGCGAGGTGGATAAAACTATTATTGAGATTAATCAAGCCACTGATAGGAATATAAATATCATTGAGATAAAGATTGAGAGCTTAAATAGGATTATTAAGGAAGTTGATGAGAGGATAGAAATACTTGATCAAAGGCTATTAGGATTTAATGCCCATTCAATTTCAATGGGAAATAATAATTTTGGCATGAAAGGTGATAGTAGTGCTTATAAGAGTAATTTAGATTATTCAATACCTACTATTGAGAAGAATATAATCAAGGAAGGATATAATATTCGCCAGCAAGTTATTTCGCTTTATGAGCAAGGAATGTCTTTAGAAGTTATTGCTAAAAAATTGAAATTGGATTTGGGTGAAATTGAATTAATTGTTTCAATTCATAGGGGTAGTTGATGGAAAAATGGATAGGCATAGATCTTGGAACTACAAATACTGTAGCGTCTTATTTTGATTCTAATTCTAGGGTGATATTAAATGATAGGGGTGAGCGAATGACACCTTCTATTGTATCTTTTACAGATTCTGGTGTTGTTGTTGGTAGTATTGCTAGACATCAGATATTAGTAAATCCAGATAAGACTTTTTATAATTTTAAAGTTGATATAGGCACTGAAGTTACTTATGAAGTGGGTGACAATACATATAGAGCTGAGGATATTGCGTCTTATTTACTCTTAAATGTGAAGATGAATGCTGAAAAGTTTTTAGGGACAGAAGTGAATGATGTTGTAATAACTGTTCCTGCCTATTTTTCTGAAATTCAAAGAAGAGGTGTGGTAGAAGCTGCAAGTCTTGCAGGATTGAAATGTCGGGCAATACTTAATGAACCAACAGCAGCCGCTTTGTCTTATGCTTTTGAAAAACAAATAGATGGATTATTTCTTGTCTATGACCTTGGTGGTGGAACTTTTGATGTTACTCTTTTAGAAAAACAAAATGATACTTATACTGTTCTTGCAGTTAAGGGTGAGAAGAAGCTTGGTGGCAATAATTTTAATGAAATCATAGAAAAGCATGTTTTAATGCATTTTAAAGAAGAATATCCTGATATTAATTTAGGTGATATTGTTCTTCTTGAGCAAATAAGAGACAGAATTGAAGAGGCTAAAAAGAATTTATCTATTGTGGATGAAGTTGGTATTGTATTGCCTTTTCTTGATGGCAAGCATTTGAATTATAAACTTAAAAGAGATGATTTTAATTCTATGATTAAGGAATTTATAGAGAAAACTATTAATCTTACAAATGAATGTATTGCCGATGCAGGTGTTGAGCTTGAGAGTATTTCAAAAATAATACTCTCAGGAGGTTCAACTAGAATTCCTTTAGTTAAAGAGGGATTGAGAGAAGTTTTTCCTGAAATTGAGGTTTTAGATTCTTTAAATCAAGATGAGGTTGTTGCAAATGGAGCGGCTATTCAGGCTTTTAGTCTTTCAAATAATAGTGCTCTTATTGATTTTAAAGATGTAACGCCTTATTCTCTTGGTATTGAGACTTATAATGATGGATTTTTTACGTTAATTAAGAGAAATACTTTATTGCCTGTTAGTGAGCGAAAAATATTTACAACAACTAATGATTATCAGGAAGAGATTGAGGTACATGTGCTTCAAGGTGAGTATAAGAAGGCATCTTTAAATTATTCCATAGGTAGATTTTTCTTTAGCAATATACAAAAGGCTTTAAAGGGTGTTCCGAAGATAGAAATACTTTTTAATTTGGATGAGAGTGGTATTTTAAGCATTTCTGCAAAAGATTTAGATACTAATGCGTCTAAGTCAGTTGAAATAAGAATGACAAGTGCTTCTTTTGATAGTAATCTTCAAAGAGAAGGTGTTCTTGCTTTGTTAGAAGATATTAGCTCGAGTGATGAGTTAGAAGAGAAAATGGAATTGCTTTAAGCATTTATTTAGATTAATATTGAGAAATATTAATTTTTATTATTTGAGGGTTTACAGGCAGTATATTATTTTTCCAATAATGTCATTGATATTGATAAACCCGTATTCTCTTGAATCAAGGGAGACTTGTCTATTCTCTCCTATTACTAGGTAATAACCCTTTGGGATATATATACTTTCTAATTTTTTTAGATGTTCTTTATTTATATTAAAGGTTAAATTATGTATGGATATTACATTTTTGTTTAACTTTGTAAATTTTTCTCCTGGAATGGCAAAAATTTTTTTAACAGATGTTTTTTTTGTTATAGGGTCTTTAATAAGTACCATTTCGTTTTTTTTGGGTGTGCCCCATAATATGATGTATGTTTCCCTATTCTTTAGTCTAAGTCCATAAGCTAGTTTATTATTTATGATCCAATGTTTTTCTAAAATTATTGGTAACATTGAAGAACCTTTGACTAAATGAAAAGACAGAGATATTTTAATGATTGCTATCATTACTATTGAAGCTAGTAAAATGGGTATTAATACTTGTTTATGGAATTTGATCATTTCTTAAAAAATATCCACTTGAGACTTTTTAAGAAATTGAAATTTCTAGTGTATATTGTATAATAAGGCATATCATGATTATACCAAAAAAGGACCAGAATATATTAAAAAGAAACAGAAATTTTTTATTTGATAGGGCAATTAAAGGTGATTTTGAATTGAGAGATTTTGGTAATAATCGTAATTTCCGTAGACGGAAACGGAATAATTTTTTTCGTTTTATAAATATTCCAAAGAAGCTTTTTGATGTAATTAAATTATTATTTTTAACTTTAGTTAGTAGGATGGTAGGAATTGATGATTCTAAGTACCGATCTTCTTATAAGAAGATTCGACTTTCAATGATTAATGCTTATGATGTCAAGCTAACTTATAGTTTTATTTTTAAGTTTAATGCGATAATTTTTGTTTTAGTATTAATTTTTTATTTGAATATTTTTTCGTATTATGGTTCGTATATTTTTCTAAGTAAGTTAAGTTTTCCCAAAGATTATTTTATTGATACTTTTTTATACTATAGCGATCAAGATTTGACTCAGATCAATAATCATTTATTTGGAGTAGATACAAATAATTATGAGGCAACTGTAAGGAAACCTTTTGTTTTAAAGGTAGTTGAGCATAAGATTAAGCCGGGAGAGACACTCTCTCATATCGCAGCCAGGTATAGCATAACGAGTGAGACTTTAATTTCTTATAATAATATTAAAGATGTGAGGAGCATTAGGCCCAATTTTGTTATTAATGTGCCTAATATGAAAGGAGTTCTTTATACTGTTGAGAAAAATGATTCCCTCTCATCAATTGCAAACAAATATAAGATTCCCAAAGTAGACATCCTTGATGCTAATAATCTTGATAATGAAGTTCTTTATTTAGGGCAAAAGTTATTTATTCCAGGGGGAAAAATGTCTAAGGAGTTACTTAGAAATGCTTTAGGAGAGACTTTCTTATTTCCAACCCAAGGAATTATTACATCAGGTTATGGTTACCGTCCTGATCCTTTTACTAAGACTATTAGTTTTCACAATGGGATCGATATTGCAAATGCAGCTAATACACCTATTTTTGCAACAAAAGAGGGTATTGTGGTAACAGTTGGATTTAGTGTTGGAGGATATGGGAAGTATATTGTTATCTCTCATAATAATGGTTTTCAAACCCTTTATGCCCATTTAGGTTCTTTTGCAGTTAAAGTTGGACAAAGGGTTTCAAGAGGACAAATAATAGGACGTATGGGAAGTACAGGGTATAGTACGGGCAATCATTTACATTTCACCATTTTTAAAGATGGAAAAACAGGGAATCCTATGAAATACCTCAGATAGTGGCTATATATACTTTGATATATCCAATGTTTTAAGTATTTGTATTAATTTTTTTCCTTCTACAAGGTCAATTAACCTACCTTCAATGATTTGTTTGGCTTTCTCAGAAAATATGGCTGGTGCAATACAGAGTCCTTTTAATTTGCTCTCTTTAGTTTTTGAAATAAAGTCTTTTAAAAATAATTCACCAAAATTTTTTTGTTCTGTTCTGACAAATCGGACTATTAGATTTTCTTCCCATTGATTATTTGATAGTTGGAAATTCATGTCTATAAATTGTGAGGTTATTTCATTTATCTTTTTATCTCTTACTTGGAACTTATTTTTATAGATTTTAAGGATAATTGCACTGGCTAGATTATCAAACTTTTCTTTTGGACTTTTAAGATATATTCTTAATGCTAAGTTTTCATTTAGTCTTTTACTAAATTCTAGTTTTTCAGCTATTTTTTGATAGTGTGGGTCAATTCTTTCAACTTGAGTAAACGCCTCGGTTGCTTTTTTGTAGTTCTCACATTCTATGTATAGTTCTCCTAGTTTGTAAAAGAGTTTAAGAAATATTTTTGTAGGTAAATCAGGTTTGACTTTCATCATTTCTCTAACGTTATCTTCTAGTTTTGCTAAGTTGTTATTTTTTGAATTAATATCAGATTCAATTAGGAGAGCTTCATATATCATTCCATCTTTATTTTTGATTTTGTTTGCAATATCAAGTGCAAGATGGTCTTGATTTAATTGAGATAGGGATTGGGCATATGCTAATAGAGCATTTATATCATTTTGTATATATTTGCTTATACCACTAAATATTCCAACAGCTTTAGTATAGTTGCCTGTATAAAAGAGAGTTATTCCTATGTATTTTAAAGCATCTTTATTATTTTTATCACATTTATATATCTTTGTAAGATAATGGAGTGCTTCTTTGTAATGTGCATTTCGTAGGAAAGCTATTCCAAGATAGTAATTCACATCCATATCATTTTTTTTTATGACATATGCTTTTTTAAGAAATTCTAATGCTTCTGCATTAAAATTTCTCTCAAGATTATAAAAACCATAACTTAAGAAAGCCTTAAAAGAGTCTATTTCTTGATTTATAGGATTTTCTTCTGCAAGTTGGCATAATTTTCTTGCATATTTAATTCCGTTTTCAAAGTCTTTATTGGAATAATAATAATCGTTTAGAGTTTGCAAAGCACTTATGTCATTTGGGTTTGTTTTTAACATATTTGCAGCTTGTTCTGTTATTTTTTTTGTTTTGTTTAATGTTTTGTTATGTCTACCTTTTTTTCTTGTTTTGCTATTTGATATTGCAATTTTAAAGAATAAAAATACCACAGCAGATATTGCAATTGAGGACAGTATTATAAATAATGGTAACACCCTAACTTCTCCTAAAAAATCATATTTAGTAATATCATATAAAACAAGTAATGCATAGCCTTTGGGTATTTTTTCTTTTACCTAAAAGCTTACTTACAAGTTGAATATAATATTAATTATATTATATTATTGTTATAGTTAATTATATATGAATATATGAATTTGTTTTTGCAAAAGAACAAAAAGGTTGGAATTCTTGAAAGGTTTTTTAGCCATAAGGCTTTCTAATGATGAATATTTTTCGATTTTAAGTTTGGATGATACTACTGTTAAGAGAGTAGTATTGGGTAAGCTTGCAGATGAAACTAATGTGAAATTGGATCTTTATATTAGTAAGTATGAAGATTTTTCTAATCCTGTTATTATTGGGTCTTTTTTCTTAGATAATCTTAGAAAAGAGAGTTCTAATATAAATGTTTATTTTAAAATAGATTCTATGATGCTTTATGTTTATGGTGAGTGTGATGGCATTACAAATAAATCTAAGTTTGATTTAAGCTTGATTAATCTTGCTGTAGGCTCAGGAGAAATTAGTTTGGAGGATGCTAAGTCGAATGATTTGCCCATTAGGTTTAGTGAGGCAAAGCATGAAGAGGGATTCGCCGAAGAATTTGGAAGTGTTGTTGAACAAGATGGCTCTCTAGATGTTGGCTTAGATAATGTTGATAGTTTATTTGATCCCCAGTCTTTGTTTACAAACGAGAAGCTTTCCAGTAATGAGAATAATTTAAATTTGTTATCAGATTCTTTAAGTTTAGATAATGATATATTGGTAAGTGAAAATTTAAATTCTGAGTCTAATCTTAATTTAGAGAATTTTGATTTTGAGCTTACAAAGGATAAGTTTGAGAATAATATTGACGAAGGGAATGGAATTGAGCATGTCCTTAGTGATAAGGATACTGTTAGTCAAGATGTTTCCGATTTAAATAATATTCCTGTTGATATTAGTGATGCGAGTGTTGTTTCTGATAGTTTTGATACTAATAATGTGAAATTAGTTGAAGATGATAACACTAATTTTGGTGATATTAATGTTAATGCTTCGCAAGAGTCTTATTCTGATGATTGGAATATTGACGATATTATTACAGATATTGATAAGGAATTGAATGAGAGCGAATTTAGTGATGTTGTTTTGGATTTGAGTGATGAAAATTTTGCTACAGATTTTGAAGAGAGTCGATTAGATGTGGATTCAGAAGAAGGCCTTATTCAAACTTCTATGCTTTATTTAAGTCTTATTTCTTTATTTCTTTTGATATTCTTTTCATTATTTTTGATTTTTTCTAAAGTATTAAATCCTAGAAATTTTGCAATTTCTTATTATTCTTTTTATAAGGAAGAAAAAATTACTAAATGTGAAAAAAATAATTATGTTTAAGCAAATTGTTTGTTTGTTCTTGTTAAGTTTATTTTCTTGTTCTTTTGGAAAAGAATCTTTAAGTAACAATATAGTTAAAAGGAATGTGAATGATTTTGATTTAAATCATCTGAGTTGGTTATGGAATTTTGACTATTTGGGACAAAGTTTCGATGACTATTTTGGCATAGATTCAAATTCTTATGTGTATGTTGCCTATCTTTTTAAAAAAATAGGATATGATGAAAAGTTTAGAGAATATATGCATAAGGCAATAAAGAGTAGTAATGATATTGCATCTCAATTTGCTGGTGTTAAGCTTCTTGAATATTATAATGCTAGAAGGGAATACCCTGAGGCTGAACTTATTGGGCGTAAGCTTTACAAAAGATATGATAATAATAAATTTATTATATTAGGATATTTTAAAAGTCTTTATTGGCAAAAAAAGAATGATGAGGCTCTTTTAGTTTTAAATAAACTGGAAAAGATGGATTTTGTACAGTCTCAAGAGAATGAAAACCTTTTATTTAAGGCGGTTCTTTATTTTAACGCTTCTGATATTAATTCATCATTGGTGTATTTCAGGAAATTATTTGAAGAGCTTCCAGCAGAATATTTACATGTAAGGGCTCATGATTATCTTGTTCTTGAAGAGAGATCCAGTCTTTTAAATCCAAGTTTTTTAAATCTTATTAAATTTAAAGCTTTGGTAGCTAATGGAGATTTAAAAGGTGCAATCAATATATTAAATGATGATTTTAAGAAATATTATGATAACTTTGTATTTTTAAATGATGTTTATAAGGCTTTTCTGGATTCAGGTTATATTAGCAAGGCATTATCTTTTTTTAGTAATTTAAATAGTATTTATAAGGATTATTATTTAGGGCTTATAAATTTAAGATTAAAAAAGGACGTAGGTTTTCTTACCATAGTTAAATATTTAGAAAATACTTCTCTTGAAAATGAACCTTATAGATTAGAAATGCTTAATGAAATTTTTAGCAATTTAGTATTTCTTGAAAATACAAGAAATTATTTTTCAGAAAACATAGCTAGATTTTATACAAGCAAAGATAAGAGCGATCTTGGTTTTATTAGGGCATTAGATCGGTATATCTTAGAAGCTGTGCAACTTGAGGATTATGATAATTTATATGCACTCTATCGTAATGGTAAAGATGTAATTGATGGTTCTGTTTTATCTAGACTTTCCTTTATTAATGCAAGGCTTATATATCATAAATTGATTTCTCCTAAATCAAGAGATGAGTACAGTGAACTTTTATATTCTTCTATTAAGTATAATCGGACCTCTTATTCCTCATTTATGAGCAAATATTTATTGGATCAAAATATTAATGATTATTTTGAAAATGCTTTAGATATTCAGTATGATCATTCTGATTATGAAAGTTTTTTAGAGGGGTTTTTGAAATTTAATTTGCATTCTTATGTTAGTGCTTTTGTTGCTAATGATTTTAAGAATGGTTATAGATTTTCTCCTAATTTTTATCGTAATCTTTATGATGAACTTGTGAAGCATGAGTATTATTATGAATCTACACTTGCTATTAATTATCTTGTAAGACAGGAGAATTCGGCTTTAAGTAGAGATGATTATAAGCGTATCTATCCGTATTTGTATAGTGCTTTAATTAAGTATTGGTCAAAGAGGAGAGGACTTGAGTCTAGTCTTGTGTTTTCTTTAATAAAGGCTGAGAGTAGTTTTAAAAGAGATGCTGTATCTAAACCTGGTGCTATTGGACTTATGCAAATTATGCCTTTAACATCAATTGATGTTTCTAGAGAGATTAAATATTATGATTATGATTTGAAACAACCAAAAGATAATGTTATTATAGGAACTTATTATTTAAATAAAAGGATAAAAATGCTAGGAGAGGTATATAAAGCTCTTGCATCTTATAATGGTGGAATTGGAAATGTGCGAAAATGGGAGAAGGATTATGGACATTTACCCAAGGAGCTTTTTATTGAAGCAATTCCTTTTGGGCAAACTAGGAATTATATTAAGAAAATATTGGTTTACTGCGTGTTGTATGATGCTTTATATGAGAATAAGGGAATGGATTTTATCATAGAGTATATTATGGGTAAATTTCCCAAGAGTTTTTAGGTTGTTGATAACTAGATGGAAAATGTTTTAAGAGTTGTGATTTTAGGCTTTATTCAAGGAATTGCTGAATTTTTGCCCATATCTAGTTCAGGGCATTTATTGCTTTTAAAAAAGTTTATGCATATTGATCTCCCAATAGTATTTGATATTTATTTGCACTTTGCAACTGTTTTAGTTGTAATGATTTATTATCGCAGGCGTATATTAGAACTTGTGGCAGTCTTAGTAAAATTTGTTTTAGGAAAAACTACTGAATGTGATTTTGCCAAATTAAGATTAATATTACTCATATTAATAATCACTATTATTACAGCATTTATTGGAATTTTTATAGAAATGTTTAAGGGATTATTTACTCTTAATTTGGTTTTAATTAATTTTATTGTGACAAGTATTTTATTGTTTTTACTTGAATCTAGGATTGTAATTTTTGATTTGAAAAGGAATATCTTGCTTGCGGGGTGTTTGATTGGGACTATGCAGGGAATTGGAGCTATGCCGGGTATTTCTCGTTCAGGAATTACAATTTTTGCTTCAGTTTTGCTTGGGTTTAGCAGGTCAGAGTCATTTGAGATTTCATTTTTATCTTTGATTCCTATTGTTTTTGGAAGTTTACTTTTAAAGTATAAGGAGTTATTTGAATCAGATATGCTTTTTAGTATTTTTGAGATAAATCTGGGGGCAATTATTGCTTTTCTGGTTGGATTATTTTCAATTAGTTTATTTGTTAAAATGCTTCAAGATAGTAAACTTTATTATTTTTCGGTTTATTTAATTATACTTGTAAGCTTAGTTTATTTCCTTTTTTGATTTTAATAGAGTATGAAAAATTTTTATCATTATTTTCAGTTTTTATTTTTTTTTATGTTGGGTGTTATATCATTCTCGCTTTTTGTGGCATTAACTCCTGTAGGAAATATATTCATATTTTTTGTTTTTAATCTCATAGGTCATATGCTTCTAAATACTTTTTCATTTTTGTCATTTTATCTGATACTTTATCCGCTTGTAAATTGGTATGTTTATCGCACCAATATGCTTAGCAAGAGATTTATATTTAATTGGAATTATACGGTTATTTTATTTTTTACTTTAACATTTTGGTTAAAAATTAATTCTAAGCTTGAGGGTTCTAATTTTATTAATTGGTTTTTAAGTAATTTTGGGATTATGCTTGGTAATTTTTTTGTTTTTCTTATCTTAGTTTTGGAACTTATTGTTTGGATTTACTTAAACTATGTCTTTTTTAAAGATACTAGCTTTATTTTAAATACTTTCCATTTTATAGTATTTAAATTTAAAATCTTGTTTGAAAGTGTGTTTGCCTGTTTTCCGTTTTTAAGTACTCTAAAAATTAAAAAAAATATTAAAGTTTATAAAGATTGTGATGGTAATTTAGATACAAATAAGACTTCTGATCGGGAAGATAATATTATTAATGATGAAGAGTATCAGGCTTTATGGTCTTTTAAAGCCTTTTTGAGAAAGCCCAATAAGCCTTTAGATGTTGACTTAGATAAAACTATTTTTGGTAAGTCAAAGGTGAGAGATGAAAAATTATCAGAAGAGCAATCTTTTAAAGAGTCTCAGTGTGATTTAAATATTGAAGATGATTCTAAGTATAAAGTGTTAACAGAATTTGAGGATAATAAGTTAGTATCTGGTGGGAAAATTAAGGCTAGTGATATAAGACATAAAGGAATAATAAATAATATTGCCAAGAGTAATGGTGGAGACTTATTAGTAGATAAGGATATTGGTAAGTATTTAATAGATATTTCTGTTTTTGATCAAAGAGAACCTACAAGTGAAGCTGAAGATATTGAATATGAGAAAGAAATTCAAAGGCAATCGATGATTTTACAAGAAACTTTTAGAGAATTTAATATTAATGCCAAGCTTATTGATGTTATTAAAGGACCTGTTGTTACAATGTATGCTGTTCGTCCTGATAAAGGTATTAAGCTTTCAAGAATAACTTCTATATCTGATAATATAGCCTTAAGACTTGCAGCAGTTCGGGTTAGGATTATTGCGCCAATACCTGGTAAAGAAGCTGTTGGGATTGAAATTCCTAATAAAAGACGAAAATTTATTTTGATCTCAGAAATAATAAATAGTAAAGAATTTCAAAATGATTTTAAGGTACCTTTTGCGCTTGGTAAAGAAATTAATGGCAGTAATGTTGTTTTTGACCTTATTACCGCTCCCCATCTTTTAATAGCAGGTGCTACTGGTGCTGGGAAGTCGGTTTGTGTGAATTCACTAATTGCTTCAATTATTTTTTCAAAATCACCAGATGATGTCAAACTTGTATTAATAGATCCCAAAGTGGTTGAGCTTAAGCTTTTTAATGATATTCCACATTTGTTAACCCCAGTTATTACTGATGTAAATAGAGCCTTGGAAGCCCTTCGTTGGTGTCTTGATGAGATGGAGAGAAGATATGTTCTTCTTGATAATTTTCTTGTTAGAGATATTAATGCTTATAATAAAAAAATACTGGAAGAGGGGTTAAATGAAGCGCCATTACCTTATTTGGTAATCATTATTGATGAATTCGCAGATTTGATCCTTTCTGCAAGAAAAGATTTAGAAAATTTGATTTCTAGGCTTGCGGCTATGGCTAGAGCCGTTGGAATGCATTTAGTTCTTGCTACTCAAAGGCCATCAGTTGATGTTATTACGGGAGTAATAAAGGCTAATTTTCCCTCAAGGATTTCTTTTATGGTTGCTAGTTCTATGGATTCAAGGATAATTCTTGGGGCATCAGGTGCTGAGAAACTTTTAGGAAAAGGAGATATGCTTTATGTTAGCCCTACTACACCTTTTCCCCAAAGAATTCAAGGTGGATTTTTGAATGAAAAAGAAGTTTACAGATTAGTTGGGGAAGTCAAAAAATTTGGTACCCCGAATTATATTGATGATGAGATATTTATTGATAGTGCTGTTGCAGCTGATACTGTGGTTTTAAATCCTTCAGATGAGCCCATGTTTGAGGAAGCTATTGAAATTGTTCGCTCTACTAAAAAAGCATCTGCGTCTTATCTGCAAAGACGATTAAAGATAGGATATAATAGGGCTGCACGGATTATTGAGCTAATGGAAGAAATGGGATATATAGGTCCTGTAAATGGTTCAAAACCCCGAGATGTTTTTATTTAATATTAAAAAGGACATTCAATATGAATATCCCTATTTTATTATTTTCCGATTTTTTGTTTTAGCTTTCTTACTTTTTTTGCTTGTTTTCTTTTGAATGCTTTTTCTTTTTTGACGCGAATGGTGGATGGTTTTTCGTAATATTCTCTTCTTTTCCATTCTCTAATTATTGCTTCTTTTTCAATCATTCGTTTGAAACGTTTTAATGCTTTTTCTAGTCCTTCATTTTTGTCAACATTGACAGTTACCAAAAAATCACCTCCTTATTTTTACTCTATCCTTTTAGTGTTATTGATTATTTGATTTTTGTCAATAAGCATTTGTTCTAAGAAAAAATCTGGATTTACTGCAACGCCATTGATTCTGACTTCGAAATGTAGGTGGGGTCCTGTTGAAATTCCTGTGTTGCCAACATGACCAATATATTCTCCTGTATTTACTATTTTGTGCTCTTTAACTCCAAATTTTGAGAGATGTAAATAAATTGTAAATACCCCTGGTAAATGTTGGATGATTACGGTCTTACCAGTAATTTCTCTATTTCTTGCAAATACTACTTTCCCTCTACCAGCTGCGAAAATAGGTGTTTTTTCTCTTTTAAGTGGAGCATAATCTTTTCCATTATGCATTTTATGGTTTGATATTTTTTTATTGTCTTGCATATAAATTCTTTGGTCCCCATAAGGACTAGTTATTTTATATTGATCTTTTATTGGATGAACCAATGTATCGTAGTGGTAAATTGTTGTATCTCCTATATTGCCAATTATGTTCCATAACGTGAGAGCTTGTTCTTTTGCTTTAGGTGATTGTTGACTTTTAATAAGTTTGGATTTTGTTTTGTTAAGTTTGACTGTTGTTTTTTTAAATGCAAATTTTTTTATCTCTATTTCCTTTATGTATTCTTTATTTGCAAATTCTATTTTGATTTTCTTTTTTCCTTCTTTGATCATTGGTGTGACTCCTATTATGGCTATATGATATTCTCTTTTTCCTACGTTGAATTTGAAAGGGGAAGCACTTAAAATAGGTTTTTGATTTGTACCTAAAAGAGACAATTTTTTGAAATTTTTGGTGCTTGCAAAGTAGATATTTTCTCCCTGAAAAGCTTCTTTTTTATAGTAAATTTTTATGATATCATTATTTACTGCATTTATCTTAAATAATCCTGTTATCAATATAAATAAAAGGCTTTTAATATTAAGCACTAATTTTTTCTCTTTTTGATATCAATAATTTTTAAAATTTTGTCGTTTTGATTGTAAAGGTCTTCACCAACTGTGAATATTATGTCTATATTTTGGCCATCTTTAATACCAAGTTCTTGGATTTTTTGAGTGCCATTAAAGTAAATAGCCCTATAATAATCTTTATTATTTTTGATTTTCATGCTTATATGTTTTGAAGTTCCATTTTTGTCAATTGTTCTTAGATCTTGAATGTATATATCTTCCATCATTAGAATAAATTCTCTAAAACCATGTCCGTAAGGTTCAAATAAGTCTATTATTTTTAAAAGTTCTCTCTTATTGAAGTCTTTAGGTATAATTGCATCGATTAGTATTGAATCTTCATGTATTGCTTTGTATTCTATTTTGTCAAGAGCGTTTTCAAGTTCTTTTATGAATTCATTTAATACAGCCTCATAGAGTGTAAATCCAGCAGCAGCTTTGTGTCCCCCAGAATTTATTATTAAATGACTTGGTATCATTGAAATTAATTCTTTTGAATTTACTTTATTGTTTGATCTTATGGAGCCTTTAATGATATTTTCTTGTTTTGTTAGGAAAACGGCAACTTTTTGATAATAAGCGGAAAGTCTTGTTGCCATTCGAGAACTAATTCCTTTTGGAGTTTGTTTGTCGTAACATACTATGAATTTATCATTTTTGAAAATGGTATTCTCATCATGTGCAATCCAAGATGCTTCTTCCTTGCGTTTTCTTAAAGTATTTATGTTTTTGATTTCTTTAAACTTATTTTCTATCTGATTAGTATCTTCGGCTAATAAAAATTGAATTGTAATATCTGCTTTCTCAAGTCTGCCTGTTGAATTTAATATTGGAGCGACTTTAAATGCAATATCTGTTGAAGTGATGATTGGTTTTGTTAGTATATTAACTTCTTTTAATAGGTAATTAATGGATATGTTTTCTCTTAGTGCGATTTCTTTAAGTCCTTCTTTTACAACTATTCGATTTTCATTAATAATTGGCATATTATCAGCAATGGTTCCTATTGCGACAAATTTAAGTCTTTTAAGACAGTTTTTTAGTAAATCTTTATTTACTTCAAATATTATGTTGTAAAATACGTAATATAGTTTTTCTTTAGTATCAGTTTTTCTATATTTACAATATTTGGTAATTTGCATTAGTTCTTTTAGTGTTTTTTTGGCAAATTTAGGATATTTTTTTACAAAATTTTCACTAATATCAATTGTTTCGATATCTATTTTATAATTAAAGAACTCATTTAGGAGTTGATTTTGTTCATTTTTATTAAATACAATTACGTATTTACTTTTTGAGAATTCTTCTAGCTTATTAATATTGATTTGCAAGTCATTATTGCTTTCGAGAGCGATGTACTTTTTAAACATGTAGTTGTTTATTTCTATTGCATGAAGTGTAATGTTATTATTTAATCTTTCTAGAAATAAAAATACCATGTTTTTATTATAAAGATTGGTAGTGGATAGGTATAATGCAAGACATGCTTTAAAACTTACGTAACATCCAGCTATTTCTTTAAATGGAGAGGGATCTCCTTTTAAATGAGGATCAATAATGATATTTTCTATGTCAATTTCTTTGTTTGGAAGATGATGATCTGTAATTATTACTTCTATGTTTTTTGATCTTGCATAGTTTGCTTCTTCAATATTGGAAATTCCACAATCAACAGTAATTATTATTGAGATTTTATCTTCAAATGCCTTATCAATGATCTCTTTTGTAAGACCGTAAAATTCCCCATTGGAGGGTATCTTATAGGTTACATTTATTCCAAAATCTTTAAGAGTTTCATACATTATGATTGTAGCTGTGATACCGTCAGCATCCTTATCCCCAAATATTAATACATTTTCCTTCTCCGCAATAGCTTCATTCATTCTATAAGTGAATTTGTCTATGTTTTTTAATAAAAATGGATTGTGCATTAAATTTACACTACTTTCAATAAAAAATAGAAAATCTTCTTCTTTAATTTCTCTTCTAAGTAGTAGTGTTGCTTCAAGAAGGCTAATGTTATATTTTTTTGCGATATTGACTACATTTTCTTTTGGGATATCAATTTCTTTTTTTTTCCAAATTTTCATGTTTTATTCCAGTTTGCTTTATTTAGAGTAGTGTTTGTTCAAATTCTGTATTGATCTTATTTTTGATCATAACTTTAATAAGTTCTTTTGACTTACTAGTTAAATTTATATTTAATGTTGCATTTATGTTCTTTTGAGTTGTATATTCTAAGTATTTAAAACTTCCTGTGTTAATGTAGTTATTTTTATTATTGGTGCAGTTTATACAATTAAATCCGTTAATATGGATATCATAGTAATAATACTTATCTATTTGTTTATTACATTTAAAACATAACTTTGATAAGTATAAAAATCCTTTTATTATTAGAAATCTTATCTTGTATTGCAAGTCAATTAAATGTGCTTTTTCTAAGCTTGATATGTTTAGTGCCTCTGTAGCTTCGGTAAATAGCTTAAAGCATTCCCCATCATCAAAACTTAAATTAATAAGCTTGACCCAAAGATGAATGATTGTTAATTTTTCGTGGATTAAATCTTGAATAATAAATTTTTCATCATTGACTTCTATGATTTTGCATAAATTATTTTCTTTTACTATTTCGAAGTTGGCTCTTACTAAGTTATTGATGTTGGATTTAAATTTTTTTATAGTAGAATTATAAATTATTGTGTGAATGATTCCTTTTGGATGAAATAGGTTTAATAGGGAATAATTTTTTTTGTGATATAGATTTGTTATGATTGCATTGACTTTATTAAACCGCATTATACATTATTGTATAATAAAAAAATTCATTATTAAATGAATTCTCATAAAAATTTTCTTTTGTTATAATGAAGCGTAAGGAGATTGAATATTCTATGGAGGAAGTAAAAGATACTGTTTCTAAGGGAAAGAAGCGTTCGAAAAAATCTGGAGGCATTTTACCGCATTTTGACAAACCCGTGAGAGTGCCTTTAATTGCAGTGCCATCGCATCCTGTATTTCCAGGTATGTTTATTCCAATTGTTATAGTCTCTGATATTGATATGAAGGCTGTTGATTATGTGATTAAAGGCAATGGTATTATCTCCTTATTTGTATTGCGTGATAAATTTTTAGAAAAGGCAGGCAGTAAGAATGATAAATTGATTATCAATCATAAGAAGGATATTTATTCCGTTGGTATTACTGCTAAAATAGTGAAAAAAATTAATCTTCCTGATGGTGGATATAATATTTTTGTTTCAACTATTGATAGAGTTAGGTTTGTTAAGGTTGTTCTTAATGAAGATTTTCCGATAATTGAAGTTGATTATTTAAAGCAGATTCCGATTAAAAAGGATGATGTTCAGTCAAAGGCAATTTATAGCAGCATTTTGCTTAGAACCAAAGAAATATTCTCACATAGAAAGATGCCCGAATTTCAGTTAAACATGGTGAACATTGAAGATAAGGGTAGATTGTGTGATGTTGTTGCAGGAATGATCGCATCTTCAAAAGATGCTCATCAGGAAGTGCTTGAGACTTTAAGCGTTAAGGATAGGCTTAAAAAGGTCTTGGAGTTGATTTATGAAGAATTAAATTTAATTGAGATTCAAAATAAAATTGCTAAAGGTATTCAGGAAAAGTTAGAAAAACAACAAAAAGAATTCTTTTTAAAGGAACAACTTAAAGCTATTAAGGCTGAACTTGGTGTTGGTGATGAAAAGAGTAGTGAATTTTTAAAACTTAAAGGCAAAATTAATGCTTTAGCATTAAAGGGAGAGGCTTTAGAAGCAGTGGAGAGGGAACTTGAAAAATTTTCATTTCTTGAAAAACATTCATCTGAATATATTGTGGTTAGAAATTACCTTGAACTTATTACAAACCTTCCTTGGGGAGAATCAAAAGTTAATTTTGATGGGTTTAATTTGCAAAGGGCAGAAAAGATTTTAGATAAAACGCATTATGGCATGAGAGAAGTTAAAGATAGAATTATTGAATATATTTCTGTTCTTAAATTAAGAAAATCTCAAAAAGGAGCTATTATGCTTTTAGTTGGACCTCCTGGGGTTGGTAAAACTTCAATAGGAACAGCTGTTGCTGAGGTTCTTAAAACTAAATTTTTTAGGTTTTCTGTGGGTGGCATGAGGGATGAATCAGAAATTAAGGGACATAGAAGAACTTATGTTGGAGCATTGCCTGGAAAAATTATTCAAGGACTAAGAATTACAAAGACAAACTCTCCCGTTTTTTTAATAGACGAAATTGATAAGGTTTCAGCATCTAATTATGGAGATCCATTCTCAGCTCTCCTTGAGGTTTTAGATCCCGAGCAGAATATTAATTTTAGAGATCATTATCTTGATTTGCCTTTTGATATTTCTAATGTGTTTTTTATTTTGACAGCTAATTCTCTTGAGACAATACCTACACCTTTATTAAATAGAATGGAAGTAATTCAGCTTTCAGGATATGTTGATGATGAGAAAATAGAGATAGCAAGAAAATATTTAATACCAAAGGTCTTAAAGGAAAATGGTGTTAATAAGGATTCTTTAAAATTTCAAGGCTCAGCTCTTGTTCAAATCGCTAGGGAATATGCCAGAGATAATGGACTTAGGAATTTTGAGAAGTATTTAAAGCAAATTGTTCGCAAAATTGCAAGAAAACTTATTGAAGATAAGTCTGTTAAGGCATATCAAATTTCTAAGGAAAATTTGGAAGAATATATTGGTATTCCTGTATTTAGAAAAGAAGAATTTTTGCATAAAGTCATGTCACCAGGTATGGTAATGGGTCTTGCGTGGACTAATTATGGTGGGTCGACTTTGGTAATTGAAACTGTAAAAACTGAGTCTAAGTCCCCTGGTATTAAGTTGACAGGTAGACTTGGAGATGTTATGAAGGAATCTGCAAATATCGCGTTTACTTATGTGAACAGTATTAGTAATGAGCTTAAGGTAAACAAGTCTTTTTTTGAAAAATATATGATTCATTTGCATATTCCAGAAGGAGCTACACCAAAAGATGGACCTTCAGCTGGGATTACTATTGCTAGTGCTTTTATATCTCTAGCTCTTAATAAAACGGTAAGACCTCATTTGGCTATGACTGGAGAGTTATCATTAACAGGTAATGTAATGGCTATTGGGGGATTGAGAGCAAAAATAATTGCTGCTAAACGAAGTGGGGTTGGGCATATTATTATTCCTAAATCAAATAAAGTGGATCTTGATGACATTCCTATTAACATCAAGAGTGGCATAAATTTTCATCTTGTAGATAATATGAGAGAAGTTATTAAATTATTATTTTAAAATCTAAAGGTTTTTAGATTTTATCTTAGGTTTGACTATTTTTTGATCATATTATTATTTCATATTTCATTCTGTAATTTTTGCCTTTATTATCTTTCGTATTTTAATTGTGGGTTTAAATAGGTAAATTAGTAATGGAAGTAGTGTTAATGATGCAAGAGATGTTGTTAACATTGTAAAGGCTATGATTGCGCCAAGTGTTGCAATTATTTTATAAGTAGAAAATATTAATGTTAAGAATCCTATCCCTACTGATATTGAATTTGCAAATATTCCATTAAACACATCAGGAATTGATTCAATTAAAGCCTTTTTGTAATCCTTAGTTGTTTGATAATTTAATATGAATGCATTAAAGAAATGAATGGAGTAGTCTACTCCTATACCCATACTAACTGATGCAATTGTTGCTGTTGCGGGATTTAGTGTTATTCCGAAAAGCTTCATTACTGCAAAATTTAAAAATACTGACCATGCCACTGGAATCACAATTATTATTCCTATTTTCATGGATTTGAAGAATAACATTAGCAATATTGTTATTGCACTTAGTGTTGTAATAATATTTGTAATTTGTTCTGTCACCATGGTTTTAGCTATTAATATTTTGTCATGAGCCCCTGAAAATTGATATTTATGTCCTGGCATATATTTTTCAATCAAATTACTTGCATAGTTGGCAAAATTTTTAATTTCTTCAGTTGAATTTTGATCAGTTCTTATGATTATTGATATCTGAGACCAATCATCATTAATATACATCTTGGTCATGTTCTTAATAGAATTGCTTCTACTGATTAAGAGTATTAGTTTGTTTAAGACGGCTTGATTCTCAGGCAGTCTATATTCTTTTGGATTTTCTTTTTTGAATTTAAAATTCATAAGTCTTATGACGCCGTTTATTGAACTGGATTGTGTTTTATCAGTAAATTTGTCAAGCTCATCTGTAATTAAATCCAAATTTTTCATATTTTTTTCATTTTTGAATTCACCAGGAGTACCATTAATTTCAATTTTGATAATAGACGTTCCCCCTATTTCTCTTTGCATTAAATTAAGTGTTTGCTTGACGCTTGTATTTTCTTTAAAATAATCTTTTTCGTCAAAGTTAATTTCTATGTTGAAAAGACCTACAATTGAGCTTAATAAAATAATTAGAGTCATAGTAGATGAGAGATATTTGTTATTTAATATCCATTTTGTAACTGTTTGGTTTATTAGAGAAAGTTTTTCAAGGAAAGCATTTTTTGCGTTTTTATTATCGTTATTTTTATGTTTAAATGGTATTTTAACTAGTATTCCAGGCAGTACTAATAGGGACATAAGCATTGCAATAATGACTCCTATTGACATAAAAATTCCCATTGTTCTGTATGCTTGAATTGATGAGGTTATTAATGATAAAAACCCGAAAGCTGTTGTAAGAGAAGTTAAAATTATTGGTGTTCTGAGGGTTTTAATTGTAGTTATTATTGTTTTTTCAGTGTAAGGTTCATTTTTTATTCTCTTTAATATTCCATTTATTATATGTACACCATTAGCACATCCAATCGAAATAAGGAGAACTATCATTGTGGTTTCTGGAACAGTAATTGGAGACATAACAAGGCTTTTAATTCCAAAAGTCCAAGTTAGTGCAAATATTGCAATTAGTACAGGGATTATTGCTCCTAGTATATTTTTTACAATAAGATAGAGTGATAGGATTACTACAAGAGTAGCAAACGGACCTAATAATTTAAAGTCATCAGCCATGTAATTAAGTATTTTTTCCCTTATTACAAGATCTCCTGTTAAGTAAAGTTTAAGATCATCAGTTTCATAACTTTTAATTGTAGCTTCCATTGCTTCAAGTTCACTCTTTAAATTTCGGCTAAAGTTTGCTTTGTCATCTGCTGTTGATATTACTATAAAGTATATTAAGGTTTCATCATCATTGATGAATATTTTTTTTATAAATGATGTTGAATTGACTTTATTTCTTATTTCAATCATATCTTCATCTGTGTATACATCTTTTTTGAATTGTGGAAAGTAAGTGAATATACTTGTAACAGAGTTGGGTTTTACTTTTAGTATCTTGGCTATATCATTTGCTACTTTATTAATTTTTCCAAAAGTTTCTTTATTAAAAATATTTTTTTTATCTTTAAACATTACTATTGTTGATAAGAGCGAATTGTTGTTGTCTATGTCTATTGTTTCTTCATTTTTTTCGCTCTTTGGGAGAAGTTTTAAAATGTTTGAATCGAATTCTATGTTTTTTAAGAAAAATCCTAAAAAAATTGTTATTAATGTGAATATTATTAATATAAAAACTCTGTATTTAATGCTTAAGGTTTCCAAATCCATTTTTGCCTCGTTATCTTGTTACTATATTTATAAGCTTATCTTTGACCGTAATGATCTTTATTATTTGTTTATTTTGTATATTTTGCATGATTTTGTGATTTTTAAGTGCAATACTTTTAAGAGCTTCCTCATTTGTGCCTTTGTTTAAGATAATTTTATCTTTTATTTTGCCATTAATTTGCAGTACAATCTCTCTTGTATTATCAATAATTAGATTTGGATCGTATTCTGGCCACTTTGCACTTTTGAATATGCTGGGGGTTTCTCCCATATATTCCCATAATTCTTCTCCTAGATGAGGCGCAAATGGTGAAAGGATAATGGTTAGAGGCTTGAAGATTTCTAAGTAATTTTTATCATGTTTTAAAAGTTCATTTATAAATATCATCAATGATGAAATTGCAGTATTAAAATTTAAATTTTCTATGTCTTCTGTTACTTTTTTGATTGTTTTGTGAAGTTCAGATATTATTTCTTTTGATGCTGATTCTTTTGTTAGTTCTTTGTTCTTAATAGTCCATATTTTGTTTAAGAATCTAAAAATTCCAATTAGTCCTTGTGTATTCCAAGGTTTTGAATCAGTTAAAGGGCCCATGAACATTTCGTAGATTCTCATTGAATCTGCACCGTATTCTTTAATAATATCGTCTGGATTTATTATATTTTTGAGTGATTTTGACATTTTTGCAACTATTTGTTTGAGTTCCTTATTATTTTTTTTGGAAAAAAACTTATTATCTTTCTTTTCAACCTCGTCATTGGGAATTAAAATACCATTTTCGTCTTGATATGCAAATGATGTTATCATTCCCTGATTTATTAGTTTTTTAAAGGGTTCTTTTGTATTGACATATCCTAAATCATAAAGAACTTTATGCCAAAATCTTGCATATAGTAAGTGTAATACCGAGTGCTCAGCACCTCCAATATAAAGATCAACTGGCATCCAGTAATTAATTTTTTCTTTACTTGCAAATTCATTGTCATTATTTGGATCAAGGTAACGTATGTAATACCAGCAGGAACCTGCCCATTGAGGCATTGTGTTCGTTTCTCTTTTATATGTTTTTCCATTACGTTTAATATTGACCCAATCTTGGATTCTTGATAGAGGAGATTCGCCTGTACCTGATGGTTTATAATTTTCTATTTCTGGAAGCCTTAGAGGTAATTCATCTTCTTCTAGTGGTATTTCATTTAAATCATCATCAAGTATAATAGGAATGGGTTCTCCCCAATATCTTTGTCTTGAAAAAATCCAATCTCTAAGTTTATAATTAACCTTTTTTTGACCCTTCTTGTTTTCAGTAAGCCATTTAATTACTCTTTCTTTGATTTCATCAGTTTTAAGATTATTAAATTCTTCAGGGGTATTAATTGAAATGCCATTTTCAGTAAGTGGTTGTGTTAGTATTTCATTGTTTCCTGTTTGAGAGACTACTTGTTTGATTGGTAGATTATATTTTTTTGCAAATTCAAAATCTCTAGCATCATGTGCTGGGACACTCATTACAGCTCCAGTGCCGTAGGTTCCAAGTATATAGCTGCCTATCCAGATTGGTATTTCTTCTCCAGTTATTGGATTAATAGCATATGCGCCTGTAAATACTCCCGTTTTATCTTTTTCAAGAGAAGTTCTTTCAAGATCGCTTTTAAGAGTTTCTCTTTCTCTATACTCTACGATCATAGGTTTAAATTCATCTTTTGTAATTTTATCTACTATGCTATGCTCTGGTGCAAGTACTAAATATGTTACTCCAAAAATTGTGTCTGGTCTTGTTGTAAACACTTTTATCTTTTCTTTACTTGCCTTTACTGAAAATTCGATCTCGGCGCCTGTTGACTTTCCAATCCAATTTTTTTGCATTTCTTTAACAGATTCAGGCCAATCTATCTCTTCGAGATCTTTAATTAGTCTTTCTGCATATTCTGTGATTTTGAGTATCCATTGTCTTAAAGGTTTTCTTTTTACTTTGTGAAATCCCCGCTCAGATCTAGGTCCATCAGGTGTTTGTATCACTTCTTCATTTGAGAGTACTGTTCCAAGGTCAGGGCAGTACCATACGGGCATTTCTTTTGTGTAAGCTAAACCTTTTTTATATAATTTTAGGAAAATCCATTGTGTCCATTTGTAGTAATTTTCATCGTGGGTTCTGATTTCTCTATCCCAATCATAGGCAAATCCTAATGCTTTAATTTGTTCTTTAAATTTTTTAATATTTTTTTCTGTTATTTTTTTTGGATGCTCTCCTGTTTGTATTGCGTAATTTTCTGCAGGCAATCCAAAACTATCAAATCCTATTGGGTGAAGTACATTAAATCCATTTAAGAGTTTATATCTTGTTAATATGTCAGTTGCTGTATAACCTTCAGGATGCCCAACATGGAGTCCATTAGCTGAAGGGTAGGGAAACATATCAAGAATGTAAATTCGTTTTTCTTTAGGAATATTTGGATCTTCATTAACTTTGTATGTTTTGTGTTTATCCCAATAATCCTGCCATTTTTTTTCTATCTTAGTGAAATTATATTCAGACATCTGTCCCTCAGCAAATAATTGTTTAAGGTTTATAATAGCATTTTTATATTCATAGTTACTTCATTGAAAAGTAAATTAATATTTATATTGTTATTAACTTAACATTTTGTAATGTTAAATTTTACCTTAAAGTATGCTGTGGACTGGACTTGAACCAGCATGGGCTTACCGCCCACTAGCCCCTCAAGCTAGCGTGTATACCACTTCCACCACCACAGCGCATATACATTATATTTGCTATTCAAAAAGTTTGTCAACTTTTTGAATTTTTTTCTTTCTTATAATGTAACTTATTAAAATTAGTATTGTGATTATGATAAGTGTTATTAGTAATATTAGCCTGATTTTGGGAAATATTATTTTAAACGATTCACCTATTTTAAAACTTAATGTGAAGTAAGTTGTAATTGATATCATGGCTGCAAAAAAGTCAGTTATAAGAAAGTTGCTAATACGCATGTTTCCCATTCCTGCTGATATAAATATTGCGTTTCTAACTCCAAATGGGATAAATCTTCCAAATAATAAAGTTAAATTTCCATAGCGTTTATAGTAGTAATTCATCTTATCGATTAGTTTATTTGTTTGTGTTTTTTGTTTAAGTAATTTATTAGCTAAGAATCTACCTATATAAAATGAAATTACATCTCCAATATAGGCGCCCCAGAAAATTCCTAGGAATATTAAGATTGTATACTCATTTTTTCGACTAGAAAGTATGCCTCCCATTATCACTATTGCATCTTCAGAAATTGGAATGTTAAAACCTGCAAGGATAAGTAGTCCAAAAAATACAATTGGCGAATAGTTTATATTGAGATCTATAAATTCTAGTATGATATGCATAATGCCTCGTTATTTTTTTCTTGTCTTGTAAGTTAAATATGTGCTCATTAGAATTAGGTATAAACAGTAAAGAATTATTAGTGTTTTGCCTATCTTTAAATAGGTCTCTGGCAGTCTTGCAAATGTTATAAGTATTACTGATAGGGCGGTTATTACTGTTGCAGGAAGTGTTATATATTTAAGTTCTTTTGTTTTTGAAGGATAGATGAATTTAATTGGTGCAAAACTGAATGCGATACATAATAATATTATGCTAAGATTTGTGGTTTGGTTTAATTTAAATATTATGTTAAAGATTATTAGAAAATTCCATAAAGATGGAAAACCTCTAAAGTAATCATCACTAGTTTTTGCATCTAATCTTGAAAATTGATATGCTGATGCCAATAAAATTCCAATACAAGTTATTGTTTTATATTCATCTTTTATGAAATTCCCACAATAAAAAAATATTGTGGGAATAAATGTATAGTTTATATAGTCTACAATATTATCAAGGAGTTCTCCATTTATTGTTGGTATTACTTCTTTTATCTTTAATTTTCTTGCCAGTGTGCCATCAATTCCATCAATTAAAAGTCCAAGGATTGTGAGCTTTAATAAGAGATTATAATCTGTGTTCATTATGGAGATTATTGAGTAAAGACCAATTATTAGTCCGGAAGCTGTTAAAATATGCACTGACCAGGCTAAAATAAGATTTAATTTCCCCAAGGTTTACTCCTTTATTAAAATAGTTTTTTTACATCCTCAAGACGTTCTTTAAAGATGTTAATTGTATTTTTTATTGTTGATTTTAAACTTAAGTCGACACCAGTAACTTTTAAAGATTCCAAGGGATATTTTGAGCCCCCTGTTTTTAAAAATTCTATGTAATCTTTAGTGGCATCTTTTTTATTATCTTTTATGTTTTTATATATTAAAAGAGCAGCTGTGATTCCTGTTGCGTATTGATATACGTAAAATGGCGAGTAGAAATGAGGAACTCTAAGACATTCTAGTGAACTGTTTTCATCAAACTTAAGACTTGGGCCAAAATATTTTTTGAGTAAATTTAAATAGGTTGTCTTGATTGTTTCTTTTACCACTGGCTGATCTTTATTGATCATGCCATGAATGATATATTCAAATTCGGCAAACATTGTTTGCCTGAAAAATGTCGCAAGTAAGTCATCGATTTGGTTTAGTTTAATGTATTTTATTTTTTCGATATCATTTTCATTCTTTAGTAAATATTCTGCAAGTATTTGCTCATTTACTGTGGATGCTATTTCTGCTTCAAAAATAGAATATTGATATTGCGGAAATGGATTATTCTTGATACTAAAGTAGGAATGCATGGAGTGTCCTGCCTCATGAGCCAGGGTGAACATATCTCTTATTGATTCATCTTTGTAATTCATTAGTATATAAGGTTTTCCATTGTATGATCCTGCACTAAAAGCCCCTGCTCTTTTGCCTTTATTTTCATATTTGTCAACCCAACGTTCTTCTAAGAGTCCTTTTCTGAGTACTTCAGTATATTCATTTCCTAGTATTTCTAGTGATTTTAAAATTTGATCACAAGCTTCTTTAAAAGAATTTTTGAATTTAATGTCTTTTGTTAAAGGAACATAAACATCATAGTGATTAAGATATTCTTGGTTAAGTATGCTTTTCCTAAATTCGTAATATTCATGAAGTACAGATAAATTTTCGTTAACCGTTTCAATTAAGTTTGTGTAAACCTTCTTATCAATATTGTTTTGGAAAAGTTTCATTGAAATAGTATCTTCAAATTTTCTTGTTTTTGCCAAAAATTTATTTTTATTCATATCGGCAATTAAGGTGTTGGCTAATGTATTTTCATGTTTTTTATATTCTTGATAAAATTTTAAGAAAGCTTTTCTTCGTATTTCTTGATTTTCATTTTGAAGAAATAGATTGTAAGTGGCGTTACTTAATGACTTACCATCAATTTCTCCAAAATCCATGTCAGCATTTGTTAATACAGAGAATATATCATTATAAGATGAATAAAGAGATGTATAGTTTGCTAGTATTTTCTCTTCATCTTCGCTTAAGATATGTTCTTTTTCTCTTAAGATTTTTTCAATAGCTATTTTTTTATCTTTAAGTTCTATGTCCTTAAGCCATTCTCTTACTTGTTTTGTATCTGTTTTTAAAATTTTTGGAATAAAAAATGAAGTTGCATTTGATGTTTCTGTTTCTAAATTAACATTAATTGTGCGAAGTTCGTTTGAGGTTTGATTGCTTACATCTGTTTCTAGTTGAATGTGTGTGTAATATACTGTTCTCTCAAGCTCTTCTTCAATTTCATAGTAATCATTTAATGCTTGCTTAAAAATGTTTAGATCAAATTCTAGTTTTTCATATTTTTTGAAGTCTTGAAGTTTTAATTTTATTTTTTTGACCGTTTCTCTATATTCTTCATTGTTTTTAAACAGAGAAGATAAGTCCCACTTGTCATTTTCATTGATTTTGCTTCTCTCTATCACTAAACTTTCTCCTTGAATTTAATATGACACTAATTATTATTATTATGAATAATAATTATTTTAAATCTTTACGTGCAATTTTACAATTGAATTGAAAACTTGATTTATGATGTCTCTTTAAATTCGGTTTTCTAGTATTAATCTAAAGATTGCATTAAAAATTTTTTAAATTTAGTAAATGCTATGCCTCTATGGGATATTTTATTTTTTTCTTCGAGATTTAATTCACTTAGTCTTTTATTGTTTGTAGTTAAAAATATTGGGTCATATCCAAATCCATTTTTTTTACAACAATCAATGTCCAAAGCAATTGTTCCGTTGAATATGCCTTCGAAATTTGTTATTGTCCCATCTTTGGCGATATGACTAACTATACATATGAAATAGGCCGCCCTATTTTCCTTATCTTTCATTAAGTCTATAATAAAATGATTTTTTTCCTTAGTGCCTAGTTTCTTTCCTAATTTATATTGATCATATCTTTTAGAATAAATTCCAGGTTCCAGATTTAAAGCCTCTATGCATAATCCAGAATCTTCACTAAAAACAGGGTGTTTTCTACCTAAAGATTCAAATAAAGCTTTTGCTTTTATTAAGGAATTTTCTTTAAAAGTTTTACCCGTCTCTTTTACATCAAAATTTTTAGGAATTTCTATTTTTATGTTGGGTATATCTAAAATTTGTTTTACTTCGTTTATTTTATTTATATTAGTAGTTGCAAAGAATAATGTTTTCATTGTATATAATAATAAATCATTTATGTGTATTTTTGATATTTCTATTGCATTTGTAGAGATTAATTATGACTTAATGTAGATAATGATTATATAGAAAATAGATGTTAAAATTTGGTTTTATTTGGTATTAAATAGTAAAATCATTAAATCAACACTTATGGCTGCTTTTAAATAGGTTTTAATATTTAATACCTCTGTTGATTAGTTAATGTGTGGTGAGGGGTTTATGATGAGAGACAGAAGAGGATTTAAAATACTATCGCTTTTAAAAAAAGTAGATAAGATCTTTTTTGCGATTTTTAGTTCCTTTCTTAAATTTTTAAGTAATATTTACTCTTTTTTCAGGCAAAATGTTAGCTTTATGATTATTCCTCATGTTAAAGGGAATGTTAGGAATATAAAGATTTCTTTCTTAACTCTATTTTTATTTTTTGTATTTTTTATTTTGATTTTCATAGGATTTGTTTTGCTTGCTGTTAATTATGTTACTCTTAAATCTATTGTTAAATCTACTGAAAAAAGTTATGCACTTGCTGAATCTGAGATTGAGGATTTTAGGAATACGGTTGTAGAAATTAATTCTGTTGCTAGTAATTTTTCTAAGGTTTTAAATGAACTTAGCACCTCCTTAAAAATAAAGGAGAGTAATATTAATTTAAATCGGGATAAATTGGATGGAGATCTTGCGGATTTTCTTGATTTGCAGATGTTGGAAGCCAATTCACTTAAAGAATTAAATGATCTTAAAAATGTTAAGAATACAATAGAAGGATCAATTTCTCCCCTTAAGAGTATAGTTAAATTAATTCATTCTCAAAATAAATTATTAAATGATATCCCTTCGCTTTGGCCTGTTATTAAAGGAGACGGTGTTGTTTCTTTGCATTTTGGTCCAGCTGTTGAGCCTTTTACCAGACAATGGTATATTCATAAAGGTATAGATCTTGCAGGAGTGAGAATTGGAACGGCTATTGTGGCAGCTGCTGATGGTGAAGTCGTTAGAGCTAGTTATCAGGTAACAGGTTATGGCAACTTTGTGCAAATTAAGCATAAATATGGCCTTTCGACTCTTTATGCGCATATGTCTCGCTTAAACATCTCCAAGGGTTCTTATGTTAGAAAGGGGCAAGTGATTGGGTTTCTTGGTCAAACAGGATATTCAACAGGTCCACATCTTCACTATGAGGTTCGCATAGGATCTCAAGTTGTAAATCCTGATATGTATTTAAATTTGGCAACGGGGGCTTCAAGGTAAATGTTAAATCTATTGAGTATTAAAAGGGATAAGAAAATTTCATCATCTTTACTTTTTGCTGAGGTAAAAACAATTGTTGGGAAAGGTGATTTTTTTAAAGGAGAACTAATTTCAAATAATTTTATTCGGATTGATGGTGATTTTTTAGGTACTATTAATTCTACCAAAAGGGTTATAATTGGTGAGACGGGACGAATTAAGTCAAATATTAATGCAAATGAGGTTGTTGTTTCTGGAATAGTTCTTGGAAATGTGCATGCTAGCAATAAAATTAAGGTTTTTCAGTCAGGATGCATTATTGGCAATATTTCATGTAAGTCAATTGAAGTTGAAGAAGGCGCAATTATTGATGGGTATATGAATATTGGTATTGGAAGTCTTAGTTTTTCTAAAAAAGATGTGTTGATTTATACAGATTCTTATAAGGTTGATGAAGATATTTTAATTGAAGTGAATAAGGGAATGAAATGCGACGAAGCAGTGAAGGATGATCGCATAGATGAGAATAATAAGTACTTATTTAATGATATGAGCAAGATAGATGAAGATTAATAATTTAGTTGCAGGAGCTTTAAATCTTGATTCAAAGGACTATAAGGCTGCCAAGAAAAAGACTAATGCCAATAGAACAAATATTTTTTCTGCGATATTTAAATCTGAACTTGTAAGGGAAGATAAACATTTTATTGTTCTTGAAAATGGTGAATTTAATATTGACTTAGTTAAAGATATGTTAGATAAGATTAATGATGTCGGTGAAAAATTATTAAGTGAACCCTCTCGTCAGAATGTAATTTTTTATAAAAAAACTATAGGAGAATTTTTATCTATTATTTTATCATTTTCTATCTCTCTTAAAGAACAAAAGGGAGGTAATAATGGAGAGCTAAGGAGACCTAAATATCGCATTATTAGAATTATTAATGAAAAGCTTGATAAACTTGCTTATTCTGTTTTGCAGAATCAAGTTTCTCAGATTAAGCTTTTAAGTAGCCTTGAGGAAATTCAAGGATTGCTTGTAAATTTGCTTAGGTGAGACCAAGTTTGTGTTTATCTTTCTATGCAATAATAGATTTAATCCACTTAATACTATAAAAATAAGGAGGATTTATTATCCCCCATTTATTAAGCTAAATATTTTGTTGCTACTTCTTTAAAGCTTTTTATTTGTTCGTTCTTCCATTTTTCAGATTTGCCAAGTTTGTGCATCATAATCTCAGCTACCTTTGGTGTAGCTTCAATTGTGGCTTTTGCATTGAGAAGTAGAGATCTTGTTCTTCTTGATAAAATGTCTTCAATAGTTTTTGCTTGTTCAAATTCAATGGCAAAAGTTATTTGAGCTTCAGTTAATGGCAAATCGGTGTGAATCTTGTTATTAAAGTCTTTCATTTGACTTAGATATTTAAAATCACTTCCATAAACTCTAAAGTGTTCAGGGATTTTAAGTGCTTCTTCCCTTTTTATATACCCGTGCAGCTTTAAATTTTCTGTTTTGGGAATTGAATCAGGTATTAATTTTGCGTCTATTGCTTTTTGTATAACTTTTTCAGCCATCTTTCTGCAAGTAGTATATTTCCCTCCAGCAATTGTAATGAGATTTGAGTCTGATACAAATATTTTCTCGTTTCTTGATATTTTTGAGGTATTTTGTTCTTTCTTGGGATCTATTATTAAGGGTCTAATTCCTGTGTAAACACTTAGAATATCATTTTTTGTTATTTTAATATCTAAGTAATTATTCATATTTTTTATTATGAATTCAATTTCGCTCTCTAGTCTTTTGGGTTCTTCCTCAATTTTATCTATTGAAATATCTGTACTTCCGCAAATAATACCATCATACCAAGGTATAGAAAATAAGACTCTCTTATCGCTTGTCGTAGGCATAAGCATTGCATACTTGGTACGTAGTTTGTCTTTTTTAATTATTAAATGTGTTCCTTGGGAAGGTTTTATAATATTAGTTGCATTAGTATCATCTAATTTTCTGAGCTCGTCTGCGAATATTCCTGTTGCATTTATTATGCATTTACTATTAATAATGACTTGTTCACCATTAATAGTATCTTTAATAATAGCACCAGATATTTTGCCGTTTCTTTTAGTAAAACCTGTAAGTTCCGTATAATTAAACGCAATCCCCCCTTTTTCAGTAAAAGTTCTAAGCATGCTTATCGCCATCCTAGCATCATCAAATGAATTGTCATAGTATAAAACAGAACATTTAAGGCCTTTGGTTTTGATATTTGGCATTTTCTCTATTGTTTTGGATTTTGATAGTAGCTTTGTTTTATATTTAGACTTTTTGTACTTTCCAAGAAGGTTATGGTACCAACTTAGTCCAAAATAGTAGTAGGGTATGCTTAAGAGGTTGTATATGGGGGTAATAAATGCACGTTTACTAACTAGGTGAGGTGCATTTTGTTCAAATAACGCTTTCTCATGTAGGGCCTCTTTTACTAAAGATAAATTAAATTGGGCTAAATATCTTACTCCTCCATGTATTAACTTAGTTGATCTAGAGGAGGTGCCTTTTGCATAGTCAAATTTGTCAATGAGTAAAGTTTTGTATCCTCTTGTAATTGAATCTATTCCAATACTAAGACCAGTTGCTCCTCCGCCAACTATGATTAAATCAAAAGCTTGATTATCAATGTTTTTTAATTCTTCTTTTCCATTTTTACTCATAAGAGTTAAATATTCTCCTTATTAAGGCTATGGTTTTATTTTTGTGATGAAATTCACTACTGTATCAGTAAAGTCTGTAAATATACCATCTACTTTTGCTTTGTTGAATAATAAATCTAATAGTTCATCTGCATCTTTTACATATGAAGGCAATGCGTCAATTCTAAATGTGTAAGGATGAACCTCCATATTATGTTTATGTGCTAAACTTGTAAGATCTGTTATTTTGCCTTCAATTATAATTTGGGGTATCCAAGGTCCAATTCCATCAGAATATTTTGCAACTTCTGCCATACCTTCTTCTGATTTGATATATTCATAGTCTGTTGGTGCTTCATCCCAGTCATTCTCACCAACAAGCATTATTAATTTTCCTTGATATCCAAGTTCTTCCCTTATTCTCTTTAATTCGTCAAAATCGAATGTTTGAAGATAAATTTTGTCTTCTTTTGATTTATATCCGTATTTATTTAAAATTTCTATTACAATTTTAGATATGTCTTTACCTTGTTGTTTATGCCATAATGGTTTTTTAATCTCAGGATAAATTCCAACATTTCTACCTGTGCTTTTATTTAATCCTTGTATAAATTGTATTTCTTCTTCTAAAGTTGGAATTTTAAAATCATGTTCATTTAGGGGGAAACGGTTAGGATATATTGGGTTTCTGCTTGCCGGATCAAATCTTTCACTAAGGCTTAATGATTTAAGTTCATCTAGTGTGAAATCAACAGAATAATACCTTCCGTTTTCTCTAGCTCTTTCGGGAAATAGTTTTGCAACGTTTGTTGTTGTATCAAGTTCTGGATCGTGCATTATAACAGGAATATTATCCTTTGTTAAAACAATGTCTTGTTCTAGGTAGTCAGCTCCTAAGGCATAAGCGTATGCTTTAGCTTCTAAGGTATGTTCTGGCAGATATCCGCTGGCACCTCTGTGAGCTATAACTAATGGTGATTTTTGGTTTTGACTCATTTTTTCGCCCTGACAGGAAATTATGAGAAAAATGTTAATTATAAATATTAATGATTTTGCTTTAATTGATTTCATTATTTAACCTCTCATACTTATGATTATTATATTATATAACATAATTTATTAACCTTTTATTTTTATATAATGCCTATTGTAATAATTACTATTGTAGTTTATTAGTGTCATTAATTTTTTTCTCTTTCTTTAATGTTAAACTTATAAATATTATTGCAAATATGCATGCAGTTATTAATAGATAGAAGTAGACGTCCCAATTAAAGTGTTGCAATACAATTCCTGTAATGGCACTAGCAGTAACAGAACCCCCTATGTATCCAAATAATCCTGTAAACCCTGCAGCAGTTCCTGCAGCTTTTTTTGGTGCAAGATCAAGAGCATGAAGACCAATAAGCATAACAGGGCCGTAGATTAGGAATCCTATTATTGCCAAGATAACAGTTGTGAGTGTTGGATTATTTTCTGGTAATTGCCAATATATAATTATTGCAATAAGAGTGGCGGTTATGAAAATTATTCCAGTCTCCGATCTTCTTCCTTTAAAAATTTTATCAGATATCCATCCGCAAGCTATTGTTCCAGGAATAGCTGAAAATTCATAAAGTGAATATGCCCATCCTGAGTTTTTTATGGAAAAGTGTTTTACTTGCAAGAGGTATGATGGTGCCCAATCTAGGACCCCGTATCTTACAAAATATATAAATGCATTAGCAATAGCTATATACCATAGCAGATTATTGTTAAGGACATATTTTACAAATATATCTTTTGTATTAAGTTCTTCTTCTGCCTTTTCTGTATAGTTATCAGGATAATCATTTTTATATTCTTCAATTGGTGGTAATCCTACAGATTGAGGTGTATCCCTTAGTGCAAGCAAAACAAATATTGCAATTCCTATTACTAGTCCTGTTGGTACATAAAGTATAGCTTGCCATTCCTTAAAATAAAACAGAGCCCAAGAGGATATTATTCCAGCTGCTCCCCCTCCTATATTGTGAGATAAATTCCATGTGGCAACAGTTAGTCCTCTTTCTTTTCTTGACCACCAGTGAACCATAGTTCGTCCACACGCAGGCCATCCCATGCCTTGAACCCATCCATTTACAAACATTAGAATGAACATTAATATTGCTGCAATTATGGTGCTTTCAATTGATTTCCACGGGAATAATCCAAATATAATGGTAATTATTGCTGTTAGAAATAGCCCTAGCGCTAAGAAATATCTGGGATTACTTCGATCTGAGACGTTTCCCATAATAAATTTAGAAAATCCATATGCAATTGAAACCCCAGATAAAATTGTTCCTAATTGCCCTTTGCTAAAACCGTCTTTTTCAAGAGCTGGCATAGCAAATGCAAAGATTTTTCTCGTTAAATAAAATCCAGCATATCCTATAAATATTGACATAAATATTTGAAATCTATATTTTTTATATAATGATTCTTCTAATTCTTTGTGTACTCTCTTTATATGAGGTGCTGGTTTTAGAAAATTGAATAATTTTTTCATAATTGAATACTCCATGTATTTACCAAATTTTAATTTTATATATTAAGTGTATAGCTTAAGAAATATTAGTCTTTGGATATTTGAAATATTAGTAATGGAAGTTATTAAATCCAAGCTTTTGCCCTCTTAATAGCTTTATTCCAATTATAGATTAAATCTTCTCTTTTACTTTTTTCCATTGAAGGTTCAAATATTTTATCTGATTTCCAAAGACTTGTAATCTCTTCAGCACTTTCCCAATATCCAACAGCAAGTCCTGCTAGATAGGCAGAACCAAGAGCGGTCGTTTCTGTGATTTTGGGCCTTACAACATTGCACTGTAAAATATCAGCTTGGAATTGCATAAGTAGATTATTTTTACTAGCTCCCCCATCAACTCTTAATTCCTTTATTTCAAATTCTTGAATAGAGTTTTGCATTTCGGTTAGTACATCAAAGCTTTGCAATGCAATGCTTTCAAGAGCCGCTCTTGTAATATGTTCTTTTGTTGAGCTTCTTGTAAGTCCAATAATCATTCCTCTGGCATAAGGATCCCAATGAGGTGTTCCAAGTCCTACAAATGCTGGCACGAAATAAATGCCCCCATTATTATCTACTGAGGCTGCTACTGCCTCTGCATCACCGCTTTTTCTAAATAGTTCTAGATTGTCTCTTAACCATTGAATTACAGCTCCCCCAATGAAAACACTTCCCTCAAAAACATAAGTTATTGAATTTTTTCTTCCCCATGCAATTGACGTTAAAATTTTTTGTTCATTTATGATGGGTTTTTTTCCTATGTTGACAGTGACAAAGCAGCCAGTTCCATAGGTATTTTTAGCCATTCCTTTTTGAAGACATGCTTGTCCAAATGTTGCTGCAAATTGATCCCCTGCAATTCCTGAAATAATGATTTCTGTTCCCAGTGCGGAAGCGTCGGTTTTGCCATACACCTCGGAACTTTGTTTAAGTTCAGGTAAAAGTGATTTTGGGATGTCTAATATTTGTAATAGATCACAGTCCCATTTAAGTGATTTAATGTTTAAAAGTAGAGTTCTTGATGCGTTAGAATAATCTGTAATATGTATTTTTCCTTTAGTAAGGTTCCATACTATCCAAGTATCTATTGTTCCGAAACATAGTTCCCCTTTTTCTGCTCGTTTTCTTGCTCCTGCAACATTGTCCAGTATCCATTTTATTTTTGTGCCGCTAAAGTAAGCATCTAATACAAGACCTGTTTTTTGTAAAAAAATTTTATCTTTTCCTTTTGATTTTAATTCATCACAAAGTTGTGCGGTTCTTCTGTCTTGCCAGACTATTGCGTTATAAATTGGATGTCCTGTGTTCCTATCCCAAATAATGGTCGTTTCTCTTTGATTTGTGATTCCAATTGCTTCAATATTATTGGGAAAAGTTCTTGCGTTTGCTAAAGCTTCTGCCATAACTCCTAGTAGAGAGCCCCATATTTCGTTTGGATCGTGCTCAACCCAACTTGGATGTGGATAAATTTGTTTAAATTCCTTTTTTGCAAATCCTTTTATGTTTGCATTCTTATCGAATATTACCGCTCTTGAACTAGTTGTGCCTTGGTCAAGAGATAGAATATATTTCATAGTAGTTGCCCTTCCTTAGCATTATTTCAATAACCAAATAATCAATGTTATTTGGATTATATTAAAATTCTTTAAGATTATTTTTGTCTTCTAAGGTAAATTCATAAACTATAGCACCTAAAATAGCGCCAATTATTGGGCCTAATATAGGAATGATGAATACAGTCATGTCATCAAAACCGTGATTTTTAAAACCAGCCAGTAGTAGTAATATTCTTGGCCCCAAATCCCTTGCTGGGTTAATAGCATAACCATTCATTCCTCCAAAGCTTATTCCAATGGCTAGAACTATTGCTCCAATAATGAAGGGGAAAAATGGGTTTTGAGTCTCTTCCTTGACAAACTTTCCAACAACTAGAACTAAAAACATCAATAAAAATGTTCCAAATATTTGGTCAATAAATCCAGGCCAAAAACCAGAGACAGCGGGAAAAGTTGACATGATGCCTTGGGTAATTTCAAATGTAGGATCTATTTCTATCCATTTAGGGTAGAATACAATTAGTGTCATTAGAGCTCCAGAAAATGCCCCAAGTATTTGTGCTAAAATGTAGTGGAAAAGCTTTGACGTTGGAAATTTGCCAATACTAGCAAGTCCAATGCTAAGGGCAGGATTTAAATGTGCACCACTAATTTTTGCAGCTGTATAAACCCCAAATGTTACACCTAGGCCCCAACCAAGTACTATATTTGTATAGCCCCCCTTTATTATTTCTCCAGCTACAGCAGGATTTGATGGGAATAGGGTTGTCATTGCTATAGAACCTGTTCCAAGTGCTAGCAAAATAAATGTGCCTAAAAATTCTGCAATAAATTCTTTAAATCGTATATAAATCATTCTTTAACCTCCTTAATATTACATAAGATCTAATTTGAAATTAACTTTCTAAAATATTTATCGTCCTTTAAAAATATTATGTTTCTGTAATAAGCTATCTGTTCATTACAGAAACGATGTTTTCAGTCTTATACAGTGTTTTTATAATTTTTCATTTTCCCTCATATGTTCAATTCGTTAAATTATTGCCAAATACAAGCACTTCATTTAAGTCTTTTCATGCTGACTAGATGCTACTTTTTCATTTGATATTTTAATATCCATTATTTAAAATTTATAGAATTTGATATAAAAGCATTGATATACTCTTTATATTTTTTTCGTAGCATAGGTTTTATCCATTAATACATCTTTTGCTGTCAAGAGGTTAAGATGATGGCATATAAGTTTTGGCCAATTATAATCGTAGCCTCTTTGGTTGTTTAGGATTTTATGACTTATGTTATATAAATTAAACCTTTTGATTAATGCTTTAATTTCATTGATAAATCTTTTTAGGATGAAAAACTTTTTACGACTTGCCTTTATAAATTTATTGATTGTTTTTTTTATGAATTTTTTAATTATTCTGTTAGACAATGTTATTCTGGTATTTAAATCGATTAATTCAAATTTCTCATTCATTCAATATTCCCCTAAACTGAGCATTAAAGTAGATGGAATTGTCTCTTATATTAGAGATTTTATTTTTTATTTCAATTAATGTCAATGATTTAAAAATTCTGAATTCAATAATATTGAGTTTAGTTTTTTAAACTTTTTTGTTACTTGATATTTCTTAATAATTTATGTTTTTATGTGTTTAAATGATGTTGTTTTTAGCTACTATTAAATATTAGTTAGAGATTTTGGAGGCAATTTTGGTGATTGTAATTGAGGGTTTAATTGGGGCAGGGAAAACTACGCTTGGGCATGTTTTGTCTAAAGAGTTTAATATTCCTTTTTACAGTGAATTAAATAATGAATTTACATTGTTTATGTTAGATAAGTTTTATAAGGATAAGTCCAGATGGGCTTTTTCAGTTCAGATTAATTTTTTAAATGAAAGGTTTAAGCTTATAAAGGCTATATTTAAGACTAAGGGAGGGATACTTGACAGATCTATTTATGGTGATCGTGTCTTTGCTTCTCTTTTAAATGAGAGTGGATATATTTCCAATGCTGAATGTAGGATATATTTTGATTTGCTTGATAATATGCTGGAGCATTCTCAAAGACCCGTATTGATGATTTATCTTGATTGTAGCGTTGATGAGGCTGAGCGTCGCATTAAGAATAGAAATAGAAGCTTTGAAACGGGTATTCCTAGAGAGTATCTTGAAGGCCTTAATGAGAAATATTTAAGTTGGTATGATAGTTATAATTTATCGCCTAAATTGAAATTTGATTATGATAGCATGGATATTTTTGATGATGAACACAAAAGCAAGCTTATTGCTTTTATTAAAGAGAAACTTGTAATATAATTACTTATGAATTATTTATAGTTTGATTTTTGTTTTTTAATAATGACTAGATTTTTAGTGGAGGTTAGCATGAGAAAATTGGTGTTATTGTTTTTGCCGTTTGCTTTTATAAGTTTATTTGCAGAAAATAGTTCTTTAGTTGATGATAGACAAAAAGAACTTGCTATTTTTTATTATGAAGTTGGACAGAGATACATTGATGTTGGAAAAATTAAGAAGGGAAAAATTTTTCAAAAGAAGGCTTTAGAAATTTATCCAAAATTGAAGGAAGAAGTTAATCTTAAAGCTGCTGTAGAGGAAATTGATTCTAAGATTAGATTGGAGGGTGAGGTTAACTTTCTTGCATTTGATGATGTTAAACTTGATGATATTCCAGGGATAACTCACGATAAAATTGAAATTAGTGAGATGACAAATTCTCCTAAGATAGAATATATTGCAGATAGGGAAAGAGAGAAGCATAAAGAACAAGCAGTGAAATTTCAATTTAGCAAATTTGTAAGAGCTCTTCTTTTCCAGGATTTAAGTTTACTTAATTCTGTTATGGCTAATGAGGTTAAAGTTTTGGGAAAAGTTGAACCTAGAGCTGATTTTATTTCAAAGTTAGAGATTGTTTCAAATGATGTTGATAAGGACGATATGAGTTATCTTGCAGCTGATGATTTTTATGACCTCAAATCTTTAAATGTTATAAAAAATACGGATGTTTCTTATAGCATTAAAGTTAAGACTAAGAAAAATGATTTTACTAAAAATATTCCATTTTGGAGAGATGTTCAGACTTTATGTTTTGCAAATCAGGATGATAAATGGGTACTCTTTTCAATAAAATAGAATCTTAGTGTCATAATTACAACTGCTATTGCCAGAGCATATATAAATAAGTCTCCAATGTGTTCATAGATTGTTGTGAATCTTGGAGGCAATTTTATTTTTGATATTAGATATCCTTTTTTAAAGGTTTCTAGACTTTGAACATTTTCTCCATATTCATTTATTACAGCAGTTATTCCGGAATTTGTAGCTCTAACAGTTTTAATTCCATTTTCTATGCTTCTAAATTTTGCTACTACGAAGTGTTGCCACTCTGATGAGTCTGTATGTGACCAAGAATCATTTGAAAAGTTTAATAATAGGTTTGCGTTTTGTTTTTTATAGCTTCTTGCAAGATCTGGAAATGCATCGTCATAGCATATTAGGAAGCCCAAATTGAATTTTTTGAGCTTAAAGATTTCAAGCTTATTTCCGTTAATTTGTCCTATAAGTTTAAAGTTTTGACGGAAAAAATCTCTTACAAATTTATATTCATAAAATGGTACTTTTTCTGAAAATGGAACTAAGAATATTTTAGAATATATATTTTCTATCTTAAGATTAGGGTTTATTGCATAGACTGAATTTTGATATGTGAATGAGCTTTTATCTGTTCTTGAAGGTGAACCAATGACAAAGTAGGCTTTGCTGTTTATTATTAGTTCATTTATTGAATCATATAGCCCAATCAATTCTTCATCATAGTAAATATAATCTTTGTAAGAATTAAATGGTAAAGTTAATACTCCTTCGCTCCAGAGTACAAGTTCTGTATCTGGGTGTTTTCTTAATGCTTGTTTTGTAAGTTTAATAGATGTTTTAATTCCTTCTTTATGATTTCCAGGTAGCCAAGGATCGATATTAAGTTGGATTGCTGCAATTTTTAGAGTATCTATTTCTTTGCTTAAGATTGGATTTAATGCTTGTTTTTTCATGATACCGTAAGTGAAAGATGTACTTACTAATAGAATGGAGAATAATAGGCTTAATGTGTTTGTTTTGCTTTGTTTTATGAAAAAATTTGCAATTCCTGCATTAAAAAAGTAAACGATGAAACATACAAAAAAGACCCCAAAAATGTCAGCTACCTGTATGAGATCATTAAAGTTATTTACCATAAAGGCTGAAAATCCCCAAGGATATGCTGCAAATCCAATTGATTTTGAGTAATCATAAAATGTGAAGAGTATGGCTAAGGTCAATGTTTTATTCTTAAAAGTTTTGAGTGAATAGTATAGCAAGTATCCTAAAACTAAAGCGTAAGGAATATATCCACATACTGCTCCTAGGAATGTGATTAGTCCAAATGAATGAAAAAATGCAAGCCAAAAATTTTGTAGGCTATTAGCTATTAAAAAGTAAAAGATTGTTAAACTGATGAGAGTTTTTTTATTCTTTATTTGAATTAATGCGATGAAAAGTGGTATGTATGCAACTAGACCAATGCTTGAATATCCTATGTTTTTGATTTCATTTGGGATTGCCAGAGTTGTAAGCATGCCTGAAAATGCGGCTAGGCAGAAATATCTTATTTTCATTTTTCCTCTTTTTTATTAATATTTATTCATAAAAATATATTGCATATTAAATGGTACAGATATTAATATGCGATATTGCATAGTATAATATATATAATATGTTTTGTATAACAATACCAAATTTGTATAGTATTTGCTTAAGTATAAAGAAAATGGTTTTAATATTGAATGTAGTTGCTTTATTTTTTGGAAGCGCATTTGTTTTAAATTCTCAAGGTATAGTGACCAACAAAGATGCTCAAGAAGAATTCAAATGGGCACTTAATTCTTATAATAATGGGCTTTATGATGATGCTTTATTATCTTTTAAGAGAGTTTTAAGTTTTGATCCAAGCAATCTCGATTATCATTTTTGGATAGGTAATGTTTATTATAGGTTGGGATATGTTGAGGAAGCTTTGATGGAATGGCGAAATTTGCAATCCCAAGGATACAAGGCAGCTTATTTTAGACAGTTAATATCCATAATTGAACAAAGAAGAGGTATATCATTGCATAATGAACTTGATGTTGAAAGATTGGTCCAAGTCGCTTCTCTTAATAATTCTATTTACAAACGGCCAAATGGATATCAGATTACGTCTTTGAAAGCTGATCAATATGGCGGATATTATGCTGTTAATTTTGTAGGAAATGAAATATTACATTTTGATGCTAATAATAATGTTAATGTTTTGATTAAGGATGGAATTACTTCTCTAAAGTCACCTTATGATGTTATTGAACTTGGTGAACTATTATATGTGACACTTTATGCAAATGATGAGATTGGCATATATGATAAAACTTTTGGTATTAAAAGGGGCTCAATTGGGAAGAAGGGTACTGAGGCTGGTAAATTGCTCGCCCCTCAGTATATGACAGTTGATGAGAGAGATTATATTTATGTTAGCGAATGGGGCAATAAGCGAATAAGTAAATTTGATGCTAAAGGCAATTTTATTTTGCATTTTGGTATTAAAACAGTTGGATATATGGGGCTTTTAGGCCCAACAGGTGTTACATATTTAAATGGGAATATTTATGTTGCTGATGCTCCTAGGAATTCCATTGAGGTTTTTGATACTAGTGGTAATCATTTGTATTCTATTCCAACTTCTCTTGAGGGAATAGAAGGCCTTAGTAGTGATGTTACGGGTAATAGTATTATTATATCTTCAAAGTATGGTGTTTATAAGTACAGCGTGTTAAGAAAAACGTTTGTTAAGCTTTTAAAAGCAGATAAGATTGATTCTAAAATTTCGTCTTCAATTATTGATGTTAATAATCAAATAATTGTTTCAGACTTTGATAATGCTCAGATTTCGATTTATAAAAGTGATGTTAGTGTTTATGATAGCCTAAATGTTGATGTGCGTCGAGTAATTAAGGCTGGGGGTCCTAAGATTTATGTTGAACTTAATGTTAGTAGTAGGAATGGCTTGCCAGTTATAGGCCTAAAGAGTGAAAATTTTGCAATTGCCAATGAAGAGTATTACATTGTTAATCCTAAAATTGCTTATGATATTAATACTTCTAATGATATGAATATTGCAATTGTTTTTGATAAATCTTTTGCTATGAAAAATTATGAGTCAGAACAGATTATGAGTGTAAATACTCTTATAAAGTCTAGAGCGAACAAGAAGTTTAGTTTTATAAATGCAACAAGCGTGCCTTTAGTAGATAATATTGAGAGCTTGGTAAGTACTATTCATAAGACAAATTCTCTTGGAACTTATGATTTAAATTATGTAAAGACTGATGTTAGTCTTAAACTTGCAGGTTCTGAGCTTATGTCAAAGAGTGCAAGAAGGGCTGTACTTTATTTTAGTAACGGAGATTTAAGTCGTTCTGCTTTTAATAGATATTCTATAGATACTATTTTAAGTTATTATAAGAATAATGATATTAGATTTTATTTAATATTATTTGGCAATAATCCTGTTGAGACTAAATTACAGTATTTAGTAAATGAAACTGGTGGTGCAATTATTCCTTTTTCATCTTATGAGGGAGTATCTAGGGTTTATGATTTAATGATGAGACAAAAAACAGGAACTTATTTGCTTGAGTATGATTATCCAGGTCTCCAAGAACCTAATGGATATTACAATCTGTCTGTTGAGGTAAATTTTAATCAGCAGATAGGTAGGGGTGAATTTGCATATTTGGTTAATTAGATTTTAATTTATGGAGTTTTATTTATGTCACTTAATGTGGGAATAGTGGGGCTACCTAATGTTGGTAAATCTACTTTGTTTTCGTCCTTGACAGCATCAAAATCAGAGATTGCTAATTATCCTTTTTGTACTATTGATCCAAATATAGGTATAGTAGAAATACCTGATTTTAGGCTTTCAGAAATTGCTAGTTTGGTTATGTCAAAAAAAACTGTTCCTGCTGTAATGGAATTTGTCGATATTGCAGGGCTTGTGAAGGGAGCTTCTAGGGGAGAGGGACTTGGTAATAAATTTTTGGCCAATATTCGTGAGGTTTCTATTATTGTGCATGTTATTAGATGTTTTGAAGATAGAGAAGTTATCCATGTTGATGGAGATGTAAATCCGCAAAGAGATATAAGCACAATTAATACAGAGTTATGTCTTGCAGATCTTGATACTGTACAAAAAAGCATTTTAAAGAATGAAAAAAATGTAAAGAGCGTTGATAAAAAGGTTAGTGAGAATGCAAAAATAATTGTTTCAATGCTTAAGAGACTTGAGAAGCATTTGATGAATGTTAGGCCGGCAATTGAATTTGAGTTCGATGAATTTGGGCATAATTTTATCAAATCTTTAAATCTTTTGACTATTAAAAAGGTTATATATGTTTGTAATGTTGATGAGAGTTCTCTTTGTGGTAATAAATATACAGATACTGTAAGGGATATAGCTTTAAGTGAGGGTAATAATTATTTAATTTTGTGTGCTAAGCTTGAAGCAGAACTTGCTGAGATTAAGGACTTGAATGATCGAAAAGAGTTGCTTGAGTCTATGGGAATAAAGGATAGCGGTCTTAGTAATTTAATACGAACAACTTATTATGCTTTGGGCTTGAGAACCTATTTTACAGCGGGAGAGCAGGAAGTTAGAGCTTGGACTTTTATTGATGGAATGAAAGCCCCAGAAGCCGCAGGTATTATTCACAGTGATTTTCAGAGAGGTTTTATTAAGGCGGAAGTGTATTCATTTGATGACTTGGTTGAATTTCAGGGCGTTCAGGGCGTAAAGGAGAAAGGGCGCCTTAGGCTTGAGGGGAGAGATTACTTGGTAAGAGATGGTGATATAATTTTCTTTAAATTTAATGTTTAAATACAACATTAATATGAATGGGTTATTTTTTTATAAAATCAGATTAATTTTTATTTTTTTTCTTAATATAAGCTTTTCTATATTGTATGTGTTGTTATATAGAAATATCTTTGGGACTTTTATTCTTTTTTTAATGTTGGTAAGTCTTTTTGTAATGGTTTCTTGTTTAAGATATTTTTATGAGATTGATTGCAAAGAGAATAAAATTTTTTATAAAAAATTTTATTCCGGGATTAATTTTGATTTCAATGATATCGTATGGATTGAAAAGAGATTGTTAGATAGTATGTTAATTTTAAGTTTAAATAGTGGAGTTAAAATAAAAATTTGTTATTTAAGAAAAAAATATTTAAGTGATTTCTTTAGGAAACTTAAAAGCATTAGGAGTGATTTATTTATTGCAAAGACCCAGGAGTTTCCAATAAGGTATTATATTTCAGGTGTTTATTTGTTGATGTTTTTATTTCGAGTCTTGATTAGTATTTTTGTTTTTTATATTTCATTTAGTAGTATAGTAATATTTTTGCTTATTTTACTTATAGGTGTTAAGGTTTTAATAGATGATATTTTAGTGATTAAAGATTTAGTTATTTTTTATGAATTTAGAAAGGATTCTGTTTATGAGAGAAAAATCTTTTCGCATAAAGAATACTTTTATAAATTCTTTGATAATGTATTTGTTCATTATTCTGAGCTTGGTAGGGATGATTATTTGTCTTTTTTTTATAAACATGAAGAGGCTCTTAAAAAGGTATATATTAATAATGAGGGAATGTCTTATTCGATGCAAAAAGTGTTTTCTTATATTGATAAATATTATAATAAGTGTGCTTGATGTATGATTGACTATATTGTAATTAGTTGGTATATTTACTTATCATGTTTGCTGCATTAAGGAGTTTAATTTGGGCAATAATCCATCAGCATTAAAGCGGGCTCGACAAAATTTGAAGCGAAATCTGAGAAATGTAAGCGTTAAGAGTGAATTAAAAACAATAGAAAAGCGTTGTATGAGTCTTATAAGAGAAGGGAAGAAAGAGGAAGCTTTGGAATTTTTTAAATTTGTTTCAAAAAAGTTAGATACCGCTGCTAGGAAAAGAATAATTCATAGGAATAAAGCTGCGCGTAAAAAATCAAATTTGAGTATTTTGTTATTACGATAAGGAACTAGTTTATGTCTTTTTCAAGAAGACCCAAAGTTACTAAATCAGATATTGTTGACCAAATATCTTTAAATATTAAAAATAGTAATGAAAGATTAGAGAAAAAATATATAAGACTTGTAGTTGATGCTTTTTTTGAAGAACTTAAGAATAGTCTTTGTCTTAATAATATTATAGAGTTTAGATCTTTTGGCACATTTGAACTTAGGAAAAGAAAAGGTCGCCAAAATGCTCGTAATCCTCAAACAGGCGAGTATGTTAACGTTGATGATCATCATGTTGCTTATTTTCGTCCAGGAAAAGATTTAAAAGAACGAGTATGGAGCATTAAGGGATAGTTAATGCCTGTTAATGTTAAAGATTCTTACAAATGGGATTGTAAGTTGGATGCAAGCTTAATTTTCAGAGGAAAGTTAAGGTTTGAGGGTGCTTTATATCTTGATTCTTCTTTTGAGGGTGATATTTTTTCAAAAAGTGGAATACTTTTTATAGGTAAAAATAGTAAAGTTATTACAGATGTGGTAATTTGTGATACTTTAGTAATTGAGGGGATTTTAAAGGGAAATGTTAATGCTAGCAATAAGGTTTATTTAAATAGTGGTTGTAAGATATATGGCGATGTTAAGACAAAAAAGATATTTATTAATGATAATATAGTCTTTGATGGTAAGTGTGAAATGATTAAATCTAATGAAAGCATAGATTTATTTTCTTTTACAGTTTCACAACTAAAAGATACTTTTCAATGAATTAGTGTATATGTTTATTTATTATTTAATGGTTAAATATTGTTTTTAATAAAATACCCTTCTTAAAAATTTATCTCATAGAGGAGATTATGGATAAAAAATATGAGGAATTTGATTTAGAGGATGAAATGAAGCGTTTAAATTCTTCTAAGGAATTAAAAATTGATGATAATGCTAAGAAAAAAATAGTTAAAGTTGTAACTAAAAAAGAATCTGTTTCTAGTGGATTTAAAAACCCTGATATTGATAGATCAAGGGAATCTAATGGAGCCTCATCAGATTTTGATTATGATATATCTGATCCAGATTTAGAGAGCAGCATTAAGACTCTTGAGCAGAGCAACATTATTAATTTTTTAGGTGGTAAGGACTTTATAGTTATTGATAGTCTTTATGATAAACCAATTACCGAGATCAGAAAAGTTGTTGAGGGGCTTGGCACTAATCACACTATTGCGGTAACAATGAAGAAGACAGAATTAATATTTTTGCTTGTTAAGATATTAACTGAGCATAATATTAATGTTTTATTTACTGGTGTTCTTGATGTTTTAAGTGATGGATATGGCTTTTTACGTACAGCATCTAATTCTTATCTTTCAGGAGGTAATGATGTTTATGTTTCGCCGTCTCAGATTAGACTTTTTAATTTAAGGACAGGAGATATTTTATATGGGCAGATTAGGTCTCCAAGAGATGGCGAGAGATTTTTTGCAATGATTAAGATTAAAAGTATTAATGACCAGGATCCTACATTTGCACAAAATAGAATACCTTTTGATAATTTAACACCTTTATATCCTAGTTCAAAGTTGAATCTTGAATATGAAAATTGTAATATTTCTACGAGGCTTATTAATCTTTTCTCGCCTATTGGAAAAGGACAAAGAGCATTAATAGTATCACCTCCAAAAGCCGGGAAGACTACTTTACTTCAAAAGATAGCCAATGCAATTACTACTAATTATCCAGACATCGTTTTAATGATTTTGCTCATTGATGAGAGACCTGAAGAGGTTACTGATATGATTCGGGGTGTTAAGGGTGAAGTAATTGCATCAAATTTTGATGAGCAAGCTAGTAGACACGTTCAGGTTGCAGAGATGGTTATTGAAAAGGCAAAAAGACTTGTTGAGAATAAAAAAGATGTCGTTATTCTTTTAGATTCTATTACAAGACTTGCAAGAGCTTATAATCAGACTATGCCAACTTCTGGCAAGATACTCTCAGGAGGAGTTGATTCTAATGCTTTACATAAACCAAAAAGATTTTTTGGTTCTGCTAGAAATATCGAGGAAGGCGGAAGTCTTACTATTATAGCTACAGCTTTAGTTGATACTGGGAGCAAGATGGATGAAGTTATATTTGAGGAATTTAAGAGTACTGGTAACATGGAGTTAATTCTTGATAGAAGTTTGGCAGATAGAAGACTTTTCCCTGCTATTAATATTAAAAAATCAGGAACAAGAAAAGAAGAATTACTCTTGAGTGAAGAGGAACGTTCTAAAATTTTGCTTATTAGGAAAATTTTAAGCAGTGTTGATGATTATGAGGGCGTTGAAGCTTTGGTTGAAAAGATGAAAAAGAGTAAAAACAATGAAATCTTCCTAAAGACCATGAGTAATGGGGATTAGTGAAATTGACTTTGTGTAAAATTTAGACTAAACTTTGATTAAATTAAGAGAGGCTTTATGAAAAAAGATATACATCCTGTTAGTAATTTAGTGGTATTTAAAGATGGTGCTAATGGCACGATGTTTTTAACTAGATCTACTTTAACTTCAAGAGAGACAATTAAGTATAGTGATAATAAAGAGTATCCATTAATCACTGTTGAGATTACAAGTAAATCACATCCCTTCTATACAGGCCAACAAAAATTTGTGGATGCAGCAGGTAGAATTGATAAATTTAACAAAAAGTATAAAAAACTTAAATAGTTTTTTTATGCTTTGTTTTCTTATATTGTTAATATATTTTTTTTAGTCTGTATTTTTTTCCAATTAATGCTTCTAATTTTTCTTTCTCATCTTCGTAAGTTGCATTGCTTACAAGAGATGTGAGGCTACTCTTTTGTTTTAATTGGTGTAATACTTGTTCGGATATATTTTTAATATCTGTGCTTGTTATTTTAAAGTAAGCATTTCTTATGTCTTGTCTTAGCTGATCACTAATGTTTAGCATTTTTCTCTTATAACTTTCTAATATTTCTATGGATTTGGTTTTCACATTTGTACTAAGACCAATGACTCCTACTAAGTATGTATAAAGCTCTTCATTTTTGATTTCATTATTAGCCAATTCTTCTAATGATGCTTCAAAAGCTTGATATGTCTTTACAAAGTTCGGATCTCTATATGATGTAAAAGAAAATATTCCGTTTGTAATGGATGCAAATGCGCCATATGCTCCACCCACGACTCTTATTTTTTCCCACAAGATTCCACTTTTTAATATATGTGTTAGGAAATTTATTTTTGGATAATTTTCATCTGTTATTGCATAGCTTACAAAGCTCATTGAGTTAAAAGATATTTTTGATGGGATAATGATTATTTCTTTTAAGGTATTACTTGATGGTTGTATTGTAAGCGGGTTATTTATGTCAGTCTTTTCACTTAAACTTTCTCTTAATGTAAATAATTCGCTTTCTAATCTTTTAATGACATCGTTGGTATTACCTATGAGCAGTGATGAGAGATTATCTTTAAAAATTATTTTGTTTTTTAGATTTTCTAAATTACATGCAAGTTCTTTTAAAGATTCTATGTCTATTTTGATTTTCTGCCAGTATTCTCTTCCTGTAATGCCAAATTGAAGTTCCCGTAGATATTTGCTTTGACTTAATTTTGATTCTGATCTTGTTGTTGCGAAGATATGTCCTTTGGGAATTAATATTGATTTGAAATCATTTTTTAGACTTAAGACTACCTCTTTTAATCTGTCGTAATCATGAAAATTTATGTTGGTTAAAATTTCTTTAATTAATATAAATGATTCTTGAATTTTATTGTTAAATGATTTAAAAGTTATGTTAAACAAATTTATCATGTTTCCTTGAATATCTTCTTCATAACTTTCATATATGTTTAGTTGCCCCAAAATATTTTGGATTTTATTATTTAAGTCTACATAGGAGTAATTTTGGCTAGAGAGATCTTGAATCGCTCTTTTTAACAAAGAGAGATGCATAAAATCTTCTTTTTGCAACAAATCTAATTTAAAAAATAAATGCACACTGAAGATGTTATTATTTTTCTTAAGTTCGAATGTATGTGCTTTAAGTTCAGGAGTTTCATTAAGATTTAAACTTTTTTCAACTTCTTTTGGCAAATCCTCTATTTTTAGCATGGGAAGTTTAGCAATGCCGGATTTGAGATCGCTCTTTTTTTGATAGTCTTTAAATTGATTATAATCTTTAGTAAATTCGGCAAGTTTTTTTGGATTTTTCTTAATATCAATTTCTCTATCCATTAATTTTTTTTCTATTTTTTCTTCCATCTCCTTAAGGATTTTATCTGATGGATTGAAATGGATTAGGGTATAATGATTATTATTGAGTAGATATTTTTCTATTAGATTTTCAAAGTAAGGTTCCCCTCTTTCTAGTTTATTTTTAATCTCATCCAGATGATAATTAATTTTTAAAGTTTCAGTTGGATGCATGCCATGTATCCAACCTTTAAAACTTTTGATCATTAAGGAAATAGGCCAACCTTGTCCTTTTTCTTCTCTTAATGCAAATTCATAACCAAAGAGAATACCTTGTATGAGTTCTTTTGGAATTTTTACTTTAACAAGATTTTTAAGTTCATTAAAAACCATATTTTTAAATTTTTCTATTTTTCCTGGAAGTACGTTTTGCAATCCGAATGAAAATACGCATTCTTTTATGTCAGTGTTGATACCACTAACATCAGCTATTACATCACCAATTTCACTCTTTAGCATGTTTATAGTGAATTGACATGAGCTGTCTAGGAGAATTTCTGATAAAATTTCGAGTCCGATATTTTCTTTAATATTTTCAATATCAGTACATAACCAATTTATTACGTATACTCCGAGTGTATTTTCAGTTTCTTTTGGGATATCAAAACTTAATGTCTTACCCTGCTTCCATCTTGCAGTTTTATCTATGTTATAATTAATATTTAATTTTTCCTTTGTGTAAGGTCTAATTATATATTTTTCAATAAAATTGAGATTTTTATTAGTTTCAATATTGCCAAATAAAAATATTTTACAGTTTTCTAGTGTATAGTGTTTGTTATAAAATTCAATAAATTCTTCGTATGTAAGGTCAATGATATTGATAGGATTGCCCCCGGAGTCGTACTTATAAGTGCCCTCACAAAAGAGAGAATTGGTGGCAATTTCATTAATTAAAGAATTTTTGTTGGAATAATTACCCTTCATTTCATTTAGAACAATGCCAGATAGTTTAAAGTTATTTGGGTTTATATTATAACCTTCCTGCATGAAAGCTTCTTTTTTAAGCAATGGATTAAAAACAGCATCGGCATATATTTTGAATAAGTTAAAATAATCTTTTTGGATTGTAGATGCTGCTGGATAGAGAGTTTTATCTGGAAATGTCATTGCATTTAAAAAGGTGTTTAGGCTTCCTTTCATCAAATAAAGAAAAGGATCTTTTATTCTGTATTTGTTTGAACCGCAAAAAATCGTGTGCTCTAAAATATGAGCGACTCCAGTATTATTTAGGGGAATAGTCTTGAATGCTATTCCAAAGGCATTTTCTTTAAATGAGCTGCTTTTTAATTCAAATATTTCTAATCCGCTCTCATGTTGAAAATAGCATCCTTCAGCATCATATTCTTCTAAGTAAGTTTTTGAAATTAAACTGAAAAATTTTTTTTTCTTCATTTATGCTTTATTTTATCCTTGTTTTATGTATTTTTTTACTTCCTCTTCATTAAATTCAAACATGTTTTCGGTATTCTTTGTATCGTCTAAATTAAATACATAAAGTGGGAATTTTATTATGATTTTTTTATTTTCGAAATAAATCACTGCTTGCTGCAAATCAAATAATAATTTATTTGGATATGTTTTTTCAATTTGTTCTTTGATTCTTTGAGTAAAGTATGGAAATGCTTCTTCTGTGTTAATGATTTCGTCTATGTTGTAAATATAATCCCCATGATTGCTAATATAATAGCTTCTATGGTTTGTGATAGATGTATCATTGATTACTTGAGTGGCACTTACTATGATTGTATAAATATCATATCCATGGTAGATTTCATAGTCTATGTTTAAAGTTGGTTTTTTAGAATCTTGTTTAGTGTTTTGAGTTGCACTTTCTAGGTTTGTGACTATTTCATTTGCATAACTTTCAATTTCATCATTGAATGTTTTTATGCTATTGTTTTCTGTTCTACCATCTGTTACTTTAGGTATTCTAATTTTGTATTTGAAGAATTCGTTTTCTTCTTCTGCTAAAATTGATTGAATTATTATTTCATCTTTTTCGTTATATAGTGTGTCAATGTCATTAAAGCTTATCTTTTTTGTTTTTTTTGTACATCCTATAAAGATTACCAGTAATGATATTAAAATAAATATTTTTTGAGCCGTTGATGATTTTACCATAAAGACAATTTTTCTCCGTATATTAAGTTTATACTATTATTAGTATCAAATATTATATAATATTTCTTATACTAATTAATATAATTTATTTTTCATTTTGTTTGACTTTAATTTATTTTTAGTTAAATCGATTTTTGGGAGTTCTGTGATGCTTGATTTGAAGTTTATAAGAGATAATTTAGAGCTTATTCAGAAAAATATTAAAGATAGAGGGTTAAAGTTAAATCTTGATCTGTTAATTTCTTTTGATGATGAGCGCAGAAAACTTGTTACTAAGATAGGCGAGTTGAATGCGGCAAGGAATGAAAACGCTAATGCTATGAAAGAAAAAATGGATGATTCTCGTAGGAATTATTTAATAGAGACTGGCAAGGCTTTAAAGTCCGAAATAGCAGTTTTGGAAGAGAAATTGAATTATATAGCATCTAGACTTTTAATTGAGCATAAGCAAATTCCAAATATTTCTGCTCCTGATGTTCCTGTTGGTGAGGGTGAAGATGGGAATGTTGTGTTAAAGTTATCAGGAAATATTCCAAAATTTGATTTTAAACCAAAGGATCACTTAGCCATTGGAATTGATTTGGATCTTTTTGATTTTGAAAGGGCAGGTGAGGTTAGCGGTAATAAGTTTTATTATCTTAAAAATGAAGCCGTTTTCTTAGAGCTTGCATTGATTAATTTTGCTTTAAATAAACTTAAACTCAAGGGTTTTGATTTATTTATCACACCTGATGTTGCAAGGGAATTTATAGTTGATGGGATTGGATTTAATCCCCGTGGCACTGAGAGTAATATTTATAAAATTGAAGATACAGATAAATATCTTGTTGGTACAGCTGAGATTACTCTTGGCGGATATTATTATAATACTATATTGGATCTTAAGTCCCCGCTAAGAATGGCAGGACTTTCTCATTGCTTCCGCAAAGAGGCTGGAGCAGCTGGGCAATTTTCTAAGGGACTTTATAGAGTGCATCAGTTTAGTAAGGTTGAAATGTTTTGTCTTTGCAAAAGTGAAGACTCTGATCGTATTCACAATGAGTTTTTAGCATTAGAGGAAGAGATTTTTACCGAACTTGAGATTCCGTATAGAGTTTTAAATGTGTGTTCTTTTGATCTTGGAGCACCAGCTTATAAGAAATATGATATTGAAGCTTGGATGCCGGGTAGGGGAGATAATGGCGAGTATGGGGAGGTTACTTCAACCTCAAATTGTACAGATTATCAGTCAAGGCGCCTTAAGATTAGATATAAGGATGATGGCCAGAGTAAATTTGTACATATGATAAATGGAACAGCAATAGCTTCAACAAGAACTATTATTGCTATACTTGAGAACTTTCAGGATGAAAGAGGCGGAGTTAGAATACCTAAGAATTTGGTTAAATATACAGGTTTTGATTATATATCCCCTAAGAATTAGATTTTAAAGTATCTTCTCTTAAGTGTTCAATTGCACTTAAGAGTATTTCGTGATTTTTAAGATTTTTAGGAAAAGGTGCACTTAAAGTTTGTCTAAATTTACAAGCATTTTCTTTGGCAAATACTATGCTCATTATGTGTTTTAGTATAGTGCTAATTGAAAGGCATTCATCGTACTCTTTGATATATTCTACCATTTTTAATAATATTTCTTCTCTTGTTGGAATTTTTTCCTTTTCTTCTAGGAATTCTCTTGAAATTTTTGCAATTAAATATGGATCCTTTGCTACAGCTCTTCCAATCATGACGGAATCTACATAAGATAGATGTGTTTTTATGTGATCGCTACTCTTAATTCCTCCATTTACTTCAATAAATATATTTTTATGTTCTTGTTTCAATCGATATACAAAGTCATGTCTAAGTTTTGGGATATTTTGATTATCTTTAGGAGAGTATCCATTTAATATGGCTATTCGTGCATGAACAGTAAAATTTTTTATTTCATATTCCATAATTTTTTCTACGAATTGTTGCAGTTCTGTGTAGTTTTCTTCATGATATTCTCTTTTATTATTTCTTATACCTATTCTGTGCTTGATTGAGACAGGTTTATTTGTATTTTTTTTCATGGCTTTCAAGATTTTGCCTACTTGGGTTGGGGTTTGCATTAGACAGGCCCCATAGTTTGCGTTTTGGACCTTAGATGATGGGCAGCCAACGTTAAGATTATATTCATCAAAATTAAATTTATTTTCAAGAATTTCTATAGCTTTTGCAGCATCATTCTCACAGCTTGTTGCTATTTGAATTGCAATTGGAGAATCAGTGGGAGTTTGTTTTACAACTTTATTTAAATTGCCCATGATAATTGATTTTGCAGAAATCATTGGAGTGTATAAAGTGACTTTTTTTGATAATAATCTTATCATATATCTAAAGTGTTCATCGGTAATTGCTACCATTGGTGCTACCGATATTTTTCGGTTTATTAACATAGCATAATATGCTAAAATAAATTGTTTAATTTGACAATATTATAATTTTTTAAAAAAAATTTATAAAAACCGGGAGGTAAGGATTTATTTTGGTAAAAAGGTTATTAATTTTATTATCGTCTTTAGTTTTTGTGGTAGCATCAGTTATCATATCTAGTGGCATAAAGAATATTGGAATTAAAAATGGAAATTATGTTACTGTTAAGGGCTTGAGTGAAAAAGAGGTGCTCTCAACTTCTGCAAGTTGGAATTTGCAGTATGAGTTGGGTGGGAATACTGTAGATGAGATTAATAAGTTAAATAATGCAAATTTTTTGACGATAAAGAATTTTTTTGTTAGCTATGGGTTTCATGAAGATGATATAGCTATGAGAGGTATGGATTTTAATATTTCAAATCATCGTAATGCTCTTTATAAGTATAATGCGTATGTATCCTTAGGTGTTTATACTAAAGATGTTGATAAAATGGAGCAGGCAAGCAAAAACATTATTGAACTTTACAATAAAGGGGTACTCTTTAGTGGTAATGATGGACCAAGTTATTATTTTGACAAGATCAATGAGGTTAAACCTGAAATGCTAGCAGATTCTGTTAAAAATGCATTGTGGGCAGCTTTGGAGTTTGCACAAAATTCAGGTGCTGTTTTGGGAAAAATTAAGACTGCAAATCAAGGATACTTTGAGTTTCTTCCATCTGATAGAAGTTCAGCAAGACATGAGCGTTATTCAAAGAAGATATTAAGGGTAGTTACAACAGTTTCTTATTATTTAGATTAAATTTATTGAAAGGAATAGTGATGGAATTTTTGTGTTCTAATAAAGAGAGTGATTTGAAGGAAAAGTTTTTTGATTTTTTTTTAAACAATATTAGTCAAGATGATTTTACTAGTATTGGAGTTTGCGGTGGCCGCAATATTATTTCTTTTCTCAATGTTTTTGATGAGCAAAATTATTCTCTTAAGAAGTCTCATTTTTTTTTGGTAGATGAGCGTTGTGTTGAGCTAAATACTAGTTATAGTAATTTTAGATTTTTAAGTGAAGGATTTTTTTCTAAAATGGTGGAAAAGAATTTAATTTGTGGTTCTAATTTGCATCCATTTATTTACAGTGAGTTTGATGAGGCATCGTCTATTTATAATTATAATGTTGAATTCAATTCTAGGTTCACAAGATTAGATCTAATTATTTTGTCTGTTGGTGAGGATGGGCATGTTGCTTCTCTTTTTCCTTCGAAAAAACTTTTGTTTTCTGAAATGGAAGGATATCAATATGAGTATGATTCACCAAAGCTACCAAGTAAGCGAATTAGCTTAACCCCTAAATCTTTACTTGCTTCTAAGGCTGCTGTTTTGCTCTTTATTGGTGATGAAAAAAAAGGTGCTTTAGAAAATTTTTTAAATTCAGGAATTTCTTTAAGGGAATGTCCAGCTAAAATTTTTAAAGATCACTCGCGTTTATTAGTTCTTACAAATATTGAGGGGGTTTATGCAGGATCCTAGGCTTTCCAAGTATCAGAGTGCAAAAAATTTGGGAGTAAAGACCTTTAAAAGTATTGAAAAAGACAAGTTACATGATGAGTTGTCAGATTCTGAGATACAAGGTTCTCTGCTTAAGTCTTGGGTCAATCTGGTTAAGAGGGGGGGTAGGGAGATTTCTAGTAAATCAAGTTCTACTAACAGAGGAGTTGAGAAGCCAGGATTTATTCGTAAAGAGAGTAAGGTATCAAAGATAGCAAAGTATTTCTTAGCTATTGGTCTTGAAAAATCAGCAGAAATTATGGCTGAGCTTGATGATGCTGATATAATTGCGATTACTAGAGAAATTACTAATATTAAGTATATTACTCCTGATGATAAAAAACGAATTATTCAAGAATTTGAAGAATTAGTAAGAAATGAAAAAAAATATTTAAAAATTGATGATAAGTTTGCTTATGAGTTATTGAATAAATCTTTAAGTAAGGCAAAGGCGAAAGAGATTTATAAAAAAGTTACAGGAAATGATCCATTTTTGCCTTTTGATTATTTGTCTGGTATTGAGAATGAACAACTTTGGGCTTTAATTCGAGATGAAAATGTTCAAACACTTTTGGTAATATATAATTATTTAACAAAAATCCAGAAAAAATATGTTTTTTCTATGTTTGAAAAGGATATTAAGAAGCAGTTTATTAAAGAGCTTGCTAAGCCAAGACAGATAAATATGGATATGGTTGAGGTTATTTCTGATAGACTTAAGAGCAGATTTGAAATGCAGGGTAAACTTAAGACAGAAAAACTTGATGGTTCTAAAATACTGGTTGATATTTTAAGCTACATGGATTCTGAGGATGAAAAAAATCTTTTGAGTAATATTGACATGAAAGCTTTAAATCCCGTTAAAGATAGTGAGATTAAAGAAAAAATATTTGATATTAATGTAATACTTAGAATTACAGATAATGACATGCATAATATTTTAAGAGAATTTACAGATAAAGATATTGCGAGTATTATTAAAGATAAAAATGATGAAATTAGAGATAAGATTCTTTTCAATGTTTCAAGAAGACGTAAAGAACTTATCTTGGAAGAAGAATCTTTTTTGAAAAAGTTAAGAAAGAGAGATATAAAGGCAATAACTACATCTTTTGTTAATTATATTAAGGAGTTGACTCTAAAGGGTGAGTTAGTGATATATAGAAAGAATGAGGAGTTTGTTTAGTGAAACTTGATGAACTACGTAAAAAGTATATAGACTTTTTTAAAAGTAAGGGACACTGTGAAATTGCAGGCAAATCTTTAATTCCTGATAATGATTCTACAGTCCTTTTTAATACAGCTGGCATGCAACCTCTTGTACCTTATCTTCTTGGAGAAATGCATCCATCTGGAGATATGTTAGTTGATGTTCAGAAATGTTTAAGAACAGGAGATATTGATGAAGTGGGGGATCTTAGTCATTTAACTTTTTTTGAGATGCTTGGAAATTGGTCCCTTGGTGCTTATTTTAAAGAACTTTCTGTAAAGTATAGTTTTGAGTTTTTAACTTCACCTAATTACTTAAATATTTCGAAAGATAAACTTTATGTTAGTGTTTTTGAAGGTGATGAGAGTATTCCGAGGGATACAGAGACTGCTAATGTTTGGGAAAGTCTTGGAATTCCTAAAGATAGAATATTTTATCTCTCAAGAGAGCATAATTTTTGGGGGCCTGTTGGGAATACAGGCCCTTGTGGGCCAGATACTGAAATATTTGTAGATACAGGTAAGGAGAAATGTTCAGTTAGATGTGATATTACCTGTTCTTGTGGTAAATATTTTGAGATTTGGAATAATGTTTTTATGCAATATAAAAGGGATGAGAATGGAAATTATGAAGAACTAAAGCGAAAATGTGTGGATACAGGCATGGGGATTGAGAGAACAATTACATTTTTGCAAGGAAAATCTTCAGTTTATGACACGGATGCATTTAAACCAATAATTGATAAGATCGAAAAAATTTCTGGCAAGATTTATGGACAGAATTTAGAGGATGATAGATCTATTCGAATAATTGCTGACCATATTAAAGCCAGTTGTTTTATTTTAGCTGATAATTTTGCAGTCCTTCCTTCTAATATAGGGCAAGGATATGTTTTAAGAAGAATAATTAGGAGAGCTATTAGATATGCCAAAAAACTTGGGATGGAATCTTATGTTTTAGCAGATCTTGTTGATTCTGTTGAAGAGATTTATAAATCCTTTTATAAGGAATTAACAGAAAAGAAAGATTTTATTAAGGCCGAGTTAAATGTAGAGGAAGAGAAATTTTTTAAAACTTTGCGGCATGGTGAGCAAGAATTTATTAAATTAATTCAGCAATTATCATCAAAATCAATTCCTGGTGATATTTCTTTTAAGCTTTATGATACTTATGGTTTTCCTTATGAGATAACAGAAGAACTTGCAACTGAATATGGATTTAGCATAGATAAAGCCGGCTTTGAGGAGCATTTTAAAAAGCATCAAGAGGTTTCTAAGAAGGGAGGTGATAAGGTCTTTAAAGGAGGTCTTGCAGATTGTACGTATGAGACTACTAAGTTGCATACAGCCACTCATTTGCTTCATAAGGCACTTCAATTAGTCCTAGGTGAGCATGTAAGACAGAAGGGTAGCAATATTACTGCTGAGAGACTAAGATTTGATTTTAATCATCCTTATAAAATGACGGATGATGAGATCAAACAAGTTGAAGATATGGTTAATTTACAGATAAAAAATAAGTTATCTGTAAAACGATCTGTAATGAATCTGGATGATGCTTTGGCTAAGGGTGCAATGGCTTTATTTGGCGAGAAATATGAAGATATTGTAAGTGTGTATGAAATAGATGGTTTTTCAATTGAAGTTTGTGGTGGTCCTCATGTTAAGAATACTGGTGAGCTTGGTACTTTTAAGATACAAAAGGAACAAGCCTCATCCTCAGGTGTAAGAAGAATAAGGGCCATTTTGATTGATTAATACTTAAGGATATTTTTAAGAGTATTGGAGGATACTTTATGTTTAAACATTTATGCGATTATTTATTGACTCTACATCCTATTTTTTTAGGATTTTTAGGTTCTACTTTTACTTGGTTTACTACAGCCTTTGGGGCGGCTGCCGTTTTTTGTTTCAGAAGGGTAAACAATAAAATAATGGATGCTATGCTTGGATTTTCAGCAGGAATTATGATTGCTGCTAGTTTTTTTTCACTTATTAAACCAGCAATAGAGATGGCAGAAGGACTTGGTTATATTGCATGGATACCGGCAGTTTTTGGTTTTCTTGTAGGAGCATTTTTTATATATATAGTAGATGTCTTTGTGCCAGATCTTGATAAACTAGCATTTATTGATGAAGATTTAACAAGGCATGGAAAGAAGGACTTTTTGCTTTTTACAGCTGTTACGTTGCATAATTTTCCGGAAGGACTTGCTGTTGGTGTTGCTTTTGGTGCTATGGCTTCTTCTCCTGACCTTCATACTTTAGTTGGAGCTATGATTCTTACATTAGGAATTGGTATTCAAAATATGCCAGAAGGTGCAGCTATTTCTTTGCCTTTAAGACGAGGTAATGTTCCTTTATGGAAGTGTTTTAATTATGGTCAGATGTCAGGTTTAGTAGAAATTGTTGGAGGATTGTTAGGAGCTTATGCAGTTTATACTTTTACTAGAATTTTACCCTTTGCTTTATCTTTTTCTGCAGGAGCAATGATTTATGTTTCAATTGAGCAATTAATACCTGAAGCTAAAAGGAAAGATATTGACAATAAGATCCCAACCATATTTGGAGTTATTGGGTTTGCTTTAATGATGTTCCTTGATGTTTCTTTGGGTTAATTATCCAAATTTACCAGTGATGTATTCTTCGGTCTTAGTGTTCTTAGGATTGAAGAATAACTCATCTGTTTGGCTTTCTTCTTCAATTTGGCCGTTTAGAAAGAATGCAGTCCTGTCAGATATTCGGCCGGCTTGTTGCATATTATGAGTTACAATTATGATTGTATAACTTTCTTTTAAATTTATTATTAATTCTTCAATTTTGCCTGTTGAGATTGGATCAAGAGCAGAAGTAGGTTCATCCATTAATATTACATTTGGTTCAATCGCAAGAGTTCTTGCAATACAAAGTCTTTGTTGTTGTCCCCCTGAAAGACTTAAGGCATTTCTGTTAAGTTTATCTTTTACTTCATTCCATAGTGCAGATTTTATTAGGGATTTTTCAACTATCTCATCAAGCTTTTTTTTATCTTTAATTCCGTGGATTTTAGGTCCGTAACTTATATTGTCATAAACTGACATTAAGAATGGGTTAGGAGTTTGAAAAACCATTCCAATTTTTCTTCTAAGTTCCAGAACATCAAAGTTATTTGAGTAAATGCTTTTGCCTTCATATATAACTTTTCCTTCTATTTTAACGCCTTCAACAAGATCATTCATTCTGTTAAGTGTTCTAAGGAATGTTGATTTTCCACAACCTGATGGACCTATTAAAGCTGTGATGCTATTTCTTAGTATTGATATATTAATATTATTTAATGCTTTAAAATCTGTATAAAATAAGTTTAGATTTTCTGTTTTAATAATTGCTTTGTCTTGACTCATTTACTTGATCCTATATAGTCTGTTGATTAGAAATTTTGATGTTAAATTTATTAAAAGTATCATCATTATAAGTATTGATGCTGTTGCAAAACCTTTGTCTAAATATCCTTCTTGAAATAATAATAGTAGATGTACAGTTAAACTTCTTGAAGGCTCATTTAAAGCACTTGCAAGACCTAAATTTGTTCCCATTGTAAAAAGGAGTACTGCGGTTTCTCCAAGGGCACGTCCTATTGCAAGCACTATTCCTGTCAATATACCTGGGCTAGAAGCGGGTAGTAGGATTTTAATTATAGTTTCTGTTTTATTGGCACCAAGAGCAAATGAAGCGTATTTGTATGATTTAGGAATTGACTTTAGTGATTCTTCGGTTGTTTTAACAATCATTGGTAATATCATTAAAGAACTTGTTATTGCTCCTGAGAGTATTCCCATGCCAAAAATTGGAACAAAAAAGATAAGTCCAAAGAGTCCAAAAATAATAGCAGGAATTGATGATAAGATATCAACACTCATAGATACTGTTTTATAGAGTACTTTATTTGAAGTGTATTCTGCAAGCATTATTCCTGTACCAATTCCTGTTGAAATTGAGATTATTGCTGTTAATAGTATGACATAGAATGTGTTTAAGATTAAATAAGAAATACCTCCATATTTGCCAGAATTTCTTGGAGTAGATAATATGAAGTTTAAGTTTAAAGGCATGCTTTTTTTCATATAATATAATTTGAGAAAGGGTGCATCACTTTTATAGAAAGAATGCCAAGGTACGACTGCAATTGTGCCTTCATTTTCTTCTACTGCTTTTATTGCATTTTGATCATAACTTGAGTATTTTATGATATTTGGTTTAATATTTTTATATATTAAGTCATTCCAATCCATCTTTCCTATGAGTAACTTTTGAATCTGATTAAGGCTTAGTATGTTAATAATTTCATTTTCACTTTTTTGTAGTGTTTTTTTCCCTATTAAAATAGACATGGATTTAATTTTTAGGGATTTAATGTTTGGATATTTTTTAAAATCTAATTTTTCAAGATCTTCTTTTGTTAAGTAACCAATAGCACCTGTTGTTTTGTTGACAGTTTCTATCGTCTCTTCATTAGATTCTATAATCTTTATATACCTGTTGTTAAATTTATTGTCATTAGTAAAAGTTTGCAATATGACTTTACTTGCCAGATTTGATTGTGAATTTGCAAGTGGGATTATGTCAATACTTTGATCTGATATGCTTCCCCAATGTGAAATTTTGTTGTTGTATATATTATAGATATCTTGAGTAGTAATTTCTTCTGCTTTTATGCTCTTATTAATAATAAAGGCAATCTTAATTATTTTATTCTTTAATGTGAATGGTAGGAAATGTTTTGTTTCATCTAAAAATAGTGTTTGTTTTTTACTGGTAAAGAATAGTGAATTGTATACTATATAAGATATTAGAAAAAATAATAGTGTTATTAAAGAATAAGCAATGAACTTGATTATGCAGAATGAAATTTTATTGAACAATTTATTTATTTGAATTGTATTCACTTGATTTTTAGCCTTTTAGATGAGGATAAAATGAAATGTTTAATTGAATTTATTATTATTACTAATAATAGCAAGACCAAGGCTGTAGAGAATAAAGCTTCTTTGTGGGTTCCAGATGCGTATCCCATGTCTATTGCGATGTTTACTGTTAGTGTTCTAATAGGTGAGAATATATTCTTTATAAATAGAGGTGAACCCCCACCAACCATTAAAACCGCTATTGTCTCGCCAATAGCTCTTCCAATTGCTAGTATTACTCCTGCTAAAATACCTTTCCCAGCTGAAGGAATCATTACTTTATATATTGTTTGCCAGTCTGTTGCAGCTAGTGCAAGAGATGCTAGTTTATATGATTTTGGAACAGCTTTAAGAGATGTGTATGAGACACTAATTATTGTTGGAAGTATCATTATGCTTAAAACTATGACTGAGGTTATTAGATTATGTCCTAAATTATCTTCTCTTCTAAAAGTGTTCTTTACAAGTGTGGCTATAAATGTACTTCCAAAAAATCCATATACTACGCTTGGGATTCCTGCTAGGAGTTCTATTATGGTTTGTAATGTTTTTTGGTAAATTCCTTTGGTTCTCTCAGACAGGTAGATTGCAAATCCAAGTCCAATTGGTAATGCAATGAGGACAGAGAAAAATGTTGTTAAAGCTGAATTTATAATGAAAGATAAAATTCCGTAAGATTTTTGTAACTTACTAGTAGGATCCCAGTTTGTACTAAATAGGAAATTTAAAATTTTAATTCTATTATGAAGAAAAGGTGCTAGTCCATTTTTAATTATAAATAAGATTAATAATAATATTGTCAAAGTACTAATTGTTGTGGATATAAAAATAAAACAGTTGAAAGCCAATCTAACAGTATTTCTTTTTGTATTTAAAGTTAATTTCATTCTTTAAAAGAGTTCCCCTATAGAAATCGAACTTTGCTAAGTTTATATTTAAATTAACTTATTAGTCAAGTTTGTCACAATTTTAGTTATTTTCAGTTGTATGAACTTTTATGAACCCTTGTTCTTCAACAATGTCTTGTCCATTTGGACTTAGCATAAAGTTGATAAAATCAAGTGTGTTCTGATTCTCAGAAATACTGCTTGTGATTGCTATTAGTCTTCTCTTTATATTATATTTATCCTTTATTATTGTTTCTTTTGTAGGATATATGCTGTTTATTGAGAGTGTATGTAGACCTTTTTCTATTGCACCTCTTGCATATCCAAAACTAATGTAACCAATCGAGTGGGGCGTGAGGCTTATCTTTTCAATTGATTCACCATTGGATTTTACCACAATACTATCCTTTCTAAATTGAGCTTCTTCGGGATTTTTTAATATTTTTTCAAGAACTAGTTCTGTAATAGATGAGTAAGAGCCTGATGATGAATCTCGGTTTATGAAGTTAATTTTAGCATCAGGTCCACCGACTTGTTTCCAATTTCTAATACTTCCGTTAAGTATTTTTACTAAATCTTCTTCTGCAATATTTGTGATCTTGACGTCAGGACTTGTAATGAATATTAAAGCGTCATAAGCAATGACCGTGATTTTTGCTCCCTGAGCTATTTCTTCCTCAGTTGCGTTTCTTGAAGAAATTGCCATTTTATAAATACCATCAAATAATCCTTTAATACCAACACTGCTGCCTTGGGCATCATAAGTTACTTTAATTTGATCATTTATTTTTTGATATCGTAGGATCATCTCGTCCATAATAGAGGTTGTTGAAGTAGATCCGCCAATTGCAATGACATTTTCTTTGCCTTTGTTTGTACAGTTGATAAATAGAAAAGCTAGTGAAATAGCAAAGAGTATTTTGATAGCTTGCATTAAATTAACTCCTTTTACAACTATATATAATATCATTAATCCTAGATAAGTCAATGAATAGTAAATATTTTGATTTTTTGATATAAGTTATTATGCACATTAAAAATTTGAGGTATTAGATGGGTACAATTAAATCGGGAGAGATTGAAAAAGGTTCTTTTTTGCTTTTTAAAGGCATGCCGCATATTGTTCTTGAGCGGGAATTTTCAAAAATGGGTAGAGGAGGTGCCATTGTAAGATTAAAGCTTAAAAATCTTAAAAATAAGTCTGTTGTTAAGGAGACTTTAAAGGGTGCTGATACAGTAGAGGAAATTGAAGTGTTAGAAGTTAGTTCTCAGTATCTTTATAGAGATAGTGAGAATCTTATTTTTATGGATTTAGAAACTTATGATCAATTTAATGTTAACTTAAGAGAGGTCCCAAACATTGAGGATAAGGTTCTATTTTTTCAAGAAGCTGAGGTTTATTCCCTTGTTAAATGGGATAATGAAGTTATTGACCTTAAATTGCCCCCAAAAGTCGCATTTGAAGTTGTAGCTGCTGAGGCTGCTGTTAAAGGTGATACTGTAACTAATGCGATGAAGAATGTTACACTTCATACGGGCTTGGTCGTAAAAGCACCTCTTTTTATTAATGTTGGAGATAAAATTTTAGTTAATTCTGAAACTAAAGAATATGCTGAGAGAGTTAAAGAATAACATATTGTTATTATTTTTTATTGTTTTCTGTTCTTGTGAGATGAACTATCCTGATATAAGGGAAATTGATTATGTAATTAATTATTATTTTACTAAGAATAAGCTTGATTATTTTATGACTTTTGATTTTGCAGTTAAAGTTTTAAATCCTAGTGATGTGATCAAATTTGTTATTGAGAATATGGATAGTAAGGAGTTTATTGAAGTAGTTAGGGATAAACATACTTCTTCTTTCATAGGTTCTGTGCTTGGGGGAGATGTTCTTTATTGTAAGGATTTAAGGTTTAATATTGCTGATAAGACTTTTAGCGATTTTGTGGCACAAGTTCATCTTGTTGATTCTGGAATGAGGGTATATAGTAAGGATATTGTCATAAATTTAAGTTTGTCAGAAGAGGAATTGACCTTAATTCATGATTATATGTATAAGTCTAAAGACATGGTTAAGTTAAATGAGATTGGTGGTAATAATTTTTATTTAATTAAAACCCCTAAAGATGAAATTGGTTTTTTATATTCAATTGTTAAGATTGATGACTTAACGAATATTGATCTGGATGATGATAATTTGGATGTTTATATAGGATTCTATTATATGGGCAAAAATTCTAATTTATTTTTTAAATTAAAATAGTTTGGGCCCACCAGGACTTGAACCTGGGACCGCCCGATTATGAGTCGGGTGCTCTAACCAACTGAGCTATAGGCCCCATAAATAAAGACAAGCTTAAAAGGTCTTTAAGAGTGATTAAATACCTTTTATGCCAATTAAAGCTTGAAATACCTTAAATCATTATATTGATTTTTTATTGATTGTCAAGTTCATCGATTTCGTTTTGTATGGTTTCTATTTTTGAATTTAGTTCGTTTAATTTGGTCTCAATTGATTCTTTATTTTTTATGAGTTGTTGCATTTTTGTTCGCACTTTTGCGATTTCCTCTATTTTTATTGCTTTTATTAGAGCGTCGTTCAATTTGGATATTTGTTGATTTATATTTTTGATTGTTTCTAATAATGAATTAATTGTTCCGTTTTTATTTAATCCCTTTTCTGTCTTTGACATTTCAAAAAATTCTTCGGCAATTTTTTTTAAAATCAATTCTTTATTTGTTTGAGCAACATTAATAGCGCGTTCTACTTTATTCCTAATATTAATGTTGTCTTTTATATTTTTATGTTTTATTGCATTATTTATTTTTACAATTTCTGATTGAATTTCATTCATTAACTTGTATTTTTCAATAATTTCTTTGCTTAACTCTTTGTTTCCTACAAATTCATCAACTAAATTTTCTAAATTTTCTGAGAATAAATGTTCTTTTAATATTTTTTTCTCGAATTCTTTTGCTATTTTTTTTATGTTTATTTTATTTATGATGTTTTTTAGTATTAGTTTGGTGTTTATAATAAGCTTTTTGAAGAAATTGATTTTTTCATTGAATTTTGTTATTTCTGTAATTTTGTATTTATGTTTTTGAAGTGCCGATTTGGCAAAATTCATTTTGTATTCTAAAATTGCTGAGAGATTATTTGGATATTTGTTTATTATTATTTCAGTAATTTTTTTAAGTTTTATTTCGTATCCTTTTAGGATATGTTTTTTGCTTTCTTTGTAGTCTTTTTCCTTTTTATATAGTTCTTTTAGTTTACTCTCATCATCTTCTGCTTTGTTTAAATTTGCTTTAAGTTGAGATATTTCTTTTTCAATTAGCTTTAAAGATGTATAAGATTCTAATTTTTTAAGCTCTATTACGTTGCTGTTTTTAAGCGCCTTCCCAAGTTCAACTAATTTTTTATCTCTTTGTGGTATTAGTTTTTTAATTTTCGATTTAAGAGTTTTTATCATTACCGGCTTCCATGTTTATTTTATTTTCTGTTAACATTTTTTTCAAGCTCAAATTTAGAGATTTTATGGTAAATTTTTCTTCCATGTGGACAATGTTTTAGTTTGAGATTGAAAAATTCGTTTATTAAAAATTGACTAAATTCAGAACTTATTGTATCATTGCGTTTAATGGCTTGTCTACATGCAATAGTTGCATATAAGTCGGCTTCCAGAGAATCAATTGTTTTGCTTTTTCTTGTCTTTAGAAATTGAATGATAACACTTTCATACTTGTTACAGATATTGGGAATTGATTCGAGTTGATAAGTTTGCTCCTTTATTTTGTTAACTGTAATATCTATTTTTTTATATTCTTCCAATTCGCTTGCTAGTATTTTATCTTTATCTTCACAGTCTACTTGAAACTCAATTGGTACTAGAAGTTTTTGAATAATTTTTTCTGATTTTATTAGGATTTGATATATAATTTTTTCATGAAGTGCGTGTTGATCTATGAAGTAAACTTCATTATCGCTTTCTACTATTAAAAATTCCGAAAATAGTTGTCCTATGTATTTAAATTCATGTTTTTCTATTGGTTTTTGTAAATCATTTAGCATTGTGGAAGTTTTTAGAAAAATATTTTGTATGTAGTTTTTGAATGATGGTTTATCTTTTTGAGTTGGGGGTTGACTTTCAAATTTTACCTTGTCTTCTATTATGTTTGTTATTTTATTGTTTTGAGGCTTGTCTAAAGTTAATGCTTCGTTTTGTGTGATTTTATAAGCTTGAAAATCTGAGTTTGTTGGATCATCCTCAGTGTGTAATAGATGATCATCATTTGTTAGTTGCCTTTTGATTATTATGTTATGGTAGTCTTGTAAAATTTCTTTTTGCCCTCTGTCAAAGAATTCATTAATATTGCTTGCAATTTGTTTAGGAAGAAATGGCAAGTTAAAAAATCTTACTTCTTTTTTTTGAGGGTGTATATTGAAATCGATGTATCTGGGATCTATTTCTAAGAATAGGTAACATACTGGAAAATTTCTATTAGTTAGTATTCTGCTATGTCCATCAATTATTGCTTCAGATAGGTTTTTCTCTTCAACAGGTCTTCTATTGACGAAGATTTTTATGTTTCGTTTGTCTTTCCTTGAGAAGTTGGGTGGAGCAAAAAAGATCTTCATTTGTATATTTTCATATTCTGCTTCTATTTTTCCAAATTTATTGTTATCTATTATTTCTCCATATACACTTTGAACCCTATCTATTAAGCTTTCTTTAAAGTAAACTTTTCTCAATTCATTGTTTATATTTAATTTAAAGTCAATACCAGGATGAGTGACAGCCTTTTCTTCAAAAACTTTTAAACACATTTTTGTCTCGATAGAGTCTTTTTTTAAGAATCTTTTTCTTGCTGGAAAATTGTGAAATAAATTTGTAACATCTACTATTGTTCCATTTATTGCGGATTGTTTTTTAAAATACTTTTCAGTTCCATTTTCAACTTCAATTTGGTAGCTGTCTTCTCCTGTAGTTGAACTTGTTATTGTGAGATTTGAACAAATGGCAATGCTTGAGAGAGCTTCTCCTCTAAATCCTAGTGTTTGGATTTTTTCAAGGTCTTGTTCTTCATTTATTTTTGAAGTAGTGTGGGGTAGGTAACATATTTTTAAGTCTTCTCTGCTTATTCCGCTACCATTATCTGTTATTAGTATTCTTCGAATACCACCTTCTTCAATAAAAACTTCGATTTTATCCGCTCCAGAATCTATTGCATTGTCAAGTAATTCTCTTAAAATAGAACAAGGCCTGTCTATGGCTTCTCCTGCTGCTATTTTTTGTACTAGACTTTTGTCTAAAAATTTTATTTTGTTCATTTGCCTATTATTTTCATTATTGTTTTATTTTGTTTGTAATTAGGAAATTTGTTAATCACTTCTTTAAGTATTTTGTCACTTCCATTATCATTATATTCTATTGTACCTAATGCATGTAGAGCTTCTGGGTTGTTTGGATTTATTTTGATATATTCTTTTAATTTTTCCATGGCCCTTTTATTATCTTTAAGAGCAAGAAAGGTAGTTGCAAGATTATATTTTGCTTCAAGACTTGAGAGAGCTTCTGCTTTTTGAAAAATTTTTATTGCTTTTTGATAGTTTTTTTGGTTTTTATAAAGTATGCCAAGATTGTTTAATGCTAGTAAATGATTTTTATTGCTAATTTTTTCAAGGATTTCAATTGCTTTTAGTTCATTGCCTGATTTTTCATATGCTCTTGCTAAATTGATATGTGCCGTAATATTATCAGGGTTTTTTAAAATTACAGCGTTGTAGAGTGGTATTGCTTCATTATAATTTTCTTTAGTTAGGTAAATGGATGCTTTTAAATATAAATATTCGGGTTTTTTTGGATTTATGACAAGAGCTTGATTGATGGTTTTTAGTGATTCATTAAGATTATTATTTTCAAATTTTGCTATTGCTAGATTATAAAGCATAATATCGTTTTTTTCTTTTATTGAAGCTCTTGCCTTGTCTAGGTATTTCTCACTGTTTTTAAAATCCCCAATATGATTTGCAATAATTCCTGCTTTTAAAGCGTAATGAGGATTTTTTGTAATCCCATAAGCTTTTTTGAAACTTAAGAAAGCGTTTTGTTTATCATCGTTTTGTTCTTCTGCTATTCCTTTTTTGTAGTAGGCATTATCATAATTTTTGTCAATTGTAATTGCCTTTTTGAAAGCCTCAATTGCTTGTTTTGGTTTATTTGATAATATTAAGCTTGTTCCTTTATTTGTATATGCTTTTTTGTGCTTTGGATTTAGTGATATTGTTTTATCAAATGCTTTTATTGCTTCTTCATATTTTTTAAGTTTAAATTTTATTATTCCAACTTTGTAGTGATCTTCTGCGTTATTTGTAATACTTACAATTTTTTCATAAATTTCTTCAGCCTTTTTGAAGTCTTTCTGTTCCTCATTTGTTGATGCTAGCATTTTAAGAGATTGTAAATCTGTTGAGGCTTGCCTAAGATGGTTTGCATATGTTTTAGGTTCTTCTTCCATCTTTATTTGATTATCTATTGACTGGTCTTTTATGGGAGAAATTTTTTCTTTGGGGTGTTCTTGTTTTAAAAGCTCCTTGTTGAAAGGAGCTTTTTCTGTGCCAGTTGAATTTGGTTCGATATCTTGTTTTATTAATTTAATTAAGAGATTGGCCGCTTCTTGGTTTTTTAGTTTGTCAATTAAGTCATTAACTTTATTGAATTTATGACTCAACCCTTTTTTAATAAGCTCATTAAGTCTTTCTTTCGCAAGAGAGGGATTGCCAGTATTAATGTTATCTAATATTTCGTAGAGTACTTTTTTTATTACATAGCTATAAGGTCTCTCTATTTTTTCGATTATTTGATTTTTGGTAGCATTTTTTGTGTTTGTGCTTTCTATTTTAGTTTTTGGTTTTAAAGTAGGAGGGATTTTGTTAACTTTGTCAATTTGTTTTGTTTTATTTTCTTTAAAGTCTGTATTCTTTTCTATAAGTTTATCTTCGTTTTGTTTGTGTTTTTTGATGATTTTGTTCGGAGTGTTTAACTGAATGGTTTTGGTTTGATTTAATTCTTTATTGAGATTTTCTTTTAGTTTTTTTAAGTTAAATAGATTTTTTTGATTTTCAATAGATTTATTGCTGCTTAGGTTTGATTCTTGTTGTTTTACTATTTTACTTGTGTTGTTGCTTAGGTTTTCAGGTACTGTATTTTGGTTGAATTCTAGAATGTCTTCATTTTTAATTCCAATATCATCTTTTCTATCAGCATAATTTTCTATTTTTGTAGTGTCTTTGATATATCGATTATTAAAAGCAATTTCGGAATTTTCATTGTTAATAGGTATTAATTGTTCTTTTCCTTGTATTTTGTCTAGTATTTGATTGGCAGTATCTCTTTGTAAATTTTTTGATTCAAAAGGACTGTTATTTGCAAGTTCTGAGAGAGTATTCTCAAGCATTGCAATATCTGTGTTTTGTGGATATTTGTCTTTTAGAATTTTTGTTATTGAGTGTGCTTTTTTGTAATTTCTATCCATAATACTATTTTTTACTTCGTTTAGCATTATTTCTTGATTGTTTTTATTGAGTCGTTCTTTATATACGTAATAACCAAGGCCCCCAAATGAAGCAATAAGTAATATGATCAAAATTATTAGTATGGGTAAATTTTTTCTTTTATTCATCTATATTTAACTCCTCTTGCCAATTAATTTTGTCTAATTCAATTAAAGAATCTGTTTTTAAATTATCTTTAAATTTGTCTTTATCTGCAGGCTTGTCTTTAC
>JAAGKN010000057.1_pt1 | contig 184522 bp, 136 predicted proteins | sample 6206371 | NCBI WGS metagenome assembly JAAGKN01 (sample SAMN11533720, study PRJNA540317) | gut metagenome | isolation source: fecal pellets from male and female animal of same cohort | host: Peromyscus leucopus | place: USA:CA | collected 2017 | reverse complement strand
TGAGCATCATCTTCGGGTTGAAAGCACTGTTGCCTCCGCCCCGGTAGGTCGAAAGGATGTTGCTGATGTCAAGGCGGTCGATGACCGCATCCACGACTCTCACCATGTGATTTTCGGGAACAAGTTCATCCAAGGATGGAGGAAGAAGCAAATCTTGTTTTCTATTATCGGATTTTATTGCTAACTTTGCCATGTTATGTTTTGATTATTAGTTTTTTAGTTGCAACCCAAATTTACTGAAAATCTTTGACATAACAAAGGCTTTCGCGCTGAATATCAGCATGAAAGCCTTATTTTTTGCTATTGAACGATACAAATAGAGGCTGCCTAAACTTGTTAGACAGCCTCTTTAGCCTGTATGTATCGGAAGCCTGCCGGCCCTGATGTTCTTTAGAAATATCCCTCGCGCTTTTTCTGCTCCATGGAAGCCTCCTGGTCGAAGTCGATGACACGCGTGGTGCGTTCGCTCTTCGTGGTGGTCATCATTTCCTCCACGATGGCCTCAATCGTATCGGCCCCGCTCTCTATGGCGCCCGTCAGCGGCCAGCAGCCGAGGGTACGGAAGCGTATCTTCTTCATCTCTATCTGGTCACGGTACTGTTCGGGCAGACGGTCGTCGTCAGGCATGATAAGCTGCCCGTCGAGGTTGATCACCGGCCGCTCCTTGGCGAAGTAGAGCGGCACGATGGGAATGTTCTCCAGGCGGATGTACTGCCAGATGTCGAGCTCCGTCCAGTTTGACAGGGGGAACACGCGGATGCTCTCCCCCTTGCGCACACGGGCATTGTAGATGTCCCACAGCTCGGGGCGCTGGTTTTTCGGATCCCACTGGTGAAACTGGTCGCGGAAGGAGAAGATGCGCTCTTTGGCGCGGCTTTTCTCCTCGTCGCGCCGGGCGCCGCCGAAGGCCGCATCGAAGCGGTGCTTGTCGAGGGCGCGGAGCAAGGCCTGGGTCTTCATCAGGTCGGTGTGCACCTTCGACCCGTGGGTAAAGGGGCCCACGCCGGCCTCAAAGGCCTCGGTGTTGCTCTCCACGATGAGTTGCCAGCCGTGCTGGCGGGCATACCAGTCGCGGAACTCGAGCATTTCCCTGAACTTCCATTTGGAGTCGATGTGCATCAGCGGGAAGGGCGGGCGTCCCGGGGCAAAGGCCTTCTCGGCCAGACGCACCATCACGCTGCTGTCCTTGCCGATGCTGTAGAGCATGACGGGATTCTCAAACTCCGCGGCCACTTCACGGATGATATAGATGGACTCGGCCTCGAGCTCCTTGAGATGGCTCAGACTGTAATTTTCGCTCATAACGTTGTTGTTTCTGATTATGTTTCGGAGCGCCCGCAGCCGCGCGGGGCGACGCCGCGGTGGCGGCGGCAGGCACTATGCGGGGCAAAGGTATGTAATTTTTCCCAATCAAGGGCCGCCGCGCAGCCATTAAAAAGCCGCGACGGAAGCATAATTCCGCCGCGGCTGTCAGTAACAGTCCTTTTTTTCAGGGCGCATGCAGGTTTCCGCCGGCTGTCAGAGGGCCTTCACGCCCGTTTTGCTCACACTGACCTCCCTGGGATTACCCTTGTAGCGCACGGAGCCGCCCGAAGAGGCCGTGGCCTGCAGGCTCCCGGTGGCATGACACTTCAGCGAGGCGCCGCTCGAGGCCGTGGCGCTGACCTCGGCGGCCACAAAGTCGGCCGCCCTGACTGCCGAACCGCTCGAAAGGGTAAACTCCGCCTCGCCCCGGCACTTGCCGCCCACGGTGAGCGAAGAACCGCTGGTGGCCGACAGTTCCGCCTCGCCGCACGACACATTCTCCAGCTTGGCCGTGCTGCCGCTCGTGGTGGCTACGGAAAGGTCGTCGGCCTTGAGGCGGCCGATGGTGAGCGCCGCGCCGCTCGACACCGTGGCGTCCACTTCGCCGGCCCGCACGTCGGCCAGCGATATGGCGCCGCCGCTCGTGGTTTTCAGCGCAAGGTCGCCGGCCGCACGCAGGAGCTGGGCCACCTCTATGCGGCTGCCGCTGGTGGCTGTCAGGCCGTCGAGCCGGGGGGTGTTCACATAAACCACAACGGGATTGCCCTTGATGCGCATGGAGCGCGCCTTTTTAGTATCGATGGCCAGAACCAGGGCGTCGCCGGAGGTTTTCACCACGAGGTAGGGCATGATCTCGCGCACGGCGTCGACCTTCACCTTCTGCCTGCCACCGCTCTGCCGGTACACCACCTTGATGCCGCTCGAGGCATGGATGGCCTTAAAGGCCGGCAGGCTGTAAGACTTCTCCGTGCGGGGCGAATTGCCGTCGATATCGAGCGATTTCCCGCTCTGGCAGGCCACCGGCAGACAAAACACTGCCAGCGCCGTCAAAACACTCTTCAGGAATTTCATAATCATTTGCTTGAAGTTTTCGTGAATAAACCATATCGTTACAAATATAACGCATTGCAACGGGATTTGTAACACAGATAAAACAAATTTCTTCGTTTTTCATTTATAAAATATCTGAAATATTCGCCGGCGGGGACCAAATTCCTGCCCGTTATATTTTGCCGGACTGAGATAACTCCCTATTTTTGCGGAAGTCCATCAGGGGATTTTCAAATCATGAACCGTGTCCTGCACTCCGCCGCCACCGTATGGCGGTTCTACCGCGACGGATTCCGCCACATGACGTGGGGCCGCACGCTGTGGGTCATCATCATCGTCAAGCTGGTGGTGATGTTCGCCGTGTTGCGCCTCTTCTTCTTCCGCCCGGCGCTGGCCGGACTCTCCGAGGCCGACAGGCAGGAAACCGTGGGGCGCAACCTGCTCCCCGGCCAAGGCAACCGGCCCTGACCGCTTCAAGAAAAAACAAACATCCGGATAACCTTAAACCCAACAACCATGCCTCTACCCGAAGCTACCTCACTCATCGACTGGTCGCGGGCACAGTTTGCCCTCACGGCCTGCTATCACTGGCTGTTCGTGCCGCTCACGCTCGGCCTGGCCCTCATCATGGGCATTATGGAAACCATCTACGTGCGCCGCCGCGACGACTTCTGGAAACGCGCCGCCCAGTTCTGGCAAAAACTCTTCGGCATCAACTTTGCCGTGGGCGTGGCCACCGGCATCATCCTCGAGTTTGAGTTCGGCACCAACTGGAGCAACTATTCCTGGTTCGTGGGCGACATCTTCGGCGCCCCGCTCGCCATCGAGGGCATCGTCGCCTTCTTCATGGAGTCGACCTTCATCGCCGTCATGTTCTTCGGCTGGAACAAAGTGAGCCGCCGCTTCCACCTGGTCTCCACCTGGCTCACGGGCATCGGGGCCACGCTCTCGGCCTGGTGGATACTGGTGGCCAACTCGTGGATGCAGCATCCCGTGGGCATGACCTTCAACCCCGACACCGTGCGCAACGAGATGACCGACTTCATGGCCGTGGCCTTCGCTCCCGGCGCCGTCACCAAGTTTTGCCACACCGTGGCGAGCGGCTGGCTCACGGGAGCGGTGTTTGTGGTGGGCGTGAGCTGCTGGTTCCTGCTGCGCCGGCGCAACCGCCGCCTGGCGCTCGAGAGCATCCGCATCGCCGCCGTGGTGGGCATCGTGGCCGCGCTGGCCGTTATCTACACCGGCGACCGCTCCGGCCTGGAGGTGGCTGCGCAGCAACCCATGAAACTGGCCGCCGCCGAGGGACTGGAACGCGGCGGACAGGGCGCCCCCTTCTCCATCGTGCCCGGCATTGAGGTGCCCGGCGCCCTTTCGTTTCTGGCCACGCACGACTTCGACGGCTACGTGCCGGGCACGCAGGACCTCATTGACGGTTACACCACGCCCGACGGGGTGCGCCACCTCCCGGCCCACGAGAAGATGGCGCGCGGCCGCCAGGCCCTGGCCGCCTTTGCCGACTACCGCGCCGCCACCAAGGCCGGCGACGAACCGAAGCGCCGGGAAGCCCGGCAGCGGCTCGAGGAGCATGGCGCCTACTTCGGCTACGGCTACGTGCAGGAGGCCGGCGACCTCGTGCCCAACGTGCCGCTGGTGTACTGGTCGTTCCGCGTGATGGTGGGCGGCGGCATGGCGCTGCTGCTCGTGCTGGCGCTGCTGTGGTGGTACGGCCGCCGCGGCCGCCTCGAGGCCACGCCCTGGCTGCTCCACGCCGGACTGTGGAGCATACCGCTCGTGTATCTCAGCGGGCAGGCCGGCTGGGTGGTGGCCGAAGTGGGCCGCCAGCCCTGGGCCATACAGGACCTCCTGCCGGTAGGCGCCGCCGTGTCGGGCGTATCGGCAGGGGCGGTGCAGACCACTTTCTTCCTCTTCCTGCTGCTCTTCACCGTGCTGCTCGTGGCCGAGGTGCGCATTCTGTGCCGCGCCATCAAGGGGCACCGCGACAGCGAATAACGGCATAATAATCATCTGCCCGAAATCTGCCCGATATCTGCTCGGAATCATCTCGAAAAGATGACGAGAAGATAGCGAGAATATCACCTTTCCTCCCCCAAAAAACATCGCAACAAAACCATGATCACCTACACCTTCCTACAAGAATACTGGTACTTCCTCGTGGCCCTGCTGGGCGGCCTGCTCGTGATGCTGCTCTTCGTGCAGGGCGCCAACTCGCTCCTCTACTGCGCCGGGCGCACCGAGGAGGAACGCAGCCTCATCGTCAACGCCACCGGCCGCAAGTGGGAGTTCACCTTCACCACGCTCGTCACCTTCGGCGGCGCCTTTTTCGCGGCCTTCCCCCTGTTCTACAGCACCAGCTTCGGCGGTGCCTACTGGGTGTGGACCCTCATTCTCGTGTCGTTCGTGCTCCAGGCCGTGAGCTACGAGTTCCAGTCGCGCCCCGGCAACGTGCTGGGCCGCGGCGTATACCGCCGTTTCCTCGTGCTGAACGGCCTGCTGGGCCCCTTCCTGCTCGGCACGGCCGTGGCCACCTTCTTCACGGGTTCGGCCTTCAGTGTGGACCACGGGCAAATGGCCGCCGGCCCCGCCCTCCGGCCCATCAGCAGCTGGGACAACGCCTGGCACGGGCTCGATGCCCTCTTCAATCCGTGGAACATCGTGCTGGGCCTGGCCGTGATGCTGCTCGCACGTGTGCTCGGCGCGCTCTATCTGCTCAACTGCCTCGACGACGCCACGCTGCGGCCGCGCCTGCGCCGCCTCATGCTCGCCTCGGCCGCCGGCTTCACGGTGTGCTTCGTGGCCTTCGTGGCGCGCCTGCTCACCATGCCGGGCTATGCTGTCGACGCCGCCGGCACCGTCAGTCTCCAGCCGGGCAAATATCTTGACAACCTGCTCGCCATGCCGGCCGTAGCGGCCCTGCTGCTGACCGGCACGGTGCTCGTGCTGGCCGGCATCGCCGTGGTGCTGCGGCGCCCCGCCGCCACCCGCGGCATCTGGCTCACGGGTCCCGGTACGGTGCTGGCCGTACTGGCCCTGCTGCTGCTGGCCGGCTACAACGGTACAGCCTTCTACCCCTCGCTCACGCATCCGCAGAGCTCGCTCACGCTGCAGAACAGCTGCTCCTCGGAGTTCACACTCACCGTCATGGCGTGGGTGTCGCTGCTCATTCCCTTCGTACTGGCCTACATCGCCTATGCCTGGCGCGCCATCGACCGCCGCAGCCTCACCCGCGGGGAGCTCCGCGAAGAGGAGCACAAGTACTGACACGGTACGCCGCACGAATGAAAAAAACGCGCGTTCACGCGCGCGTGTATAACGCGTGTAAAAGTGTTTCGTGTTTCATCATTCAGCAGGGCGTAAGCGCCTGCGGCATAATGGGTTCGGCTGAAAGATAGGATCCCTGAGCGTACAGTCGGCCCTCCTCTGAAAAGCATTACTTGGAATTCAAAAAGCATTACTTGGAATTTTAAAAGTCCGTATTCGCGGAAAAATTCCAAGTAATGCTTTTCGTCACCAGCCGGTAGGGATGCACCCCAGGTGCATCCGCGTTTTGCGCGGCGCCGGGCGATGGGGCGGATGCACCTGAGGTGCATCCCTACAAACCGGCGGACCGCCGTTCGGCCGAACCTATACGCGCGTGTGTAGGAGAATGGTTAGAACGTACGGACACAAAAGCCGGACATAAAGCGGACTATGAGGCTACGACCAGCCGATACTCAGCGCGGCAAAGACCGCGGAGCGGTCAGGTCATGTTAACCCCGGGCGAGACGACCGGAGGGAGGCGACTCCCGGGGATTTACGACACCCAGGAGAGAGCACCCCGGAGGGTGTGCCGTAAGCGCGGACCCAGCGCACGTCCCGCCGCATTATCGCTTTATCCTTCCACGCCTCGCACACTGACTATCTCCCGCTGACGGCACACCCTCCGGGGTGCGTTCATGGACATCTTCTATCCCGTGGTGGCGCCTCCCTCCGGTCGGCTTACCACGGGTTAACATCACCCGACCGCTCCGCGGTCCACGCCGCACAAAAAGCAGGAAAGAAAGCGGGCGGTGCTGAAAAACTTACTTGGAAATGTTCAGCCAATACGTCGTCACCGGCCGGTAGGGATGCACCCAAGGTGCATCCGCCACAACACCGCTCCGGCACAACGCCACTCCGCCGCTCCGGCACAACACCACGCAAAACGCGGATGCACCTTGGGTGCATCCCTACAAATCGGCGGACCGCCGTTCGGCCGAACCTATACGCGTGTGTAGGAGAATGGTTAGAACGTATGAACACAAAAGCCGGACATAAAGCGGACAAGGAGGCTGCGACCATCCAAAACTCAGCGCGGAGAAGACCGCGGAGCGGTCAGGTCATGTTACCCCCAGGCGAGACGACCGAAGGGAGGCGACTCCCGGGGATTTTACGGCACCTAAGAGAGAGCACCCCGGAGGGTGTGCCGTCAGCGCAAACTTGCCGCGCATAAGCCACAGCGACACAGCCGCTATATTACCACGGGAGGTATAAAAAAGGCATGGAAGCCGGGCATAAAGCGGGCAAAAAGCTGCGACCAGGGCAAAACTCTGCGCGGCAAAGACCGCGGAGCGGTCAGGTCATGTTAACCCCGGGCGAGACGACCGAAGGGAGGCGACTCCCGGGGATTACGGCACCCGGAAGAGAGCACCCCGGAGGGTGTGCCGTCAGCGCAAACTTTCCGCGCATAAGCAGCAGCGACACAGCCGCTATATTACCACGGGAGGTATAAAAAAGGCATGGAAGCAGTACATTTTTTTACCGGAGACCGATATTTTTTTCTTCTTAATGGAAGTTAATCATTGTTTATTCGTACATTTGCAGGATTGAGGACAAAAGGCGATTGTGAAATCGTGCCCGAAGGGGAAAAGGTCCTACAAGTCAGAAAAAGAGTGCGAAACGCACCCCGAGACATTACCTACCGGAGCGTAAAAGCAGCGGTGGGTTCTATGGTTTAGAGCACATATTTTTTATTAATAAATTCAATAACATGAGAAAAATCATTTACACCCTGTCGCTGCTGCTGACCGGTTTCTGCACAGCCACGGCGCAGACGCTCGTTGAGCAGGCCTCATCTTTGACTGACGGTGACATCATCTCGCTCCAATGCCGCGACACCAACGGCGGCGCGGGTTATTACTTCAGGCTCGGCGCCGTGAAATCCGCAACGGAGACTTACGAAAATCTTTTCCAGATTCACAAGAGCGGCAACAATATCAAGTTGGAGCGCCTCACCGACGGCAAGTATGTAGGCAAAAGCGGCGACGATGTCGTTGTCGGGGCCAACAACGGCGCCGGAGTTAATTTCACCGTGTCGAATCCCGGCAGCATCAGCGGTTGGGATAGTAAACAAACCGGCACAAACGAAGAATATGTAATCCGCTTTACTACCTCCGGCACTCACCTTAATACACAGCCCCAAGCCGGCCTTCCCAAATTCACCGGCGGCACAGGCGGTTATTCCGCGTGGTACGTTTATAAATACACGCAGACGGAGATAAACACTCTGGAAGCAGCCTACAACACATCGATAGGCCGCACGCGCCTCACGCAGCCCGAGCAGCTGACCGACGGCACCATCATCTCGCTCGAATGCCGCGACACGAACGGCGGCGCCTCCTACTCCTTCAACCTGAACGCGCCCAAATCCCGCCCCGAAATATTCTCCTACAGAAACCTTTTCAAGGTAAATTCCACAAACGGGGGGGTAAAATTACAGCGTCTCTCTGACGAGAAATTCGTAGGCAAGAGTGGCAACAATGTCACCGCCACTGATGAAAGCGGCGCAACCGTTTTCACACTTTCAGGCGATAGAGCCGACGGATGGACTACCGTTCAGGCCAACACGAACCAGGATGAGACTATCCGCTTCCTTGTCGGTAACGACAAGCTCAATACAAGAGAAATAAACAACCAGCCAAACTACGCTTCAGGAACAGGCGGTTACTCCATCTGGTATGTTTATTCCTACACACAGAACAAGGTCGACGAACTGAAGGCTGCGGACGATGCACTGGCGACGTTCCGTCCCCAATTGTCCACCACCACGGAAAAACACTATTACAAGATTAAGTCATACCGCGGCAGCGGCAATAACGACAATCCTAATCCCGACTACCTTACCGGCCCCGATGCCAACGGCGCCGTCAAGCATCAGAACGCCACAGCCGCCAGCCTATGGTACTTCATGGAGCCCGCCGACGGCGTGGGTTATCACATTTACAACGCCCTGTACAATCAGAACATCGGCAATAACCTCAATCTTTCGAACACCCAGACCACCTGGTATCAAGTACTTTACGAGAATCAGAAGAGAGAGGGTTACTTCTCCATCTGCAAGGACTTTGCCTTGAACGGCACGAGAAATTGCATCGACGCACAGGGCAATAACAGCACCGGCTGGTATGATCCGAGAGAAAGCGATTGGAAGGGCACGGCATGGCAGTTTGAGGAAGCCAGCGAGGAGGAAATAGCCAAATTCAATAAGGTTTATGCCCTCAACGAAAAGATTAACGAAGCCGGCCTGTATCCCATCGGCACCGCCTATGGCGAATACATCGCCACCGAGAGCTGGAGCGAAGCCATCGACGCAGCCCGCGCACTCACGGCCGTCACTCTGACTGATTACAACGAAAACGAGGTAATAACCGCCACCAACAATCTCACGGAAAAGATTGCCGGTCTCAGCTTCAACGAGCCGCAGCGGGGCGACCTGGTGCGCGTGAAGTCGGCCAGAACGGACCTCAACAACTACTACCTCGCTTCCCACAACACGGACTACAGCGACGGCACCGTAACGGACTTCACCATACGTGCAGCCTACGTACAGGGCAAGACCGGGGACAACGAAGCCGCAACCATTTTCCTCTACACGCAGGACGGTAAGTTGCTCAACCTCTCCACAGGCTATTATCTGGAGAGCAACAACGACTTCCTCGGTTACAACGGCATTACCGGCGGCACAACGGTAAGCTACACGAAAGACCAGAACAACGGCAGAATCAACAACCAGTTCTTCATCAAGTTCAAAAACGGCAACCGCTACCTCTATGCCCAAAAGAAGCCTAAAGATGGAAAAGATTATTGCTACACGGACGCAGGCAGCAACATCAGCACCAACAACGATGCCGGCTACCGCTTCATCCTCGAGAAGGTGAGCAGCCTGCCCGTCAAGGTGACAACCGCCGGCTACGGCACGCTCTACACGCCGGCTGCCCTCACCATTCCGGAAGGAGTAAAGGCCTACGCCGCCGTCATCAACGAAGCCACCGGTGAAGCCGACCTCACCGAAGTGACGGGCACCGTAGCCGCCGGCACGGGCCTCGTGCTCGAAGGCGAAGGCAACTACAACTTTGCCGTAGCCGCCGAGGAGGGCACCGCTCCCGAGGCCAACGACCTCACGGGCAGCGTGGCTACAACCGACTATGCCAGCGACGACAGCGATATTTTCATCCTGGCCATGCCCGCAGGTAAGGAAGCCGGTTTCTACCTCATGAACAACGACGACCGCATCATCAAGGGTGGCAAGGCCTTCCTGCGGAAGAGCGGCGCCCAGGCCAACGCCTACATCTTCAACTTCGGCGGAACCACGGGCATCGGCTCCGTGGAGCAGCAGGAGAACGGCAAGGACGTGATATACGACCTGAGCGGACGCCGCGTCACGAAGGCGCAGCGCGGCCTCTACATCGTGAACGGCCGCAAGGTTCTCGTGAAATAAATCCCTACCTCAAAACGCTAAAACACTACAATTACAATGAAAAAGACATATATCAGCCCGGCTACCGAAACCATTGTGCTCGCAGCCGGAGAGAGCATAATGCTCACCATGTCGACCGACACCACGGTGGGCGGCAGCGAGGCGCTCAGCAACAAGCAGCAGGGCGGCTGGAACTGCGCCGACTGGACCGGCAACGGCGAGGAAGAGTAAGCGCACAGGCGCGGCTCAACCCAGCCTGAGCATAAGAACCCCGGAGCGGGGCAAGGCATCTTCACCACTGAGGAGGAGAACGTCTTGCCCCGCTCCTTTTTTTCATTTATATATAAAAACGGGAGGGAGGGAAAACGCTGAACGCAGGCGCTGCCGGCTTTTCAAAAAAAATGCGTAACTTTGCCAGGTGGAGCGTACGGACGCTCCGGCTTATTCACAATAACATACATACGGCCTTATGTCCGCTGAAATCAAGAAAGTAACCAACAGGAAAGAGCTCAAACGCTTCATCCGATTCAACTACGAGCTATACAAGAACAACCCTTACTCCGTGCCCGACCTCTACGACGACATGCTCGGCACGTTCTCGCCGAAGAGAAACGCCGCTTTCGAGTTTTGCGAGGCCGACTACTTCATGGCCTACAACGAACGGGGCGAGGCCGTGGGCCGGGTGGCCGCCATCATCAACCACCGCGCCAACGAAACGTGGAACCGCAAAGTGGTGCGCTTCGGCTGGATAGACTTCGTGGACGACGAGGAGGTGAGCCGCGCACTCATCGACACGGTGAAGCAGTGGGGACGCGAACGCGGCATGACCGAGATAGAAGGTCCGCTGGGATTTACCGACCTCGACGCCGAGGGCATGCTCATCGAGGGCTTCGACCAGCTCTCAACGATGGCCACCATCTACAACTATCCTTACTACCCCAGGCACATGGAGCGCCTCGGACTGGTGAAGGCGGCCGACTGGGTGGAAATGAAGATATACATCCCTGAGGAAATACCCGAAAAACACCGCCGCATCTCCGACATCATAGCCCGCAAATACGGCCTGAGGGTGTGCAAACTCACCAGCAAGACCGAAATCCGCCGCTCGGGCGTGGCACACGACATATTCCGCCTCATCAACGAGGCTTACGCCCCACTCTTCAACTTCTCGAAAATGACCGAACGGCAGATTGACCAGTACGTGAACACCTACGTGCCTGTGCTCGACCTGCGCATGGTGACGGTGGTGAAGAACGAGCAGGACGAGATCGTGGCCGTGGGCGTGTCGATGGCATCGCTCTCACGGGCGCTGCAGAAGGCACACGGCCGGCTGTGGCCCCTGGGCTGGTTCCACCTGCTCAAGGCCCTGAGGTGGAAGCGCCCCAAGGTGCTCGACCTGCTGCTCGTGGGCGTGCGCCCCGACTACCAGAACAAGGGCGTGAACGCCCTGCTCTTCACCGACCTCATACCGGTGTACCAGCAGCTGGGCTTCGAGTATGCCGAGAGCAACCCCGAACTGGAGGTGAACGACAAGGTGCAGAACCAGTGGCAGTACTTCAAAACCGAACAGCACAAACGCCGCCGCTGCTACAAAGGCGACATCTGAACAAAAGAACACCCCTAAACCCACACCATGCAACAGGAGCTAACGACAGAACTCACCGGAAACAACAACGCCAACGCCGCCGCGCAGCCGGCCGTGGTGTACGACGAAAGCAAAATAAGGCACCTCGAGGACACCGAACACATACGCACCCGGCCGGGCATGTACATAGGCCGGCTGGGCGACGGCTCGCATGCCGAAGACGGCATATACGTGCTGCTCAAGGAGAGCATCGACAACAGCATCGACGAGTTTAACGAGGGCTTCGGCAAACGCATCGAGGTGAACATCACCGACGAACGCACCGCCGAGATACGCGACTACGGACGCGGCATACCGCTGGGAAAACTGGTGGAGGCGGTGTCGAAACTCAACACCGGCGGCAAATACGACACCGCCGTGTTCACAGCCTCGGTCGGCATGAACGGCGTGGGCCTCAAGGCCGTCAACGCCCTCTCGGCGCGCTTCGTGGCACGCAGCTGCCGCGACGGACGCATGCACGAGGCGGTGTTTGAGAAGGGCGTGCTCGTGAGCGACACCGAGGCCGACACGCAGGAGGAAAACGGCACCTACATCTACTTCGAGCCCGACGCCGGCCTGTTCCAGCACTACCGCTTCCGCAGCGAGTTTGTGGAAAACATGCTGCGCAACTACACCTACCTCAACACGGGCCTGGCCATCTTCCACAACGGACGCCGCATTCTGAGCCGCAACGGACTGGAAGACCTGCTCAACGACAACATGACGGCACCGGGACTTTATCCCGTAGTGCACCTCACGGCACCGGGCATCGACATTGCCTTCACACACACCTCGCAGTATGGCGAGGAGTACTACTCCTTCGTGAACGGACAGCACACCACCCAGGGCGGCACGCACCAGAGCGCTTTCAAGGAGCACATAGCCCGCACCATCAAGGAGCACTTCGGCAAGAACTTCGACGTGCAGGACGTGCGCAACGGCCTCGTGGCGGCCATCGCCATACGTGTGATAGAACCGCTCTTCGAGAGCCAGACGAAAATCAAGCTCGGCTCGCTCACCATGGCTCCCGACAAGGACATGAACGGGCAACCCTTCCCGCTGTCGGGCGTAAGCGTCAACAAATTCATCGGCGACTTCGTGAAGGAAAACGTAGACAACTTCCTGCACAAGCACACCGACGTGGCCGAGGTCATACTGCAAAAGATACAGGAGAGCGAGAAGGAACGCAAGGCCATAGCCGGCGTGACGAAACTGGCCCGCGAACGGGCTAAGAAGGCCAACCTGCACAACCGCAAACTGCGCGACTGCCGCATTCACCTCAACGACGCCGCCCCCAAAAACAAGAAAAAGGACGGCGACGAGGAGAGCGACCCGCGCCTGGAATCGGCCATCTTCATCACCGAGGGCGACTCGGCCAGCGGTTCCATCACCAAAAGCCGCGACGTGAACACGCAGGCCGTGTTCTCACTGCGCGGCAAACCGCTCAACTGCTTCGGACTGACCAAAAAGGTGGTGTATGAAAACGAGGAGTTCAACCTCCTGCAGGCAGCGCTCAACATCGAAGACGGTCTCGACGGCCTGCGATACAACAAGGTGATCGTGGCCACCGACGCCGATGTGGACGGCATGCACATACGCCTGCTGATGATCACCTTCTTCCTGCAGTTCTTCCCCGACCTGATAAAAAAAGGGCACGTGTACATCCTGCAGACCCCCCTTTTCCGCGTGCGTAACAAAAAGAAAAAGGTGCGCGCGGCCGCCAGGGTGCAGAGCGTGGACGAGGGTAGCGCCGGAGCGGCCATACTCAAAAAGGCCCGCACCAACGACCGCTCGGAGTTCGAGACCATCTACTGCTACAGCGAAGAGGAGCGCCTGGCCGCCATCGAGCGATTAGGGCCCGACCCCGAGATCACACGATTCAAGGGACTGGGCGAAATATCGTCGGACGAGTTCAAGAACTTCATCGGGCCGGACATACGTCTGGACCAAGTGACACTGCACAAAAGCGACAAGGTGAAGGAACTGCTCGAATACTACATGGGCAAAAACACCATGGAGCGGCAGAACTTTATCATAGAGAACCTCGTGGTAGAGGAAGACCTGGCCGAGGACGACGAGGAAAAGCCCTGACACGAATTACTGCAAAGCATGAAAAGAATCGCCATATTCCCGGGGTCGTTCGACCCCTTCACCGTGGGCCACGCCAGCCTCGTGGAGCGCGGCCTGCCGCTGTTCGACGAGATAGTGATAGGCGTGGGCATCAACGAGAACAAACGCACGCTCTACACGCCGCAGCAGCGCGTGGAGGCCATCAGCCGCCTCTATGCCGGGGAGCCCCGCATCCGCGTAGTGGCCTACAACGACCTCACCGTAGACCTGGCACGCCGCGAGGGGGCCCGGTTCATACTGCGCGGCCTGCGCTCGGTGAAGGACTTTGAATACGAACGCGACATCGCCACCATGAACCAGCGCCTCTCGGGCGTGGAAACGGTGCTGCTGTTCACCGAGCCGCACTACTCGAGCATTTCCTCGAGCGTAGTGCGCGAACTGATAGCCTTCGGCAAAGATGTGTCGCCCTTCCTGCCGCAACGCCCCGAACACACTGAAAACAAAGAATAACACATCAACCTCATGAAACACACTCTCACCGCACTGCTGCTCCTGCTGGTAGCGTTCCCGGAAGCCTCGGCACAGAAAGCCAATATGGAGGACCCGCTCGTGGAGCACATGCGCAAACTGCAATATGCGCAGCTGGCCATCACTAACCTCTACGTGGACAGCGTGGACAACGGAAAACTCGTGGAAGACGCCATCAACGGCATGCTCGAGAAGCTCGACCCGCACTCTTCCTACACCAACGCCGAACAGACCCGCAAGCTCAACGAACCGCTCGAGGGAAACTTTGAAGGCATCGGCGTGCAGTTCAACATGCTCGACGACACGCTTGTCGTCATCCAGCCCACCTCAAAAGGACCGAGCGAGAAGGCCGGCATCGTGGCGGGCGACCGCATCGTGAGCGTAGACGGCGCGCCCATAGCCGGCGTCAAGATGGAGCGCGACAGCATCATGCGCCGCCTGCGCGGCCCGAAAGGCACGAAGGTATCGCTCGGCGTGGTGCGCCGCGGCGTGCCCGGGCAGCTCACCTTCCGCCTCACACGCGACAAAATACCCGTCAACACCGTCGACGCCGTCTACATGATTGCGCCGGGCGTGGGCTACATACACCTCGACAGTTTCGGCGCCACCTCGGGCAAGGAGGTGCACGAGGCCATAGCCCGGCTCACCCGCGAAGGCATGAAGAGCCTCATCTTCGACCTCCAGATGAACGGCGGCGGCTACCTCGGGGCCGCAGCCGAGGTGGCCAGCGAGTTTCTCGCTTCCGGGGCGCTCGTGGTGTACACCGAGGGACGCGCCACACCGCGCCAGGTGCTCAACGCCTCGGGCGGCGGCCTCTTCCGCGAGGGGCGGCTCGTGGTGCTCGTTGACGAATACACCGCCTCGGCGGCCGAGATTGTGAGCGGTGCCATACAGGACCATGACCGCGGCACCATCGTGGGCCGCCGCACCTTCGGCAAGGGCCTCGTGCAACGCCCCGTGGAACTGCCCGACGGCTCGATGATACGCCTCACCGTGGCCCACTACTACACCCCCTCGGGCCGCTGCATCCAGAAGCCCTACGTGAAAGGCGAGAAGGAGCGGTACAGCCGCGACCTGCTCGACCGCTACACCCACGGCGAACTGATGCACGCCGACAGCATACGCCTGGACAGCACGAAGGTGTACCGCACGCTCGGCAAGGGCCGCACCGTCTATGGCGGCGGAGGCATCATGCCCGACGAGTTCGTGCCGCTCGACACCACTACCTACACGCCCTGCTACCGCGCCATCAACCGCAACAACCTCATCACGCAGGCCACACTCAAGTTTGCCGACGAGCACCGCAAGGAGCTCAAGCGCCGCTACAAGGAGTTCGACGACTACCTGGCCCGCTACGAGGTGCCGCAGACGCTCATCGACGACATTTACCGCCAGGCCAAGGAAAAGAACATAGAGCCCAAGGACGAAGCCGAACGCAACGCCACCACCGAGGACCTGCGCTTCATGCTCAAGGCCCTCGTGGCCTACAACGTGTGGGACCGCTCGGAATACTTCCGCATCATCAACACGCGCAGCGACATCGTGAAGCGGGCGCTCGAGCTGATCAGCCGCTGAGCGCACTTATTCCCGTAATGAATGCCAGACAACAATATTTACCCATAAACCTACCATTATGAAAAAGCACCTGTTCCGACAGGGGCGCCACCTGTTGGCCGCCCTCCTGTTCGCCTTCAGTCCCGGCCTGTCGCAGGCCCAGGGGGGAAGCATCACTGCCGATGCGCCGCAGGGCGACGGCATCTGCCCGCTGAGCGCGCTCGACCTGACGAAAATCACCTGCTTCGACGACGCCGGCAAGACCAAGGTGCGCGCCAACCTCACCACGCTGGGCAACCCCATCGTGCTGCGCGACACGACCTATACCTGCGGCGTAGGCACCCACGCCCCGTCGAAAGCCGTGGTAGCCGTGAACGGCGCCACCCGCTTCACCGCCCGCCTCGGCGTAGACGACGAGGCCAGCTCCGCCGCCAACCACGGCATCGTGGACTACACGGTGTCGGTCTTCAGTAACCGGCAGGAAACAGTCGTGATGACGGGCCGCGTCAACCGCACCGACGGCTTCACCATTCCGGTGGATGTAGACCTGACGGGAGCCGACTACCTCGTGCTCAACCTCGAAAACGCCGGCCAGGCCTGGGCCGACCAGGTGTCGTGGGCCAACGCCGTGTTCCACTACGCCGGAGAGGCACCGGCCACGGTGCTGGAGAGCGACATGTACCGCGACGGCTCAAAGGTGCAGGACATTCCCGAAGCCGAGGAGGGCCTGGAGAACATACCCCTCAGCTCGCTCGAGATAGGCAAGGCCACCTGCGGCTGGGGCACCATCAAGGCCGACCGCAGCATCGACGGCAACGCCATCATCCTGCGCGACACGACCTACACCAGCGGTGTGGGCACCCACGCCCCGAGCCAGATCATCGTGAAGCTCAACGGCAGCGTGACCCGCTTCGTGACGCGCGTCGGCGTAGACGATGAGGTGCTGCCCCAGGCACAGGGCAACGCCAACTACGGCAACTGCAACTACCGCGTGTCGCTCAAGGCCGAGAACGGCGACGTGCGCGTGGCGGCCGAAGGCACCATCAAGGCCACCGACCGCACCACGCCGCTCATCGACATCGACGTGAACGGCTGGAAATACCTCATTCTCGAGGCTGAGAACGGCGTGGGCGGCAACAGCTACGACCACGTGGACTGGGCCGGCGCCTACCTGGTGTTCGAGGACCAGAACTCCACGCGCCCCATCATCGTGTCGGCCGAAGAGCTTTCGAGCAAACTGGCCAGCCCCGTAACGGTGTTCTCGCAGCCCGGCGTGCGCTTCATGCACAAGCTGCGCGCCGCCAACCCCGAGGCCGAGGTAAGCGTGAGCGACCTGCCCGAGGGCCTCGTGTGGAACGCCGCGCGCCAGCTCGTGGAGGGCAAGGTGGAACAGGAAGGCGTGTACCGCTACGTGGCCTACACCACCTTCGAGGGCGAAACCTCCAAGGACACCGTCACCTTCACCGTTTCCTCCCGGCTGGAGCATCCCGTGCCCTTCATGGGCTGGCTCTCCTGGAACGCCGTGCAGAGCGAGGTTTCCGAAGCCATAGTCAAGCAAGTGGCCGACCTCTTTGAGGAGAAAGGCCTCTACGAATGCGGCTGGAACACCGTGATGATGGACGACTGGTGGCACGCCGACCAGCGCGCCGCCGACGGCAAGCCGCAGCCCAACCCCACGCGCTTTCCTGGTGGCGTGAAGGCGGTGGCCGACTACGTGCACGCCAAGGGCATGAAGTTCGGACTTTACACCGACGCCGCGGGCCGCACCTGCGCCGGTGCCTTCGGCTCCTACGGTTATGAAGACATCGACGCCCGGCAATACGCCGAATGGGGCGTTGACGTCGTGAAGTGCGACTACTGCAACGCCCCGGGCGACGTGGAGACGGCCAAGACGCGCTACAAGGCCCTGGGCGACGCCTTCAAGCGCAGCGGCCGCAACATTCTGCTCTACATTTGCGAATGGGGTGTGCGCGAGCCCTGGAAGTGGGGTGCCGAAGTGGGCGGCGCGTGCTGGCGCGTCAGCCAGGACGTGCGCGACTGCTGGATAGGCCGCGGTTCGGGCGTGGGCGTGGTGCAGAGCATCGCGGCCATGAAGGACCTCGCCGCCTGGCAGGGCGTCAACCGCTTCAACGACGCCGACATGCTCTGCACCGGCCTCCACGGCACGGGCAAATCGAGCAACGACCTCTGCCTCACCGGGCCGGGCATGACGATGGACGAATACCGCACGCAGTTTGCCCTGTGGTGCCTCTGGTCGTCGCCCATGGCCCTCTCGTTCGACCCGCGCCGCCCGCTCTCCGACGAGGACCTCGCCATCATCTCCAACAAGGAAATGATAGCCCTCAACCAGGACAAGATGGGCCAGCAGGCCGACTTCCTGTTTGAGGAGAACAACATACAGGTCTACGCCAAGGACCTTGAGAACGGCGACGTAGCCATAGCCGCCGTCAACCTGAGCGACGCCGATGCCGACTTCACCTTCGACTTCGGCCGCATACCCGCGCTCGACGCCCAGGCCACCTACACCTGCCGCGACGTATGGGCGCAGGCGGCCTGTGCCGACGTCAAGGGCAGCCTCCCCACCCGCGTGCGCAGCCACGCCACCCAGGTGTTCCGCCTCTCCCGCAAGGGCAGCGCCTCGGGCATCGCCTCGCCCCTCTCGGCCGAGGGGTTCAAGGTGAAGGCCGCAGGGGGTAAGGTGACGGTGACCTGCCCGGGCACCGAGGGCCTGGCCAAGCGCATCATCGTGAGCGACATGGACGGCCGCGTGGTAGCCGCGCGCACCGCCGCCGGCGAGCGTGTGAACGTAAGCCTCAGCGCGCCGCGCGGCGCCTACGCCGTGAGCGTGGTCTGCGGCGCCCAGGCCACCAGCCGCAAGGTGCTCTTCTGAGCCAGACGCCGCCACATACGTGCCACAACAACGGACAGAGCCGGCCCGCAAACGTTTGCGGGCCGGCTCTGTCCGTTGTTGTGGCGGCGCCCTTTGAACTGGGCACGCCACCAGTTATTTTTGTTTCTCATAGGTGCAGCGGTCGAACACAATTTGTGTCGGGCTCTTGATGATGACAACATTGGCCTGAATGTCATCTATCGGTTTGAACTCGGTTTCCGGGGATTCTCCGTCCTCAAATAAACCGTCTTCGAAGCTGTTGGTTCCTTTCCTGTGCGTGAACACGATCTTATTGCCCTCCCTGCGGCCGCGAAATGTATAATCAATCATATATAGGCGTCCGTTGGCATATACCGTAGTGGTTTTCTCACGCATGCAGATGACGCCGCCGTCCTCGGGCCAGAAGTCGAGCTGCGAGTTCGTTTCAAACTTGCCATAGTCGCCACCGACCGCGATGGTATGGAACTTGAATACCACGGGGTGATTGTCGCCCCAGAGTTCGATGCCGATTTCCCCGCTGCCGCCGGTGGTCACCGCGGTGGAGCGCTTCTCGCCGGCCTGCGCCGTGGCGCCGTCGTCGGGCAGTTGGCGCAGGCGCTCCACAACGCCTGCGAAGTCGCTGCCACACTGCGTCCTGATTTCCTCAACAAAGCTGGCCGAGGCCGAAGCGTCCGTCACGCCGGCGGGCCAACGCCGGCCGCTCTCTGCGGGCAGGAGGTCTTTCACCAGTTCGAGGCGCATACCGTCGGGGCTGAGCGAGCGGGGCATGTCAAACAGGCCGTAGGTGACGAGCGAGCCGTCCTCGCCAGGCAGAATGACGAACTGGCCCTTCTTGCCCATGTTATTTTCCCAGTCGGCCAGTATGACGCCCCGCTTTGAGTGCGGATTGGTGATTCTCACCTCCTCCACGGATGTGAAGAGTGTCTTCTCGCGGTAGCGGGCAAAGCCGGGTGCGGTAGTTCCCTTGAAGTTCTGTTTAAGTTTTTTGGCGTTCATGAAGTCGGCGGGCAGATACTTGAAGCTGGCCTTCTGCCCGGAAAACGATTGGGTGAAGTCGGGCCGCAGGTTCACGAAGTCGAGCTCGAGGTACATCTGATGCACGCTGATGTCGACCTTACGGTTCAGTTCATACACTCCGGCCAAATTGATCTGGGCCTGCGCCGCCGTACCCGGCAGCAGGCACAAGCAAACAGCCAGGCAACGCTTGGCTGACATTAGTAATTGTTGTTTCATCTTGATTTATAAATAGTGTTTCGGCGGACAAAGATACGACATCCGCAGCGTATTTCTTTCAGAAGAAGCGGCTTATTTTAAACTTACCGGACTTTGCCGCGGCATTTTCGGCTGCGCCCCGACTTTAACGTTTTTAACCTTCGTTGGCGTTCCGGGGGCGGTTTTGTGTTAACGAATCCTATCGCCGCGCGGCAACTATCGGCGGCGGCCCTGCCACCATTACTTGCATTTTGAAAAGCATTACTTCGCGTTTTTACGGCAAGTAATGCTTTTTCAGCGCGAATACGGACTTTTTCCGGAAAACCATTACTTGCTTTCCGGAAAACGGCTGCCCGAAGGCCAAAACAAAGGGCGGACCACGCAAGTCCGCCCCAGGGGCTAATGCAAAGATAATACATTTCCGCCCCGAAAGCAAATTGTGTTAAAATGGCGGCGGGGCGGCGAAGCGGCGCGTACGGCGGGCGGCGCACACCCGCATGGCAGGGGCGCTGAGGGGCTTTTGCGGCCCGTCGGGCGCACGCCGGGCCGCCGCGCCGGGATTGTACCGGCAAGGGGGCTACGGGGCCGTCAGCAGACCGCAAACGCGTTTTTTTCAGCAAAACAGAGGGCGCGGACTTCGCCGTAAGGCGCAAAAGTCTTATCTTTGTGGATTTCAATCATCATCGCACCAACTATGGAACAGCTCCTCCACTACGCCTGGAAACACCGCATGCTGCCGCCCGGAACGCTACACGCCGACACGGGCGAGACGCTCGACATCATCGACCCGGGACTGCACAACCCCAATGCCGGACCGGACTTTCTGAACGCCAAGGTCAGGGTGGACGGGCAGCTCTGGACGGGCAACGTGGAACTGCACGAAAGGGCCTCGGACTGGATGCGCCACAACCACCACACGGACGCGGCCTACGACAACGTGGTGCTGCACGTGTGCGCCCGGATAGACGCCGCGCCGCAAACGCGCTCGGGACGCCGCCTCACGCAGCTGCAAATGGAGGTGCCCGAGGAGGTGCGCCAGGGCTACCGCGAGTTGCTCGAGGAGGAGACTTATCCGCCCTGTCACCGCACGGTGGCACGCCTCGACAGCCTCACCGTGCGCTGCTGGCTGAGCGCGCTCACGGCCGAACGGCTGGAGGAGAAAACGGCGCGCATCGGCCACTGGCTGGAACGCACGGGCGGCGACTGGGAACGCACGGCCTTCATCACACTGGCGCGGGGCTTCGGCTTCGGAGTGAACGCGGAGGCCTTCGAGCAATGGGCCGCCGCCCTGCCGCTCACGGCGGTGGCACGCCACCGCGACAACCTCTTCCAGCTGGAAGCGTTTTTCATGGGACAAGCGGGACTGCTGGCCGACGAGGCGGTGGCGCCGGAGCGGCGCGACGACTACTTCGCACGCCTGCAGGAGGAGTATGCCTTTCTGCGCCGAAAGTTCGGCCTGCAGCCGCTCGAAGCCACCAGATGGCGCTTCCTGCGCATGCGGCCGCAAAACTTTCCGCACGTGCGCCTATCGCAGCTGGCCGCGCTGCACCACGCGGGCCGCATCGGCCTCTCGCGCCTGCTCGAGGCACCCGACGCGGCGGCCATGCGCGGCCTCATGCAAACGGGGGTGACGCCTTACTGGGAAACACACTACAGCTTCGGGCGCGAAAGCGCCGCGCGGAGCAAGGTGCTGCAGGGGGCGTCGCTCGACGCGCTCGTAGTGAACGTGGCGGCGCCGCTGCTCTTTGCCTACGGCCGCTCACACATGGACGAGGCGCTCTGCGAGCGGACCTTCTGCCTGCTGGAACAGACGCGGGCGGAGCGTAACCACATCACACGCTCGTGGGAGCGGGCAGGCATCAAGGCCGCTTCGGCGGCCGACAGCCAGGCGCTCATCCGCCTGAAACTGACTTACTGCGACCGCCACGACTGCCTGCGCTGCCGCTTCGGCGCGGCGCATCTGGGCGGACGGCGCACACCCCCCGCGCGGTAGCCCGGGGGCGGGCCGCGGCCCCGGGCATCGCCCTCCCCGATATACTCCCCCATCCCCCCGATATACTCCCGTCCCCGATAATCCCTTTTTTTTAAAAAAAAATCTCCATGGAATATCTCTTCGAACTCACCATGAAAGTGCGCGACTACGAATGCGACCTGCAAGGCATCGTGAACAACGCCAACTATCAGCACTACATCGAACACACGCGCCACGAGTTTCTGCTCAGCCGCGGCGTGAGTTTCGCCGAACTCCACGCCCGGGGCATCGACGCCGTGGTGGCACGCCTCAACATGGCCTTCAAACTGCCGCTGCGCAGCGGCGACTCGTTCGTGTCGCGCCTGGCCCTGCGCAAAGAGGGCATCAAATATGTGTTCCTGCAGGACATCTTCCGCCTCCCCGACGAGCGGCCGGTGATACGCGCCACAGTCGACACGGTGTGCCTCACCGACGGCCGACTGGGCGACTGCGACGAACTGAACCGTATCTTCAACCTATGATACACACCATCGCTCTCACTCTGCTCAACGGACTGAGCCGGGCGGCGGCCGCACGGCTTTATCATCACTACGGCTCGGGCCGCGCGGTCTACGAACAGCGCGGCGCCAACGCACCCGACGCCCCACCCGTGCCGGCCGACTGGACTGCCGCCCTGGTCCGGGCGCAGGAGGAACTGGACTTTTGCGCCCGGCACGACATACGCGTCCTGCCCTACAACGACGCGAACTACCCGGCACGGCTGCGCGAGTGCCCGGACGCCCCGCTGGTGCTTTTCTACAAGGGAAATGCTGATTTTAACAGAAATTATGTGATTTCCGTCGTAGGCACGCGCAAAATCTCCGAAGCAGGCAAATCGCTTTGTCAAACATTTATCACAGAACTAAAAGGTTTACTCCCTGACGCTCTTGTGGTTAGCGGACTGGCCTACGGCGTGGATATACACACGCACAGGGCGTGCCTGGCAGAGGGCGTGGACACGGTGGGAGTTTTAGCCCACGGATTGGACCGCCTGTACCCGGCCTCACACCGCGACACGGCCAAGAAAATGCTCGCGGCCGGCGGACTGCTCACCGAGTATGTGACGACCACAGTGCCGGACAAAGGAAACTTTGTACGCCGCAACCGCATCGTGGCGGGCCTGGCCGACGCCACGGTGGTAGTGGAAAGCGCCATCAAGGGCGGCGCACTCATCACGGCACGCCTCGCGCAGGATTACAACCGGGACGTATTTGCCTTTCCGGGACGCGTCACCGACAAATACTCCGAAGGGTGCAACGCGCTGATACGCGACAACGGGGCAGCGCTCGTAACCTCGGCGCTCGACGTGGTAAAAGCCTTGGGATGGCACGTAGCGCCGCAGAAGGCGCAACCGGTGCAGCGCGAACTCTTCCCGCAACTTTCACCCGAACAGCAGGCGCTGTGCGACGCGCTCAACACGGACGACGGACGGGGCCTCGACGAACTGGCCATCCATCTCAACTGGCCCGTACACCGCATAGCGGCGCTACTGTTCGACCTCGAAATGACGGGCGTGGTGCGGCAGATGGCGGGCGGACGATACCGCCTGGGCTGACGCCGCCTACCCGCCGTTTCCCAACAAGGCACCGCACCCTGCCTCCAAGCGCACCGCGCTTTTCCCCGAAGTATCCTTCTTGTCCCCGGAAGGCATCGCGCCCTGCCTCCAATACGCCGCCGCCTCGCGCCCACGCATCATAAAAATAGGCGGCGGAAGTGCAGACAAATATAGAGAATGTCGTAAATTTGCGGGAACAATTCTAAATCTTACTCCCGTAAATGGAAACTGTCTTTCACTTCGACATAGTGGTTATCGGCGCCGGACACGCCGGATGCGAGGCAGCAGCAGCAGCAGCCCGTATGGGGGCGCGCACCTGCCTCGTAACGATGGACATGAACAAAATAGCGCAGATGAGCTGCAACCCGGCCATCGGCGGCATTGCCAAAGGGCAGATTGTCCGCGAAATAGACGCCCTGGGCGGACTGACGGGCGAAGTGACCGACGCCACCTCCATTCAGTTCCGCATGCTCAACCGCTCCAAAGGCCCGGCCATGTGGAGTCCGCGCGCCCAGTGCGACCGCGCCCGCTTCATCACGACCTGGCGCCAGCGGCTGGAAAACACGGCGGGCCTGAGCCTATGGCAAGACGAAGCGGCCGAACTCATCGTAAAAGACGGCGCCGTGGAAGGCATACGCACCGTATGGGGCGCCACACTGCACGCCGGCGCCGTCATCGTAACGGCGGGCACGTTTCTCAACGGCCTCATGCACATTGGCCGCCGGCAGGTGGCAGGCGGACGCTGCGCCGAGCCGGCGGCGACGTTTCTCACCCAATCCATCGCACAATACGGCATACGCTACGGACGAATGAAGACGGGGACCCCGGTGCGCATCGACGCGCGCTCCGTTCACTTCGATGAAATGGAGGAACAGGTGGGCGAAGCAGGGCATTACCGCTTCTCCTACATCAGTCAGGCGCGGCCACTGCGGCAACTTTCCTGCTGGACGTGCGCCACCACTCCGGAGGTGCACGAAGTATTGCGCCGCGGACTCGATGATTCCCCGCTTTACAACGGTCAGATCAAGAGCATCGGGCCGCGCTACTGCCCGAGCATCGAAACGAAGTTAGTGACATTTCCCGAGCGCGAATCGCACCCGCTCTTCCTCGAGCCGGAAGGGATCGACACCAACGAACTTTACCTCAACGGCTTCTCGTCGAGCCTGCCGATGCACATACAAATAGAGGCACTCCGCAAAATGCCGTGCTTCCGCGATGTCGAAGTGTACCGCCCGGGCTACGCCATCGAATACGATTTCTTCGACCCCACCCAACTGAAGCACACGTTGGAATCGAAAGTTTTGAAAGGACTCTACTTCGCCGGCCAGGTAAACGGCACCACGGGCTACGAAGAAGCTGCCGGCCAGGGCTTGCTCGCCGGCATCAACGCAGCGCTCCAGTGCGGCGGCGGCGAGGGCCTGGTGCTCCACCGCGACGAAGCATATATCGGCGTACTCATCGACGATTTGGTGACAAAAGGTGTGGATGAGCCGTACCGCATGTTTACCTCGCGGGCAGAATACCGCATCCTGTTGCGTCAGGACAACGCCGACAGCCGCCTCACGCCTTACGCCGAAAAATTAGGGTTAGCCTCGAAGGAACGGAAGGAACGCTTCCACGAAAAGCAATACAACATCGGAAGAATCGTTGATTTCTGCAAAAACTTCTCGGTAAAGGCCGACCGCATCAATCCGTATCTCGGAAAAGCGGGAAGTACTCCCCTGCGCGGCGGATGCAAGATAATGGACCTTATCACCCGTCCGGAAATTTCGCTCACGGACATCGCGGGAGAAATAGCCGCGCTCCAGTCGCTCCTGTCAGACATCAAACACGACCGCGAAGAGACCGTCGAGGCCGCCGAAATAGCCATTAAATACAACGGATACATTGCCCGCGAACGCGCCTTAGCCGACAAAATGCAGCGCCTCGAGACAATAAAAATAAAAGGCCGCTTCAACTACGCCGAACTCACCCAGCTCTCCACCGAAGCCCGCCAGAAGCTCCTCGCCATAGATCCTGAGACGCTGGCACAGGCCGGGCGCATTCCCGGCGTATCGCCGAGCGACATCAGTGTACTCCTCGTGCTCCTCGGCCGGTAAGAATGTTTAATGTTTCACGTGAAACAATACGTGTGATTAAATTTAAAACACAATAAGTTATGAATAAAAAATTGTTGCTCGACAACTTGCGGAACATCCCCGACTTCCCCAAGCCCGGAGTTCAGTTCAAGGATGTAAGCACCCTATTCAAGAGCCCAGCCTGCCTCACTGAAATTTCAGACGCCTTATTTGAGCTTTACCGCGACAAGGGCATCACCAAAGTGGTGGGCATAGAATCGCGCGGCTTCATAATGGGCGGCATTTTGGCCGCACGCCTCGGCGCCGGCTTCGTAATGTGCCGCAAACCGGCCAAGCTGCCGGCAGAAACCTACAAGGCTTCCTACGAAAAGGAATACGGCACCGACACCATCGAAATACACAAAGACGCCATCAGCCCCGACGACGTCGTGCTCATTCACGACGATTTGCTCGCCACCGGCGGTTCGATGAAAGCCGCCTGCGAGTTAGTCAAGAAGTTTCAGCCGCGCGACATTTTCATCAACTTCCTGATAGAATTGCGCATGGAGGGCTTGAAAGGCCGCGAGTTCCTGGGCGACGAAACCGAAGTAACCGCACTCCTGCACTTGGAGGAATAAGACGAAGCATAACCGCACAGCGGCACCGACCTATTGTTACCAAAGGGAGATATTGTCTGTGCCGAACCGCGAGGCACTCCGCAAGAGTGGGAAGCATTCCCACAAAAGTGGCATGCACTCCCACAAAAGTGGGACATATTCCCACAAAAGGCGCGACAGCCATATAGCGGACTCCTTATATTTATAGAAAAAATGAGATTATCGCCACAAGGCGAAAACAACGGGCAGCATGAACAGGGCTACCGAAGATAACAGCAAAGCAACGGAGAGAAGAGAGACACTGCAGGACTACCTGAAAGGCATCGTGCTCAATCTGCCCGAGACACCGGGGTGTTACCAATACCTCGACGACTCGGGCACCGTGATATACGTGGGCAAAGCCAAGAACCTCAAGCGGCGTGTCAGTTCCTACTTCAACAAGGAACAGCAATCGAACAAGACGCGCCTGCTCGTAACGAAAATACGCGACATCCGCTACGTGGTGGTAAAGACCGAGGAGGACGCGCTGCTGCTCGAGAACAATCTGATCAAGCGCTACAAGCCGCGCTACAACGTTCTGCTCAAAGACGACAAGACCTACCCCTCGATAGCCGTGACCAACGAGTATCTGCCACGTATCTTCAAGACGCGCCAGCGCCACGTGAGGGGCGCCACCTTCTACGGCCCTTACAGCCACGTGCCCACGATGTACGCGCTGCTTGACCTCTGCAAGGAGCTCTACCATCCCCGCCCGTGCCACCAGCCCATGACGCGCGAAGGCGTCATGGGCGGCAAATACGAAGTGTGCCTGAACTACCACATACACAACTGCGCCGGGCCCTGCGTGGGCCGCCAGAGCCGCGAAGACTACCTGCTGGGCATCGAAGCCTGCCGCGAGATATTGAAAGGCAACACCGCCGAGGTGGCGCGCCACCTGAAGGAGGAAATGATGCACCTGGCCGAGGAACTGCGCTTTGAGGAGGCCGGCGAAATAAAGCGCCGCTACGAACTCATAGAGAAGTTCCGCGCCAGGAGCGAAGTCGTGTCGAACGTGCTGCACAATATCGACGTGTTCAGCATCGAGAGCGAAGGCAGCGCAGCCTATATCAACTATCTGCACATTGCCAACGGGTGCATCAACCAGGCCTTTACCTTTGAATATCGCAGGCGCCTTGAGGAGACCGACGAAGAGCTCCTGGCGCTCGGCATCGTAGAGATGCGCCACCGCTACGGCAGCACCTCGCGCGAGGTGATAGTGCCCTTTCCCGTGGACCTGCCCGAGGACTACGCCGTGCAGACCGTGCCGCAAAAGGGCGAGAAGAAGAAGCTGCTCGACCTCTCGCGGCTCAACGTGAAGCAGTATAAATTCGACCGCCTCAAACAGGCCGAGAAGCTCAATCCCGAGCAGAAAAGCGTGCGTCTGATGAAGGAGATACAGACCCACCTGGGGCTGCCGCGCCTGCCCTTGCGGGTGGAACTTTTCGACAACTCCAACATACAAGGAGAGGACGCGGTGGCCGCCTGCGTGGTGTTCGAGAAGCTCCGTCCGGCCAAAAAGGAATACCGCAAATACGACATACGCACCGTGGAGGGCCCGGACGACTACGCCTCGATGAAGGAAGTGGCGCGCCGCCGCTACACACGCCTGAAGGAGGAGGACGCCCCCCTGCCCGACCTCATCATAGCCGACGGCGGCCGCGGGCAGATGGAAGTGTTGCGCCAGGTGGTGGAGGACGAGCTCGGGCTCGCCATCCCCATAGCCGGACTGGCCAAAGACGGCCGCCACCGCACGCACGAACTGCTCTACGGCTTCCCGCCCGCCGCAGTGGGCCTGCGCCCCGACAGTCAGCTCTTCCGCCTGCTCACACAGATGCAGGACGAAGTGCACCGCTTCGCCATCAGCTTCCACCGCGACAAACGCTCCAAGCGGCAGACGGCCTCCGAACTGGACATGGTGAAAGGCGTCGGTGAAAAGACCAAATCTCTGCTAATCAAATCGTTCGGCAGCGTAAAGCGCGTCAAACTGGCCTCGGAGGAGCAGTTGCAGGCCGTAGTGGGCACCGCCCGGGGCCGCAAGCTCTTCGCCGCGTTGCACGCCGACAAGAACGGTGGACAGACCGACGAATCCCCTCACCCCACTGCCGGCGTCGCGCTTGCCGAAGAAGAAATAAATACGTAAATTTGCCGACATGAGAACCGTCATACAACGCGTGAGCCACGCCGCCGTGAGCGTGGCGGGAGAGACCACGGGGAGCATCGGGCAGGGACTGCTCATACTCCTCGGTATAGAACCGTCTGACAACCAAGAGGATGCCGACTGGCTCGTAAAGAAAATAGCCGCGCTGCGCATCTTCGACGATGCCGAGGGAGTGATGAACCTCAGCCTGCACGACGTGGGCGGCGAAGCCCTGGTGGTGAGCCAGTTCACCCTCATGGCGTCGTACAAGAAAGGCAACCGCCCCTCCTACATCCGCGCCGCGGGCCACGAGGTGGCCGTGCCGCTCTACGAGTACTTCTGCCGCGCGCTCGGCGACCTGCTGGGCCGCCCCGTGCAGACGGGCCGCTTCGGCGCCGACATGCAGGTCGAGCTGCAGAACAACGGCCCCGTGACCATCTGTATGGACACGAAAAACAAGGAATAAACCCACTAACCACCCCACCCTATGACGGACACCGACCCCACCGGAGAACTGACGCTGCGCGCCGCGCAGCAGGCCGTGGACCAATGGATCAGAACCTACGGCGTGCGCTACTTCAGCGAGCTCACCAACATGGCCGTGCTCACCGAGGAGGTGGGCGAACTGGCCCGGGTGATGTCGCGCCGCTACGGCGACCAGTCGTTCAAACCCGGCGAGCCCACCGACCCGGCCGACGAGATGGCCGACGTGCTGTGGGTGCTGCTCTGCCTGGCCAACCAGACGGGCACCGACCTCACCGAGGCCTTCCGCCGCAACCTCCTGAAGAAAACCCGCCGCGACGCCACGCGCCACCTCAACAACGAGAAGTTGCGCTGAGAAACAACCGATTATCAACCAAAAAAGATAGAAAAACATGTCAGAACACTGCCACTGCGGTCATGACCACGACCACCATCACGAGGGCCACGCCCTCAACCGTTACGAAGAAGCCTTCTCGAAATTCAACCTCGACCTGCGCGACGAGCAGGTGAGCGCTGCCGTGGCGCGCCTCCTGGAGGAGAAAAAGGCGCAGTACGACACGCCCGAAGTGAAGCGCCAGCTGCTCGGCACCGTAGAACTCACCACGCTCAAGGTAACCGATTCGCCCGAGAGCGTGCTGCGCTTCACCGAGAAGGTGAACGCCTTTGCCGACGCCCACCCCGACCTGCCGCACCTGGCCACCATCTGTGTGTATCCCAACTATGCCAAAATCGTGTCGGAGAGCCTCGAGGCCGACCACGTGGAGGTGGCCTGCGTGAGCGGCGGCTTCCCCTCGTCGCAGACCTTCCTCGAGGTGAAAACCATCGAGACGGCGCTGGCCGTGAACGACGGCGCCACGGAAATAGACATGGTGCTGAGCGTGGGCAGCTTCCTGAGCGGCGACTACGAGACCTGCGCCGACGAAATCAGCGAAATCAAGGCCGCCTGCGCCGGCCGTCCGCTCAAGGTGATCCTCGAGACGGGCGCCCTGCCCACCGCCGCCGACGTGAAGCGCGCCTCCATCCTGTCGATATATGCCGGCGCCGACTTCATAAAGACCTCCACGGGCAAAATAGAGCCCGCTGCGACGCCCGAGGCGGCCTATGTGATGTGTCAGACCATCCGCGAGTACGAGAAGCTCACAGGCACGAAAATCGGCTTCAAGGCCGCCGGTGGCGTGAGCTCGGTAGACGACGCGCTGAAATACTACACCATCGTGCGCGAGCTCCTCGGCGAGGACTACATCAAGGCGGGCCTCTTCCGCATCGGCACGAGCCGCCTGGCCAACCTCCTGGTGAGCGACATCCTGGGCCAGGAGTGCAAGCCCTTCTGAAGCGCCACGCGGCGCCGCGGAGCGCTCTGAGGGCAGCCATGCCACGCGCCGCCCTGCGCCGGACAAGACGATTTTAACACTATTTGCTTCCGGGCGGAAAATGTATTATCTTTGCAGACAGCCAAGGGGCGGACTCATGCGGGTCCGCCCCTTTTCCGGCCCGTTTCACCGGCGTTTCCGGAAAAGCAAGTAATGGTTTCCGCGAAAAAGTCCGTATTCGCCGCGAAAAAGCATTACTTCGCGTAAAAACACGAAGTAACACTTTTCAAAATCCAAGTAATGGTGGCAGAACCACGGCCGGGAGCTACCGCGCGGCGATAGATTTTTTTAACAAAAAGACCGGTTGCAGACGTTGCAGGAAGTTAAATACGTTAAAGTGCGGCCGCGGGGAAAGAAAAAGAGCATCCTCCGGAGAGAACGCTCTAACGTATTGATTATTTGCAGGATGGCACCTTACATCTAAAACTGGTCATGCCGCCGCGGCAAAGCGCCTCAGCGGTCGCGCTCCACCACAAAGTCAAGGTAGAGCGACAGCGCGCGGCGCACCTCCCCGTCGCCGAAAACGGCGAGCAGCCGGCGGGCCTCGTCGCGCAGGCGGTGCATGGCCTCGCGGGCGTAGTCTATGCCGCCCAGGCGCTTCGTTTCGGCCACGAGGTGCGCTATGTCGTCGGCCGAAGCCTCACCGCGCTTCACCGCCGCCGCCAGTTCGCGCAGATGCGCGCCGCCGGCGGTGCGCAGGGCGTAGAGCACGGGGAGCGTGAGCTTGCCCTCGCGCATGTCGTTGCCGGTGGGTTTGCCCACGGCGTCAGCGTCGTAATAGTCGAATATGTCGTCGCGTATCTGGAAGCAGAGGCCTATCAGCTCGCCCAGGCGCCGGGCGCGGTCCGTCACCTCGTCGCCGGCCCCGGCCGTGAGCGCGCCGAGCTCGGCGCAGGCGGCAAAGAGCGAGGCCGTTTTGCGGCGTATCACGGTGTAGTACACCTCCTCCGAAAAGTCGCCGCTGCGCACGTTCGAGAGCTGAAGCACCTCGCCCTCGGAGAGCTGGGCGCCGAGGCCCGCCACGATGTCGACACAGCGCAGGTCGCCGGCACGGGCCGACTGGCGCAGGGCCATCGATAGCAGATAGTCGCCCACGAGCACCGCCACCTTGTTGCCATAGGCCGCATTGGCCGAGGCCTGCCCCCGCCGCTCGGCGCTCTCGTCCACCACGTCGTCGTGCACGAGCGAGGCCGTGTGGAGCAACTCCAGCGTGACGGCGCTGTGGAGCGTGGCATCGGTCACCCGGCCGCAGCCGCGCGCCACCAGCAGCACCAGGAGCGGACGCATCATCTTGCCCCGACGGGTGCGTACATAAGCCAGTGCCCGCCCCAGGAGGTCGTCCTCGTGGGTGAGCGCTTCGTCGAAGAGTGATTTGTAGCGCTGCAACTCGGCCTCGACGGGCCGGCGCATCTCGTCCAGTACGTTCATTGTCGATTGATTAGCGTACAAAAGTACTAATTAATCGCCACAGAATGGATAATTTTAAGTACTTTTACCGAGAAAACAAGTCTGCTACATGGAAAAATTATACCTGCTCGACGCTTACGCCCTCATATACCGGGCCTACTACGCCCTGATACGCGCACCGCGCATCAACTCGCGCGGCGAGAACACCTCGGCCGTCTACGGCTTTGTCAATACGCTCGACGAACTGCTCCGCCACCACGCGCCCGACTTCGTGGCCGTAGCCTTCGACCCCGCCGGACCCACCTTCCGCCACGAGGCATACCCCGAATACAAGGCGCAGCGCGAAGCCACGCCCGAGGACATACGCCGCGCCGTGCCCGTCATCAAGGACATCATCCGCGCCTACCGCATCCCCATCCTCGAGGTGCCGGGCTACGAGGCCGACGACGTGATAGGCACCATGGCGCGCCGCGCCGCCGCCGAAGGTTACGAGGTGCGCATGGTGACCCCCGACAAGGACTACGCGCAACTCGTGGCGCCCGGCGTGCGCATGCTCCGCCCCGGCCACGGCGCCGCACCCATGGAGGAACTCGGCGTGGAAGAGGTGCTGGCCAAATACGGCCTCACCTCCACGGCACAGGTCATCGACCTGCTCGCACTCATGGGCGACGCGGCCGACAACATACCGGGCTGCCCCGGCGTGGGCGAGAAGACGGCACAGAAACTCCTGGCGCAGTTCGGCTCCGTCGAGCAGTTGCTCGCACGCACCGGCGAGCTCAAGGGAGCGCTCCGCCGCAAGGTGGAGGAGGGTGCCGGAAAAATCACCTTCTCGAAGTTCCTCGCCACCATCCGCACCGACGTGCCCGTCGACATCGCCGTCGGCGACCTGCGCCGCCAGGAGCCCGACACCGAGGCTCTGCGAAAACTTTTCGAGCAACTGGAGTTCCGCTCCTTCATCAAGCGCCTCGACCCCGACGCCCGCCCCGCCGCCAAAAAGCAGTACGCGATGCCCTCTCTCTTCGACGTATTTCCGGTCGACGGGCCGGCCGGGCCTGAAAAAACCGCTCTCGAAACGATAAACGACCGGCCGCACACGTATCATCTCGTTCAGAATCTTGAAGATGCAAAGGCTTTGTGTGAATTTTTATTGACGAAACCGACCGTCTGCCTTGACACCGAAACCACCAGCACCGAGGCCGTGCGCGCCGAATTGGTGGGCATGAGCTTCGCCGTAGCCCCGGGCGAGGCGTGGTACGTGGCCGTGCCGCGCGAAAGGGACGAAGCGTTAAAATACGTTGCCGCCTTCGGCCCGCTCTTCACCCACGACAAAATTCTCAAGGTGGGGCAAAACCTCAAGTACGACCTCAACGTGCTCGCCGCCTATGGCGCCGAACTCCACGCCCCGCTCTTCGACACGATGCTGGCCCACTACGTCGTGCAACCCGAGCTGCGCCACAACATGGACTATCTGGCGGAAATCTACCTCCGCTACGCCACCATCCACATCGACCAGCTCATAGGCCCCCGCGGCAAAGGGCAGAAGAACATGGCCGACCTCGCTCCCGAAGAAGTGCGCGACTACGCCGCCGAGGACGCCGACGTCACCCTCCGCCTCAAGCAGCCGCTCGAGGCGGAGATGGAAAAATACGGCGTAGCCCGCGTCTTCGCCGACATCGAGATGCCGCTCATGCCCGTACTGGCGCGCATGGAGCGGCAGGGCGTGCGCCTCGACACCGTAGCCCTGGCCGAAACGGGCCGCCTCTTTGAAGAGCGCGCCCGGGCCCTCGAGGCCGACATCTACGCCCTGGCCGGCCACGAGTTCACCATTTCCTCACCGCGCCAGGTGGGCACGGTGCTCTTCGACGAGCTGCAGCTCAGCGAGCGGGCCCGCAAGACAAAAAGCGGGCAGTACGCCACCGGCGAAGAGGTGCTCGAGGCCCTGCGCGGCAAGCACCCCATCGTGGGCAAGATACTCGACCACCGCGCCCTGCGCAAGCTCACCGGCACCTACGTCGACGCGCTGCCCAAGCTCATCAATCCCGCCACGGGCCGCATCCACACGTCGTTCAACCAGGCCGTCACGGCCACAGGCCGCCTCTCGTCGAGCAACCCCAACCTGCAGAACATACCCGTGCGCGGCGACGACGGCCGCGAAATACGCAAGGCCTTCATCCCCGAGCCGGGCTGCCTCTTCTTCTCGGCCGACTATTCACAGATCGAGCTCCGCATCATGGCCCACCTCAGCGGCGACGAACGCATGATACAGGACTTCCGCGACGGCCGCGACATACACGCCGCCACCGCCGCCCGCGTCTTCGGCAAAGCCATCGAGGAGGTCACGCGCGACGAGCGCCGCAAAGCCAAAACGGCCAACTTCGGCATCATATACGGCATATCGGCCTTCGGCCTGGCCGAGCGCATGGAAGTGTCGCGCACGGAGGCCCGCGACCTCATCGACAGCTACTTCCGCACCTATCCGCGCGTGAAGGAATACATGGACGAGAGCATCGAACTGGCCCGGCAGCGCGGCTACATAGAGACGGCCTTCGGGCGCCGCCGCTACCTGCCCGACATCAACTCGCGCAACGCCGTGGTGCGCGGCTACGCGGAGCGCAATGCCGTCAACGCGCCCATACAGGGCACCGCGGCCGACATCATCAAACTCGCGATGATACGCATCGACGAGCGTCTGCGCCGCGAGGGCCTGCAGTCGAAAATGATACTCCAGGTGCACGACGAACTCAACTTCAGCGTCTTTCCCGAAGAGCGCGAGGCCGTGCGCCGCGCCGTCATAGAGGAGATGGAGGGCGCCTGGCAAATGAGCGTGCCCCTGCGCGCCGACTGCGGCGAGGGCGCCAACTGGCTCGAAGCGCACTGAGGCGGCAGACAGGCCGCTCCCCTACCCCGCCCCGCCGCGGCCCTGCGGGTGTGGGAAGCAATGCCACAAAAATGGGAAGCGATGCCACAAATGTGGGAAGCGATGCCACAAAAAAGAGTGTAACCGGCGCGGCAGCAGACAGCTCCGCACCCAAAAACATAACGAAATGAAAATAAAACACCTGTTGGCCACCGCCATCGCGCTGTGCGTGGCAGGAGCCGGAAACCTGCCCCTGCAGGCGCTGCAACCCGCGGTGGCCATAGCGAAGAAAAAGGATTTCAAAAAGCGGGTGATGCACCCCGCCGTTGACCACGTGAACACGCTGGGCGCCAGCATCGAGCGCGTCTATATGGAGCGCACGTTCTGCATGATCAACTTCCTGCTGCCCGCCGGCGAGGATCCCTCGGGCGCCTCGGCCGACTTCTACATAGAGGTGCCGGCCACGGGCCGCATGTACAAGACGCGCACCGTGGGCAAGAGCCACCTTCAGGCCCGCCGCCTACTGGACGACGGCCGCCTGTATCTGGGCGTGGCCTTCGAGGGACTGCCGGAGGAAACACAACTCATCAACGTGCACCTGCCCGCCACAGCGACCCACTTCACCGGCGTACACCTCACCGCCGACGGCACCACCCCGGCGCCGGCCGCCACGCTGGAGGTACAGCCGGTAACGGGCTGGAAACCGGGAAATAAGGAGCAGAACGGCACGTCCACGAACAAGAAAACCGTGTTCAGGAGCCCCGACCTGAGCCTCTACGACTTAGTGGGCCCGGTGCGCTCGTGCACCATCCACGGCGAGGGTGGCGGGGGCGACCTCGTGGTGGAGTTCGACCGCCAGGGCATGGTGACGACCTTCAACGGTACGCCGTATGAAGAGGTGTTTGAGGTGAAGCGCGACGGCCGCGGCTTTATCATCGAACTGACCTACCGCGACACCGACGGCGACGACGGCGTGAGCTACTACTACAGCTGGACGCCCGGCGGCAGCGTGCTGCGCAGCGGCTGGAGCACGCCCGAGGGCGAAAGCAGCCGCGTGTACACCTACGACCGCTTCGGCGCGGTGCAGAGCACGCGCGAAAGCGGTTTCCAGGGCGAGGAAGTGGACGAGACCCGTACTTACGAATACATACACATCGACTCGCGCGAACGCCCCAACTGGACGGAGCGCCGCGTGACCGCCACCTCGAAGACCGACGGCCGCCGGGAGTGGACCGAGCGCCGCACCATCACCTACTACGAATAGGCCGCGGCGCGGCGGCTCCCGACGCCAGGGGCGGAATGCTTCCCTGCGGCGCACCAGGCGCTGCGGGAGCATTCCGCCCCTGTTTTCTTTTCAGTACGACGGGCACGCCGCCGCGGGTTCACACCAGTCCCTCGGACAAGCGGCGGCCCAGCAGGCGCGCCTGCTCGAGCTGTTCGCGGCCCACGCCCTGCTTCCACACCACGGAGGCCGTGAGGGGCGTTATCTTCATGCGGCGGGCATACTCCTCCATCACCTTGGTGGCCTGCTGGCTCCAGCAGAAGCCGCCGAAGAAGCCGAGGTGGCGGCAACTCACGTCGCGGTGGGCCAGGCGCTGCATGAGGTTTTCCACAGGCGGGAAGAGGCCGCCGTTGTAGGTGGGAGCCCCCACGGCCAGCGCGCCGTAGCGGAACACATCGGTGAGCACCGCCGAGAGGGGCGACACGGAGAGGTTGTGCACCACCACCTTGCGCAGCCCGGCCCGGGCGGCACCTTCGGCCACGGCCTCGGCCATGCGCTGCGTGTGACCATACATGGAGCCGTAGCACACCACGAGACCGGGCTCCGTCGTGCCTTCGGCAAATCGGCGGTAGAGGTCGGTGACGCGCGGGACCTCCTCCGTCCACACCGGGCCGTGGGTGGAGCATATCATGTTGATTTCCAATCCGGCGAGCTTGGCGAGGGCGGCGCGCACGGGGGCGCGGAATTTGCCCAGGATGGCGGCGCAGTAGCGCTCCATCTCGGGCAGATAGGGCGCGGTGTCCATCTGCGTGTCGAGAACGGCGCCGTTCAAGGCCCCGAAGCAGCCGAAGGCGTCGCCCGAGAAGAGGATGCCCGCCGCGGCGTCGTAGGTGACCATCGTTTCGGGCCAGTGGAGCATGGGGGCGAGGTAGAAGGTGAGCGTGCGGTCGCCCAGGTCGAGCGTGTCGCCGTCCTTCACCACGAGGTCGTCGCCGGTGGCCTCGCCGTAGTAGCCGCGCACCATCTCCATGGTGCGGCTGTTGCCCACGAGGCGCACACCGGGGAAGTACTTGCGCACCAGGGCGATGGAGCCGCTGTGGTCGGGCTCCATGTGGTTGATCACGAGATAGTCGAGCGGGCGCCCGGCGAGCACCGCGTTGATTTTTTCCAGATATTCGGCGAAGAAGGCCACGTCGACGGTATCGACGAGCACCGTGCGCCCGCCGGTAATGAGATAGGAGTTGTAGGACACGCCGCAGGGCAGGCTCCAGAGGGCCTCGAAGCGGTGCTTCACGCGGTCGTTCACACCTACGTAATAAAGGTTGTCGCTTATTTTCATGTTCAAGTCACTTTTTTTCAGATCCGGGGCGGCCCGCCGAGGCGCCGGGCATGGCGTGCCGCCCCGCAAATTTACAAATTTCCGCGCTAACGGAGCCATTTTAACACTTCTTGCTTTCGGGCCGGAAATTTTGTATCTTTGCAGCGGCACAGGGGCGGACTTGCGGGTTCCGCCCCTGTTTTGTGGCCTTCCGCGCCCTGTTTCCGGGCAAAACGGGGGCCCAGCCGCCCCAAAAGCAAGTAATGGTGTAGGCAAAAGCACTACTCCGCGGCTCAAAAGCATTACTTCGCGGCGGCACACGAAGTAATGCTTTTGCGGAAAGACCGCCGCCAAACCTTTACGAAGGTTAAATATGTTAAATCTTCATCCCGGAAGTTTTCCCGACCGGCCTTTCCTGTGAAAACTTCATTCCGCTTTGTTTTTAAGGCAACTATCCGCCTAACAAATGTTAATAAAACGTTAAAACGGGGGGGGTAATTCCGCAAGAGATGCAAACTCGTTACCTTTGTTGGCTGATACATGCCTGCCCGCGCAGGCATATCGCAAATAATCAAACTAATCAACCAACAAAAAATGAGAAAATTCACTGCCATCTTCTCGTTGCTCCTCGCCCTGTTCGGAGCGACAAACGCCACGGCCGACGTACAGCCCGTCACAGCCGACGGCATCAAGGACGGACGCGTCATCATTCTGCTCGCGCGCTCCACCACGACCAACGAAAACTTCTTTGGCGGCCAGCAAGCCAGCAACGCCGCCTACAACGCTGCCGACAACAACTTCGTGGTAGTGGCGGCGGAAGGAGAAGAGGGTACGTTTTACCTGAAGAAACAAAGCACCGGGAAATACCTTCCCAAAGCAGCGGCCTCGCAAGGCCAGACGCTGACCGGACTTACGGACAACACGGCCGACGCCGCCCTATTCACGGCCATTGTGCCCACCAACATCACCCAAGGCGACCTTATGACCGGCTACCGCGACCCCACTCAGCTCGTGCGCTTCGTCACCACACTGAGCGACGGCACCACCCAAACTTTCCTCAACTGCAACAACAGCCACCTCACCCCCAAGTATGCTGCCGGTACAGGCGGCTTCTCCGCCTTCTGTGTTTACGACGCCGCCGAATACATCAGCGACGGCTACCTGGACAATAATACCACTCCGGCCTTCACCTACGTGGGCGAGACACATACCTCGTGCGCCGCAGAGGAGGCCGCCGCCATCCGAAACGCGCTCAACGCTTACAGCACCAGCTACAGCGAGGCTAACTACAACGCCGTGGCCGAGGCCGTAAACAGCGCCGAAATAAGAACAATAACCGCCGAGTTCGACCCCGACCGCTTTTACCTGATCGAAGGCGCCATAAACGGCCGCGACATGTTCATCACCGTTAACGACAACCTCACCCTGGCCTCCACCGCCCAGACGCAGAACGCCTCCCAGATATGGAAGTTCGAACCCGCCGACGACAACAAGTACTATCTGAGCGCCCAGGGCCTGTATTGCGGCGAAGCCGGCAGCTCCTCCGTTTCCGTTCAGGAGGGAAGAGACGTCTCCTTCTACATCGTGCCCGACCCCGCAAACCCGACCTACTTCGCCCTTGACAGCGAAAAGGATGTGCTGGCCTCCTCCGGCGACAATCACTCCCACGCCCTCCACGGGGCCAACGGCCCAATCATGGGCTGGGGCTCGTTTGCCGACAACTCCAAATGGAAACTCAAATACATCAATACCTACGGCCTGACCGTCGGCCAGGCCGGATGGGCCTCCCTGAACCTGCCGTTCGCCGTGGAGCTCGCAGAAGGCCTCACCGCCTATTACGCCACGGGCGACAACGGTTCCGTCATCAGCCTGGCCGACGCCGGCAAAGTAATTCCCGCAAACACGCCGGTTATCATCGAAGGCACAGCCGCTGCCTACCAGCTGAAACTCCTTAACGAAGCCGAAGCCCTCAGCGGCAACAAGTTCAAGGGCACGTTGCTCGCCGCCCAGCCCGCCAATCCCAACGCCACCTATGCGCTCGGCCTGACCGACGGGGAGGCAAAGTTCCTCAAGCTCAACACGGAGAGCGCCACCATCGCTGCCAACAAAGCCTACTATGAAGCTCCTGGCGACATCAACCCGACGGGTATCCTCAGCTTCGGCACGGGAGAAACCACAAGCATCGGAACCGCCGTCAAAAACGGCAACGCCGACAGCAACGTCTACTACGGCCTCGACGGCCGGCGCGTACTCTACCCCTCAAAGGGCATCTACGTGAACGCCGCCGGAGAGAAGGTTTTTATCAAATAATCAATCCCCCAACCACACAAAGCACATACAATACAATGAAAAAGACATACATAAGCCCCGCGACCGACGTCATCGCCATAAACATGGAGCTGATGATTGCCGCCTCCGGCATCAAGATGGACAGCGAACACACCGTGGACGGCAACGACGTACTGAGCAACAAACGCGGTCCGTGGAACAGCTCCGCATGGTGCGACGAAGAAGAATAAACCGCCGCCCCCTCTCTCCAGACCTCGGTCTGAAACTGAAAAAAAACGACAAATATGCCGCGCGGTTGTGCGGCATATTTTTTTCATCTGCCGCCGTCGCAAACAGCCGTAGCGGCAGAGCACGGGGTTCAGTATTAAAAATTAAAAAAATAAAGGCCGCCATATCCCTACCTATTATATAAATGCGTACCTTTGCCACTGTGTAAACAAATGGAAACACTAAAAACACAAAATTTAATATGCGAACCAAACTTTATTTTTCCGTAGCGCTGGCCTCTACGCTCGCGCTCTCTTCGTGCAACAAGCTCGGTGAGCTCAGTGCCGACAATTTCACCGTGACGCCCTCGCCGCTCGAGGCCGTGTCCGGACAGGTGCCCGTCACTATCAACGGACGCTTCCCCGAGAAGTATATGAAGAAAAAGGCTACCGTCACCGTCATCCCCGTGCTGCGCTACGAGGGCGGCGAGGCCACCGGACAGCCCGCCACCTTCCAGGGCGAGAAAGTGCAGGCCAACAACCAGGAAATATCCTACAAGGTGGGCGGCAACTACACGATGAAAAATAACTTCCGCTACATCGACGCCATGGCCGAAAGCGAGCTCTTCCTCACCTTCGACGCCAAAGTGGGCAAGAAAACCGTCAAGGTGCCCGAGGTGAAGGTGGCCGACGGCGTGATTGCCACCAGCACTCTCCTGGGCAACGCCCTGGCCGGCGCCAACGGAGCCGACGCCAACGACGCTTACCAGCAAATCATCGCCCAGAAGCAGGAAGCCCAGATCAAATACCTCATCAACCAGGCCAAAGTACGCTCCAGCGAACTCAACAGCGTCAGCATCAAGGACTTCGTGAAGATGCTCCGCGACATCAAGGCCGACCAGAAAGGCCTCAAGCTCAACAACATCGAAGTGTCGGCCTACGCCTCGCCCGACGGTAAGTACGACTTCAACGAAAAGCTCGCGCAGCAGCGTCAGGGCACTTCCTCGGAATACGTACAGAGCCAGCTCAAGAACAACCAGCTCAGCGCCGACATCGACCGCAAGTACACGGCCGAGGACTGGGACGGCTTCCAGCAGCTCGTAGCCGCCTCCAACCTCCAGGACAAGGAGGTGATTCTCCGCGTACTCTCCATGTATCAGGATCCCGAGGAGCGTGAAACGCAGATACGCAACATCTCCGCCGCCTACAACGAACTGGCCGACGAAATCCTCCCCGAGCTCCGTCGCGCACGCATCATTCTCAACTACAGCATCATCGGCCGCACCGACGCCGAAATCCAGCAGCAGTATGCCGCCGACGCCGCCAAGCTCTCCGTAGAAGAACTCCTCTACGCCGCCACCCTCACCGACAAGGCCGCCGAGAAGAAGGACATCTACACGCGCACCACGCAGCTCTTCCCCAACGACTACCGCGCCTACAACAACCTGGCCCGCCTGGCCTACTGCGAAGGCGACCTCGCACAGGCCCAGAACCACCTGAACAAAGCCGTGGCTAAAAACGCCAACGCCGCCGAAGTGAAGGCCAACGAGGCACTCGTAGCCCTCGCACAGGGCAAGTACAGCGAAGGCGAACAGGCCCTCGCCAAAGCCACCGGCGCCAAAAACTACAACGAGCTCCGCGGCAACCTGGCCATCGCCAAGGGCAACTACGCACAGGCCGCACAAGACCTCGCCGGCGCCAACACCAACAGTGCCGCCCTCGCGCAAATCCTCAACAAGGACTACACCGCAGCCGCACGCACACTGGCCGCTGTCGGTAAGGCCGACGCCACCACGAGCTATCTCAAGGCCATCCTCGCCGCACGCACCAACCAGGCCTCCACGGCCATCAGCAACCTCCGCGACGCCATCGCCAAGGACGCCAGCTACAAGGCACGCGCAGCCAAGGACCTCGAGTTCCTCTCCCTCTTCGAGAACAGCGACTTCCTGAGCCTCATGAAGTAAGTCTCGCCTGAGAGATACCAGCACTACGGGCTGGCAAGTTGACCGGTAACCCGGCGGCCGCGGCAAAGCCTGCACGGCCACGCGCACACCGCCAGTCAACTTGCCGGCCCGTATGCGTTCACCGCAACACTACCGACATGAATCACATCAGCCCATCCATACGGCACGAAGATGCCCGACAGGCAGGACAAGACGCCCGGCAGGAACACCGGGACGCTCCCGCCCGTCAGCGCCTCCCCCTACCCTGCCCGGCAGGATTATCCGCATGGTTTGCAAGCCTGCCAGCGCGGTTCGCAAGCCTGTCCGCGCGAGTCATAGGTCTGCCTGCACAAGCCACAGGCCTGTCCGCGCGGTCAGCCGCCCTACCCGTCCTGCTCGCGGGCCTGCTGCTCGCCTCAGCCTGCAGCACACCGAAGGACCGCGCCCGCATCGAGGGCACCATCGGCAACGTGCGCGACGCCGAATTTTACGTGTATTGCGAAGACGCCGGCTTCACCGGCATCGACACCATACGCATCGAAAACGGGCGCTTCGCCTACGAACGCCAGTTGCAGGCGCCGGTCGTGCTCACCCTGCTCTACCCCAACTTCTCGCGCACCTACATGGTGGCCGAACCGGGCAAGACCATCAAGATAGAGGGCGACGCGGCACGCCTCGGCGAGGCCGACATCACCGGCTCGGCCGAAAACGAACTGCTCACCGGCTTCCGCCAGCAGAACGCCGACAAAAAGCCGGCCGACGTATTGCTCGCCGCCTCGGAGTTCGTGCGCAACAACGCCCGCAGCCTGGCGGCCATCGCGGTGTTCCGCAAATATTTCGCCGACGCCCGCCAGCCCGACGTGGCCACCGCGCGCTCGCTACTGGCCGAACTGCGCCGCGCTCAGCCCCGCAACGCCGACCTCGCCGCCCTGGCCAAGCGCCTGCAGCCGCAACTCGACGCGGCACGCGGGCAGACCGCGCCGGCCTTCAGCGCCGTCAGCACGGAAGGGCATAAGGTGAGCGAAAAAGACTTCCGGGGCAAGCCCTACATCGTGGCTTTCTGGGCCACGTGGAGCAACGAGAGCAGGCCCCTGCTCCGCTCCCTGGAGCGCATCCGCAAGGCGCACGGCGAAAAGGTGGGCATCGTGGCCTGCGCCCTCGACACCGACAAGCGCCTCGCCCTCCGCCGCATGCAATCGGACAGCCTGCGCTTCACAGCCGTGTGCGACGGCCAGGCTTTCGAAAGCCCCTTGGTGCAACGCTTCGGCGTGCGCTACGTGCCGGGCTGCGTCGTGGTGAACCGGCAGGGCAAGGTGGCCGGGCGCGACCTGGCACCGGCCCAACTGGAAGAGCTCGTGACCGCGCTCCTCGCCGAAAAACAAACATGACACACCTATCCTGCCGGTCCGCCCCTACCCCGCCGGAAACCGCGCTCCCCATCCGCCGGCACCGCCGCCCGGCGGGAGCGCCCCGCCTTCAGTCCTGAAAAGAAAACAGCTTACTCCACGCCATGCTCGTCAAGATCAACACCGCCGCCCTCAACGGGCTGAGCGCCATGCACGTATTCCTCGAGGTGAACACCTACAAGGCCGGTAGCCTCGTGATGGTGGGCTTGCCCGACAATGCCGTGCGCGAGAGTCTCTCGCGCGTCAGCAGCGCCCTCTACAACGCCGGCTGGCGCCTGCCCCGCCCCGCGGGCACCATCAACTTCGCCCCAGCCCATGTGCGCAAGGAGGGCACGGGCTACGACCTGCCCCTGGCCATCGGTCTGCTGGCCGCCGCGGAACTGATAGAGACCTCGCGGCTGGAGCGCTGCGTGCTCGTGGGCGAACTCGGGCTCGACGGCACGCTGCGCCCCGTGAAGGGCGCGCTGCCCATAGCCATCAAGGCCCGCGAAATAGGCTTCGACTTCCTCGTGGTGCCGCGCGAGAATGCCCGCGAGGCCGCCGTGGTGAACCGCCTCAAGGTGTATGGCGCGGGCCACCTGAAGGAAGTGGCCGACCTGCTCTGCGGCCAGCCCGCCTTAGCCCCGGTGGAGGTGGACGCCCGCGCGGAGTTCGGACAGGAGCAGGAGGCAGCCGGACCGGACTTTGCCGACGTGAAGGGCCAGCCCCTGGTGAAACGCGCCTGCGAGGTGGCGGCCGCGGGCGGGCACAACCTGATCATGGTGGGCAGTCCCGGCTGCGGCAAGAGTATGATGGCCAAGCGCGTGCCCTCCATACTGCCGCCGCTGTCGCTTGCCGAGAGCCTGGAGACTACGCAGATACACTCTGTGGCCGGGCAACTCAAGGCGGGCAGCTCGCTCATAGCGCGGCGGCCCTTCCGCAGTCCGCACCACACTATCTCGGACGTGGCGCTCATAGGTGGCGGCGCCACGCTCCAGCCCGGCGAGATTTCGCTGGCGCACAACGGCGTGCTTTTCCTCGACGAACTGCCCGAGTTCAGCCGTTCGGCGCTCGAGACGCTGCGGCAGCCGCTCGAGGACCGCAGCATCACCATCGCGCGCACCAAGTACACCGCCACCCTGCCCTGCTCCTTCATGCTCGTGGCGGCAATGAATCCGTGCCCCTGCGGCTACTACAACCACCCCACGCACGGCTGCGAATGCTCGCCGGGGCAGATCAGGCGCTACATGAACCGCATTTCGGGCCCTCTGCTCGACCGCTTCGACCTGCAGGTGGAGGTGACGCCCGTGCCCCTGGAGCAGCTGGCCGCCGCCCCGGCCGGCGAGAGCAGCGCCGCCATCCGCCAGCGCGTGGTCAGGGCCCGCGCCGTGCAGACGGAGCGCTTCAAGGACGAGCCCGGCGTGCACTGCAACGCGCAGATGCCGGCGCGGCTCCTGGAGCGCTTCGCGCGGCCCGACGAGGCGGCCGCCGCACGCCTGCGGCAGGCCATGCACACCCTCGACCTCTCGGCCCGGGCCTACGAGCGCATCCTGAAGGTGGCGCGCACCATTGCCGACCTCGACGGCGCCGAGCACGTGGGCGGCGCCCATGTGGCCGAGGCCGTGGGCTACCGCAACCTCGACCGCGGGACGTGGGGCGAATAAGCAGAGAGTCGGCCATTTTAACACTATTTGCTTTCGGGCGGAAAATGTATTATCTTTGCATAAGCCGGGGGGCGGACCTGCATAGGTCCGCCCCTTGTTTTTGGTTCGCCGGGGCGTGTTTCTGCAAGACGAAGTAATGGTTTTCCGGAAAAAGTCCGTATTCGCGGAAAAAATGCACTACGTGGAATCTTAAAAGCATTACTTCCCGTAAAAAATCCAAGTAACGGTGGCAGGAGCACGACCGGGAGCGGCCGCACGACGACAACACTTGTTAACAAAAACACCGCCCGGAAACGCCAACGAAGGTTAAATATGTTAAAGTCAACGCCGCAACCCGGTGAGGACCGGGGGCCAGGGGCTGCCGCGCAGCAGGGGTGACGCTCTTTGCCGCTGCTGACGGCACACCCTCCGGGGTGCTTCCTTGCGGGCATTATATCCCCGGGAGGCGCCTCCCTGCGGTCGGCTCGCCCGGGGTTAACATCACCTGACCGCTCCGCGGTCGCCAACTCACACATACCTCAGCATTCCTGCCCGCGCAATCCGACTATCTGCGCATCCCCCCGCCGCGCGGGTGACGAGGGCCACTCCCGGGAGCTGCCGCGCGGCAGGCATGACGCTTTGTGCCGCTGCTGACAGCACACCCTCCGGGGTGCTTCCTTGCGGGCATTATATCCCCGTGAGGCGCCTCCCTGCGGTCGGCTCGCCCGGGGTTAACATCACCTGACCGCTCCGCGGTCGCCAACTCACACATACCTCAGCATTCCTGCCCGCACAATCCGACTATCTGCGCATCCCCCCGCCGCGCGGCAGTCCCGGGGAGTGGTCCTCGTCACCCGCGCGGCCCCCGGCCCCGGCCCTCACCGGGCACACTGCAGAGTAACATACCCGCACAGCGTTACGTATCGCCCGCTTTCCACACAACACAGGCGCGAAGAAGACCGCGGAGCGGTCGGGTGATGTTAACCCGGCATAAGACGACCGAAGGGAGACGACATGCCGGGATAACATGCGCAATAGAGAGCACCCCAGAGGGTGTGCCGTCAGTGCGAAAGCAGGGACGGAGCGGAAGGCGTAAAGAGCGGCCGCGGCAGAGGGCATGAAACTGACAGACGCATGGGTTCGGCATTCTCACTATTGCGCCCGGACGCTCCGCAGCCACTCCCCGCACGCCATTACGTACCGCCCGCTTTCCACACAGCACTAGCGCGAAGAAGACCGCAGAGCGGTCGGGTGACGTTAACCCGGCATAAGACGACCGAAGGGAGGCGACATACCGGGATAACATGCGCAATAGAGAGCACCCCGGAGGGTGTGCCGTCAGCAGGAAAGCAGGGACGGAGCGGAAGGCGGAAGGAGCGACCGCGGCAGAGGGCATGAAACTGACAGACGCATGGGTTCGGCATCCTCACGATTGCGAACGGACGCTCCGCAGCCACTCCCCGCACGCCATTACGTATCGCCCGCTTTCCACACAGTACAGGCGCGGAGGAGACCGCGGAGCGGTCGGGTGATGTTAACCCGGCATAAGACGACCGAAGGGAGACGGCATGCCGGGATAATATGCGCAATAGAGAGCACCCCGGAGGGTGTGCCGTCAGTGCCGAAGCAGGGACGGAGCGGAAGGCGAAAGAAGCGGCTGCGGCAGAGGGCATGAAGCTGACAGACACATGGGTTCGGCATTCTCACGATTGCGAACGGACGCTCCGCAGCCACTCCCCGCACGCCATTACGTATCGCCCGCTTTCCACACAGTACAGGCGCGAAGAAGACCGCGGAGCGGTCGGGTGATGTTAACCCGGCATAAGACGACCGAAGGGAGACGACATGCCGGGATAACATGCGCAATAGAGAGCACCCCGGAGGGTGTGCCGTCAGCGGGAAAGCAGGGACGGAGCGGAAGGCGAAAGGAGCGGCCGCGGCAGAGGGCATGAAGCTGACAGACACATGGGTTCGGCATTCTCACTATTGCGAACGGACGCTCCTCCCGCCACTCCCCGCACGCCATTACATATCACCTGGCTTTCCGCTCACTTATCCGTACATTTGACGGGACCGGAGGCCCGTCTTATGTACTTCCGTTCGGGAAAGTCCAAATAAATTTGGCTTTCCGCTCACTTATTCGTACATTTGCAAAGAATGTGAATAATAATTATCATCTAAAAACCATAAAAACTTAACTCACATGAACAACAAGACCAAGGGCCTGCTGCTCGCACTGGTCGCCGCACCCGCCTTTGTCGCCGCACAGCCGGTGGCAGGCGACGAACGTCTGGGCGGCTTCTTCTACGGCAGCATGGCAGCGCCCACCGGATGGGAGTGGCAAAGTCCCGACTCGGTAGCCTACAACAAACAGCAGCCGCACGCCTGGTTCTTCTCGTTCCAGAACGCGGAGAGCGCGCGCAAGCTCCTGCCCGAGCACAGCACCTACCACCAGTCGCTCAACGGCCGGTGGAAGTTCCACTGGGTAAAGAACCCGGCCGAGCGGCCGCAGGACTTCTTCCGCACCGACTTCGACGCCTCGGCGTGGGACGACGTGCAGGTGCCCATGAACTGGAACGTGGCCGGCATTCAGAAAGACGGCGGCCTGAAGTACGGACAGCCGCTCTACTCGAACCAGCGCGTCATCTTCCAGCACCGCGTCAAGCCGGGCGACTGGAAAGGCGGCGTGATGCGCCAGGCCCCCAAGGACTGGCTCTCGGCTGAATATCCCAACGAAGTGGGCTCCTACCGCCGCACTTTCAGCGTACCGGCCCAGTGGAAGGAGCGCGAGGTGTATCTCAACTTCGACGGCGTGGACTCCTTCTTCTACCTCTACGTGAACGGCAAGTACGTGGGCTTCTCGAAAAACTCGCGCAACCTGGCGCAGTTCAACATCACGCCCTATCTCAACCGGGGGGGCGAGAACTTAGTGGCCGTGGAGGTGTACCGCCACAGCGACGGCTCCTTCCTCGAGAGCCAGGACATGTTCCGCCTGCCGGGCATCTTCCGCAACGTGTCGCTCACGGCCAAACCAAAAGTGCAGGTGCGCGACCTCGTGGCCATACCCCGCTACAATCACAACGACGGCACCGCCCGCCTCGACGTGACGGCCTCCGTGGCCAACCTCTCGGGCAAAAAGCAGAAGGGCTACTCGGTGGCCTACTCCCTTTATGAAAACAAACTCTACTCCGACGAGAACACACGCCTCGAGGGCGTGGGCGGCGAAGTGAGCGTGGACGAGCTGCTCAAGGACGCCGGCGCCAAAGCCAGCCTGGTGATTGAGGCCGGAGGCAAGGTGAAGCCCTGGAGCGCCGAGCGGCCGTGGCGCTACGTGCTCGTGGCCGAGCTCAAGGACAAGAAGGGCAAGGTGGTCGAGACGGTGTCGACCGGCGTGGGCTTCCGCACCATCGAAATCAAGGACACCCCGGCCTCGGAAGACGAGTTCGGACTGGCCGGCCGCTACTACTACCTCAACGGCCAGCCCATCAAGATGAAAGGCGTGAACCGCCACGAGAACAACCCCGTGACCGGCCACTACGTCAGCCGCGAGCAGATGGAGCAGGAAGTAATGCTCATGAAGCGCGGCAACATCAACCACGTGCGCAACTGCCACTATCCCGACGCCCCCTACTGGTATTACCTCTGCGACAAGTACGGCATCTACCTTGAGGACGAGGCCAACATCGAGAGCCACCAGTATTACTACGGCGAAGCCAGTCTGTCGCACGTGCCCGAGTTCAAGAACGCACACATCGCCCGCAACATGGAAATGGTGCACGCCACGGTGAACCACCCCTCCGTGTGCATCTGGAGCCTCGGCAACGAGGCCGGCCCGGGCAAGAACTTCGTGGACTGCTACAACGCCATCAAGGCCTTCGACACCTCGCGCCCCGTGCAGTACGAGCGCAACAACAGCATCGTCGACATGGGCTCCAACCAGTATCCCTCCATCCCCTGGATGCAAGGTGCCGCGAAAGGCACTTACGACATAAAGTATCCCTTCCACATATCGGAGTACGCCCACTCCATGGGCAACGCCGTGGGCAACCTCATCGACTACTGGGACGCCATAGAGAGCACCAACTTCATCATGGGCGGCGCCATCTGGGACTGGGTGGACCAGGCCATCGACTACTACGACGCCAAGACCGGCGAGCGCTTCTGGGGCTACGGCGGCGACTTCGGACAGAACAACAAGCCCAACGACGGCATGTTCTGCATGAACGGCATCATGCGCCCCGACCTCTCGCCCAAGGCGCAGTATTATGAAGTGAAGAAGGTGTATCAGAACATCGGCGTCAAGGCCGTCGACATGACCAAAGGCACCATCGAGATATTCAACAAAAACTACTTCGCGCCCCTCACCGACTACCAGATCGTATGGTCGCTCTGGAAAGACGGCGTGTGCGTGGCCAAGGACCAGCCCCTGCAAGGCCCGCGCAAGGTTGTGGGCCCGCGCGAGAAGCAGCAATACACCCTGCCCTACAAGTATGCCGAGCTCGACCCCGAGAGCGAATACTTCGTGAAGGTGCAGTTCCTCCTGGGCCAGGACATGCCGTGGGCCGCGAAGGGCTACGTGCAGATGGAGGAACAGCTCCGCGTGCGCGGCGCCGAGAAGGCGGCTCCGGCCATAGCCGAAGTGGCCAAGGGCGGCCAGGTGAAGGCCGAGGAGAAGAACGGCCGCATCAGCTTCACCGGCGACGGCTTCAAGGCCGACTTCGACCTCACGACGGGCGCCATCGCCACGCTCAGCTACGGCGACCAGCTCATCGTGCGCGAAGGCCAGGGCCCGAAGCTCGACGCCTTCCGCGCCCCGACGGACAACGACGCCGGCATAGGCTATCCGCGCGAGTGGTGGCGCAACGGCCTCTACGACCTGAAGCACAAGGCCACCGGCTACAAGCTCATTCCCGGCAAGGACGGCAGCTACCTGCTCTCCTTCACCGTAGAGAGCCAGGGCGAGTATGGCTCCGACCACGGCTACGGCAACGGCGACCGCGTGCCTGAGTCGGTCTACGGCTTCGAGAAGAACCGCAAGGCCATCAAGGATAGCGGCTTCAAGTTCACCACGAACCAGATATACACCATCCATCCCGACGGCTCCATAGAGCTGCGCAGCGCCATATCGGCCAGCAAAGCCTCCATCGTGCTGCCGCGCATCGGCTATGCCATGCAGCTCCCCTCCGAACTCAACACGTTCCACTACTACGGCCGCGGCCCCGTGAACAACTACAACGACCGCAAGACCGGCCAGTTCATCGAACTGCACACGGGCCAGGTGGGCGAGCAGGACATCATGCTGCCCAAGCCCCAGGCCATGGGCAACCGCGAGGAAGTGCGCTGGTGCGCCCTGACCGACCGCAGCGGCCGCGGCGTAGTATTTGTGGCCGACAGCGTGATGTCGGCCTCGGCCCTCCCCTGGAGCCAGCAGGAACTCACCGTGGCGGCGCATCCCTACCAGCTCTCCGGGAGCACGGGCACGCACCTGCACCTCGACGCCAAGGTGACGGGTCTGGGCGGCGCCAGCTGCGGACAGGGCGGCCCCTTGAAGCCCGACCGCACCATGAGCACCAACTATAACTTCGGCTTCGTGATCCGTCCGCTCAACATAGGCCGCGCCATGCCGGCCGTCATCAACGAGACGGCCCACGTATCGCTCTCGGGCGAGCAGCCCATCAGCATCAGCCGCAACCTCGAAGGCCAGCTCAGCATCGTAACGCCCGACCAGAGCCGCACGGTGATGTACACCCTCGGCGGCGCCAAGAAGGCCAAGGCCTACACCGGCGCCATCGACCTCAGTGCCGGCGGCACCATCGAGGCCTGGTATAAGGACAACCCCGCCCTGAAGGTGAAAAAGACCTACGGGAAGGTGGAGAACGTACCCCTCCAGGTGCTCTTCGTATCGAGCGAGGAGCCGAAGGAAGGCAACGCCACGCACCTCACCGACGGCGACGAGGCTACCTACTGGCACACGATGTACAGCGTGACGGTGGCCAACTTCCCGCACTGGATTGACTTCGACGCCAACTCTACGAAGACGATGAAGGGCTTTGTGTACACACCGCGCCAGGACAGCGGCAACGGCCGCCTCAAGGACTACGAGATCTACGTGAGCCAGGACGGCCAGGAATGGGGCGAGCCCGTCATGAAGGGCAGCTTCAGGAACAGCAGCGACGCACAGCGCGTGATGTTCGCCAAGCCCGCCAAGGCCCGCTACATCCGCCTGAAGGCGCTCAACAACCACGCCGGCAACGACTTCGGCACCGGCTCGGAGTTCCAGCTCATAGCCGACTGACAGGCCCATCCGGCCCACAACATCACGGGATGCTTTGCCGCCTTCGGCAAGGCATCCCGCTTTTTGTGGGACAGCTTCCCGTTTTTGCGGCCCGGGCATCCCGCTTTCCGGGTCCGGACAGGGTGGGGCGGCACGTCCACGCCACGCCGCCGCGCAGGGCAGGGCAGGAGAGGGCGGCGCCTTTCGCCGCGAAAGTTTGCAGAAGTCGCTTTTTTTTACGAAATTTGCACGTTCAAAGCCGATTACGGCCGCAACGGCCGCCCGCCATCCCGGGAAAAGCGGCATATACTCAAGAAAAGAAACATGGAAACCACCACCAGCCAAGGCTACGCCTCCGCCGTGACGGAAGGCCGCACCAAACGTTACTGCCAGACGCTCGACCTGCGGCAGCACCCCGGACTCATAGCGGAATACCGCCGCCTGCACAGCCAGGAGGGCGTGTGGCCCGAAATCGTGCGCGGCATACGCCAGGCCGGCATCCTCGAAATGGAAATCTACCTGCTGGGCACGCGCCTCTTCATGATTGTGGAAACACCGGCCGGCTTCGACTGGGACACGGCCATGGCGCGCCTGGCCACCATGCCGCGGCAGGCGGAGTGGGAGGCACTCACGGAGAAATACCAGCTCACCGCGCCGGGACAGAACTCGGCGGACAAATGGCAGCTCATGGAACGCATCTTTCATCTTTACCCCTCTATTCACTAAACTTTTATATGAAGAAACATGACAACCGGGCCGGCGGGCCCAGACGACGCCTCGTGGAGAAGAAATACCTGCTCACGTTTGTGCTTGTCACCTCGCTCTTCGCCCTCTGGGGCTTCGCCAACGACATTACCAACCCCATGGTGGCCGCCTTCCAGACCATCATGGAACTCACCGCCGCCAAGGCCTCGCTCGTGCAGTTTGCCTTCTACGGCGGCTACGCCACAATGGCCCTGCCCGCCGCGCTCTTCGTGAAGCGCTACAGCTACAAGAGCGGCATCCTGCTCGGCCTGGCGCTCTACGCCGCCGGCGCCTTCCTCTTCATACCCGCGGCGGCGCAGCAGAGCTTCGGCTTCTTCTGCGTGTCGCTCTACGTGCTCACCTTCGGCCTGGCTTTCCTCGAAACCACGGCCAACCCTTACATCCTCTCCCTCGGCAGCCCGCAGACGGCCACGCGGCGCCTCAACCTGGCGCAGGCCTTCAACCCCATGGGCAGCATCCTGGGCATGTTTGTGGCGGCCAGCGTGGTGCTCCCCGCCCTGCAGTCCGACAGCGCCGCCGTGCGCGCGGCCGGATTCGCCGCCCTGCCCGAAGCGGAGCGCGCCGCCGTGCGCGCCCACGACCTCGAGGCCATACGCGACCCCTACGTGGCGCTGGGCTGCGCGGTGGTGCTTATCTTCATCGTCATCGCCGTGTTCGTGCGCCGCGACAGCGTGCCCGCCACCGAAGCCGGCGAGCAGGAGCCGCGGGCCCGCGAGAGCATGGCACGCCTGTGGCGCAACCGCACCTACCGCGAGGGCGTGCTGGCGCAGGTATTCTACGTGGCCGCGCAAATCATGTGCTGGACATTCATCATACAGTACGCCGAACGCCTCGGCGTGAGCAAATCCACCGCCCAGCTCTACAACATCGGGGCCATGGGCCTGAACCTCGCGGGCCGCTTTGCGGGCACGCTGCTCATGCGCAGCGTCAACTCGCGCCTGCTGCTCACGGTGTTCGGCCTGTGTGCCATGGCCACCACGGCGGGCACCATCCTCATCGACGGCTACGCGGGCCTCATCTGCCTGGTGGCGACGTCGGCCTTCATGTCGATCATGTTCCCCACCATCTACGGCGTGGCCCTCGAGGGTGCCGGCCGCGACACCACGCTCGGCGCGGCCTTCCTCGTGATGGCTATTGTGGGCGGCGCGCTCATGCCGCCCCTGCAGGGCGCCATCATCGACTGCGGCACGGTGATGGGCTGGCCGGCCGAAAACGCCTCGTTCATCCTGCCCTTCGTCTGCTTCACGGTAGTGGCCACGTATGGCTACCGCACCTGGCGCAGGCAAAGGGGCTGACACACCGCCCCGGGAGGACACAACCACTATTTTACAGAAAAAAGCACGGCACCGGCGCCACACAGGCCCGGATGTCGCGCTTTTTTCGTATATTTGAATCGGCAAAGCATCCGTTCCGCCACAGCAAACATTAATCTCTAAAAACATACACTTATGGAACCGCATCTCTTCATGACCGCCGTCATCACGATAGGACTCATCGTCGTCCTCTCGGTGTTCTTCTATTTCGTGCCCTTCTTCCTCTGGCTCTCAGCCAAAGTATCGGGCGTACACATCTCCCTGCCGCAGCTCTTCCTGATGCGCATCCGCAACGTGCCGCCCTCGGTCATCGTGCCCAGCCTCATCGAGGCGCACAAAGCCGGGCTCAGCTCCATCACACGCGACAACCTCGAGGCCCACTACATGACGGGCGGACACGTGCAGCGCGTAGTCCACGCCCTCGTATCGGCCTCGAAAGCCAACATCGACCTCTCCTTCGAGAAAGCCACCGCCATCGACCTGGCCGGACGGGACGTATTCGAGGCCGTGCAGACAAGCGTCAACCCTAAAGTGATAGATACCCCGCCCGTAGCCGCCGTAGCCAAAAACGGCATCCAGCTCATCGCCAAGGCACGCGTCACCGTCCGCGCCAACATCCACCAGCTCGTGGGCGGCGCCGGACAGGACACCATCCTGGCCCGCGTGGGCGAGGGCATCGTGTCGAGCATCGGCTCGGCCGTGTCGCACGAGGAAGTGCTCGAAAACCCCGACAGCATCTCGAAACTCGTACTCAAAAAAGGACTCGACGCCGGCACAGCCTACGAAATCCTCTCCATCGACATCGCCGACATTGACGTGGGCAAAAACATCGGCGCCACGCTCCAGATGGACCAGGCCAACGCCGACAAGAACATAGCCCAGGCCAAAGCCGAGGAGCGCCGCGCCATGGCAGTGGCCACGGAGCAGGAAATGAAAGCACGCGCCCAGGAAGCGCGCGCCGAGGTGATACAGGCCGAAGCCGAGGTGCCCAAGGCGCTCGCCCAGGCCCTGCGCGAAGGCAACATGGGCTTCATGGACTACTACAAACTGCAGAACCTCAAGGGCGACACCTCCATGCGCGAGAACATAGCCCGCATCACACCCGCCGACCTGCAGGGCCTCGTCGGACCGAAGGAGTGAGGCGGCGGCGCGAAGAACCGCCATCCCTTCAATATATTCACGCCATCTTCCCGCCATTTTCCCGATATATTCTCGAAAAGATATCGAAAAAAAAAAATCGGGCGAATATCGGGAACATAAACATAATCCCCCAAAACATCCCGATCATGCGAACCCGCTCCCTTGCCTCCAAAGCCCTCGCCCTGCTCCTGCTGGGCGCCACCACGACGGCTGCCGCCGCCGACAGCACCCCACAGTACCGCCGCACGGTGGCCGATACCGCGGCCGTAGAGATATTCACCACTCCATCGCGCGAGGCCATACCTTACCGCATACCCGCCATCACCACCACCCGCAGCGGGCACCTCGTGGCCGTAGCCGACTACCGCCACAGCCGCGGCGACATCGGCACCGGCAGGCTCGACCTCCACGCCCGCCTGTCCAAGGACAACGGGCGCACCTGGAGCCGGCCCTTCACCATCGTCGAGGGCGACGGACGCATGGGCGGCGGCCACTTCAACGCCGGCTTCGGCGATCCCGCCATAGTGGCCGACCGCGAAAGCAACGACGTGCTCCTGCTGAGCTGCGCCGGCGACATCACCTACCAGGCCGGCACGCAGAAGCACCACCAGGGCGTGGCACGCTTCCGCAGCAAAGACGGCGGACAAACGTGGAGCGCCCCCGAGGACATCACCGACAGCATATACAGCCTCTTCCCCACCGGAACCGACGCCGCCTGCGACGCCCTCTTCGTAGGGTCGGGCCGCATCTTCCAGAGCCGCACGGTAAAGGCCGGCACACACTACCGCCTGTACTGCTCCGTGCTCTACAAGGACCTGCGCCGCACGTACAAGAACTACGTGCTCTACAGCGACGACTTCGGCCAGTCGTGGCACCTCCTGGGTGACGCCGCCACACCGCCCATACCGCGCGGCGCCGACGAGCCCAAGACGGAAGAGATGCCCGACGGCTCTGTGCTCGTGAGCTCACGCTGCGGCGGCGGCCGTATCTTCAATCTGTTCCGCTTCACCGACGCGAAGCGCGCCGAGGGCTCGTGGGGGCAGGCCGCCGTTTCCAACGAGAACACCGACGGCGTGGTGGCCCGCCAGAACTCCACCAACGGCGAAGTGCTCGTAGTGCCCGCCGTGCGCAAGGCCGACGGCCGCCGCATGCACCTGCTCCTGCAGTCCGTGCCCTTCGGCCCCGGCCGCGCCAACGTAGGCATCTGCTACAAGGCCCTGGAGAGTCCGGCCGACTATGCCACGCCTGAGGCGCTGGCCGGCAACTGGACGGGGCGCATGCAGGTATCGGGCCTGCCCTCGGCCTATTCCACCATGACGCTGCAGTGGGACAAGAGCATCGGCTTCCTCTACGAGGAGAGCACGCACGGGGCGGACTACACCATCGTTTACCGCCACCTCACGCTCGAAGAGATCACGGCCGGCACCTTTGCCTACGACTATCGCCGCGGCGCCGCCCGCAAGGCACACCGGCACGGCACCGAAGCCTGCCGACACGGCGATAAGTTCTGCCGGCACGGCGACAAGTCCTGCCAACAGCACAAAAAGTGCCTCAAACGGCACAAGAAAGCCCACAAACAGCACAAGAAGGCGGTAAAGCAGCACAAGAAGGCCCGCCGGAAGGGCGCCTGAGCGCGCCACGCCGCCTGCGGCAAACGCCCGCACGGCTTACGGCAAACACCCACGGTTTACGACAAACGCCGCCGGAGAGATGCTGAACTCTCCGGCGGCGTCGTTTTGTTTTGCGGGCGGGCCTGGCGGACCGGCCGCAGGGTGGTGCGCTCAGTTTCCGAAGGGGAAGAAGAGCGGGATGATGATCAAGGCCACGACGCCTATGATGATTTGCAGGGGGAGGCCCACCTTCACGTAGTCCATGAAGGTGTAGTGTCCCGCGTTCATCACCATCGCGTTAGGCGGCGTGCAGATAGGCGTGGCGAAGCAGGCCGAGGCCGCCACGGCCGCGGCCATCATGAACGGCTGCGGGTTCGTGCCGAAATTCACGGCCGTCTGCCAGGCGATGGGGGCCACGAGAATGGCCGTGGCCGAGTTGCTGATGAAGGTAGACAGCAGCGACGTCACCACGTAGATACCCGCCATGACGGCCAGGGGGCCGAAGTCGCGGAACTCGGCTACGAGGTTTTCGGCTATCCAGGCAGACACGCCCGTGTTGGTCAGTGCCGTGCTCATGGGCATCATGGCTGCTATGAGCACGATGCTCTCCCAGCCAATCATCTTGTAGGCGCCGTCGACGCTGCGCGTGCATCCGGTGAGCACCATGAGCAGTCCGGCAATGATGACGGTAGCCACCGAGGGCACCCCTATCTGCTTTTCGAAAATCATGGCCACCACCATGAGCACCATGATAAGGGCGGCCACAGGCGCCTTGTGGTCGAGGGCCACGTTCTCGGCCGTTTCGTCGGGCCGGCCTATGACGAGCCACTCGCGCGTCTTTTTGGCCAGGCTCTCGATGCCCTTCCAGCGTCCGTGCACGAGGAGCATGTCGCCCGAGCCTACGGTTTCGTCGAGAATACCGTCGAAGATGTACTGCCCGTTGCGCTTCACGGCCAGCACGTTCAGGCCGAAACGCTCGGCGAAGTTAGCCGCGCGCAGCGGGCGGTTGATGAGTGCCGACTCGGGCGTGATGAGCACCTCGGCGAGGCCTATCTCGTAGAAGTCGAGCTTGCCCTTTCCCTCGCGTTCCTCGTCTTCAAAGACGGTCAGGTTGAGCGCCTGCGCCATTTTGTCCACCTTCTCGCGCTTGCCGAGCACGTAGAGCGTGTCGCCGGCGTGGAAGATGGTGTCGGCGCCCACAGCCTCCTGCTGCACGCCGCCGAAGAGCGAGCGTCCCTCGCGGCGCACTTCGAGCAGCGTCACGCCGTAGTTGGCGCGGAGGTTGAGCTCGGCGGCGGTGCGGCCTTCGAGCAGCGAGTGTCCCTCCACGGCCTGCAGGCGGAACACGCAGTCGCTGATGTGATACTCATGCAGGAGGCCGGCGAGCGTTTGCGCCTCCTCCCTGTCCACGCGTTCCTTGGCCTTGCGCCCGAGGAAGAAGTTGCACAGCGGGTAGAGGCACACCAGGCCCACGGCGAGCAGGATGATGCCTATGGGCGTGAAGTCGAAGAAGCTGAACTCGGGCTTGTTGTGTTCGGTCAGATAGTTGCTCACGATAAGGTTGGGCGGCGTACCGATGAGTGTGAGCACGCCACCGAGCGAGCTGGCGAAGGCCAGCGGTATCATGAGTTTGCCGGGATTGATACCGGCCGTTTTCGACATGGCCAGGATGATGGGCAGGAGCAGGGCCACGGTGCCGGTGTTGCTCACAAAGGCGGCCACCACGGCGGTTACGAGCATCACGAGGAAAAAGAGGCGCTTCTCGTCGGTGCCTGCCAGGCGGAGCAGGCGGCCGCTGATGATTTTGGCCAGGCCCGTCTGAAACACGGCGCCGCCCACCACGAAGAGGCCGATCATCATCACCACGGCCGAGTTGCTGAATCCGGCCAGGGCGGCTTTCGAGTCGATCACGCCGGTGGCCAGCAGCACGGCGGTGCAGCACAGGGCCACGATGTCGGAGCGGATTTTGCCCACCATGAAGGCCGTTATCGAGCCGGCGAAGGTGAGGAGAGTGATGCCCACTTGCACGCTCTGCGTGTCGAGCCACTGGGCAAGGCTTAGTAAGGGTTGCATAGCATTGGGTTGATTTAAGGTTAAGGTCGGGTAGGGGCGGGGCCGCCCGCTAATTTCCGCGCTAAATTAGCGTTTAAGCCCGACGCGGCCAATTATTCGGGCGGAAAAATGGCCGGTGCGCGCTGTTTTTGCCCCGTGCGGGGAGTTTTTTTCAGGGCGCGGCCGATTTTAACACTATTTGCTTCCGGCCCCGTTTTTTTGTATATTTGCATAAGCAGAGGAGCGGCCCGCCGGGGCCGCTCCTTTATTATTGCCGCGCCGGGGGCCCTTTTCCGGAAAGCAAGTAATGGTTTCGGCAAAAAAGTCCGTATTCGCGCTGAAAAAGCATTACTTGCCGTAAAAACGCGAAGTAATGGTGGCAGGGCCACGGCCGGGAGCTGCCGCGCGGCGATAGAACTTTTTAACAAAAAGCCGGCTGCAAAACGCCAACGAAGGTTAAAAACGTTAAAGTCGCTCTGCCACACCGCGGCTCGGCAACGTCCCCCGCTCCGGCAGGCCACAGCCCGTGAATCCTGCGCGCGGCGCCGGCACCGTGCGTCTTATCGGCCGGGCGGTTGCCTTTATTTGCAAAAATATTCGTATATTTGCCGAAAATTGCATAAACCATGAATATTCCCTACCTCACCGCGGCCGAGGCCGCAGCCCGCATCGCCCACGGCGAGCTCATAGGCGTGGGCGGTTTCGGCCCCGCCGGCGCGCCCAAGTGCATCCCCCCCGCCATAGCGGCCCGCGCCCGCGGGGAACACGCCGCCGGCCGGCCCTTCAAGGTGAGCGTCGTGACGGGCGCGTCGATAGGCGCCAGCTGCGACGGCGAGCTCGCCGCGGCCGACGCCATAGACCGCCGCCTGCCCTTCTCGGTCAATCCCGAAATACGCAAGGCCTACAACGAGGGGCGCGTGCGCTACACCGACCTCAACCTCTCGGACAACGCCACCTTCCTGCGGCAGGGCATCACCGGCCCCGTGGACTGGGGCGTGATCGAGGCCTGCGACCTGCAGGAAGTGCGCGGCAAAATACGCATCTACCTCACCGCCGGCATAGGCATAGCCCCCACCATCTGTCACCTGGCGCGCAAGGGTGTCTTCGTGGAGCTCAACTCGTGGCACTCCACGCGCATCATCGGCATGCACGACATCTACGAAATCGAGGCGCCCTGGTTCCGCTCGCCCGTACGCATCACCCAGCCCGTCGAGATCATCGGCCTGCCCTACATAGAGGTGGCGCCCGAGCGCCTGGCCGGCGTCGTGGAGACCCACCTGCCCGACGAGGCGCGCACCATGACACCCGCCACCGAAGTGACGCAGCGCATCGGGCAGCACATGGCCGACTTCCTGCTCTACAACATGCGCCACGGCTACATATCGGGCAGCCGCCTCACCCTGCAGAGCGGCGTGGGCAGCGGGGCCAACGCGGTGCTGGGCGCCCTGGGCGAATGTCCCGAAGTGCCCAACTTCAACATCTACACCGAGGTGCTTCAGGAGGAGCCGCTCCGCCTCATCGGCCAGGGGCGCGTGTGTGCCGCCTCCACCGGCGCGCTCACCATATCGAGCGAGCACCTGCGCCAGCTCTACGACAACATCAACGACTACCGCGGACGTTTGCTCATACGTCCGTCGGAAATATCAAACTGCCCCGAAATCATAGCACGCCTCGGCATCTGCTCGCTCAACACGGCCATCGAGGTCGACATCTACGGCCATGTGAACTCCACCAAAATAAGCGGCACACGCATGATGAACGGCGTGGGCGGCTCGGGCGACTTCACCTGCAACGCCATGCTCTCCACCTTCACCTGCGGCTCCACCACCAAGGACGGCCGCATCAGCAGCATCGTGCCCTTCTGCTCACACGTGGACCACACGGAGCACTACGTCGACGCCATCGTCACCGAGTACGGCGTGGCCGACCTGCGCGGACGCTGCGCCGCCGAGAAGGCCGAGGCGCTCATAGAGATCGCGCACCCCGACTACCGCCCCCTGCTGCGCGACTACCTGCGCCTGGCCCGGCGCTACGGCGGACACACACAGCACGTGCTGCCGGCGGCCTTCGCCATGCACGACACCTACCGCCGCAAGGGCGACATGCGGCTGACCGACTGGTCGGAATACATCATCCGGTAAAAGGCGGGGGACGCTTCGGCGCATCCCCCGTTATTTTTTTATATACCCCGCCGGCGCACGCCTTACGGAAAAAAGCCGTAATTTTGCGTCCCGACATCTCAAGCACTACGTCATGAAGATACTCCATACGGCCGACTGGCACCTCGGCAACACCTTTCACGCGCACCAGCGCACCGACGAACACGCGCACTTCCTGGCCTGGCTCCTCGACCAGCTCACGCAGCAGCAGCCCGACGCCCTCGTGGTGAGCGGCGACGTGTTCGACACGGCCAACCCGCCCGCCGCGGCCGAGCGGCAGTTCTACGACTTCCTCGTGGCGGCCACAGAGCGCGTGCAGGGCCTCCAGGTGGTGGTATGCGCCGGCAATCACGACTCGGCGGGCCGCCTTGAAGCCGCGGCCGGACTCCTGCGCCGCCACAACGTATACGTGCGCGGCCTCGTGCGCCGCAACGGGGACACCGGCCAACCCGACTTCGACCACTACCTGCTGCCGCTGAGCCGGCGCACCGACCCCGAGGCACAGGCCGTATGCCTGGCCGTGCCCTACCTGCGGGCGGCCGACTATCCCGCCGGACTCTCGCAAGGCGAAGGCCTGGCGTGGTGGCTCGACGGCCTCTGCCGCCAGCTGCGCCGCACACCCTTCCGCGGACTCCCCCTGGTGGTGGCGGCCCACTTCTATGCCGCAGGGGCCGAAATAGCCGAGGACGAACACAGCGAGCGCCTCGTCGTGGGCGGACAGGACGCGGTGGAAGCCGCCGGCGTTGACTGCGGCGCGGCCTACTACGCCCTGGGACACATTCACCGGGCGCAGCGCGTGGGCGGCACAAAGGGCGAGATGCACTACGCCGGCAGCGCTCTGCCCATGTCGTTCAGCGAACGCCACTACCGCCACGGCATACAGCTCGTAGAGCTCGACGCCGAAGGCCACGCCGCCGTAAGCCGCCTGCTCTACGAACCGCTGCGCCGCCTCGTGAGCATTCCGCAGCAGGGAGCGGCCGAGCCCGACGAAGTGCTCGAAGCCATCGCCCGCCTGCCGCGGCGCCGCGACGGCCGCCTCAGCGACAGCGCGCCCTACCTCGAGCTCCGCGTCAGGGAACGGCAGCCGCTGCCCTCATTGCTCCACGAGGTGACACAGGCGCTCGACGACCGCGACGCCCGCTTCTGCCGCATGGTGCGCGAGGTGCCGGACACCGGGGCCGCCGCCCGCGACGGCATGGCCTCGCTCGAGGCGCTGCGCCGCCTCACGGCCGAAGACATGGCCGCCCGCGTGTTTGCCACCCGCTACGGCGGCGACATGCCGGCCGGGATGCTCGCCCGCTTCCGCCAGGCCGAGGCAGCCGCGCAGGCCGCCGGCGAAGACGGGCACAACGATAACGAAACCGGCCGGTAAGCGGCCGGCCGCAAGGGTTTACACTGAACATCATGAAGATAGAGAAGATAACCATCTGCAACCTCACCTCGCTCGAAGGCGAACAGGTCATCGACTTCACCCGCGAGCCGCTGCGCTCGGCGGGCTTATTCGCCATCACAGGCGACACCGGGGCGGGCAAATCGACCATACTCGACGCCGTGTGCCTGGCGCTCTACAACAAAGCCCCGCGCTTCGACGGCGTGGAGCGCATCACCCCCGACGAAGGCAAGGACCCCGCGGCCCGCGCCCAAAGCATCCAGGCCAGCGACGTGCGCGGCATCTTGCGCCGGGGCTGCCGCGAGGGATACGCCCGCGTAGTCTTCGCCACACACGGCGGCGGACGCTACGAAGCGGCGTGGAGCCTGCGCCTCAAGCGCACCGGCAGCTACGACCGCGCCGCACGCTCGCTCCGGCAGCTCGCGCCACGCCGCGAAGAGGTGCCCGAGAAGGAGGTGGCCGAACGCATCGTGCAGCTCACGGGCCTCGACTACACGCAGTTCACCCGCACCGTGATGCTCGCGCAAAACAGTTTCGCCAACTTCCTCAAGGCGCGCCGCGAAGAAAAGTCGCTCCTGCTCGAAAAGCTCACCGGCACGGAGATTTACGGCCGGGTGTCGCAAAAGATACACGAGTTCGCGCGCCAGGCCGAAGAGCAGCTCACGGCGCTCGAACAGCTCGTGGCGGGCATCCTGCACGACCGCTTGCCCGAGCAGGAGAAGGCGGCACTCGAGGAGAAGCGCACCTTGCTCACCGCCGCCGCCGCCGATGCCGCCGAACGGGTGCGGCGCGCCACACGGCAGTTGCAGTGGCTCGAGGAATACGCCGCGGCGGCCGCCGCCGTAGCCCGCCGCGAGGCCGAGCATGCCGCGGCGGGCCGCGACTACGCCGCCATGCGCCTGGAGGAGGGCCGGCTCGAACGCTACGACACGGTGCTGGGCGTGCAACCGCTCTACCAGGAAATCATCGTGCGCCGCCGCGACATCGAGGGCATCAGGCAGGCCGAACAGAACACGGCGAGCCAGGTATCGGCGCTCGAAACGCGCCTCAAGGCGCTCAAGGAGGCACTCGCCGCCGCCGCCGACCAGCAGGCCGCCGCCGAGGCCGAAACGGCCCGCCGACGCCCGGCCATCAACCGCGGACACGCCATCTGCGGCGAACTGGCGGGACTGCAGGGGCAGCTCGGGCGGGCCGAAGAGCAGTTGCGCACGGCAGACCGCACCCGCAAGGAGGGACAGGCCCGCCTGCAGGAGAAAAAGGACTTGCTCGCCCGCACGGCCCAGGCGCTGGAGCAGGCGCAGTATCACCATCAGACGCTCAGCGTGCACCGCCTCATGTTCGAGAAGTTCGACCTGGTGAAAGACAAGCTCACCGTGCTCAACACCGAGACGCAGCGCAACACCGACATTCACCGCCGCCTGGCCGGACTGCAGAAACAGCTGGCCCACCTGCGCGAGGCCACCGGCAAATGCGAAGAGCGGCAACACGCCGACGAGGCGGCCATGGCGGCCCTGCGCGGCGAGCTGCAATTGCAGCAGAGCCTGAACCGGGGCATCGACGGCGTGGCGCTGCAACGGCGCTACGCCGACTGCCGGGGCCGCCTGGTGGTGCTGCGCCGGGCCGAGGCCTTGTGGCGGCGCATCGCCGCGGGCTACGAGGAACTCAGTGAGAAGCAGGCGGCCGAAGGGCGCCTGGTGAGCCGCCAGCAGCAGTTGCAGGACGACATGGAGCGCGCCGGCCGCGAGCACGCCGTGCTCGACGAAACGTGCCGCCGCCTGAACGTAGCGCTCACCCTCAGCCAGAGCGAGAACATACGCCAGCTCCGCCAGCGCCTCAAGGAGGGCACGGCCTGCCCCGTGTGCGGCGCCACGCACCACCCCTACCACACAGAGACGGAGCGCGAGCTCGGCGAGCTCCTCGACGGCCTGGAGAAGGAATACGGCGAGGCGGCCGCCGAACTGGCCGCGAAGCGCGACACCCTCGACCGCCTGAGCCGCGAATACGCCGCGGGGCAGGGCCGGCTCGACTCGGAGCGCGCCCACCTGGCGGCCTTGCGCCAGCGGCAGGCCGAGGCGGTGGAGGAGTGGACCGACTGCGCCGGGCTCGACCCCTCGTTTGCCGACTGCTCGCCCTCGGTGGCCCGCGACGCCCGCCGCCTCATGATAGGCTTGTTGCTCGACAACACCACCCGCACGGCCGAGGAGGTGCAGAAGGAGCTCGACGAGTTCAACCTGCACCAGGAGCGCATCAACCGCCTCAACGAGGAAATTGCGGCGCTCGAGGTGCGGATGGCCGACGGCCGCTCACGCATCGAGGACTTGCGCACGCAATACAAGGTAGCCCTCGCGGCCGAGGAGGAGACGGAGCGCGCCCGCCAGCTGTCCGACCGCTCGTGCGGCGAACTCTATGCCGACCTCGACCGCATGGTGACGCTCTCGGGCTGGTTCACGGCCTGGAAGAACAACGCCGACGGCCTGCGCCTGCGCCTCTCGGAGCTGTTCAGCGACTGGCAGCGCACCTGCGCCGCCGTGGAGGAACACAGTCACACGGCCGCCCAGCTGCGCGAGGAAATCAAGGCGGGCGAGCAACGGGCCGCGGAGGCCGCGCAGCTGCTGCAGACGGCACAGGAGGAGCGCGACGGCACCGCGCTGCGCATCAGGGAGAAACGCCGCGAGCTCGAGGCGCTGCTGGGCGGCATGTCGCCCGAACGCGAGGAGGCGCGCCTCCAGGAGATGGCCGACAAGGCCCGCGGGGCCGAGGCCGCGGCGCGCGGGCAATACGACGACGCGGCGGGGCAGCTGCGCCTGTTGCAGGGCAGCCAGCGCAACCTGCTGGAGAGCCGCCTGCGCTCGCAGGCCGACTACCGGGCGCGCATGGCCGACCTCGACGTGTGGATAGCGCGCTACAACGCGCAGCATCCGCCCATACAGTTTGCCGAACTCGAAACCATCTTCGCCGACCGCCGCGACTGGAAGCAGCTGCGCCAGCACCTGCAGCAGTTGCGCGAGGCGGTGGCCATGGCGGCCAACCGCCTGCAGGCGGCCCGCGAGGTGCTGCTGGAGCTGCGCAGCCGCCCCGAACGGCCGGCCGAGGAAACGCCGGAGGCGCACGCCCAGCTGACGGCGGAGGCCGAGGAGGCGCGCAGCCGCCAGCAGCAGACCGAGGCGCAACTGGCGGAGATCAACCTGCGGCTCCACACGCACGAGAACAGTCTGCGGCAGGCCGCTGCCTACGACGCCCGCCTGGCCGAGGCGCGCGACAACCTCGAGCAGTGGCGGCGCCTCGACACGCTGCTAGGCAGCCACGACGGCAAGAAATTCCGCGAACTGGCGCAGAGCTACACCTTCTCCTTCCTGGTGGAGCATGCCAACGAGCAGCTGCGGCAGCTCTCGCCGCGCTACGAACTGCGCTGCGTGCCGGGGCAGCTCACGCTCGAGATCATCGACCGCGACATGTTCGACCAGCGGCGCTACGTGAGCTCGCTCTCGGGGGGCGAGACATTTGTGGTGAGCCTGGCTCTGGCGCTGGGCCTCTCGTCGCTCTCGGCCGACAGCCTGACCATCGGCAGCCTCTTCATTGACGAGGGCTTCGGCAACCTCGACCACGCCTCGCTCGACTTGGTCATGTCGGCCCTGGCCAACATGGAGAACGTGCAGGGCCGCAAGGTGGGCGTCATCAGCCACACGGAGCAGATCCGCTCGCAAATCAGTCCGCAGATCCGCCTGGTGAAGCAGCCCGCCGGCGGCCGCAGCCTCATCGAGATAGGGTGAGGCCACGACGGTGGCCGGCGCTCATCTGCCGCTCGGGTGCTGAGGAGCACAGCCACAGGCACCCGTGCGGCAGATGAGCTATCGGTAGGGATGCACCCCAGGTGCATCCGCCACACCCGCCGCCGGAATTTGCCACGCGGATAACAAGGTTATCGCCAAGACGCAACGCGACACATTAACTTTTTTAACCTTTGGTAAGGCTTTCCGGCGTGTTTTCTGTTAAAATACATTTATTGAAAAAAGGCGGTGAATAAAGCCTCCGGCTCCTGCGATACAGCTTGAACGAAAAGCATTACCTGGAATTTTTACGGCAAGTAGTCGTGTAAAAATTCCAGGTAATGCTTTTTTGCGGCGGATACGTACTTTTTCCCGCAAACCGTTACTTCGTGTGCCCGCAAACCGCCCCGCGGCGCCGCAACAACAAAGGGCCGGCCCCGCGGAGCCAGCCCTTGTGCTGATGCAAATATACTACATTTTCCGCCCGAAAGCAAATAGTGTTAAAACCTATAGCTGCGGCCCCGTCACCCGGCGGCTGAGGTAGCGCACGGGGAGCCACACGACAATGCAGCCGAGGGCTACAACGGTGAGGAACACGAGGGCGATGTCGGCCGCCTGCACGCTGACCGGGTAGGCGTCGACAATGAAGTTCACGCCTTCGCCCCCGAGGCTCAGGAGGCCGAACTCCTGTTGCAGCCAGCAGAGCAGCAGGCCCAGGAGCACGCCCGCGGTGGCGCCGGTGAGCGTGATGAGGCGGCTCTCGAGGAGAAACACCCGCGCCACGCCGCGGTCGTCGAGCCCCAGGCTGCGGAGCGTGGCCACGCCCTCACGCTTGTCGATGATGAGCATGGACACGGAGCCCACGAGGTTGAAGCAGGCTATCAGCAGTATGAAGGTGAGAAAGGAGAAAGCCACGAGTTTCTCCACGGCCATGACGCGGAACATCTCGGCGTGCTGCTCCGTCTTGTCGCGCACGGCGTAGGCTCCGCCCGCCGTTTGGGCGATGACCTGCTTGGCCCTGGCGAGGTCCGTGCCCGGCCTGAGGCGCAGCTCGAGGGCCGATATGCGCCCCGGCTGCTCGAAGAGCTGCTGCGCGCAGGCCAGCGACACGAGCATGTAGGCGTCGTCGTAGCGCTTCTGGCTCACCTGGAAAAAGAGGCCCTGCGAGAAAATGTCGTCCACGTTGAAACTCTCGGCCGGGTTGGCCATGTTGATGCGCTCGCCCCGGCGCGGGGCGCAAATCTGAATCTGCCCGAAGTCCACGCCCATACGCGCCGCCAGTCCGTAGCCCGGCACGGCGTAGTTCAGGCCGGCGGCCGAGAGCGGCGGCAGCTTGACGTGGGCGCCCTCGGCGTTGCAGACGATGCTGTCGACGCCCGTCACGCGGGCAAAACCTTCGTCGACCCCCTTGAGCGTCACCACCACGGGGTTGCCCTTGTAGAGGATGAGCGCATTCTCCTCGAGCGTCCGGCTCGCGGCCTCCACAAAGGGCTGCCGGCACACGCGCTGCAAGGCCGGGTCGGCGGCCTGCGCCAGCTTGCCCTGCACGGGGGTGAGCTCCACCTGGGGGTCGAAGGTGGAGTAGAGGCCGCCGATGAGGTCGCGGAAGCCGTTGAACACGGAGAGCACACACACCAGGGCCATCGTCGAGAAGGCGATGCCCAGAGCCGATATGGCACTGATAATGTTGATGGCGCTGTGGCTTTTGCGCGAGAAGAGGTAGCGCCGGGCTATGGTGAAGGAAAGGCTCATGATGGTGAAGCGGATAGGGCGGCAGGCGCTACTTGGCGAGCAAGGCGTCGATGTGTTCGATATAGTCGAGCGAGTCGTCGACGAAGAAGCGCAGTTCGGGAATGATGCGGAGCTGATGGCGCACGCGGCGGCCGAGCTCGTAGCGCACCTGGGCCACGTTGCCGTTGATGTTGCGCACGATTTCATCGGCCCGCTCCGAGGGGAACACGCTGAGGTAGCCGCGGCACACGCTCATGTCGGGGCTGATGCGCACGGCGCTCACACTCACGAGCACGCCGTGCATCGTCTGCGTCTGCCGCTGGAAGATGTCGCCCAGTTCCTTCTGTATGAGGCGGGCTATTTTCTGTTGTCGGGTTGTTTCCATATTGTTCCTGTTATAATTGATTATCAATAAAATATGTTATCACGCCGGGCGGTGGCCAAAGCCGCGGAGGCGGATGAGGGTGAGGCCGTCGCGCAGCGGCAGGATGACGGTTTCGACGCGGGGGTCGGCGGCCACGCGGTCGTTGAAGCGGCGTATGCCCTGCGTCTGGGGGTCGCGGTCGTAGGCGGGATCGACCACGTGTCCGTCCCACAGCGTGTTGTCGGCCAGGATGTATCCGCCGGGCGCCAGGTGCTGCATGACGAGCTCGTAGTAGGCGAGGTAGTCGCGCTTGTTGGCGTCGATAAACACGAGGTCGGGGCGGAGCCCCATGCGCGGCAGGAGCTCGAACACGTCGCCCACAATCATTTCCACGCGGGCAGGGTAGGGCGCCTGCTCGAGCCAGGGGCGGGTGAAATCCTCCTGCTCGTCGTTCACCTCGAAGGTGTAGACCGCAGAGCCCGGCTCCATGCCCGAGGCCAGGGCCAGGGCCGAGTAGCCCGAGTAGGTGCCTATCTCCACCACCGTGCGGGGGCGTATCATGCGGGCCAGGAGGCGCAGCAGCGCGCCCTGCAGGTGTCCGGAAGCCATGCGGGGGCGGAGCAGGTGCAGGTGGGTGGCGCGGTAAAGGCGGTGCAGGTAGGGGTCCTCGGGCGTGATGTGGCCGGTTATGTAGTCGTCGAGCGTCATGGCGGGGCGGGGCAGGGGTCAGAAAGCGGCATCGTCGGTGAGCGCCTCCACGGCCAGGCGGTAGGAGTGGAGGCCGAAACCGCACACCACGCCGCGGCACACGGCGGCCAGCAGCGAGCGGTGGCGGAACTCCTCGCGGCGGTGCACGTTGGAGAGGTGCACCTCCACCACGGGCAGCTTCACGGCGCTGATGGCGTCGCGCAGGGCCACCGAGGTGTGGGTGTAGGCGCCGGCGTTGAGCACCACGCCCTCCACGCCCTCGCGGGCGGCCTCGTGCAGGCGGTCGATGAGGAATCCCTCCACGTTGCTCTGGTAGTAGAGCAGTTCGTGGGCGGGGTAGCGGCGGCGCAGGCCGTCGAGGCATTGCTCCATGGTGCCGCTGCCGTAGATGCCGGGCTCGCGGGTGCCGAGGAGGTTGAGGTTGGGTCCGTTCATGATAAGAATCTTCATGGTGGCGGGGCGGTTGTGTCGTGATAAATCGTTAACTTTGCTCTTGCACGGCAAAGTTAAGAAATAGTTTTGATTTTTTCGCCTAAACTTCTGACATGAACAATAACGACACGACCAAACAGGCGCCCGCTCCGCCGCCGGGCCTGCCCGGGGAGGTGCTGGAGCGGTGGTTCCGCCCGCGGCGCGAACCCGACGAACTGCGGCGCTACCGGCTCAGCCTGCAACTCGAGCAGGGCCTCTCGGCCAACACGCGGGAGGCTTACGGCCGCGACGCGCGCCGCTTCATGGACTACCTGGCGGAGGAGGGCACGGACTACCGCACCGTCACGCACGACCACCTGCAACGCTTTCTGTGCCGCCTGGCCGACGCCGGCCTGGGGGCGGCGTCGGTGGGACGCGTGGTGTCGGGGGTGCGGTCGTTCTTCGCCTTTCTGCTGCGCGAGGGCTACACCGACACCGACCCCACGGCGCTGCTGAGCGTGCCGCGGCCGGCGCGCCACCTGCCCGAGGTGCTCACACTCGAAGAGGTGGACGCCATCCTCGCGGCGGTCGACGTGTCGCTGCCCGAGGGCGTGCGCGACCGCGCCATGCTCGAGATGCTCTACAGCTGCGGCCTGCGCGTGAGCGAGCTGTGCGGCCTGCGCCTCTCGGAACTCTATCTTGACGAGGGCTACGTGCGCGTGACGGGCAAGGGCACGAAACAGCGCTTGGTGCCGGTGTCGGAAGCGGCGCGGGCCGAACTGGAGCGGTGGTTTGCCGTGCGGGCGGAACTGGAGCCGAAGCCGGGCGAGGAGGACTACGTGTTCATCAGCCAGCGCCGGCGCAGCCACCTCTCGCGCATCACGGTGTTTCACAACCTGCGGCTCTACGCCGAACGCGCCGGGGTGAAGAAAACCATCAGCCCCCACACGCTGCGCCACACCTTTGCCACGCATCTGCTCGAAGGGGGCGCGAGCCTGCGCCTCATACAGCTGATGCTCGGCCACGAGGACATCGGCACCACCGAGATATACACGCACCTCGACACCCGCTTCCTGCGCCAGCAGGTGCTCGAACACTTCCCGCGCAACCGCAGCCGGGGGGAAAAGGCCTGAAGTTCCCGGTTCCCGGGCCGCACCGGGCCGCGCGGCAGTTCCCGGCCCCCGGTACTCACCGGGCTTTTGTTTTTTTTACATACGGCCGCGCCCCGCTTCGGGCGAAAGTTGCTATATTTGCGAGACGAAACCATGAGAGTACTCTTAGTAAACACCTCCGAAACCATAGGCGGCGCGGCCATAGCGGCCTCGCGCCTGCTCAAAGCCCTCGTGCGCTGCGGCGTCGACGCCCACCTGCTGGTGCGCGACCGGCAGACCGCCTCGCGCCGCGTGACGGCCCTGCCGCATCCGCTCCTGCAGCGCGCGCGCTTCGCCGCCGAACGCCTGCACATCGCCGTGGCCAACGGTTTCACACGCGAACACCTCTTCGACATCGACGACGGCCGCCTGGGCGCCGACATCACCCGCCTGCCGGCCTTCCGCCGCGCCGACGTGGTGCACCTGCACTGGGTGAACCAGGGCATGCTGTCGCTATCCGACGTGCAGCGCATAGCGGCCTCGGGCAAGCGCGTGGTGTGGACCATGCACGACATGTGGCCCTTCACGGGCACGTGTCACCACGCCGATGCGTGCACCCGCTGGCTCGAGGGATGCGGCAACTGCCCCCAGCTGCACCGCAGCGGTCCCGCCGACCTGTCGCACCGCACCTTCGGACGCAAGCTCCGGGCCTATGGCGCCGCCCCCGAGGGCATCACCTTCGTGGCGTGCAGCGACTGGCTGGCACAGCTGGCACAACGCTCGCCGCTGCTCGGGGGGCACCGCGTGGAGAGCATTCCCAACCCTATCGACACGGACTTCTACACCCCGGGGTCGTGTCTCGACGCACGCCGGCGCCTGCAACTGCCCGAAGACCGCCTGCTGCTGCTCTTCGTGGCTTACAAGGTGACCAACCCCATGAAGGGCATCAGCTACCTGAAGGAGGCCGTGGAACGCCTGGCGCAGGCGGGAGGCGAGGTGGCGCGCCGGCTGGGCGTGGTGGCCGTAGGTCGCGAGGCGGGGCAGCTGGCCGGCAGCATGGCCGTGCCGGTGTTCCCGGTGGAGTATGTGGCCGACCCGGCGGTCATGGCCGACTACTACCGCGCGGCCGACACCCTGGTCATGCCCACCCTCATGGACAACCTGCCCAACACCATCGCCGAGGCTATGGCCTGCGCCACACCGGCCATCGGCTTTGAAGTGGGCGGGCTGCCGCAAATGATCGACCACGGACGCAACGGCCTGCTCGTGCGATACAAGGACGCCGGCCACCTGGCCGAGAGCATCGGCCGTTTCTTCACCACCGCCGACCGCGAGGCCATGGCGCAGGCCGCACGCCGCAAAGCGCTCGCCGCCTACTCCGAGGAGGCGGTGACGGCACGCTTCATGGCCATCTACAGCAACAGGCTCGTGTGAGACACGGCCCGCATCAACACAAAGGTAAGCACTCAATAATATATGTCAGAACCTCCGCAACACAACGGAAGCCACCAGCCGGACCACACACCGGTTAAAATAACGGTAATTACCGTCACTTACAACGCCGCGCCGCTCATCGCACGCACCATCGCGAGCGTGGAACGGCAGGACTACCCGCACACGGAACATCTCATTGTCGACGGCAACTCGCAGGACGATACCTTGCAACACGTGCACCGCTACCAGCAACGCAACAGTGTGGCAGAGGTGCGCCACGAGGTGGCCTGCCTGAGTGAACCCGACGAGGGACTCTACGACGCCATGAACAAGGCGCTCGACATGGCCACGGGCCACTACGTGCTCTTTCTCAACGCCGGCGACTGCCTGCACCGCCCCGACACGCTCTCACTCCTGGCGCGGGCGGCCACGAGGGCGGGCGGCGAACTGCCCGCAGTGGTGTACGGACACACCGACATCGTGGACCACGAGGGGCGCTTTCTGCATCCACGCCGCCTGGCGCCGCCCCGGCGGCTCACGTGGCGCTCTTTCGCCGCCGGCATGCTGGTGTGTCACCAGGCGTTCATGGCGCGCACCGACCTGGCACGGCAAACCCGCTACGACCTGCAATACCGCTACTCGGCCGACTTCGACTGGTGCATACGCCTCATGCGCGAGGCCCGCCGGAGGCGCATCGCCTTGCTCAACGCGCACATCGTGGTGGCCGACTACCTCAACGAAGGCATGACCACCCGCCACCACCGGGCCTCGCTCAAAGAGCGTTTCCGCATCATGGCACACCACTACGGCCTGCCGCTCACCCTCCTGCAGCACGGCCGCTTCGTGCTGCGGCAGGCGACCTGGAAAATAAGGCGGAAAGGGAAGGCATGAGCCCGCCGGAATTTTCCCGAGATCTCCTCGAGATATTCCCGCCATCCCCTCGCCATATTCTCGATATCTCCTCGCCATATTCTCGAAAAGATAACGAAAATATATCGGGAACATCCCCTAAAAACAACCCTAAAAGAAGCCCCATGACGCCCCCTGGCAAACAACGCTCCGCACCGCCCGACGCCGGGCAGCTATACGCCCGCGCCACCGCCGCCTGCGCCCGGCGCGAATACTGCCGCACCGACTGGCTGCGCAAATTCACCGCCGGCGGCCTGCAACGCGGCGAGGCCGAAGCGCTCGTAGCGCGCCTCGTGGAGGAGGGCTACGTGAACGAAACGCGCTACGCCAGGGCCTACGTGCACGACAAAGTGGCCTTCTCCCGCTGGGGCGCGGCCAAAATCAAGCAGGCCCTGCGCGCCAAAGGTCTGCCCGCCGACGTGGTGGATGAGGCCCTGCGCCGCACCGACACCGCCGACTACGACCGCAACCTGCGCGACCTGCTGCAGAGCCGCCTCGGGCGCCTCGGTTCCGCCGACCCGCGCGCCGCGCGGCAGAAACTGCTGCGGCTGGCCGCCGCGCGGGGCTATACGTTCGGCGCCGCCCTGCGCGTGCTCAACGACCTGCCGCTGCCCGCCGGCGACGATGAGAGCGACTGGCCGGATACCTGTACCGACGACTAATCACCAACCACGAACATGAAACATCTTTACATAGAAACCTACGGCTGCCAGATGAACGTGGCCGACAGCGAGGTAGTAGCCTCGGTGATGCGCATGGCGGGCTACGAGCCCTGCGAAACGCTCGACGAGGCCGACGCCGTGCTGCTCAACACCTGCTCCGTGCGCGACAACGCGGAACAGAAAATCATACACCGCCTCGAAGCGCTCAACGCCCTGCGCCGCAAGGGCCGCCGCCTTATCATCGGCGTGCTGGGCTGCATGGCCGAGCGCGTACGCGAGGAACTCCTCGAGAAGCACCACGCCAACCTCGTGGCGGGCCCCGACGCCTACCTGTCGCTGCCCGACCTCGTGGCGCAGGTGGAGGCGGGCCAGAAGGCCATCGACGTGACGCTCTCCACCACCGAGACCTACCGCGACATCGTGCCCGAGCGCCTCTGCGGCGCCCATATCTCAGGCTACGTGAGCATCATGCGCGGCTGCAACAACTTCTGCCACTACTGCATAGTGCCCTACACCCGGGGCCGGGAGCGCTCGCGCGACGTGGAGAGCATACTCCGCGAGGTGAACGACCTCTCCGCACGCGGCTACCGCGAAGTGACGCTTCTGGGGCAGAACGTGAACTCCTACCGCGCCGAGGGCCCCGACGGTGTGACGGACTTCGCCGCCCTCTTGCGGAAGGTGGCCCGCGCCGTACCGCACATGCGCATCCGCTTCTCCACAAGCCACCCCAAGGACATGAGCGACGAAACGCTCCGCGTCATCGCCGAGGAGGACAACGTGTGCCGCCACATCCACCTGCCCGTGCAGAGCGGGTCGGACCGCGTGCTCAAACTCATGAACCGCAAGTACACCCGCCAGTGGTACCTGGAGCGCGTGGAGGCCATCCGCCGCATCGTGCCCGACTGCGGCCTGTCGACCGACATATTCGCGGGCTACTGCTCGGAGACGGAGGAGGACCACCAGGCGTCGCTCTCGCTCATGCGGGAGTGCGGCTACGACTCGGCCTTCATGTTCAAATACAGCGAACGCCCCGGCACCTACGCCTCGAAGCATCTGCCCGACGACGTGCCCGAGGAGGTGAAAGTGCGCCGCCTCGAGGAACTCATCGCCCTGCAGAACGAGCTCTCGGCGCGCAGCAACGAACGCTGCGTGGGCCGCGAGTTCACCGTGCTCGCCGAGGGCCGCTCCAAACGCTCGGCCGAGCAACTGTTCGGCCGCACGGAGCAGAACAAGGTGGTGGTGTTCGACCGCGGCACACACCGCCCGGGCGACTATGTCAGGGTGCGCGTGACGGGCTGCTCCTCGGCCACGCTCCAGGGCGAGGCTCTGGAATGAGACACCCGCTGACACGTGTGAACCACGCCGCGACATAAGAAGTTTCTGAAACAACAAGAAAAAAATCCCCAGCCACTATGAGAAAGGACATCACAATACGCTGCCGCAACACGGGCCGGAGCCATCGCGTGCCCATAGGCTCCACGCTCGAGGAAGTGTACGGCCGGCTCGGCGTCAGCCTGACTTTCGCCCCCACAAGCGCCAAGGTGAACAACAAGGTGGAGGGCCTGCACTTCATGCTCTTCTCCGACAAGGATGTGGAGTTTCTCGACATCACCTCGCAGTCGGGCCTGCGCACCTACACCCGCTCGCTCTTCTTTGTGCTCTACAAGGCCGCGCGCGACCTCTACCCCGGCGCGCCGCTGCGCATCGACAACTCCGTGGCCGGCGGCTACTACTGCCGCCTGGGCCTGGCAGGCGGCGTGACGCCGGAGGTGGTGGAGCGCCTCCGCCGCCGCATGCTGGAGATCGTGGCCGAGGACATTCCCTTCCACCGCGTCACCTGCCCGGCCGAGGAGGCCGTCGCCCGCTTCCGCGCCGAGGGACTGGACGACAAGGTAAAGCTGCTCGAAAGCGTCGGCGGCATCTACACCACCTACTACACGCTGGCCGACACGGCCGACTACTTCTACGGCTCGCTCCTGGTGCGCACCTCGCAGCTCACGCTCTTCGGGCTCGAGCCTTACGCCGACGGCCTGCTGCTGCGCCTGCCCGACCCCGGACATCCGGGCCGGTTGCGGCCGCGCACCGAGCAGAGCAAACTCTCCGGCGTGTTTCGCGAGCAGCACCGCTGGCAGGAGATACTGGGCGTATCGACGGTGGGCGAACTCAACGCCGCCTGCGCCGCCGGCCGCGCCGGCGACCTGATCAACATATCGGAGGCGCTCCACGAAAAGCGCATCAGCCAGCTGGCCGACCGCATAGCCGCCCGGCCCGAAGTGAAGGTGATACTCGTGGCCGGCCCCTCGTCGAGCGGCAAGACCACCTTCTCGAAGCGCCTGGCCGTGCAACTCGCCGTGTGTGGCAAGCGCCCCGTACCCCTGTCGCTCGACGACTACTTCGTAGACCGCGAGAAAACACCCCGCGGTCCCGACGGCGACTATGATTTCGAACATGTGGAAGCCATGGACATCGCCCTCTTCAACCGCCAGATGCAGACCCTCATCGCCGGCGGGGAGGTGGAACTGCCGCGCTACGACTTCCTCACGGGCAAAAGCGTGAAAAGCGGACGCCGCCTGCGCCTCAGCGAGGGCGACCTGCTCATACTCGAGGGCATACACGCGCTCAACCCCCTGCTCACCGAACGCATCGGCGCCGCCAACAAATTCAAGATATACGCCTCGGCGCTCACCACCATACTGCTCGACCACCACAACTACATACCCACCACCGACAACCGCCTGCTGCGCCGCATCGTGCGCGACTACAAATACCGCGGCTACTCGGCCGAGGAAACCATACGCCGCTGGCCCGCCGTGCGACGCGGCGAGGAGCGCTGGATATTCCCCTTCCAGGAAGAGGCCGACGAGATGGTGAACACCGCCCTGCTCTTCGAGCTCGCCGCCCTCAGGGCACAGGCGCTGCCCCTGCTCGAGGAAGTGCCCGAACAGGCACCCGAATACTCCGAGGCGCACCGCCTGCGCAAATTCCTCTCCTACCTGCGCCCCATCCCCACCGACGGCCTGCCGCCCACCTCGCTGCTGCGCGAGTTTCTCGGCGGCAGCACCTTCAGCTACTAAGCGCGGAATCTGTGGCATGCCGCCCCACAAAAGTGGCACGCCGTCCCACAAAAGTGGGAACCCATGCCGCCCGGCACCGGCCGCCCGCCAGACCCGCACCATTCACACACACATCATCAAGCACACGCTCATGAAACAACTCGTATTTGCCACCAACAACGCGCACAAGCTAAGCGAGATACGCGCCATCATGCCCGAGGACATCAGCATCCTGTCGCTCGCCGACATCGACTGCCACGACGACATTCCCGAAACGGCCGACACGCTCGAGGGCAACGCCCTCATCAAAGCACGCTACGTGTACCGGCGCTACGGCCTCGACTGCTTTGCCGACGACACCGGCCTGGAGGTGGAGGCCCTGGACGGCGCACCAGGCGTACACACCGCACGCTACGCCTACGCCGACCGCCACGACCCCGAAGCCAACACGCGCAAGCTCCTCGCCGAGCTCGCCGGCAAGGACAACCGCCGCGCGGCCTTCCGCACGGTGGTGGCGCTCATAGAGGGCGGCCGCGAACAGCTCTTCGAGGGCCGCGTGGACGGCGAGATAGCTCCCGGGGAGCGGGGCACCGAGGGCTTCGGCTACGACCCCGTGTTCATGCCCGAAGATACGGGCCGCACCTTCGCCGAGCTGGGCGTGGCGGCCAAGAACGCCATCAGCCACCGCGCCCGCGCCGTGGCCGCCCTGTGCCGCTACCTCAAACAGAAAGAAGCATGAAACGCACGCTCATCACCACCCTCATCGCCCTCCTGGCAGCCCTCGCCGCCACCGCCGGCCCCATAGGCTCCTGGACCCTCCACAAGGCTTACCGCAACGCCACCGCCGCCACCGTGGCCGGACAAACGGTCTACGCCCTCTACGACGGCAACCTGCTGGCCTACGACACGTCCACCGAAGAGGTGCGGCTGCTCTCGAAAACCACCGGCCTGAGCGACCGCCACATCAGTATCATGGCGCGCAGCGAAAGCGCCCGCTGCCTGGTGCTGGCCTACGACAACGGCAACATCGACCTGCTCTTCGACGACGGCAACGTGGTGAACCTCCCGCAGTTCAGGCTCGACGCCACCGCCGACCACACGCCCGCCGACATCACCGTCGACGGCCACAACGCCGTCCTGGGCACCGCCAGCGGCGTGGCAGTGCTCGACCTCGACAGCCGCACCATACGCAACGCCTACCAGCTGGGCGAACGCGCCTACTCGGCCGCCATCTTCGACGGCTACCTCTACGTGGCCCTGGCCGGCCGCCTGCGCCGCGGCAACCTCACGGCCAACCTGCTCGACGCCGCCGCGTGGGAGGACTACGCCCCGGTGCAGGCACAGCACTTAGTGCCCTGCGCCGGCCGCCTGTTCTTCACGGCCTCGGGCGCCCACCACGGTTTCTGGCGCATCGACCCCGACGCCGCCGGGCAGGGCGCGCATCCCTACACCCGCATCTGGCTCTCGCTCTACACGACGGTGTGGACCGACGGGCGGCAGGCCGTATTCTCCAACCCCTCGGAGGTGGCCGTCTACACGGCCGAACACCCCGACGGCCCCGCCATCGCGCTCCAGCATGAGAATGCCTGGCAAGGACTGGCGCGGAGCGCCGACGGCACCTTCTGGGCCTGCGACGGCGAAAACGGACTGCGGCCCCACAGGCTCGACGCCGACCAGCTCGCCGCCACGGGGCAGGCCATCGGCGGCTACGGCCCGCGCCGCGACCTGGCCTACCGCCTTTACTTCGAGGGCGACCGCCTGCTCGTGGCCGGCGGCCGTTTCGACTACTCCGGCCAGCAGTATCCCGGCACACTGATGTACTACGAGAACGATACGTGGACCACCTTCCAGGAGGAAGGCATCAGGGAGGCCACCGGACTACCCTACCGCAACACCATGAGCGCGGCGCAGGACCCCGCCGACCCCACCCACCACTTCGCCTCGTCGAACGCCGGTGTCTACGAGTTCCGGAACGGACGCTACGTGCGCCTCTACCACGCCAGCAACAGCACCCTGCGCCCTCCCGGCAGCGCCCCGCGCGACACCGCCCGCGCCATCACCGACGCCCTGGCCTACGACGCCGCGGGCAACCTCTGGATGACGAACTACGAGGCCGACACTGTGCTCAACGTGATGCTGGCCGACGGACGCTGGCAAGGCGTGTACGTGAAGGACATAGCGGGCATCGCCACGCCCGAGACCATCATGTTCGACCGCCGCGGACGCCTCTGGATGACCTCGCGCCGCTGGGCCGACGGCCGCCGCGCAGGCTTCCTCTGCCTCGACTACAACGGTACGCCCGGCAACACGCAGGACGACGTGGCCACCTTCCGCCACACCGTGCCCAACCAGGACGGCACGCCGTGCACCTTCGAGCAAGGCGCCTACGCCATGATGCAGGACGACGACGGCGCCATCTGGCTGGGAACGGCCTCGGGTGTGTACGTGGTGGCCGACCCCGACCGCTGGCACGACCCCGACTTCTACATCACGCAGATAAAGGTGCCGCGGAATGACGGCACCAACTACGCCGACTACCTGCTCAGCGGTGTTTCCGTGAGCGCCATCGCCCGCGACGGCGCCGGCCGCAAATGGATAGGCACCACCGACAACGGCCTCTACCTCGTGAGCCACGACGGCACGGAAATCATACATCACTTCACGGCCGGCAACTCGCCCCTGCTCTCCGACAACATCTACGCGCTGGCTGTGGACCCCTCCACGGGCGAGGTTTACGTAGGCACCGACGCCGGCCTCTGCTCCTACCGCAGCGACGCCTCGGCGCCCGCGGAGAGCCTCAGCAAGACGAACGTGAAAGTCTACCCCAACCCCGTACGCCCGGGCCACACAACGGGCGTGGTGCTGAGCGGCCTCACCGCCGACGCCGACGTGAAAGTGACCGACGCCACGGGCAACGTGGTGGCGGCCGGCACCTCCAACGGCGGCACCTTCACCTGGAACTGCCGCCGCGCCGACGGCGCACGGGTGGCCACGGGCGTGTACTACTTCATGATATCGACAGCCGACGGCAAGAAAGGCGTGGCGGCCAAGGTGGTGGTGATTTGAGCCCGCAGAGGCAGAAAAACAGGCGAAACGCGCTTTTTTTTCAGCTCAAAAGAAAAAAATGTTGAAAAAGTTTGCGAAAATCTACAAGTTAGCTTACTTTTGCGAAACGGAACCTCTGAAACGCCGGCCTGCACACCGGCCGGCATTTCGCCGTCGCAATCGGAACGCGTCCGCAACCCGCCCCGCCGGAAGGCCCCGTACAACAAACTTATTTATCCCTTTAAAACTTATCTTATGAACAAAAGCGAACTCGTAAATGCCATTGCCGGCGGCGCTGACCTGACCAAGGCCCAAGCTAAAGCAGCTCTTGATGTTACTCTCAACGCTATCGCCGACGCTCTCAAGAGCGGCGACAAAGTGGCTCTGCTCGGCTTCGGCAACTTCACGGTGACGGAGCGTCCCGCACGCACGGGCATCAATCCGGCCACGAAGCAGACTATCGAAATTCCCGCCAAGAAGGTCATCAAGTTCAAACCCGCCAGCGAAGTGGCTGCCGCACTGAACTAAAACAGCCCTCAAGGCTTCAACACACAAACACAAGGCCGCGCACTCCTCTGACAAGGTGCGCGGCCTTTTCCGTGCCGTCAGCACAATAAAGCGGTAAACAGCTATCCGGCAACAACTTAGCCGGACAAAAAAGCATTACTTGGAATTTAAAAAGCATTACTTGGAATTTTTCCGCGAATACGGACTTTTTAAATTCCAAGTAATGCTTTTTCCATCACCGGCCGGCAGGGATGCACCCCAGGTGCATCCGCGTTTTGCGCGGCGCGTTGCGCGGCGTTCTGCACTGCGTTTTCCGCAACATGTTTGCACGGCACTTTGCGCGGCGAAGGCAAAAAAAAGCCGGCGCCGCCCTGCTTGCACGCGGGACGGCGCCGGTTAGCTGGCGGAAAAACGGCCGGGAAGCTGATCACTTCTTGGCGGCGGGATTCACCTTGATGATCTCGAGCTTGAAGATGAGGGTGGCGTAGGGCGGAATGTTCTGTCCGCTGCCGCGCTGGCCATAGCCTAAGTTCCAGGGAATGTAGAGCTCGGCCACGGTGCCCTCGGGCAGTGTGGTAAGGGCCTCGGTCCAGCCCTTGATCACCTGGTTGGGGCGGAAGGTGGCCGTCTGGCCGCGCTGGTAGGAGGAGTCGAACACCTTGCCGTCGATGAGGCGGCCTTCGTAGTGCACCTCCACTTCAGTGGTGTCGGCGGCCACGGCTCCCTTGCCCTCCTTGATGATCATGTACTGCAAGCCGCTGGGCGTCACCTTCACGCCCTTTTTCTTGGCGTTGGCGGCCAGGAAGTCGGCCCCGGCCTGCTGAAGGCACTGCTGCTGATACTCGAACTGGCGCTCGGCCAGCTTCATGGCCGAGTCGGGGGTGAGGGTGGCGCGGCCCATGATACCGTCGGCCAGACCCTTGTTGAGGAGCTGGAGGTCGGTGTAGGTAGTGTCGGCCACACCGGTGGCGGCCTGGTTGAACTGGGGCACTACCTGCTCGCGGTTCATCTGCACGATGCGCAGGCCGGCGGCGCGCGCCATGAGCTGCTTCTGGGCCTCGGGGCTGAGCTGGGCGGCCTCGATCATGGCCTGGGCGGCATACTCGAGGTAGGCGCTGTCAACGCCCTCGCGCTGCATGAGGTAGTTCCTGAGGCTCTGGCTCTGGCCCACGCCGGCGGCGTAGCTGAAGTCGGCGGCCCCTATGGGCTGCACGCGGGCCGGGGTGAGCTCGGCGGCCTTGACGGTTTTGGTGGTCTTGGCCTTTTTGCCGACCTTGGTCTTTTTCTGTGCCGGGGCGGCGGTGCATACGCAGGCCGCGATGGCGAGGAGGAGGATATTACGGAGTTTCATGATTACTGCTGCTTATTGTTTTCGTTTTCCTGAATGCTCACCAGCTCAATGACGAAGGTGAGATTGGCAAAATTGGGGATGGGACCGCGGCCCTGGGCACCGTAGGCCTGGCTGTAGGGGATGGTGATTTCCCACTTCGAGCCTACGGGCATGGCCTGGAGGGCTTCGTCGAAGCCGGGTACCTGGTTGCCCACCATCATGACGTCGGTGTTGCCCTCGGGCTGGCCGTGCTTGCCGGTGGCGTCGAACACGGTGCCGTCGGCCAGGCGGCCTTCATAGCGCAGGTTGACCACCTGTCCCATGGCGGGTTTCGCGCCGGTGCCTTCGGTGATGACCTTGTAGACGGTTCCGCCGGGCAGTTTCTGCATACCTGCCTGGGCGGCCTTCTGCGTCATTTCCTTTTCGGCCTGGGCCTTGGCCTCGGCGTTGTCGCGCTCAAAGGCGGCCTGGGACATGCGGTCGGCGCGCTGGCGGAAGTCCTGCTGGGCCATCATCTGGTCCACGGGTTTTCCGTCGATCTTGAGGTGGCTCTTCTTGCCCTCGTAGGCGGCCAGGAAACCGGCTATGAAGTTCTTGCGGCTGAGGTGGCTGGTGCTGTCGTTGCCAAAGACGTTCTGCTCGACCTGCTTGAGCTGCATGCCGAGGCTGGCGCCATACTGCAGACCGGCCACATAGGCCACGCGCTTCTTGTCGGCCGAGGCCTCGAGGCCCTCGCGCAAGCCCTGGAGGAACTCTTCGGTGTAGATGGAGTCGCTGCCGGCGCGGGGGTCGGAGAGGGCCATCTTGAGCTCGGCCTCGGGCATGCTGAAAGCCATGCCCATCTCGTAACTGAGCGTATCGGCATCGTTTTCAAAATTGGGTTTCGGACTCTTGTGGCCGTCGGAGCAGGCGGCGAAGCACAGGGGGGCGGCCATGAGCGCCGCCATAATGGTCTTTTTCATGTCTTTGCTGATTGAAATTGTTTTTTCTTACACAATCTTGATAAGTTCCACGTCGAACACGAGGGCGGCGTAAGGCGGAATGCTCTGACCGGCACCGCGCTCGCCGTAGGCCAGGTGGTAGGGAATGAAGAAGCGGTATTTGGCGCCCTCGGCCATGAGCTGCACGCCTTCGGTCCAGCCCTTGATCACGCCGCCAAGGGGGAAGGTGGCGGGCTCGCCGCGGCGGTAGGAGGAGTCGAACACGGTGCCGTCAACGAGCGTGCCCTCGTAGTGGCACTGCACGCTGTCGGTGGCGGCGGGCTTGCGGCCCTCGCCCTCGCGCAACACCTTGTACTGCAAGCCGCTGGGCAACACCACTACGTCTTCGTTCCTGGCGTTTTCCTCCAGGAAACGCTCGCCCTCGGCGCGGGCCGCGCGGCTCTGCTCCTCCTGCTGCTTCTGGAGGAACTCGCTCACCAGGCGCTGGGCCTCCTCGTCGGTCAGCTCGGCCGGCCCGCCGGCCAATACGGCCTGCACAGCGCTGGCGAAGTCGGCCTCCACCAGGCCTTTCACGTTCATACCCTTGAGGTTATGGCCTATGACCATACCGAGGGAATAGCTTAATTTGTCCATAGTCTTGTTTCTTTTTACTGTATTGATTATTATTTGATATTCTTTTGTCAAAAATCCTCGCAAAAATACAACTTTTATTTCAGAGCGGCGAGCGTGAAGCGCTTTTATTAGTAACTTTGCCGAAAACTTACGCCCGATGATGAGAAAGTTAGTGGTACTGACCGGCGCCGGCATGAGCGCCGAGAGCGGCTTCGAGACCTTCCGCGACGCCGGCGGCCTGTGGGAACGCTATCCCGTGGAGCAGGTGGCCACGCCCGCGGGCTGGGAGGCCGACCCGGCTCTGGTGACCGGCTTCTACAACGGCCTGCGGCGGCAACTGGTGGCGGCGCAGCCCAACGAGGGACACCGCCTGCTGGCGCTCATGGAGCGCGACTTCGAGGTGACCGTGGTGACGCAGAACGTGGACGACCTGCACGAACGGGCCGGCTCATCGCATGTGATTCACCTGCACGGCGAACTCATGAAGGTTTGCTCCTCGCTCCGCCCCGACGACACCGCGCAGCACCGCACGCTCACCCCCGGCCACACAGACGTGGCGCCCGGAGAGCGGGCGCCCGACGGCTCGCTGCTGCGCCCCTGGATCGTGTGGTTCGGCGAGGCCGTGCCACGCCTGGAAGAGGCGGCGCGGGCCGTAGCCGCGGCCGACGTGTTCGTCATCATCGGCACCTCGCTGAACGTGTATCCCGCCGCCGGACTGGTGCGCCACGTGCCGGCGGGCTGCCCCGTGTTCCTCATCGACCCGAAGGAGGTGCGCGTGGCCGCAGCCTGCCGCGTCGAAGTCATACGCGAGGTCGCCTCGCGCGGCGTGGCCCTGCTGCGCCAGCGGCTGGCGGCGCCCTGACACCCGGCGGCCGGCCCCTTCCTCTCACCCCACGAACACAAAGACTATGTCTGCAAACAACCATTGGCGCTCCCCGCGGAGCAAGAACCTCGCCACGCTGGCGCTCTGCGTGGCCGTGTCCATCATAGCCCTCATCTACGCGCTGCCGCGGGAGAGCAAGTTCGGCTACGTGTACGAGCCCGACAAGCCCTGGCGCTACCAGCAGCTCATCGCCTCCTACGACTTTCCGGTGATGAAGACCGAGGCCGAACTGCAGCGCGAGCGCGACAGCACCGCCGGCAACTTCGAGCCTTACTACACCGCCGACTCGCTGGCCGGCGAAAAGCAGGTGGCGGCGCTCCAGGCCGACTTCAGCCACGGCAAGTTCAAGAACCTGCCGGCCTACTACCTGCCGCGCCTCGTGCAGCTGTTCCGCCAGGCCTACAGCCGCGGCATCATCGACGCCGGCGAACTGGCCGAGCTGAAACGCAGGGACCTGCCGGCCGTGCGGCTTATCAAGGGAAAAGTGTCGTCCACCGTGGCGGTGGACGAACTGCTCACCACGCGCGAGGCCTACAGCCGCATTGTGGAGCGCGACGCCGGCAGCCTGCCGGCAGGTACGCTGCAGAGCTGCGGCCTCAACAGGTATCTCGTGCCCAACCTGCGCGTCGACGCGCAGAAGAACAAGCAGGAACTCGAGGCCCGGCTGGCGCAGATCATCGGCAACTGCGGCATGGTGCAGAGCGGACAGCTCATCATCGACCGCGGACAGATTGTGACGGCGCAGCACGTGAAGATTCTCGACTCGCTCAAGCAGGAGAGCGAGCGCCGCATGGACCCCTCGCGGGGCTACTGGTTCATTCTGGGCGGACAGGTGGTGTACGTACTGGTGTGCATAGGCATGCTGCTGCTCTACCTCAAGCTCTTCCGCCGCGACTATCTGGCCTCGCCCCACCGCCTGCTGCTCATCTTCTCGCTCACCACGCTCTTCCCCGTGCTGACTTACTGGATGGTGGGACATAACTTCTACAGTGTCTACCTCGTGCCCTACGCCATCGTCCCGATTTTCGTGCGCATCTTCATCGACTCGCGCACGGCGGTCATGACGCTGATCGTGTCGACGCTCCTCTCGGCGCTCACGCTCCACAATCCCTTCGAGTTCGTCCTGCTGCAAATGGTTACCGGCGTAACGGCCATCTACTCCCTGCGCGAGCTCACGGAGCGCGCCCAGCTGCTCAAGACGGTGCTCTACGTGGTGGTCGCCGGCCTGCTGGTGAGCTTCACCTACGACCTCTCGCAGGGGCTCGGCGCCCGGGCCTTCGACCAGTCGCGCACGGTCTACGTGGTCATAGGCGGCATCCTGCTGCTCTTCGCCTACCCGCTCATGTATCTGGTGGAAAAGCTCTTCGGCTTCACCTCGAGCGTGACGCTCGTCGAGCTCACCAACATCAACAACAGTCTGCTCAGGCGCATGTCGAAAGTAGCCCAGGGCACCTTCAACCACTCCATGCAGGTGGCCAACCTCGCCGCCGAGGTGGCCGACAAGATAGGCGCCAAACCGCAGCTGGTGCGTACGGGGGCCCTCTACCACGACATCGGAAAGATGCTCAACCCGGCGTTTTTCACCGAGAACCAGTCGGGCGTCAACCCCCACGACCAGCTCCCGGAGGAGCGCAGCGCGCAAATCATCATCAGCCACGTGACCGACGGGCTGCACCTGGCGGACAAGCATCACCTGCCGGCGGTCATCAAAGACTTCATACGCACCCACCACGGCGCGGGCATGACCAAATATTTCTACATCAACTACGTCAACAAGCATCCGGGCGAGGAGGTCAACAAGGCGCTCTTCTCCTACCCGGGCCCCAACCCGCAGACCCGCGAGCAGGCCATACTCATGATGTGCGACGCCGTGGAGGCCGCCTCGCGCAGCCTGAAGGAATACACCGAAGAGAGCATCGGCACGCTCGTGGAGCGCATCATCGAGGGGCAGCTGGCCGACGGCTGCTTCCGCGAGTGTCCGCTCACCTTCCGCGACATCGCCGACGCCAAGCGCGTGCTCACCGACAGCCTCAAGACGATTTACCACACGCGCATATCATATCCCGAGATGAACAAGCCCGCGCCGCCACCGCCACCGCATCAGCAGGGCCTCTTCGGCACTGGCATACACCGCACCTGGCACCGCTGAGGCCGCGCGGCCGATATTTCTCCGAGAGCAACACGATTCCCCCGTAAAGCGCAGGATTCATCCGGACGGATGCTGCGCCTTACGGGGGAATCGCGTTGCCGGGCCGGCCACTTACCGGAATATCACGCCGAAGGGATGTATGCCGGCATCGAAGCGGTGGAGCAGGCTGCCCGCCGCGTCGTATTCGTAGACGAAGCCCGCCTGCGCGTAGCCCAGCGGTCCGTTGTCGGAGCAGATGTAACAGTGTCCCGAGGCGGGACTGAAGTCGACGGCCTGCGGCATGGCGGGGGCGTCGGCGCCGAAGAAGTCAGCCGCCAGCACCTCGCCCGTGAGCGCCGAGAAGAGGCGGCCGGAAACCTCGGCGCGGTTGGCGGCGTAGTCGGTCGTGAAGTCCACCACGAGCAGGCGGCCCCGGCCGTCGGCCGCTATGAGCGAGCCCGGGGCGAAGTCGCTCACGGCGTCGCCGGCCGGAAGGTCCACGCGCTGCACCTTGGGCATGATGTCGATGTAGTTGCCGCGGCATACCACGAAGAGGCTGCCCGAGACCGGTTCGTAGACGATGGGGCCGGGATTCACGCCCACGGCGATATCGCGCTCCTTGCGGCCGCTCGCGGCGTCGATCACGCCTATGCGCCGGCCGTCGGCGTAAGTGTAATCCTGGCTGTAGCCGTCGGAGATGGTGACATACACGCGGCCGGCGTGGGCGGCAAGTCCCGCGGGATTGGGCCCTACGGCCTCGCGGTGGTCAATGACGAAGTTCACGGTGTCCATGCGGCTCACATAGCCGTCGTTGCCGGCCACGAACACATAGCCGCCCTCGCCGCATACGGCCTCGGGCGCGGCCACCGTCACGGCCTGCACCACGGCGAGGGTGGCGCGGTCGAGCACCCACACGAGGTCCGAACCGTACACCGGCACGTAAATGCGCGAACCGTAGCTCACGCCCTGCTGCGGCGTGTCGCCGAGGCTCATGCCGTTCACGGCCTCAAAGTAGTTGGCGGTGTAGCTGCTGTCGGCAGGGCTGAAAGCATCTGCCGTACCGGCCACGCCGCCGAACATGTTGCCTTGGTTGATAACATAGAAGCCGCCGTCGGCCGCCGCCACAGGCGGTGGAGCGGGGCGGTAACCGTCGGAATCGTCACAGGCGGTCAGAGCCGCGCCGGCCAGCACAAGGGCGGCCAAAAATCGAATTTGTTGCATAATTGTTCTTTTTTTATATATTTTCGATATCCTCTCGCCATATTCTCGATATCTGCTCGAGAAAATGGCGAGAGGATGGCGAGAAGATATCGGGAAGATATCGGGAATATGCCCGCCCTCACCAGCCCACCTTCACGCCGAGGCGATACGCGCGGCCCGGCATCGGGTAGCGGCGCACCACCTCATACTCCCCGTCGAGGGCGTTGAGCAGTTCGGCGCGCACTTCCAGCCGCGCCGTCCTTATGCGGAAGCCGCGCCACAGCGCCAGCCGCAGCTCCGCATAGGCGGGCATATCGGTCGAGGGCAGATGCTCCGTCGAGGCCCAGCGGCGCCCCGTGCAGGTCAGTCCCGCCGAGCCCGACAGCCACGGATGCTCGCACGCCACCGCCACCTCGCCGCTATGACGCGGCGTGTAAGGCAGCGAGCGGCCGTAGGCCGGTGTGCCGGGCGCCGTGCGGTCGGCGGCGCGGCGGCAGGCGTAGGCCGCCGCCAGGCGCAGCGTGAGCCCCCGCGGCAGGCGCAGGCCGCCGGTGAGCGAGGCGTCGAGCCCCGCGGCGTCCACCCGGCCCAGATTGACCGTGCGCCACACAAAAAGGTTGTAGGGCACACTCACAATCTTGTCCGAAACGCGCGCGACGTAGGCGTCGGCCGCCAGCAGCCACGGCTCAACCGCCGCCGCGCCGCCGCGCCCCAGGCGCAGCGTGGCGCCGGCCGCCACCTGCCGCGAGCGCTCGGGTCGCAGGTCGGCGTTGCCAAGGTGCTGGAAGTAAGCCTCGCTGAAGGCCGGCAGGCGGAACAGCTCCTGCGCCGAGAGGCGCAGCGCGAGCCCTACGCCGCGGCGGCTCACGGCCTGCCAGTCGGCCGCGAAGGCCGGTGTGAGGCGGCGGTGCAGTTGCCCTGCGCGCCCCGCGGCATGCTCCATGAAGAGATGCGTCAGGCCGCGCAGGGTGAGCGTGAGCGTTTTCTCCCCGAACAAACGGGCGCGGAGCGACAGGCTCTGCTGCAGGGCGTCGCGGCGCACGCGAGGCACCGTAGCGCCGGTGGCGCCGAGCCAGTCGGTGCCGAAGTCCATGGCGAGGGCGGCCTCGAAGCGGCCGCGGGTGAGCGCGGCGCCGGCCGTGGCGTAGGCCTGATGCTGCCGGTAGTGCTGCCGCAGGGCCCCGCCGGGATATTGCGCGTCGAGGTCGGCGTAGCGGCTGTCCTGCCAGGCGTAGCGTCCGCCCGCCATGAGGGCGAGCCCCCGCGCGCTGCGGCGCCACAGCGTCTGGGCGTAGGCCTGCCGCTCGCGCAGACGCTCGGTGGCGCGCCGGGTGTAGAGCGTGACGGGCCCGGGCAGGCGGCGGTGGCTCCCGTCGTAGCCGGCCTTGGTGTGCCACCCGCCGCCCTCGAGCGCCACGGTGTGGTCGGCCTCGAGGCGCAGCTCCTGCATGCGGCTGCCGTGGCGGCGCCCGCGGCTCACGAGCGAGACGTTGCGCAGGGTGTAGGGATAATTGTTGGCGGCATAGGCAAACTGCCCCGACACGGCGGCGGCAGACCGCGGGCCGAGGGGGAGGGCATAGCGCAGCGAGGGGCGCACCAGGCCGAACGAGCCGTGCTCGAGCCCGGCCTCACCGCGGCGCCGGTCGGGCTGCGGGCGCCGCGAGGTGAGGGCCACGTGGGCGGCGGCGAGCAGGCGCGGCGGCAGCAGCAGGGTGGCCTCGCCGCCGGATGAGAGGCGCACGGCGGCAAGGCGGGCGGTGGCGGGCAGGCGCCCCAGGTCCACCTGCCCGCCCTGACCGGCGGGCAGGGGCATACCGTCATAGCTCACGGCGGTATGGGCGGCGCCGAGCGAGCGCACGCTGACGGTTTTCAGGCCGCCGGCGCCGCCGTAGTCGCGCACCAGGGCGCCGGGCATCCAGCGCAGGGCGTCGGCCACGGAGGCCACACCGCGCCGCGCGAAACCGGCACTGTCGATGCGGCCCGCGGCCACACCGCCGGCACCGGACCCTGTGAAGCCGGCCGTGACGGTGGCCCGGGCGATGGTGTCGTCGGGCAAAGCGCGCCACGCGGCGGCCTGGCCCGACGACACCACGACGCCGGCCGCGCCCCACACCAAGGCGCTCCGCCAGGCAGCCCGCAGGCTGTCGCGAAGAACGTGCAGGAACATCCTTTCCAATATATATAGATATGAAAGATGGCACGCCGGAGCCCCTCCTCGGGGGCCGGCCGGCGACTGATGACGACGGCAGGTCTTCTGACTTTTCCCCGCTCCAGGCGCCTTCCCGCGCCGGTGTACCGGGGGCGGCACCGCGCGCAGTGGCTGCCGGCACCAGCCGGCGGCCTGGAGCGGACAACGGAATCACAGCAGCGGGACTGTACGGGACTCTCACCCGTTTCCCTATTAATGGCGGCCGCACCAGGCGGGCGCGCCAACCGTGTCACGCGGTGCAAAGATACTGTTATTTTCAGAAAAAAATCCGCCGACGGCCTGAAAGTCCGTATCCGTGTGGCCCGAAAAGTCCGTATTCGTGTTCATAAAAGCATTACTTGGAATTTAAAAAGCATTACTTGGAATTTTTCCGCGAATACGGACTTTTTGGCGGGGCCGCCGCGCGGCAGCTTATGGCCCCCGGTCCTCACCGAGCCCGGTCCTCACCGGGGGAGCGGCAATAATCGGCGGCGCGAGGGGGCCATGTCGGGCAAAAGCGTTAACTTTGCAAGTTGGAAACAAACACACGCACAACGATATGGAAAAAGATTTCAACGACGCACACGGCGGCGGGGGCCTGACCGGCCGCCTCGTCCGGCTCGTGAAGCGGAACAAACGCACCCTGCTGGCCGACGCCGCCATGGTGGCGCTCTTCCTGCTCATCAGTTTCGCCTACTTCCAGGAGCCGGTGTCGCAGGGCCTCGTGCTCGGCGGACACGACACCGACGCCTCGATAGGACAGGGACGCGAGCAGCTCGACTACAAGGCCGCACACGACGGCGAAACCACGCGCTGGACCAACTCGCAGTTCAGCGGCATGCCCACCTACCAGATAGCGCCGTCGTACAAGGCCACACAGGCGCTCGGCAAGGTGGCCGCCATCTACCAGCTGGGCACCGGAGGGGTGCTGTGCTACCTCTTCATTTTCCTGCTGGGCTTCTACATCATGCTGCGGGCCTTCAACTTCAAGCCCTACTTAGCGGCGCTGGGGGCCGTGCTGTGGGCCTTCTCGTCGTACTTCTTCATCATCATCGGCGCGGGCCACATCTGGAAGGTCATGACGCTGGCCTTCATCCCCCCCACCATCGGCGGCGTGGTGCTCTGCTACCGCGGACGCCTGCTCGCCGGCGGCGCCGTCACGGCGCTCTTCACGGCGCTGCAGATACTCTCGAACCACGTGCAGATGACCTACTACTTCGCCTTCCTCATGTTCTTCATAGCGGCGGCCTACTTGGTGCAGGCGCTCCGCCCCCACGGCGGCGACGGCATGGAGGGCGCGGCGCCGCGGCGCGGGGTGGCGGCCTGGATGCGGGCCACGGCGGTGGTCGTGGCGGCGGGCCTGGTGGGCGTGACGGCCAACCTGCCGAACCTCTATCACACTTACGAATACTCCCGCCACACCATGCGCGGCGGGTCGGAACTCACGGCGCCGGCGGCCAAGGCCGACGCCACAGACGCCCCGGCCGGGCAAAGCGCGGGCGGCGGACTGGGCTACGACTACATCACGCAGTGGAGCTACGGCGTGGACGAGACGCTCACGCTGCTCATCCCCGACTTCAAGGGCGGCGGCACGGGCGCGGCCATCACCGAGGAGAACATATACGAGGCACCGCAGCAGAACCTGCTGCCTTACGTGCAGCAGGCAGGCGCCGCGGCCGACGTCACGCCCCCGGGCCTGAACCGATACTGGGGCAACCAGCCCTTCACCGTAGGGCCGGTGTATGCCGGAGCCCTGGTGGTGATGCTCTTCCTGCTGGGCCTCTTCGTGGTGCGCGGCCCGCTGAAGTGGGCCCTCGCGGCCGCCACGGCGGTGAGCCTCGTCTTCGCCTGGGGCCACAACGTCCCGGCGGTGACACACTGGCTGGTGGACAACCTGCCGCTCTACAACAAGTTCCGCACGGTATCGTCGGCCCTCGTGGTGGCGGAGTTCACAATGCCGCTGCTGGCGGTGATGGCGCTGGCCGCCGTGCTGCGCCGCCGCGACGTGCTGGCCTCGCGCCGCGGCCGCGCCGGACTGGCCGTGAGCCTGGTGCTCACCGTGGGCACGTGCCTCGCGCTGTGGCTCGCACCGGGCCTGGCGGGCAACTGCCTCTCGGCCGGTGAGAGCGAGGCGATGGGCCGCATTGCCCAGGCCTACGGACAGGCTTACGCCGACGACTACACGGCGGCCATCGCGGCCATGCGCCACGCGGTGCTCGCCGCCTCGGCCCTGCGCTCGCTGCTGGTGCTGCTCGCAGGCTGCCTCATACTGCTCTGCGCCCTGCGCTGGAAAAGAATGCCCGCCTGGGTGGCCTGCGCGGCCTTAGGGCTGGTGTGTCTGGCCGACATGTGGAGCGTGAACCGCCGCTACCTGAACACGGAGGACAACTTCACCGACCCCGTGGCGCAGACGGAGAAATTCATGCAGAAGACGGCGGCCGACGAGCTCATACTGCGCGACACGACCTACTACCGCGTGCTCAACCTGAGCACGGGCCAGCCTTTCAACGAAAACGCCACGAGCTACTGGCACAAGAGCATAGGCGGCTACCATGCGGCCAAACTGCAGCGCTACCAGGACCTCATCGACCGCCAGCTCACACCCGAGATAGGGCGCCTGGGCGAACACATAGGCCTGGCGCCCGGCGCCGAAATGGCCGAGGTGGCCGACAGCACGTGCCCCGTGCTCTCGATGCTCAACATGAAGTATGTGATACTGCCCGCCGGCGGCGGCGGACAGGTCGTAGCCGTGAACCACCACGCCGCGGGCAACGGCTGGTTTGTGGGCACGCTGCGCTTTGTGAGCGGCGCCGACGCCGAAATGGCCGCGCTCACGGGCCTCGACACCCGCCGCGCGGCGGTGGCCGACGCGGCTTTCCGCCCGCAGCTCGACGGGTCGGCGCTGGGCAGTGGCACCGTGACGCTCACCAGCTATGAGCCCAACGAACTGCACTACGACATCGCCTCCGGCAAGGGTGGCGTGGTGGTGTTCTCGGAGATGTACTACCCCGGCTGGACGGCCACCATCGACGGCGAGGAGGCCGAGCTGGGCCGCGCCGACTACCTGCTGCGCGCGCTCAAGGTGCCGGCAGGCCGCCACAAGGTGGTGCTGGAGTTCCGCCCGGCCACGGTGGCCGTGACCGAGGGCATCGGCCTGGGCGCCGTAGCCGTGGTGCTCCTGCTGCTCCTGGCGGCGGCCGGCATAGGCGTGTACCGCGCCGTGCGCCGCCTGGATGCCGCGCCGGACCATACCGCCGCAGCCGGTCCCGCATCACCGGCCACAGCCGGCCCTGCCGCCGCGCCGAAAACCTCAACTGAAAACGAAAACCAATAAACACATAAATTACGCCAATGAGTCTTCAATGCGGAATAGTAGGACTGCCCAACGTGGGCAAATCCACACTTTTCAACTGTCTGAGCAACGCCAAGGCCCAGTCGGCCAACTTTCCCCTTCTGCACCATCGAGCCCAACGTGGGCGTCATCACCGTGCCCGACGAGCGCCTGACCAAGCTGGCCGAACTGGTGAAACCGGGACGCATCGTGCCTACCACGGTGGAGATAGTCGACATCGCCGGCCTGGTGAAGGGGGCCTCGAAGGGCGAAGGCCTGGGCAACAAGTTCCTGGGCAACATACGCGAGACGGACGCCATCATACACGTGCTGCGCTGCTTCGACGACGGCAACGTGGTGCACGTGGACGGGTCGGTAGACCCCGTGCGCGACAAGGAAATCATCGACACCGAGCTGCAGCTCAAGGACCTCGAGACGGTGGAGAACCGCATCAGGCGCGTGGAGAAAATAGCCCAGGTGGGCGGCGACAAGGCCGCCAGGCTCGAGTATGACGTGCTCGTGGCCTGCCGCGAGGCGCTGCTCCAGGGCAAATCGGCCCGCACCGTGCAGTTTGACAGCAAGGAGGAACAGAAAGCGGCCCGCGGCCTCTTCCTGCTCACCTCGAAACCTGTGCTCTACGTGTGCAACGTGGACGAGGCGTCGGCCGCCACGGGCAACCACTACGTGGAGGCCGTGCGCCAGGCCGTGGCCGAAGAGGAGGCCGAGGTGCTGGTGCTGGCCGCACAGACCGAGGCCGACATCGCCGAACTCGAAACCTACGAGGAGCGGCAGCTGTTCCTTCAGGACGTGGGACTGGAAGAGAGCGGCTGCAACCGCCTCATCAAGGCGGCCTACAAGATGCTCGAGCTCGAGACGTTCATCACCGCCGGCGAAATGGAGGTGAAGGCCTGGACCTACCGCCGCGGCTGGAAGGCTCCGCAGTGTGCCGGCGTCATCCACACCGACTTTGAAAAGGGGTTCATCCGCGCCGAGGTCATCAAGTATGACGACTACGTGCGCCTGGGCTCCGAAAGCGCCGTGCGCGACGCCGGACTCCTGCACGTGGAGGGTAAGGAATATGTGGTGCAGGACGGCGACATCATGCACTTCCGCTTCAACGTATAATCCCGGCCGCCGCGCAGCAATGCGGCGACAGACTGTCACGCAACAATGCAGCGGCCGGTAGTGATACACCCCAGGTGCATCCGCCGTCGGGAAAAACTCCCGGCGACCGCGCAGCAATGTGCCGTCGGGAAAAAACTCCCGGCCGTGGTCCTCACCACCGCCAAAGATTTTTCAAGAAAAAAACAGACTTAAAAGAACAACACCCCAATGACAGCAACGCACATACTCTGGCAACCGGCGCGCGACATCCTCACGCTCGGCCCTTTCACGCTGCACTGGTACAGCTTCTGCTGGCTCGTGGGCCTGATGCTGGCCTACGTCATCGTGATGCAACTCTACCGCCGCCAGCACATCCCCCTGGAGAAGTTCGAGCCGCTGCTCTTCTACTGCTTCGCGGGCATTCTCATCGGCGCACGCCTGGGCCACTGCCTGTTCTACGAACCGGGCTACTTCCTGGCCCATCCCGTCGAGATGCTGCTGCCCGTAAAGCCCGGCGCCGACGGCGGATGGCGCTGCACGGGCTACACCGGACTGGCCTCACACGGCGGCACACTGGGCCTGATGCTGGCGCTGTGGCTCTACGTGCGGCACACGAAGGTCAACATCCTGCGCGTGCTCGACAACATCGCCATAGCCACGCCCATCACCGCCGCCTGCATCCGCCTGGGCAACCTGATGAACTCCGAGATCGTGGGCAAATACACGGGCTCGGACTACGGCTTCATCTTCGCCGCCAACGGCGACGTCCTGCCGCGCCATCCCGCGCAGCTCTACGAGGCGGTGGCCTACGTGGTGTTCTTCTTCATAGGCCTCTGGTTCTACCGCCGGCGCCCGCAGCTGGTGGGCACGGGCCGCTTCTTCGGCCTCTGCCTCACACTCATCTTCTCCTTCCGCTTCTTCGTGGAGTTTCTCAAAGAGGTGCAGGAACCCTGGGAGGTCGGCATGGTAGGCGCCATCGGCCTGAACCAGGGACAGCTGCTCAGCCTGCCCTTCGTGGCCATCGGCCTCTACTGCCTGCTGGGCGGACGCCTCTGCCGCCGCTTCGGCAAGCAGCACTGAGCGGCGGCCGCGGCACCGCGCAAAACGTCGCGCAAAACGTCGCGCAAAACGCGGATGCACCTGGGGTGCATCCCTACCGGTCGCGCCGATGCGCCGATGTGCCGCGCCATCCTTATATCCCGCCGCGCAAAACGCGGGCCTGAAAAGCATTACTTGGAATTTAAAAAGCATTACTTCGCGTCCCGCCGCGAATACGGACTTTTTAAATTCCAAGTAATGCTTTTTTTATCGCCGGGCCGAAACGGCTGCGGAGGGGAACACCCGGGAATATTATGCCCGGAAGAGTGCATTATCCCTTGGTATGCTGTCCGCCCAGGGCTTCCGCGTATTTTCTCTTCGCTCCCCTGCTTCACGCTCCTTATTCCGCCCTTCTTCCCTTGCTACGGCACACCCTCCGGGGTGCGTCTGTCGCTCACACCTCTATCCCGTGGTGTCGCCTCCCTGCGGTCGGCTTACCACGGGTTAACATGACCCGACCGCTCCGCGGTCATCACCGCCCGGAAAATGACCGCAGACTGCCGGGAATCCGCCGCAGATGGCCGGAAAACAGCCGCAGACGACCGGGAGATGGTCGCAGACTGCCGAGAAATGGCCGCAGGCTGCCAGGAAATAGCCGCAGTCCGCTGGGAAATGGCCGCTGACTGCCGAGAAATGGCCGCAGATTGCCGGGAAATGGCCGCTGACCGCTGGGAAATAGCCGCAGGACGCTGGAAAATGGCCGCTAACTGCCGAGAAATGGCCGCTGACCGCTGGGAAACGGCCGCAGACGGCAGGGAAAGGTCGTCACCGCACAAACAAAGAAAGGCGCAGCCTGCCCGCATTGGGGGAGGCTGCGCCTGGAATATGTTGCGCCGGGCCTTCACAGGAGCGACGCATGAGCGGAATAGTTTGTTACTTCACAAGAACTTTCTTGCCGTTTACGATGTAGAGACCCTTCTGAGCCTTCTGCACGCGGCGGCCGCTGAGGTCGTAAACAATGTTCGCGCCATTCTGGCCCTCGCCGGCTGCGATGCTGCCGATACCGGTAGCCTCGCCGGCTGCTTTCAGACGCCATGCGTTAGGCACGTTGTTGTTGTTTACCGTGTTGTAGGTCTTGATGGCACCACCCTTCAGGTTGTTGTCGATAGAAGCAGCCTGCACACAGCTCATCGTGATGATGGAACCGCCGTAGGCGTGAACGATGTAGAAGGCACCGGGAAGGGTTGTCGTCGGGATGAGCTGGAAGGGAGCGCGCGAACCGATGGGGAAGATCTCGTTGTCGCTTTCCTTGTCCTGTACGGGAATCTTGCCCTCGAGCACGGCGCAGTTGTACTGTGCGCCGAGTGTGCTGCCGGCGCTGTGACGCCAGCCTACGATGTACTTGTGGTTCGATACGTTGGTCATGTAGTAGGTCGTGTCGCTGGCGGCGCTGAACACCCACTTGTAGTGGTCGTCGTCGGCCTTGCCGGCACCCCACAGCACGCTATCGTCTTCGCTGGCGTAGATAGCGATGTTGGCCTCGGGCTGAGCCTCGAAGAAGCCGGGATAAGCGCTGTACACGTAGTAGGACTTCTCGGCGTCGAAGGCGATGGTCTCCTCCAGGGCGAGGGCCTCGGCTGCTATAGCGCAAGCCTCGATGTCGGCCTGTGCCACGGCTTCCTTCATGGCTGCGAGCTGGTCGGCCGTGTAGCCGCCTACGCAATCTTCAGCGTGGAGATATTGCTTGTAAGCGTTCAGAGCCTGAGCGTTCTGCTCGGCCAGGTACTCGTCGAGGCTGACAAAGTTGAAGCTGCAGTTGGCGTCGTTGAGCGAGGCTGCTGCTGCCCAGAACTTGAGGTCGACGTTGCTACCGCCACCGAAGCGGCTGATGCTGACATCGTTGGTACCGTGGTAAACGATGCTGTAGCCGTCCTTCTGGTTCACCTTGATGTCGAAGGTGGAGGCGGCGCTGGCAAGCGAAGCCATCTCGATCGGGGTGGCGTTGCTGGAGTTGGCGGCATAGAGAGCCATGGAGGTGCCCTGAGCCTTGTTGTAGATGGTCACGCCGTCTTCGAGGTTACCCGTGAAGGCCCAGAGGAAGGCGTCGTCTTCAGTGTCGAGGGTGGTGTTGACCTTCACCTGGGCGTCGTTCTCGGGAGCGTAGGCGTAGTAGCCGTTCACGTGCAGGAAGTAGAACTTCGTGCCGGGGGCGAACTCGCCGTTCTCAACCGTAGTGGGCTCGAAGGGGAAGGGATTGTCGGCCACGCGGTAAACGAGCGTGATGACCTTGTCTTCCTCGATAGTGAAGTCCTCATACTCGGTGCTGATGAGGGTGTAGCCCAAGCCCACGTTGGGGAGCTCGAGTTTCGTTCCCTTCTCGGCATAGAAGGAGTAGGAGTCGCGGAGCGGATTGCCGGCCTCGTCCACACAGTTGATGGTGATATAGGGCCACATCTCGTAGTAGGCGGTGATGTCCTGCGGGTCGTCCTCGCCAACGGTGTAAGTCGTCGTCTCGAAAGAATCGCCGTAGGGATCCTCACCCATCACGAAGGAGTAGTGTTCGATGGTGGGCATGGTGATGACCGAACCGGGGGCGTGATTAGCCGACACGTTTTGGATGTTCTCGCCGCTGTTGAGGTCAATGCAGGATATGGTCACGCTTACAGAGGTCTTGTCCTCGATTTCGGGGATGTAGATCTTGTAGCAGGAGTTGCCGCCGGCTGCGTTCCAGCCCACGAATTTGGGGCCGTCCTGGGCGTTGAAGTAAACGCCGTTCTCGTCGCCGATGTTGAAAAGCTCGTTGCTCGAGGCATCGGCCGAGATGGTGTAAACGCCGGCCTCGCTGCCGGTGCTGGCGCTGTAGCGGTCATAGCCGCTGCCCTTGTCGGTGAAGGTGGCGATATGGTTGCCCAGGTTGCTGGTAATCCATACGCTGATGCCGTCAGCGCCCTGCTGCACATGGCTGATAGTCCAGATGTAGTTGCCGCTGGCAATGGTTCCGAGCTCGATGTCGGCGGTCAGCCCGAGCGTGTTGTCGTCATTTTCCTTCAGGTAGCCTCCTTTGGAGTCCTGGTAGAAGAGCACTTTGGTGCCGTTCTGGAGCTGCGAGATGTCGGTGACAGCCGTGCCGATGCCCGTAACAACATCGGAAGCCACTGCCGGCGCAACGCACAACAATGCGACAAAAGCGCACAGTAAAGAGTAGATTTTCTTCATACGGTTTGTTTTTTAAAAAATTATGATTTATCGTCTTGTTTTTCGTTAAGCGCATTTCCGCTTCAAATATAGCAAGTTATTCCCATACGAGGCGGCCAAGGCGGCTTAAATCTTTCTTTTTTAACATTTCCGGGTCGAAGAGCCGGGCGCCGGCTATCCCCCGGAAAACATCCGGCACCGCCCGGCCACCGCTGCACTGATGCTGTCGCGCGGTGGCCGGGCGGTGCCTGGCGTGGGGCAGGGGGACGCTTACGCTCCCTGCTTCTTGTCGCCCTTCACCTTGATACGGTCGAAGCCGTCGCCGAAAACGCCGATGACTTTCGACTGCGACACGAAGGCGCCGGGGTCGATGTTCTGTATGATGCGGAAGATGTTGGTGCTCTCGCTCTTCTTGGCGAGCACGACGAGCACCTTGCGCTCGGCTTTGGTGTACCATCCCTGCCCGTTGAGCACGGTGACGCCGCGGTGCATGTCGTTGATGGCGGCGGCTATCTCGTCGTAGCGGTTGGAGAAGATGAAGAACTGCACCGACTGGCGGCCGCGGTCCACCACATAGTCGAGCAGCAGGTTGGTGATGATGAGCGTGCAGTAGCCATAGAGCGCCTTGTTCAGGCTGCCGGTAGGCGTGAGCAGGCTCGAGGAGATGATGACAAGGTCGCAGAGCATCATCATCTGGCCGAGCGTGACGTCCTTGTATTTGTTGATGATGGCGGCGATGATGTCGGTACCGCCCGTCGAGCCGTTGCTCAGGAACACGAAGCCGATGCCTATGCCCTCGACGGCCGCTCCGAGGATGCAGGAGAGGAAGATGTTGTCCTGCACCACCTGCGGCAGGCCGCTGCGGGGGTTGATGTAGGCGAACGACTCGGGGTGGACCTGCCCCATGTAGCGCATCACTTCCTGCGACATGCCGAGCAGGAAGGTGAGCATGAAGACGGCATAGATGGTCTTTACGCAGAACTTCCACCCGAGCACCCTTACGGCCACGGCCAGCAGCAGGATGTTGACCAGGAAGAAGGTGTACTGCACGGGAAAGCCGGTGGCGTAAAAGATAACGGCGCCGGCGCCGGCCAGTCCGCCGGTGGTGATTTCGTAGGGCAGCTGGAAACAGGTGAAGCCCACGGAGTAGAGCAGCAGGCCGAGGGTGATGACCAGGTAGTCGCGGAAATCCTGGTAGAAGGTGAGGTGTATCTTGCGTGGCATGATGATATGGGGTGTGGGGATGGAAGATCTATGGCCATATGAGCCGGGCGGTGCGCCGCGGCAAGAAGCCGCGGGCACCGCCCGGTCCTGTCAGGCTTTTCTGACGACGATGTTCACTATTTTGCCGGGCACGACGATCACCTTGACCACCTGCATGCCCTCGAGGTATCTCGCGGTCTGCTCCGAGGCCATGACGGCCTGTTCCACTTCTTCGCGTGGCGCGTCGGCGGGGAAGTCGAGCGTGAAGCGCGTCTTGCCGTTGAAGGAGACGCTCATCGTCACGGTGTCTTCCTTGAGATAAGCCTCGTCGAAGTCGGGCCAGGCGGCGTCGAACACCGTCCGGTCGTGGCCCAGCTGCTGCCAGAGCTCTTCGGCCATGTGCGGGGCGAAGGGGGCGAGCAGCACCACCAAGGGCTCGAGCACGGCGCGCGAGCGGCACTTCTGCCGGTCGAGCTCGCCCACGGCTATCATGAAGGCGGCCACGCTCGTGTTGTACGAGAACTCCTCGATGTCGTCGCTCACCTTGCGTATGAGCTTGTGCAGCGTCTTGAGACTCTCCTTGGCGGGTGCCCCGTCGGTAACGGCCAGAGTGCCTTCCTTGGTGAAAAAGAGGTTCCACGCCTTGCGCAGGAAGCGGAAGCAGCCGTCGATGCCGTTGGAGTCCCAGGGCTTGCTCTGCGAGATGGGGCCGAGGAACATTTCGTAGAGGCGCAGGGTGTCGGCGCCGTATTTGTCGACAATCATGTCGGGGTTCACCACGTTGTACATCGACTTCGACATTTTCTCCACGGCCCAGCCGCAGAGATACTTGCCGTCCTCGAGCACAAACTCGGCGTCGGCATATTCGGGCCTCCAGGCGCGGAAGGCCTCGAGGTCGAGCACGTCGTTCTGCACGATGTTCACGTCAACGTGTATGGGCGTGACGTCGTAGCCGTCCTTCAGTCCGGCCGACACGAAAGTGTTGGTATCCTTGATGCGGTACACGAAGTTGGAGCGGCCCTGTATCATGCCCTGGTTCACGAGCTTGCTGAAGGGCTCTTCCTTTACCGACACGCCGAGGTCGAAGAGAAACTTGTTCCAGAAGCGGCTGTAGATGAGGTGGCCGGTGGCATGCTCCGAACCGCCCACGTAGAGGTCGACGTTCTGCCAGTAGCCGGCGGCCTCGGGCGAGAGCAGGGCGCTGTCGTTGTGCGGGTCCATGTAGCGCAGGTAGTAAGCCGACGAGCCCGCGAAGCCCGGCATGGTGGAGAGTTCCAGGGGGAACACCGTGCGGCCGTCCACGCGGCTGTTGTCGGTCACGCGGTTGGCCTGCGTGTCCCAGGCCCAGCGGGTGGCGTTGCCCAGGGGCGGCTCGCCGCTCTCGGTGGGCAGGAATTTCGTCACCTCGGGCAGCTCGACGGGCAGGCACTCCCCGGGCACCATCTGCGGCATGCCGTCCTTGTAGTATACGGGGAAGGGTTCGCCCCAATAGCGCTGGCGCGAGAAGATGGCGTCGCGCAGGCGGTAGTTGACCTTGACGCGTCCCAGACCGTGGCTCTCCACAAAGCGCTTGGTGGCGGCTATGGCCTCCTTCACGGTGAGTCCGTTGAGCGAGAAGCCGTCGGGTGCCTCCACGCCGGCGGCGGGCGAGTTCATCACGATGCCTTCCTTGGCGTCGAAGCTCTCCTGGCTCACGTCGGCGCCCTCGATGAGGGGCATGATGGGGAGGTCGAAGTGGCGGGCGAAGGCGTAGTCGCGCGAGTCGTGGGCGGGCACGGCCATGATGGCCCCGGTGCCGTAGCCGGCGAGCACGTAGTCGCTCACCCACACCGGTATGTTCCCGCCGGTGAAGGGGTTGACGGCGTAGGCACCTGTAAACACGCCCGATACGCGGCGGTCGGCTATGCGCTCGCGCTCGGTGCGCTTCTTGGTGGCCTCGACGTAGGCCTCCACTTCGGCGCGCTGTCCGGGGGCGGTGAGCTGGTCCACCAGCTCGCTTTCGGGCGCGAGCACCATGAAGGTGACGCCGAATATGGTGTCGGCGCGGGTGGTGAAGATTGTGAATGTGAGGTCGCTGTCCTTCACGCGGAACTGCATCTCGGCGCCTTCCGAGCGGCCTATCCAGTTGCGCTGGGTCTCCTTGAGGGAGTCGCTCCAGTCGAGGTGGTCGAGGCCCTCGAGCAGGCGCTGGGCGTAGGCCGACACGCGCAGACACCACTGCTTCATCTTCTTCTGCTCCACGGGATAGCCGCCGCGCTCCGACACGCCGTCGACCACCTCGTCGTTGGCCAGCACGGTGCCGAGCTTGGGACACCAGTTCACCATGGTCTCGCCCAGATAGGCGATGCGGTAGTTCATGAGCACCTCCTGGCGCTCCTTGTCGCCCATGGCCTGCCACTGGGCGGCCGTGAAGCTGAGCTCCTCGGTGCAGGCGGCGTCGAGGCCCTCGGTGCCCCGGGCGGCGAAACGCTCCTCGAGCTGCGCGATGGGCAGCGCCTTGCGGGCGGTGTTGTCGTAGTAGGAGAGGAACATCTTGCGGAAGGCCCACTGCGTCCAGTGGTAGTAGGCGGGGTCGCAGGTGCGCACCTCGCGGTCCCAGTCGAAGCTGAAGCCTATCTTGTCGAGCTGCTCGCGATAGCGGTCGATGTTGCGCACGGTGGTCACGGCGGGGTGCTGCCCGGTCTGTATGGCATACTGCTCGGCGGGCAGTCCGTAGGCGTCGTAACCCATGGGGTTGAGCACGTTGAAGCCCTTGAGGCGCTTGTAGCGGGCGTATATGTCGGAGGCGATGTAGCCCAGCGGGTGGCCCACATGCAGTCCGGCACCGGAGGGGTAGGGAAACATGTTGAGCACGTAGAACTTGGGCCGCGCGGCGTCGGCCTCCACGTGGTAGGTCTTGTTCTCGGCCCAGGCGGTGCGCCACTTCTTTTCTATCTCTCTGAAGTTATATTCCATGATGTGTGTTATTGTTTTCTTGGGAGTGTCATCTGAAAAACCCGCGGCCGCGGCCCGATGGCCCGCCGGTGCTTTCCGCGGCAAAGTTAAGAAAGTGTTTTGACTTATCCCGCCCCGCGGCGGCATTTATTCACGCCCCGGCGGCCTTTTGGGCCCCGCCGCCGGGCCACAGGGCCTCCACGAAGCGCCGGCGGCCATAGGCGTCGCGGTGGAGCGCCACGTCGCGGTAGCCCGCCGCCGCGAAGAGCTGTGCCGTGTCCCCGGCCAGGGCCGCGTTGAGCTCGGCCATGAGGCGCCCGCCGGGGTGCAGGCAGGCGCGGCCTATGCGGGCCAGGGCGCGGTAGAAGCGCAGGGCGTCGTCGTCGGGCACGAAGAGCGCCAGGTGGGGTTCGTGGCGGAGCACATGCTCCTCCATGCCGGCGCGCTCGCTCTCGCACACATAGGGCGGGTTGCTCACAATCAGGTCGAAGCCCGGCCCGGCGGGCGGGGCGGCCAGGGCGTCGCGCAGCCGGAAGCGCACGTCGGCGCCCAGGGCGGCGGCATTGCGGCGCGCCACGGCGAGGGCCTCGGGCGATACGTCCCAGGCCTCCACGGCGCAGCCGGGCGCCTCGAGGGCCAGGCTCACGGCGATGCAGCCGCTGCCGGTGCCCACGTCGAGCACGCTGCGCGGCCGCGCCCCGAGGGCGAGGCTCACGAGCTCCTCCGTCTCGGGACGGGGTATGAGCACCCCGGGCTCCACGCCGAAGCGCCGGCCACGGAAGGTGGCGCCGCCCAGCACATACTGCACGGGCTCGCCCGCCTGCAGGCGTTGCGAGATATTTGCGAGGCGGCGGCGCTCCTCGTCGGAAAAATGCCTAACTTTGCCGGCATACACGTCGACACGCCCCACGCCGAAGGCCTCGTCCATCACGAGCAGGGCCAGGGCGCGGGCCTCGCCCGCGTCGTAGCGCATGAGGAGCGCGTCGCGCAATTCTTTATATAAAGGTGACATAATCACATGCAAAAGTACGAAAATAATATTTCCGGAGAAAACCGCCCGGCCCCCGGCGGCGGCGAACCATGCCCCGCCGCCGCGCGTCACAGTGAAACCGACGAACGCTACATGCGCCGCTGCCTGCAACTGGCGCGCTGCGGCCGCTACGGCGCTCCGCCCAACCCCATGGTGGGGGCGGTGGTCGTGGCCCGCGGGCGCATCATCGGCGAGGGCTACCACGCGCGCTGCGGCGAGGCGCACGCCGAGGTCAATGCCATCAACGCCGTCCGCCCGGCCGACCGCGCCCTGCTGCGCGAGAGCACCATCTACGTGAGCCTCGAGCCCTGTGCCCACCAGGGGCGCACGCCGCCCTGCGCGGCCCTGATAGCGCGCTGCGGCATACCGCGCGTGGTGGTGGGCTGCATCGACCCCTTCGCCCGGGTGAGCGGCCGGGGCATCGACCTGCTGCGCGCGGCGGGGGCGGAGGTCACGGTGGGGGTGCTCGAGGCCGAATGCCGCGCGCTGAACCGCCGCTTCATCACCTGCCACACGGAGGGCCGGCCTTACATCACGCTGAAGTGGGCCGTCTCGGCCGACGGTTTTCTTGACCGCTGGCGCACCGCCGCCGAAGCCGGCCTGCCGGCGGCGCGCCTCTCCACGCCTCACAGCCTCATGCGGGTGCACCGCCTGCGGGCGCTCCACGACGCCATCCTCGTGGGCCACGCCACGCTGCGCCTCGACCGCCCGCGCCTCGACGTGCGCCACTGGGCCGGCCGCCAGCCGCTGCGCCTGGTGCTGGGCAGTGTGGCCGAGGGTGAGCTCCCCGCGGGCTTCACGGCCTGTGCCGACATCGACACGCTCCTGGCCTCGCTCCAGCGCCGCGGCGTGCAGACGCTCCTGGTGGAGGGCGGGGCGCAGACGCTGCAGGCCTTCATCGACCGCGGCCTGTGGGACGAGGCTTTCGAGGAGCTCTCGGCCGTGCGCCTGGGCAGCGGGGTGCCGGCGCCGCGCATGCCCTTCGGCGCGGAGCGCACCGTGGAGCGCCACTGGGGCGTGAGCGTGAGCCGCTGGCGCAACGTGTGAGCCGCTGGCGCACGTGTGAACCTTTCCCGAAGGGCATGTTTTGTAACTTTTTGACATTCAAGCCCGAAAAGCATTACTTGGAATTCAAAAAGCATTACTTGGAATTTTTCCGCGAATACGGACTTTTCAAATTCCAAGTAATGCTTTTTCCCTCACCGGCCGGTAGGGATGCACCCCAGGTGCATCCGCGTTTTGCGCGGCGGAGTGGGAGGGGAGATGGCTTCCCGCTATCTTTTCGGAATCTCCTCGCCATCTTTTCGCCATCTTTTCGAGAGGATGACGGGAAGATTTCGAAAAGATTTCGAGAATATGGCCTCGCCACCCCGCCGCGCGGTAGCTTCCGGCCGTGGCCCTCGCCACTTAGAGGCCGAGGCGTTCGGAAATGTCGAGCATGCGGCGGATGGGCTTCACGGCCTCGCGGGCCACCTCATCGGGCACGTGCACCTCGGGCCATTCGTAGCGCAGGGTGTTGTAGAGCTTCCCGAGGGTGACGAGACGCATGTAGCCGCACTCGTTGCAGGCGCAGCCGTCCTCGGGCGGCACGGGTATGAAACGCTTGCCGGGGGCGCGGCGCCGCATCTCGTGCAGAATGCCGCTCTCGGTGACCACCAGGAACGTGTCGGCCTCGCTCTCCACGGCGTAGCGCAGCAGGGCGGCGGTGGAGCCCACCCGGTCGGCCAGCTTCACCACGGCGCCGCGGCACTCGGGGTGCACCAGCACCTTGGCGCCGGGGTGCTCGCGCATGAGAGCCACGAGCTTTTCCACCGAGAAGCGCTCGTGCACGTGACAGGCCCCGTCCCACAGGAGCATGTCGCGGCCGGTGACGCTGTTGATGTAGGCGCCGAGATTGCGGTCAGGACCGAAAATGAGCTTCTGCTCCGGGGGAAAACTCTCCACTATCTGGCGGGCATTGCCCGAGGTCACCACCACGTCAGTCACGGCCTTGGTGGCGGCCGAGGTGTTGACGTAGCTGATGACCTTGTGGTCCGGGTGCGCCTTCACAAAGCGGGCGAAGGCGTCGGCCGGACAGCTTTCGGCCAGCGAGCAGGTGGCGCCCAGGTCGGGCAGGAGCACGCGCTTGCCGGGGCAGAGCAGCTTGTTGGTCTCGCCCATGAAGTGCACGCCGCACATCACGATGATGTCGGCCCCGGTGCGGGCGGCGCGCTGGGCCAGGGCGAGGCTGTCGCCCACGAAGTCGGCCACCTGCTGCACGGCGGCGGCGGTGTAGTAGTGGGCCATCACGACGGCGTTTTTCTCGCGGCAGAGGCGGCGTATCTCCGCGTGGAGGTCCAGGTCCCGGGGCACGGGTTCGTCCACGTAGCCGGCTGCCTTCCAGCTTTCTTTTATAGGAATCATAACTTTACGGTTGCGGTTGTTGGGTATTTACGGTTGCAAAAGTACGGGTTTTTGCCGACACCGCCGCACGCGCATGACGGTATTCGCGGCCGCGAGGCGGCATTTTTGCCGGCAGCGACTAAAAAAGCGCGGCGTCATCACGTTTTTTCACTACAAATTAAGTATTTTTGCACATTAACATTATCTAAAAACAAATTATCAAACCGTTTTTCAATATGAAAACACTGAAAAAACTCGCGGCCGCACTGCTGATGCTCTCAGCCGCAATGCCCGCCTTCGCACAGCGCACCTGCACGAAGGACTACAAGCCGGCGCCCTACAACTTCTTCACCCTGCAGGGCGGCGGACAGGTTACCTTCACCGATTCCCACTACTACAAGCGGAAAATTACGCCCATCACGGCCGTATCGTTCGGCCGCTTCTTCTCGCCCGCCGTGGGCGCCCGTCTCAACGTGAGCGGCTGGCAGAACAAGGGCGTCATCAAGGCCATCGACCGCACGTATGAATACAAATACATCACCCCGAGCCTCGACCTCATGATGAACCTCACCAACATCATCATGCCCTCGCGCTGCCACACGCCGCTCAACGTGTATCTCATCGGCGGCCTGGGCATGTCGTACGCCTGGGACAACGACGACCTCAGCGACCTGCGCGCCGCCGGGGCCGTGAACCTGCCCATATCCGGAGACGACGACCGCCTCACCCACAATTTCCGCATCGGCATGCAACTGGATGCCAACCTGTGCAAGAACGTGGCGCTCAACCTCGAGGTGGACGCCAACAACCTGCACAACCGCTATACCTCCAAACTCAACAACCGCGGCGCCTGGCAGCTGCAGGCGTTGCTCGGCCTCACCTTCAAGTTCGGCCACAAGAAGCAGGCCGTGAAGGCGGTGCCCGTACCGGTGGTGGTGAAGAAGGAGGAACCCGCTCCCGCACCGGTGGTGAGGGAGGAGCCCAAGCCCGCACCCGTAGTGGAGAAGAAGGAGGAAGCCAAGCCCGAGAAGTATCGCACGGACATTTTCTTCACCATCAACAGCGCCGTAATCCGTCCGGCAGAGGCCGTGAAGGTGGAGCGCCTGGCCGAGTGGCTCAAGGCTCACCCCAAGGCCAAGGCCGAACTCACAGGCTACGCTGACGCCAAGACGGGCAACGCCGGCATCAACCGCCGCCTCTCCGAGCAGCGCACCATGGCCGTGGCCAAACAGCTCATCCGCAAGCACGGCATCGCCGCCGCACGCATCAGCACGGACTTCAAGGGCGACACCGTACAGCCCTTCAGCAACAACGACGACAACCGCGTGGTGATTTCCATCGCCGAGGAATAAAACGCCGCCGGTCATTTCATAACAAAAGCCTCCCCACAGCGCATGCGGGGAGGCTTTTGTTATTATTTTCTCGATATCTTTTCGATATCCGCTCGGTATCTTCTCGATATTTTTTCGAGAAGATATCGGGAAGATGGCGAGCGGATATCGAGAATATGGCGGGCGGATGCCGAGAAGATGGCTTCGCCCCGGCCACCCCGCCGTGCGGCAGCTCCCGGCTCCGGTCCTCACCGGCGCGGCAGCCCCCGGCTGTGGTCCTCACCACCGGCTATACGCTGGGCAGGGAGTGTCCGTTGATTTTGCGGTAGAGGTCGAGGGCATACACATCGGTCATGCCCGAGAGATAGTCGAGCACCGCCATGAGGCGTTCGTAGAGCCCGTCGGCCCGCACCTGATACTGCGTCGACACCTGGTCGAGCAGCAGGCGGCTGTAAGCCTTGCCGGGCGCCAGCACCGCCTCCACCATCAGCTCCAGCAGCGTGTAGATGATGCGGTAGCCCGCCAGGTCGATGTCCGTCACCTCCTTGCAGGAATAAATGCGCCGCCGCGCCACCTGCTCGCAGCGGCGGTAAGCCTCGAGCAGGCGCGGCGGCAGGTGGTCGATGAGCGAACCGGTGTAGGTGCCCGCCAGTATCTGCGCCTCGGCGCGCACAAACTCCTCCACACAAGCCTGCTCCAGCGCGTTGATCACACAGGAGCGGTAGTAGGCGATCTTGTCGCCGTCGTCGGTCGTCTCGGGGTAGGAAGCCAGCAGGCGCGCCCGGGCCTCCGGCGCGAGGAAGCCCAGCAGCAGGTCGATGGTCTCGGCCGCCGAGAGCAGGCGGAGCTTGTAGGCATCCTCAAGGTCCATGATTTCGTAGCAGATGTCGTCGGCCGCCTCCACGAGGTAGACCAACGGATGGCGCACGCCGCGCAACGCCCCGCCCGGCAGCTCCTCGAGAGGCAGACCGAGCTCGCGGGCAATGCGGGCGTAGTCGTCGCGCTCGGCCCCGAAAAAGCCGAACTTGCACTTGCCCGCCGGCGCGGCCGAGGAGGAGTAGGGATACTTCACGATGGCGGCCAGCGTGGTGTAAGTCATCACGTAGCCGCCACGGCGCCGGCCGTCGAACTGATGGGTGAGCAGGCGGAAGGTGTTGGCGTTGCCGTCGAAACGCGTGAGGTCGGCCCACTGCGCGTCGGTGAGGCGCTCGCCGCGGGGCGAGACGTAGGTGCGCAGCCGCGCGCCGGCGCCCTCGGCAAAGTAGGAGCGGATGGCGCGCTCGCCGCTGTGGCCGAAGGGCGGGTTGCCCAGGTCGTGGGCCAGGCAGGCCGCCGACACGATGGCGCCGAGGGGCTGGAGGTCGGCCTCGGTGAGGCCGGGGTGGCGCGCCAGGAGCTCACGCCCCACGTCGGTGCCGAGCGAACGCCCCACGCTCGACACCTCGAGGCTGTGGGTGAGACGGTTGTGCACGAAAATGCTGCCGGGCAGGGGGAACACCTGCGTTTTGTTCTGCATGCGGCGGAAGGGCGCCGAGAAGATGAGGCGGTCGAAGTCGCGCTGAAACTCCGTGCGCCGCTCGGGCGAGAGGCGGTGGGCCTCTTCCTTGCCGAAACGCTTGGAGGATATGAGTTGTTTCCAGTTCATGCTATACTCTTTAATATATATATAATGTGTGGCGGCCGGACAGGAATACAGTCCGGCCGAAGCGCATCCGCGCCTGCCGCCCTGCAAATGTACGCCAAAAAAGCCAACCGCACGCCCTCGCGCCGCCCACTTTCAGAGCGCGCATCCGTGCAAAAGCGGAGCCGCGCAACTTTTTCGGCCGCAAGCGGAGCGTATGTGGTGCGAATTGCTTACTTTTGCTTGTTTAAAACAAACATTTCATACCGACCCTACATGAAGATACACATCGTCAACCGCTCCGGCCACGCGCTGCCGGCATACGCCACACCTCTGAGCGCGGGCATGGACCTGCGCGCCAGCCTCGCAGAGCCCGTGACGCTCGCCCCGCTGGAACGCGCCCTCATACCCACCGGCCTGCGCATCGCCCTGCCCGAAGGCTACGAGGCGCAGGTGAGGCCGCGCTCCGGACTGGCGCTGAAGAGCGGCATCGGCGTGCTCAACAGTCCGGGCACCATCGACGCCGACTACCGCGGCGAAATAGGCGTGATACTGGTCAACCTCTCCGACCGGGAGTTTGTGGTGAACGACGGCGACCGCATCGCGCAGCTCGTGGTGGCGCGCCACGAAAGGGTGGAGTGGGAACCGGCCGGAGAGCTCGACGACACGCAGCGCGGCGCCGGCGGCTTCGGACACACGGGCCGGGAATAAAAAAAACATCATCTCCGAAAGAAAGAACCAATGAGACTATACGTCGCATACAAGGTGGCGCTATGGTGTGTGCTGCTGCCGGCGCTCGCCTCGTGCACCGCGCACCGCGCCGCCGGTACGCAGGCGCCGCCGGCGATGCCGGCACGCACCCCCGGCTACGCCGCGCAACGGCGCTTCGACACCTACTTTGCCGAAGCGCTGCGCCAGCGCGGAAAGGGCAACTTCGACGCCGAGCGCGAACTGCTGGGGCGCGCGCTGGCCGTGAACCCCGACGCGCCGGAAGCGCTCTACGAGGCGGCCATGCTCGAACTCTCGCTCGAGAGCTTCGCCGACACCACCCACCGCGCCCGGGGCGAGGCCATGCTCCACCGCGCCGTGGCGCTGGCACCCGGCAACCTGCACTACAAGGAGGCGCTGGCCATGCAGAAAGCACGCACCGGCGACTACGCCGCCGCCATACGCCTCTACAAGGAAATGGTGGCCAAGGAGCCCGGCACCGAATATCTTACCACACTGGCCGCCCTGCAGGAGGAGGCCGCCGACTTTGCCGGAGCCATCGAAACCATCGGCCGCCTCGAGGAGCTCGAGGGCAAGAACGAACGCTACAGCCTCGAAAAGTTCCGCCTCTACACGCAGCTCTCCGACAACGAACACGCCTACGCGGCCATCGAGGACCTCTGCGCCGAATATCCCGCCGACCTGCGCTACCGCGTGCTCATGGCCGACCTCTACCAGCAGAACGGATACAACGAAATGGCGCTGGCCATTTACCGCGACGTGCTCGACAAGGAGCCCGACAACGCCTACGGGCAGATATCGCTCCTGGCCTATTACAAGCAGACGGGGGCCGACTCGCTCTACCGCGCCATGGTGGAGGAGGTGGTGCTCAACCCGCAGGCCACACAGGAGGCACGCACCGAAGCCATGCGCGGATACATGACCGACAACCTGCAGACAGGGGCCGACAGCACGGCCGTGCTCCGCCTCTTCCGCAAGGCGCTGGCCATGCCGCAGGAAAACCGCACGCTGGCGGAGCTCTGCGTGTACTACATGATGCTGCGCCAGATGCCCGACCACGATGTGGCGCCGGTGCTCGAGACGCTCCTCGGCACCGAACCCGACTACGACCCGGCGCGCATGTCGCTGCTCAACATCGCCCTGCGCCAGGGCAACACGCGGCGCGCGGCCGAACTCTGCCACGAAGGCACGCTCTACTCGCCCGGCGAGGTGACCTACTACTACTACGAGGCGGCGGCGCTCTCGCGCGACGGACTGGACCGACAGGCCATAGAACGCCTCAAGGCCGGACAGGAACACATCGGCCAGGAAACTCCCCCCGAACTGGCCTCGGACTACGAAGCCCTGCTGGGCGACCTGCTCCACGGGAGCGGCGACGTGGCGGCGGCCTTCGAGGCTTACGCCAGGGCGCTGGAATATAAAAGCGACAACGTGCTCTGCCTGAACAACTACGCCTACTTCCTCGCCCTGCAGGGCGAACGCCTGGAAGACGCCGAGGCGATGAGCCGGCGCGCCGTGGAGGCGGAACCCGACAACGCCATCTACCTCGACACCTACGCTTGGATCATGCACACCGGCGGACACGCCGAGCAGGCACGCGACTGCATCGACCGCGCCGTAGCGGCGGCGGAAGAGAGCAGCACCTACGCGAGCATCTTCGACCACGCCGGCGACATATACAACCGCTGCGGCGAACGGACGCAGGCCGTGCGCTTCTGGACCAAGGCGCTGGCGCTCTACGACGAACCGGCAGCGCGCGCCGCCGTGAAGAACAAGATGAAGCGACGCATCAGCGCCAAGCCCGTCCGGCGCCGCAGACCATAAGGCCGCCTACGCCACCACGACAACATGACAAGACACACACCATGAAGCACCTCATCATCATCCTGATCGCCGCGCTCGCCCTGACGGCGTGCCGCTCGTCGAAAGACCTCGCGCAGACGGGCAACACCACGCCCGGCAAGGCCGGCACGCACACCGCCGCCGGCAAGGCCGCGCAGCAGGAGGCGGCGAAATTCGGCCGCCGCATCGAGGCCAACCACCAGAAGGCCAACACCCTTACGGCAAAACTGAATGTCAGCGTCAACGCCGCCGGACGCAACATGAGCTTAGGCGGCACGCTGCGCATGAAGCGCGACGAGGTGGTGCAGCTCTCGCTCACCTTCCTCGGCATCGAGGCGGCACGCCTGGAGTTCACTCCAAAGGACGTGCTCCTGGTGGACCGCGTGAACAAACAATACGTGCGGGCCGCCTACAGCCAGGTGAAATTCCTCAGTCAGGCGCAGCTCGACTTCCGCGCCCTGCAGTCGCTCTTCTGGGCCGAGGTGTTCGCACCGGGCGCCGACGGGCCCGACTACAGCCGCTTCAGCATGGCCGGGGCCGGCGACCACACGCTGCTCACGCTGGCCGACGCGCCCGACCTGGAATATGCCTTCCTCATTCAGACAGCCAAAGCCTTGCTCGACCGCGTCACCGTGGAACCGAAGGACGCACAGGCCGCCACACGCTTCACCTGGCGCTACGGAGACTACACGCAGCTGGGCGGACGGCCTTTCCCCACATCGATGAAATGTGAGGTGAAAAGCGCGGACAAAGAGGCCGGACTGACACTCACGCTCTCGCGCCTGAACAATGCCGACGGGTGGGAAACACACACCACACTGTCGGGCAAATACACGCGCCGCGCCGACGACGACCTGCTCAGGAACCTGCTCAAACCCTGACACGGCACACATCCCCGGCGCGGCACACACTGACATCTTAATCCCCCCACACCGCACACATGCCCAACGACAAAATCCTGCGATACTTCCTCGCCGCCCTCGCGGCACTGGCGCTCGCACTGCCCGCACCGGGGCAGACCAGCAAGCGCATCCGCCAGTTGCAGCAACAAAGTTCGTCGCTGAAAAAACAGATCGCCGACGCCGAAAAAATGCTCCACTCCACCCGCAAGGATGTGAAGGCGCAACTCGGCAACCTGGCCATCATCAACGGACAAATCGACGAACAACGGCAAATAGTGGACGACTACCGCGAAGAGGTGGACTCGCTCCACCGCAGCATCGCCACACTGCAGAGCCAGGCCGACAGTCTGGCCGCCGACCTGGCCACCTGCCGCCACAAGTATCGCCGCACGCTGCTCTACATGAACCGCAACCGCCTGCTGCACAACAAGTGGGCCTTCGTGCTCATGTCGCGCGACTTCAAGCAGATGTACCGCCGCATGCGCTACGCCGCCAACTATTCCAAATATCTCCGCGCGCAGGGCGAGAACATCCAGAAAAAGGAACAGATACTGGCACAGCACCGCCGGCAGCTCGACCGCTCGCGCCAGGAGAAGCATCTGGCACTGAACGAAGCGCAACAACAGCACACGCAGCTCGAACAGCAGAAGGGGAAACGGCAGACGGTGATCGACGAACTGAACAAAAAGCAGAAACAGCTGAACCAGACCATCGCGCAGCAGCGCAGGAAATACACCACGCTCAACGCCAACATCGACCGCCTCATACAGCAGGAAATAGCGGCGGCCGAGGCACGACGCAAAAAACTGGAGGCGCAGCGCAAGGCGGCCGAAGAGCGCAAACGCCGCGAGCAGGAGGCGCAGCGCCGCCGCGAACGCGAAGCCGCCGCCAAGACTAAAAACACCAGGACACCAGCCGCCAAGACCGGCAAAAACGCGACCGGAAAACCAGCCGCCAAGCCGCGCTACGAGGAGGAGGACGCCACCGACCGCACCCTCTCGAGCAGTTTCCAGGCCAACCGCGGCCGCCTGCCCGTACCCATCACGGGCTCATACGCCGTGACCAGCCGCTACGGACAATACAACGTGGAAGGACTCAACGGCGTGCAGCTCGACAACAAGGGCGTGAACTTCACCGGCAAGCCCGGCGCCAAAGCGCGCTGCGTGTACAACGGCGAGGTGTCGACCGTGGCCAACATCGGCGGGTCGTACATCATCATCGTGCGCCACGGGGGCTACTTCTCCGTCTACAGCAACCTCTCGGCCGTATCCGTCAAGCAAGGGCAGCAGGTGACCACGCGGCAGACGCTGGGCAGCGTGGCCGCCGACGGATCGGGCAACTGCACCCTGCACTTCCAGCTGCGGCAGAAAAACGGACGCACGGCCAGCCACATCAACCCCCTGCCATGGATAGCACGGTGAAAATGAAGCGAAAAAACGCCGTAATGTTTGGCCGGACGGAAGAAAAGGCGTAAATTTGCACCCGCTGAAAAGCAAACTTATCATTTAATTACATAATTCATACACATCATGTATTTAGATTCTGCCAAGAAGCAAGAGATCTTTGGACAGTACGGAAAGTCCAACACGGATACCGGCTCCGCCGAGAGCCAGGTGGCCTTGTTCTCATACCGTATTTCCCACCTGACGGAGCACATGAGAGCCAACCGTAAAGATCATACCACCGAACGCGCTCTCGTAAAACTCGTAGGTAAGCGCCGCGCCCTACTCAACTATCTCAAGGACCGCGACATCGAACGCTACCGTAGCCTCATCAAGGCCCTCGGTCTGCGTAAGTAAGCGCCCGTCCGAAGCATCTATCCAACAAAAGCTCCCGCAGCCATCGTGCGCCGCGGGAGCTTTTTTGTTTTTGTAGATATATTCGCCATCATCTCGAAATAATCTCGAGAAGATAGCGAGAAGATGGCGAATATATATAGCGGAAATATGGCTTCGCCGCGCGGCAGCCGGCGGCCGTGGTCCTCACCACCCGGCTATTTCTCGGAGAGAATGGCGTAGCCGGCGGCCACGATGCCCACATGAATGTCGCGTATGTGGTCGGCGTTGCGCGTCTCGAGCACGATGCGCAGGTTGCAGGAGTTCACGTCGGGGCTCTCGCCGTTGCGCTCGTGGTGAATGGAAATGATGTTGGCGCCGTAGCGGCAGATAACGTTGCAGAGCCCCAGGAGCGAGCCGGGGCGGTCGGGCATCTCGATGAGCATCTCGATGGTGCGGCCGCCCTTCATGAGACCGCGGTTGATGATGCGGCTCAATATGGTCACGTCGATGTTGCCGCCGCTCACGATGCAGCACACGTTGCGGCCGGCCACGTCGACCTTGCCGAACATGGCGGCGGCCACGCTCACGGCGCCGGCGCCCTCGGCGATGAGCTTGTGGTGCTCGATGAGGGCCAGGATGGCGGCGCAAATCTCGTCCTCGCTCACGCTCACCACCTCGTCCACGTATTGCTGGCAGAGCTCGAAGGTGCGCACCCCGGGCTCCTTCACGGCAATGCCGTCGGCGATGGTGAGCACCGACGCCAGGGCTTCTATCTGGTTGTGGTCGCGGCTGTTGAGCATGCTGGCGGCGCCTTCGGCCTGCACGCCTATCACACGCACCGAGGGCTTGAGCACCTTGATGGCGTAGGCCACGCCGCTGGCCAGTCCGCCACCGCCTATGGGCACGAACACGGTGTCGATGTCGGGGTTTTCGGCCAGTATCTCCATGCCTATGGAGCCTTGTCCGGCTATCACCTGCTCGTCGTCGAAGGGATGGATGAAGGTCATGTTCTTCTCCTTGTTGAGCTGCAGGGCGCGGGCGTAGGCATCGTCGTAAACGCCGGGCACAAGGCATATCTCGGCCCCGAGCTCGCGCGTGGCCTCCACCTTGCTGATGGGCGCGCCGGCGGGCATGCATATCAGCGCGGGTATGCCGTAGCGCCGCGCGGCCAAGGCCACGCCCTGCGCATGGTTGCCGGCCGAACAGGCTATCACGCCGTGCTGCTTTTCCTCGTCGCTGAGCTGCGACATCTTGAAACTGGCGCCGCGCACCTTGAACGAACCGGTCACCTGAAGGTTCTCGGGCTTGAGAAACACGTTGCACGAAGGGTTGATCTTGTCGGTGGGTATGAGCGGCGTCTGGCGCACAATGGTCTGCAACACGGTGGAGGCTTTGTAAATAAGGTCGAGTGTGAGCATGGGCGTTCTGTTTTTTAGGCTGATTACATTATTTTCGAAGTGCAATTTTACTAAAAAATATGCAAATAGTCAGCATTTTTATGGAAATAGTTTACAAACGGCATATTCTCGACATATTCTCGCTATCTTCTCGACATATTCTCGAAAATATAGCGAGAGGATGCCGAACAGATGCCGAGAAGATATCGAGCGGATGTCGGGAAGATAACACCGGCGGGCCGGTGTTCAAATCGGCCGTGCGCCGTTGCAGGCGGGATAGTCAGAACACCCCCAGAACTCATGTCCCTGCCGTGCGCCCTTCCGTATCATGCGGCGCAGCATGGGTTTGCCGCAGAGGGGGCAGGCGGGGGCCTGACGCCGGGCGGCTTCCTCCCGGCGGGCCTCGAGGCGGCTCTGCGTCATGTTTTCAGTGAATCCGCCGGCCCCCTTGAACTCCTCGAGGCGGCGGTTGAGCTGGGCCCGCAGCAGTTTGGTCAGGCGCATACAAAGCACCACGATGGCGTTGGCGCGCACAAAGGGGTCGTCGGTCTCAAGCCAAGGGTCGAACTTCTGCTTCTGCGCGAGCAGATTGGCGGCCACGCGGTCGAGCAACGTATCGGCGGAGGCTTCTATGCGCAGGGCGCGCAACGTGCGGGCCCGTATGTCGTCGGCCGGCCACACGGGCTGACGGTTGTCGAGCAGGAAGAAAAGAAAGTCGTCCGTCACTTCGCTGAGACTGGCACGGGCCACGTCGAGCAGCCGCATCTCGGTCTCGATGGAGGTGAAGTGGCGGGCCGACCCCTCGGCGATGTTGGCGGGCACGGAGCGCGCCGCCTGTGTGGTCTGGTCGAACTGGCGGCCGCAAGGGTCGTTGCCGCGGTCGAGGAAACTGCGGCAGAAGTCCATTGTGGCGAGCTGGATGATCTTGGCCAGCGTCCAGCTCTCGAGCGTCAGGTAGCCGAACGAAGAGCCTATATATACTGACATAATCGCGGGGTTAAAGGGTTTATATTTTCGTTATTTTCTCGTTATATTTTCGCTATTTTCTCGCTATCCTCTCGAAATCCTCTCGCTATTTTCTCGAGAAGATGGCGGGCAGATCCCGGGCAGATGGCGGGAATATGCCGCAAAGTTACTAAAAATAGGCATTTCGCTTTGCCCTTAGCGCGGCTTGCAGTAACTTTGCAAAAATTTTCACGGCGGCTGATGCGCCGCACCACTATTCATTTGAGATTCAACTCTATCTTTTTTATGCAAGACATTCGCAACATTGCTATCATCGCACACGTGGACCACGGCAAAACCACGCTCGTGGACAAGATGCTGCTCGCCGGCAACCTCTTCCGCCAGAACCAGCAGACCAACGACCTCATGCTCGACAACAACGACCTGGAACGCGAGCGGGGCATCACCATCCTGTCCAAAAACGTGTCGATCAGATACAAGGATGTGAAAATAAATATCATCGACACCCCGGGCCACTCCGACTTCGGCGGCGAGGTGGAGCGCGTGCTCAACATGGCCGACGGCTGCATCCTGCTGGTCGACGCCTTCGAGGGCCCCATGCCCCAGACGCGCTTCGTGCTCCAGAAGGCGCTGCAGATAGGCCTCAAGCCCATCGTGGTGGTCAACAAGGTGGACAAGCCCAACTGCCGCCCCGAGGAGGTGCACGAAATGGTGTTCGACCTCATGTTCGACCTCGACGCCACCGAGGAGCAGCTCGACTTCCCCGTGGTGTACGGCTCGGCCAAGAACGGCTGGATGGGACGCGACTACAACGCGCCCACCGACAACATCAACTACCTGCTCGACAAAATCATTGAGGTGATACCCGCCCCCGAACAGCTCGAAGGCACGCCGCAGATGCTCATCACCTCGCTCGACTACTCCAACTATACGGGCCGCATCGCCGTGGGCCGCGTGCACCGCGGCACGGTGTGCGAAGGCATGAACTGCGTCATAGCCCACCGCGACGGCACCATGGAGAAAACCCGCATCAAGGAGGTGCACACCTTCGAGGGCATGGGCCGGCAGAAGACCGACGCCGTCGGCAGCGGCGACATCTGCGCCGTGGTAGGCCTCGACAACTTCGAGATCGGCGACACCATCTGCGACTTCGACAACCCCGAACCGCTGCCCACCATCGCCATCGACGAGCCCACCATGTCGATGCTCTTCACCATCAACGACTCGCCCTTCTTCGGCAAGGAGGGCAAATTCTGCACCTCGCGCCACCTCAACGACCGCCTGGAGAAAGAGCTCGAGAAGGACCTCGCCCTGCGCGTGGAGAAGACCGAGGGCGCCGACCGCTGGATCGTGTCGGGCCGCGGCGTGCTCCACCTCTCCATCCTCATCGAGACGATGCGCCGCGAGGGCTACGAGCTGCAGGTGGGCCAGCCGCAGGTCATCTACAAGGAAATAAACGGCCGCAAGTGCGAACCCGTGGAGGAGCTCACCATCAACGTGCCCGAGGAGTTCGCCTCGAAAATGATCGACATGGTGACGCGCCGCAAGGGCGAGATGACCTCGATGCAGAACATGGGCGACCGCGTGGACATCGAGTTCCTCATCCCCTCGCGCGGCATCATCGGCCTGCGCACCAACGTGCTCACCGCCAGCCAGGGCGAGGCCATCATGGCCCACCGCTTCAAGGAATACCAGCCCTACAAGGGCGACATACAGCGCCGCACCAACGGCTCGATGGTGGCCCTCGAGGGCGGCACGGCCTTCGCCTACGCCATCGACCACCTGCAGGACCGCGGCAAGTTCTTCATCAACCCGCAGGACGAGGTGTACGCCGGCCAGGTGGTGGGCGAGCACGTACACGACAACGACCTCGTGATCAACGTGACCAAGGCCAAGCAGCTCACCAACATGCGCGCCTCGGGCGCCGACGACAAGGCACGCATCGTGCCGCCCATCGTCTTCTCCCTCGAAGAGGCCCTCGAATACATCAAGGAAGACGAATACGTGGAGGTGACGCCCAAGTCGATGCGCATGCGCAAGACCATTCTCGACCATCTGGCCCGCAAGCGCGCCGGCAGGGAATAAGCGCCCGGCGACCCACCGCCCACAGACAACACGGCCCCGGCATGCACTGTTGCATGCCGGGGCCGTGTTTCCGCTATATTCCCGCTATGTCTCCGCCCTTTTCCCGTGCGTTCACATATCTTCGGGCGTTATCACGATGCGCACCACCTCGCCCGAGGTGTCGCCCTTGAAGGCGCAGACGATGCTGCGGCCCCGCCGCTTGCAATAATCCAGCAAGACCCTGCCGTCCGCGTCGCCGCGCCCGGTGGTGATGTAGTTGTTCACAAACGCGCGGCGGTTCTCCCGGAGGGCGGACAGGTCCAGCTCGTTCTCGTCGGCGCTGTATTGATAAACAAGGTTGCCGCCGGCATCCAGCCGGGCACCTACAGCCACCAGTCCGTCGCCCAGTTCCATGGGACACTGCGCGTTGAAGGCCGCTATGCCCGCACGCACCTCGTCGGCGCCGCTGTCCTCGTAGGCCGTGCCGGCAGGGGCAGCGGTGGTGTCCTCACAAACGGTCAGCGCCTCCTCATCGGCCGCTTCGGCCACAGCCACCGTTTCCTCATCGGGGCGCGGACGGTCGTAGTCGTCGTAGCTGCGGTGCTTGCGCGGACCGTCGTTCATCACAATCACAAGCACCGTGCCGACAATCGCCACCAGCGGCCCTACGAACACATAGTAGGGCCAATGCCGGCGCCGGGGCTTACCACCGCCCTGGGGCGGCACGCCGGGCCCCTCGCCCAGCACGAGGTGTTCGGAACAAGGCGGCTGTTCTGCCGGCGGCACAGCCTCTCCGGCGGACGCCTCCACGGGGCAGCCGCACACGGGACACTCCGCGGCGTCGGGCGCGAGCTCCGTGCCGCACACGGGGCACGGGGCGGCCAAGGGCGAATCGGACATGTTTTTCTGCATAGCCTTATAGTATTAATATAAATGTAAAAAAAAGCCGCGGCAGCCACCGGCCCCGGTCCTCACCGGGTCAGAAGCGCATCTGCCGGGCGAGCTCCCACATCACGATGCCGGCCGTGACCGACACGTTGAGCGAATGCTTCGTGCCGTATTGCGGAATCTCGAGGGCGTGGTCGGCGGCGTCGACCACCTCCTGGTCCACCCCCTTCACCTCGTTGCCCAGCACGAGGGCGTAGCGGCGGCCCGCCTCGGGCCTGAAACTGCCGAGGCTTACCGAGCCCTCCACCTGCTCCACGGCCAGGACCACGTAGCCCGCGGCGCGGAGGCGGCCTATGGCGTCGAGGGTGCGGGCCTCGTAGTACCAGTCCACGCTGTCTTCGGCGCCGAGGGCCGTCTTGTGTATTTCGGGCGATGGCGGCGTGGCGGTGATGCCGCAGAGCCACACGCCCTCCAGGCGGAAGGCGTCGGCGGTGCGCAGCACGGAGCCCACGTTGTGCAGGCTGCGCACGTTGTCGAGCACCACCACGAGGGGCAGTTTCGGAGCGGCCTTGTAGTCGGCCACATTGAGGCGCCGGAGGTCCTCTACGGTGAGTTTTCGCATAAGGGGCGGAGGGAATTGATTGTTTCAGAAAAAGGCGGCCCGCAGGTCGTCTGCAAAAGTAAGAAAAAAAGGCGACTTGCGCGCCCTTTTGCCCCTGAAGGATTCAGGAGCGGAGGGCGGCAAGTCGCCGGTCGAGGCGGCAGATGGCGTTGAAGAGTTGCTGGAGCAACACGATGCAGGCGTCCACAATATCGGCGGCGGTGCCAAGCAGGCGCATGCACATCCAAAGGGCGCCGCGCAGCAGTTCGAGCACCAAAACCGGCGCGCACAGCAGGAGGGTGGTCACGATGTCAAAGAGGCCGGGCACGCGGGCGGGGTTGTAAACTCCCGCCGGGCGGCGCCGTCCGGCGGGAGGGGAAGTCATACGGGTCATCATTCTGTGAGGCTTGTCAGCGGTGTGTGTTTATAAAAATCTCAGCAGGACTTGTCATTCGCCGGCCTCCGTGCCGCCGGCGGCGGGGTAGACCCTCTGTCCGGGCATCTGGAAGGTGATGCCGGGCTGTCCCTTGCGGAAGGTGGAGCGCAGGCGGGCGCTCATGGTGTAGCACACGCGGAGGCGCTTGATGAGGTTGGCGTTGACGTCGGCCTTGTTTTCGGTACCCGTGCCCGACATGGTGAGGCGGAACGAGCCCAGGTCGCCGAGGCGCACGCTGTGGCCGGTGCGCAGGGCCAGTATGATCTGCGACTCGAGGGCGGCGAGCACGGCCTTCACGTCAGGGGCATCGACGGTGCAGGTCTGCGAGATGCGTTCCACAATGTCGGTGAGCGTCATGGGCACGCAGGGAGCGATGCTGGGATAGTACTTCACGAGGCGGGTGATGGGATTCTTGCGTTCCTGTGCGATGAAAGTAATCATGGTGTTCTGTGTTTTTAGATAGGTTAATGAATAAAGGTTGAGAGAGTGTGTGTGCGTCGCGCCGTCCCGGGTGTCGGTTTGACAATGCAAAGATACGACGCGCCGCAGGGCCGCTTGCTTTTTATGTACGATAACTCCCCCGTTTTCCGGCCTTTTTTTGCCTTTTTCGGGCGCCTTACCGGCTTACTTACAAAGCATTGCATTTTTTATATCTGTTTTTTTAATACTATCGGTATCGTAAGGCGAAAAAGTCCTTCCGCGCCGCGCCTGAACCGTATCCCACAAGTTATACACAAACCTTTTTTTGAGGGGACACTTCACGCTTTTGCCGCTTTGTTCCTCCCGCCGCCTCTTTGTGCTGACTCTTTGTGACGCCTCTTTGTGACGCCTCTTTGTGCTGACGGCACACCCTCCGGGGTGCATACATGGCCACCTTCTATCCCGTGGTGGCGCCTCCCTGCGGTCGGCTTACCACGGGTTAACATCACCCGACCGCTTTGCGGTCGTCATCGCCCAAAAAAGGCAGGGACGAAACCGGGCGATACTGAAAAACTTACTTGGAATGTTAAGCCAATACGTCGTCACCCGCCGGTAGGGATGCACCCAAGGTGCATCCGCTCCAACGTCGCTCCGCCGCTCCTCCCCAACGCCACTCCGCCGCTCCGGCACAACGCCGCGCAAAACGCGGATGCACCTGGGGTGCATCCCTACCGGCCGAACCTGCGCGCGGGCATAGAGCGTATAGAGCGAGTGACAAAACCATACGGACACAAAAGCCGGGCATAAAGCGGACTATGAGGCTGTGACCAGCCAAAACCCCGCGCGGCGAAGACCGCAAAGCGGTCAGCTCATGTTAACCCTGGGAGAGACGACCGAAGGGAGGCGACTCCCGGGGATTTTACAGCACCTAAGAGAAAGCACCCCGGAAGAGGTGCCGTCAGCGCGGACCCCACACGTACGACAGCTTCACACTCACGTAATAAGCGAAACACCGCGCGGCAAAGACCGCAAAGCGGTCGGCTCATGTTAACCACGGGAGTCGCCTCCCGGGGATTTTACGGCACCTAAGAGAAAGCACCCCGGAGGAGGTGCCGTCAGCGCGGACCCAGCGCACGTCCCGCGGCCCCGCGGCCTTATCGCTTTATCCTTCCCCACCTCGCACACTGCCTATCTCCCGCTGACGGCACACCCTCCGGGGTGCATACATGGGCCACCTTCTATCCCGTGGTGGCGCCTTCCGTCGGTCGGCTTACCACGGGTTAACATCACCCGACCGCTCCGCGGTCGTCATCGCACAAAAAGGCAGGAAAGCAAGCTGGCGATACTGAAAAACTTACTTGGGATGTTAAGCCAATACGTCGTCACCAGCCGGTAGGGATGCACCCAAGGTGCATCCGCCGCAACGCCGCTCCGCCGCTCCGACACAACGCCGCGCAAAACGCGGATGCACCTTGGGTGCATCCCTACCGGCCGGACCTATACGCGCATGTATAAGAAGTGACAAGACCGGACAGACGCAAAAGCCGGACATAAAGCGGACAAAGAGGCTGCGACTATGTGATACCCCATGCGGCGAAGACCGCAAAGCGGTCAGCTCATGTTAACCCCGGGCAAGACGACCGAAGGAAGGCGACTCCCGGGGATTTTACGACACCTGAAAGAAAGCACCCCGGAGGGGGTGCCGTAAGCACGAACCCAGGGCTCACGACAGCTTCACACTTACGTAATAAGAGACACACCTTGCGGCAAAGACCACGGAGCGGTCAGGTTATGTTAACCCCGGGAGAGACGACCGCAGGGAGGCGACTCCCGGGGATTTTACGGCACCTCAGAGAAAGCACCCCGGAGGGTGTGCCGTAAGCACGAACCCAGGCCGGCGCAGCGCCGCTATACGTTTGCCGCCGCGCCGCCCGCTCCCTTTCCGCCCTTGCCGCGGCACATCCTCCGGAGCGGGCGGCCATCCCTGTTCCCGCATGCCGCGTGCCGCCGGTCAGTTCGCCGGCCGGAACATCCCGGAAAAAGTCCGTATTCGCGTCGCGACGCGAAGTAATGCTTTTTAAATTCCAAGTAATGCTTTCCGTCACACGGATACGGACTTTTTTTCACGCCACCGCCCGGGAGGCCGTCGCGCCAGGGGCGCGGAAACGCCGCCTTCGCCCCGCCCCGGAAAACCGGTGCCGCCGCGCGAGAAAAGGCGGTGGAAAACCCTGCGGAAAACCCGTAGAGAAACGTCGGGAAAAAGGGAGGCCGCCGGCCGCCGCCGCCGCAGAGCGTTTCCCCACCGATCTCCACGGCCGGAACGGGGGTTTTCGGCCGTTTTTCCGCACCGCGGCGAAAAACTTTTTTCAAGGCGCCGTTTTTTTCCACACCCTGTGGAGAAAACGGCCGCCGCCGCGCGGAGCGGTCTGACGCTCAGCGGCCGTAGCGCCGACGGAAGGCTGTGGAAAGCGGTGTGGAAAAAACGGCCTCCTCTGACTCATAACTCAAAAAGCAAGTACGGCGGAAAAAATCTTTCCACACTTTCCACAGGCTATAATATATATCATATTTTTTCTGTCCTTTTAAAAAGAAGAAAAACACCATGTTTATAATATGGGAGGAAACGGTTGTGGAGAAAACACTTCGCGGTCATCTCCCGGGGGGGATGACTTCCTGCGGCCGTGTTAATCTCGGGCGGCTTTTTATCACGTGAGAGCGGGCAGCTGTCATATGTTCCGGGTTCGTGCTGACGGCACACCCTCCGGGGTGCTCTCCTTCAGTCGCAGTCTCCCCGGGTGTCGTCGTCCTTCGTCCTCCTTACCCGGGGTTAACATGAGCTGACCGCTCCGCGGTCTTCATCGTGCGGAAGTCTCACCTGTTCGCCTCCACCCCGCCCCGCCTGCTTATGTCCGGCTTCTGCGCGGCGGCGGGTGTCGGCCCGCCCGCGGTCTTCCTTGTGCGGAAGTCTTGCTTGTTCGCCTCCGCCCCGCCTGCTTATGTCCGGCTTCTGCGCGGCGGCGGGTGTCTCGTCTGCTCCGCGGTCTTCATCGTGCGGAAGTCTTGCCTGTTGGCTTCTGCCCCGCCTGCTTATGTCCGGCTTCTGCGCGGCGGCGGGTGTGTCGGCCTGCTCCGCGATCTTCCTTGGGCGGAAGTCTCGCCTGGTCGCTTCTGCCCCGCCTGCTTATGTCCGGCTTCTGCGCGGCGGCAGGTGTCTCGCCCGTTCCGCGGTCTTTCTTGGGCGGAAGTCTCGCCTGTTGACTTTCGCCCCGTCTGCTTATGTCCGGCTTCTGCGCGGCGGCAGGTGTCTCGCCCGTTCCGCGGTCTTTCTTGGGCGGAAGTCTCGCCTGTTGGCTTCCGCCCGTCTGCTTATGTCCGGTTTCTGCGTAGCGACAGGTGTCGGCCTGTCCGCGGTCTTCCTTGGGCGGAAGTCTTACCTGTTGGCCTCCGCCCGTCTGCTTATGTCCGGTTTCTGCGTAGCGACAGGTGTCGGCCTGTCCGCGGTCTTCCTTGGGCGGAAGTCTTACCTGTTGGCCTCCGGCCCGCCTGCTTATGTCCGGATTCTGTGCGGCGGCAGGTGTCGGCCTGCTCCGCGGTCTTCTTTGTGCGGAAGCGAGACTAGGCGAGACTTCCACCCCGTCTGCTTATGTCCGGCTTTTGCGCGGCGATAGGTGTCTCGCCTGCTCCGCGGTCTTTATCGCGCGGAAGTCTTGCCTGTTGGCTTCTGCTCCGCCTGCTTATGTCCGGCTTCTGCGTAGCGACAGGTGTCGGCCTGCTCCGCGGTCTTCTTTGTGCGGAAGCGAGACTAGGCGAGACTTCCGCCCCGTCTGCTTATGTCCGGATTCTGTGCGGCGACGGGTGTCGGCCTGCTCCGCGGTCTTCATCGCACGGAAGTCTCGCCTGTTTGCCTCCGCTTCCGCCCCGTCTGCTTATGTCCGGCTTCCTCATGGCGGCGGGTGTCTCGCCCGCTCCGCGGTCTTCCTTGGGCGAGGGCGGTCAGGCGCGCCTCCGTCCCGGCTTTTTGCGCGGCGCGGACCGCGGAGCGGTCGGGTGATGTTAACCCGTGGTAAGCCGACCGTAGGGAGGCGACACCACGGGATAGAGAGGTGGGCGATAAAAGCACCCCGGAGGGTGTGCCGTCAGCACGGAAAAAGCGTGGAAAAAGTACGAAAAAAGGCGGAAAAATCATTTTTCGGCGCTTGCTGACACGGCATGTTTATTAATATATGTATATTTGCAGGAAAGCAGACGCCGGACGGACAGACGCCGGGCGCCGGCCTGGTTACGGTAAATAATTACTGACGAACAAAAATAAATACTGGAAAACATGAGAAAAATCTACTTCAGACGGCTTGGCCGCGCCGCCTTCATGGCGGCCTGCCTCTGTGCCGTACCCGCGGGTCTGCAGGCCCAGGCCGTGGTGTTCCCGCAGGCGCGGCAGGCCGGTGTGGCCACCGCCGCCGAGGCCCAGGGCGACGACGCCTGGACGCTGGGCAACGACCTTTTCGAGGCCCGCTTCGTGCGGCAGGGCGGCACGCTCCTCTTCGGCGGCTGCGAGGCCATGAACCTCAAGGGCGGCAGCGAGCTCTTCCGCGTGGTGCTGGCCGACGGTACCGCCTTCACCTCGTCCGATATGACGCTCGCGGGCGTGGAGCTCGTTGACCTCGCCGCCGACGCCGGCGCCGCGAAGGGCGCGCTCAAGTTTGGCGGCAAGGCCCTCAAGGCCGTGTTCACCCGCGGCGGCCTCACCCTCACGTGGCGCGCCGTGCTGCGCGACGGGTCGCACTATCTGCGCACCGAGCTCGACCTGGAGAGCGACGCCGACCTTATCATGGAGAGCGTCACCCCGATGCTCTACACCGTCGACAACATAGGCGCCGGCTCGGCTCCCGTGAAGGTGGGCAACACCCGCGGCGCCGTGCTGCTGAGCGAGCGGATATTCGCCGGACTGGAAACGCCCATGGGCGTGAACTCCGTCATCACCGAGGGCGCCGGCTACGACACCTTCACCCCCATGGCCTGGACGCCCGCGTCGTTCAGCTGGACGCCCGGCTCCGAAACGCCTCGCGGCGTGCTTGACGTGCAGATAGGCGGTTCGCCGCTCACGGCGGCCGAGGTGGTGGGCACCCGCGGCTTCCTCTCCTTCCGCGAGAGCGGCCGGCAAACCGTCACCTTCACCTACACCGGCGGCTCGCACCGCCTCAACATTGTGGGCGTGGACCTCGTGGACAGCGCCACCGGCGAGGTGGTGGCCAGCGACTATCATGCCGGCTTCACCGGCAACGCCCAGAGCAAGAACGTCTACACCCTCGACGTGCCCGAAGCCAAGGCCTACGTGGTGCGCTACTTCATGGAGACGCGTACGGAGACCATCACCTCCTCGGGCACCATCGCCTACAGTTGCAAGACGACGACGCCCGTGGTGGTGTACGACCTCGTGCCCGGCGCCAAAGCCCCGGCACGCGCCGCCGCACCGAAGGCCACGGCCGAAGCTGCGGCCGACGGGGCCCTCGTCATCGAGAGCGACGGGGCCTACACGCAGAACTGGACGCCCGACTCCTGGACGCAGGTGGCCGGGGAGGACATCCCCGCGCGCATCGGCGAGCTGGGCGAGGCCTACCCCGACGTGTATCAGCACACCACGCCCGTGAACATGGCCGAAGCCGGCGGCACGCTCACCGCCGAGTTCCTGTACAGTTCGGGCAACAACCGCCTGCAGATCGTGGGCGTGGACCTCGTCGACGGCAACGGCGACGTGGCGGCCAACGACTACCACTTCGGCTTCACCGGCACGGCCAAGGCCGACAACGTGTTCTCCCTCAAGGTGCCCTACGCCGGCAACTTCGGACTGCGCTACCTCGTGACGATGCGCGGCGAGCGCAACACCTCGTCCGGCCGCATCAACCTGGGCTACGCCGTGGTGGACACCATCCACATGCCCGCTCCCGTGGAGACCGCCCTCGAGGGCTACTGGCGCCGCAAAGACACGCTCAAGGTGAACGAGCCCTGGAACGTGAGCGCCGTGGTGGGACTCGTGGCGCCCGGACAGGCCCGCCGCTCCTTCCTGGCCTACAGCGAGCGCGAGCGCGCCGTGCCCTGGAGAACCATGCCCGTGTACGTATCGTGGTATGAGCTCAACATCAACCGCAACAACGCGCAGGACTACGTGGGCAACATGACCGAGGCGCAGTGTCTGGACGTGATGCAGAACTGGAAGACCAACTTCTACGACGTCTACGGAAAGGCGCCCAAGGCCTTCATGTGGGACGACGGCTGGGACGAGTACGGCACCTGGAAGTTCAACCCCAACTTCCCCAACGGCTTCTCGGAAATGGACAAGCTCGCCCGGCAGATGAACACCGGCACCGGCGCCTGGCTCGGCCCCGTGGGCGGCTACGGACAGAGCGGCAACTACCGCCGCGCCTACTGGGCCGGCAAGGGTGGCATGCAGCTCAGCAACAAGGACTACTACCGGTTCTTCATCGACGCCTGCAACTACATGGTGGACTCGTATGACTTCCGCTTCTTCAAGTACGACGGCATCTCGGCCCAGTTCAGCGCCGTGGGACCCGACGACAACGACCGCGGCTACAACAACGCCGAGGGCATCATCAGCATCGAGCGCGCCGTGCGCCAGCACCGCCCCGACATCTTCTTCAACACCACCGTGGGCACCTGGGCATCGCCCTTCTGGTTCCAGTTCACCGACGCCGTGTGGCGCCAGGAAAACGACTACGGCGAAACCGGCGTGGGCACCGACCGCGAGAAGTGGATCACCTACCGCGACCGCCTCGTCTACCAGAACTTCGTGCAGAACTCGCCCATCTGCCCCATCAACACGCTCATGACCCACGGCTTCATTCTCTCGAAGTTCGGCAACGTGTCGAGAAACATGGACTACGACGGCGTGTTGCGCGAGATGCGCTGCGCCTTCGCCTGCGGTTCGGGCATGGTGGAACTCTACAACGACTACGCCCTGATGAACAGTATCAAGGACGGCAACGGACGCGCCGGCGCCCTGTGGAAAGACCTGGCCGAGTGCATGGACTGGCAGGAGCGCAACGCCGACGTGCTGCCCGACATACACTGGGTGGGCGGTAACCCCTGGACGGGATCGAAGGCCGAAATATACGGCTGGGCCTCCTGGAACGGCCGCAAGGCCACCCTCACGCTGCGCAACGGTGCCACGGCTTCCCAGAGCATCACCCTCACGCTGCGCCAGGCGCTCGACATTCCGGACTACATCAGCACCTCGGTGGTGCTCGAGAGCGCCTTTGCCGGACAGCAGGTGCCCGACGGACTGCCCGTAGGCACACCCGTCGACATCGACACGCCGCTGACCATCACCATGCCGGCCTCGTCGCTGTTCGTGTCGGACGGTACGGACCAGAATCCCACCGACTTCACTACAGGCATCGGTACGGTGCTCCGCCCCGGGGCCACCGCCGTCCCGGCCGCCGGCAGCGTGTACGACCTTTCGGGCCGGCGCCTCGCCGCTCCGCGCAAGGGCATCAACATCGTGGACGGCCGCAAGGTCATCAAGTAACCCGGTGAGGACCGGGAGCCGGGGGCTGCCGCGCGGCAGTTTCCCGGCTCCCCCGGTGCTCACCGGGCCGCCCTCCGCGGTCGGAGATGCAGTTCTCCGGAGCGGAGGGCGGTTTTTTTTCTTATTACGTGAGTGTGAAGCAGTCGTGAGCCTTGTGTTCTCGCTGACGGCACCTCCTCCGGGGTGCTTTCTTGCGGGTGTCGTAAAATCCCCGGGAGTCGCCTCCCTGCGGTCGTCTCGCCCGGGGTTAACATGAGCTGACCGCTCCGCGGTCTTCGCCGCTCGGGGTATCGGCTGGTCGCAGCCTCCTTGTCCGCTTTATGTCCGGATTTTCCGTGGCGACAGGTGTCTCACCCGGTTTTGTCTCTGACCGCTCTGCGGTCTTTGCCGCTCGGAGTGTCTCTTATTACGTGAGTGTGAAGCAGTCGTGAGCCCTGGATTCTCGCTGACGGCACACCCTCCGGGGTGCTCTCTTGCGGGTGTCGTAAATCCCCGGGTGTCGTAAATCCCCGGGAGTCGCCTCCCTGCGGTCGTCTCGCCCGGGGTTAACATGAGCTGACCGCTCTGCGGTCTTCGCCGCTCGGGGTGTCGGCTGGCCGCAGCCTCCTTGTTCGCTTTATGTCCGGATTTTCCGTCCATACGGTCTTGCCACTCGCTCTATATACGCACGTATAGGTTCGGCCGGTAGGGATGCACCCAAGGTGCATCCGCGTTTTGCGAGGGCGCTGGGCGTTTGGGCGGATGCACCTTGGGTGCATCCCTACCGGCTGGCGACGACGTATTCTCGGAACAATTCCAAGTAGTGCTTTTCATTCTCACCCGGTTTCGTTCCAGCCTTTTGCGATGTCGTCCGCTCCGCGATTTTCTCCGCGCAGTGTCTCGCTTGTTCACCGCAGCCCCGTCGGCTTATATCCGGCTTCTCCGCGGCGACAGGTGTCCCGCCCGGTTTCATCCCCGACTTTGCGCGGCGACGACCGCGGAGCGGTCGAGTGATGTTAACCCGTGGTAAGCCGACCGGAGGGAGGCGCCACCACGGGATAGAAGGGGGCCATGGATGCACCCCGGAGGGTGTGCCGTCAGCGCGGAAAAGTCAGCGGGAGAAGGCGGGGATACTGGAGATGGTAGAGACATGGTGGCGATGGAGGCGATCTTTGAGGCCCCGCTGACGGCACCCCCTCCGGGGTGCTCTCTTGCGGGCATCTAATCCCCGTGAGTCGCCTCCCTTCGGGGGGTGACATGCCCCGTCCACTCCGCGGTCTTCTCCGCGCAGTGTCTCGCTTGTTCACCGCTGCCCCGTCGGCTTATGTCCGGCTTCTCCGCGGCGACAAGTGTCCCGCCCGGTTCCTTCCCCGACTTTGCTCGGCGCGGACTGCGGAGCGGTCGGGTGATGTTAACCCGTGGTAAGCCGACCGGAGGAAGGCGCCACCACGGGATAGAAGCGGGCCATGGACGCACCCCGGAGGGTGTGCCGTCAGTGCGGAAAAGTCAGTGCGAAAAATTACCGCTGCTTGCAGAAAAGATTTATTTCTCCGAAACCAATTAATAATAAAAAAAACTTTCCCCATGAAATCTGAAAAACAACGCCTCGCCTCGCTCGACCTGCTGCGCGGTTTCGACCTCTTTCTGCTCGTCATGCTCCAGCCCGTGCTCTGGAGCCTGTTTCAGAGCATCGGCACCCCCTGGGCCGCCGACGCCCTGTGGTATCTCGACCACGAGGTGTGGGAGGGATTCCGCCCGTGGGACCTCGTCATGCCCCTCTTCCTCTTCATGAGCGGCGTGTCGATGCCCTTCTCCCTGTCGCGCTACCTGCGCGGCGACCTTCCCAAAGCCGCCGCCTGGCGCAAGGTGTTGCGCCGCTTCGTCGTGCTGTTCCTCCTCGGCATGGTGGTGCAGGGCAACCTCCTGGGCCTCGACCCCGATGCCATATATATATACACCAACACCCTCCAGGCCATCGCCGCGGGCTACCTCGTCTCGGCCGCCCTGTTGCTCCACCTCCCGCTGCGCGGACAGGTGGCGGCCGCGGTCCTGCTGCTGCTGGCCTACGCCCTGCCCATGAGTCTGCTGGGCGACTGGACGCCGGAGGGCAACCTGGCCTGCGCCATTGACGCGGCCGTGCTCGGACGCTTCCGCGGCGACCCCACCTACGCCTGGCTGCTGCCCAGCCTCACCTTCGGCGTGACGGTGTGGCTCGGCGCCCTGTGCGGACAACTCATCAAGGCCGGCGGACCCGCCTCGCGCCGCACGGCCCTGCGCCTGGCCGCCCTGGGCCTCGCGCTCGTGGCGGCGGGCTGGCTGTGGAGCTTCCAGATGCCCGTCGTCAAGCGCATCTGGACCGCCAGCATGACGCTCCTCTCGGGCGGCTGGTGCTGCCTGCTCATGGCCCTGGCCTACTACCTGGCCGATGTGCTCGGCCGGCGTCGCGGCACGGAGTGGCTCAAGATATACGGCATGAACTCCATCGCCGCCTACCTGCTGGGCGAGGTGGTCAACTTCCGCTCGGCGGTGCGCTCCGTGAGCTACGGTCTGGAGCAATACCTGGGCGACTTTTACGGCACCTGGCTCACGCTGGGCAACTTCCTCATCATCTTCTTCATACTGCGCGCCATGTATCGCGCCGGGGTGTTCCTCAAGGTGTAGGAAGGGCATGTCCGGACGGACATGAAATAGGGCGGTTTTGCCGATATTACACGATGGCGGACAGAGTTTTTCTACTCTGTCCGCCATCGTTATGCCCGTTTTGCCGCAGCGGAGCGGCCCTGCGGCGGTTATTTTTCCTTGAAGATTATTTCCCTGCCATCCGGCGAAAAGTCTCACAGCTCCGGATCGGGACGCAGCTCGTTGCCCTGTTTGTCGACGGGATAGAGGGCACCCTCCCGCTGTAGTTGGCGGCACATGCGGCGGAGCAGCTGGCGGCGTTTGGCGGGATACCGGGCCGAGAGGTCGTGGCGTTCCTCCCGGTCGTCCTTCAGGTTGTAGAGCACGGCTTCGGGGTGTGCGGGATTTTCGGGGTGGTAGTAGTAAATCAGTTTCCAGTCGCCCTCGCGGTAGGTGGTGAAGTAGCTGCCGCGGTGCTCGTGGGGAAAGTGCATGAGGAACCCCGCGGGGCGGTGGCGGCGGCGGCCCGAGAATTGCCGCCTCAGGTCGGTGCCGTCGGTGATGTAGCCGCGGGGCACCTTGCAGCCGGCTGCGGCGAGCAGGGTGGGGTAGAGGTCCATGATGGTGGCCGGCTGCGTCTGTGTGGCGCCGGCCTTGATGGGCAGCCGTCGCTGCAGTCCGCTCCCCGGCTCCGGCCCGGCCCAGGCGGCTATGAAGGGCACGCGCGTGCCGCCCTCGAACTCGGCGCCTTTCTTTCCTCTGAGCGGGGCCGACGAGCCGTAGCCGCGCGCCTCGCCGAGCGGGGCGTCGCTGCCGTTGTCGCCGAGGAAGATGATCAGCGTGTTACGGGCTATGCCGAGGCTGTCGAGATGGTCCATTATGTCGCCCAGCGACTTGTCCATGCCTTCTATGAGCGTGGCGAAGGCGCAGGCCTGTTCGCTCTTTCCCCGGTAGTGGCCGATGAAGCGCTTGTCGGGCTGGAAGGGGTTGTGGACGGCGTAGTGGGCCATGTGCAGGAAGAAGGGGCGGCCCTCCCGGGCGGCGGCGGCTATCTCGCGTTTGGCCTCGAGCGTGAGGGCCTCGCTCAGGAAGGTGTCCGTGCCGTGATACTTCTCCAGGTGGGGCACGGCGCGCGGTTTGTAGCCCTTGATGTGGCCGTAGCCCCACTCTCCGTAGTAGCTTCCCGGTTCCCCTATGCCCGAGCCGCCGATGTTCACCTCGAAGCCCAGCCGCAGCGGGTCTTCGCCGGCGCTTCCGCCGCAGCCCAGATGGGCTTTGCCCACGTGAATGGTTTTGTAGCCGGCGGCCTGCAGCACCTTGGGCAGGGTGGGCGTGTCGGCTCCCACGCCCTGCCAGTTCCAGACCGGCGGGCCGTAGGTGTCGCGGTTGTTGCTCTCGGTCCTTATCCAGTTCGTGGTGTGGTGGCGGGCGGCGTTCTGTCCTGTCATGAGCGACACCCGCGAGGGCGAGCTCACGCTTTGCGCGTAGAAGGTGGAGAAACGGATGCCCTGCGCCGCGAGCCGCTCCATGGCCGGCGTGTGGTACCAGTCGTTGAGAGGCTGGCGCTCGGGCTCGCCCTTTTCGTTGGTCAGGAAGGGCACGGAGGTGTCCATCAGGCCCATGTCGTCTACCAGAAACACGATGATGTTGGGCTGCTGCTGCGCTGCCGCGCCCTGTGCCGCCAGCCAAGCCACGCAGGCAAGGGGCAATCCTATGTGGTGTTTGCTAACCATAAGTTTTTTTTGCTTTTTTCTTTGTCATGATGGGAAAATCCGGGGCGGCCCGGCCCGTCGGGAACCTGACGGCTGCCGCGCGGCGGGTGTGGGACCGGTGCAAAAATAGGGATTTTTTCGCGTCCGTGCCGGCTCATCTTCCGTATTAAATGCTTACTTTTGCCGCGATGGCCCCAGGCGGGCCGTCGACGGGTTATGAACGACACATCCTACCGACACATCCTGAAATACACCGGTCTGCTGGGCAGCGTGCAGTTGCTGGGCGTGGCCGTGGCCGTGGTGCGCAACAAAGTCACCGCCGTGCTCATCGGTTCGCCGGGCATGGGGCTGGCCGACTTCTACGCCCGTGCCGTGGAGCTCCTTTCGGGCGCCGCCGGCATGGGGCTCGGCCTGAGCGGCACGCGCGGCCTCTCGGCCCTCAGTGCCGAAGGACGGCAGCGCCGGGTGCGCCACTACGTGTGCCTGTTGCGTTCGCTCTCGCTGTGGGCCGCCCTTTTCGGCGCGGCGCTCACCGTGGCCCTCGCGCCCCTGCTGAGCTGCCTCACCACCGGCCACTACGGCCTCACCGCCGGCTATGCCCTGCTGGCGCCTTCCGTGGCCGCCACGGTGGTGATGGCCGGCGAGACGGCGGTGCTCAAGGGGTTGCGCCGCCTGCGTTCCTTAGCCGCCGCCACCGCCGCTTACGGCGTGATGACCCTGCTGGTGACGGTGCCGCTCTACTGGTGGCTCGGCCTGCGCGGCGTGCTGCCCGTGGTCACCGCCATCACGGTGGGGTCGCTCATCATCACCCTGTGCGCCTCCACGCGCGCCTGCCCTTACCGCGTGGCCCCGCTGCGGCGCGGCTTTTTGCGCCGGGGCGCGCCCCTGCTGCGGCTGGGCGCGGCCTACGTGGCCGCCACGGTGATGAACACCGGCGCCGAGATGGCGGTGCGCGGTGTGCTGGTGCGCACCGACGGCGGACTGGCCACCGTGGGCCTCTACGCGGCGGGGCTGACGCTCGCCGTGAGCTACGTGCGCATCGTGTTCACGGCGATGGACGCTGACTTCTTTCCGCGCCTCTCGGCCGTGGTGCGGCGGCGCGGGGAGATGAATATCACCGTCAACCGGCAGGTCGACGTCCTCGTGGTGCTCGTGGCGCCCTTCCTCATCGTTTTCGCCCTGGCGCTGCCCTGGGTGGTGCGCCTCATCTACACCGAGGAGTTCATGGCCGTGGTGCCGATGGTGCTGTGTGCCCTGGTGTTCATGTACTTCAAGGCCCTGTTCACGCCCGTGGGCTACCTGGCCCTGGCCGCCGGCGACGCGTTGCTCTTCATGGGCATGGAGCTGGCCTACGACCTCTTCTTCCTGCTGCTCGTGGCGGGCGGCGCGATGTGGGGCGGACTGGTGGGTGCCGGGGCCGGACTGGCGCTCTCGGGACTGCTCAACCTGTTGCTGCTCTTCGGCGTCTACGCCCGGCGCTACGGTTTCCGCCCGGACCGCGCCGTCCTCGTGCGCGCGTGTTATTTATTGATATGTCTGGCCGGCGGACTGTTCGCGGCCACCTTCGTTGCCCCGGCGGAACGCTACGGCCTCGGCGCCCTCTGCGCCCTGCTCGCGTCCCTCCCCGCCATACGCCTGCTGCGCCGCCGGTGAGGACCGGAGCCGAGGGCTGCCGCGCGGCGGGGCTATCTTCTCGATATACTCTCGCCATCTTCCCGATATATCCTCGGAAAGATGCCGGGGAAATATCGGGAAGATAGCGGGGATATGTCGCCTGCTGCTTTCCCGATAAAAAAAAGCGCCGGTGTGGCGCGCCTCTCCATACTTCTTCTTACCTTTGCACGCGTCGCCGCGGCCCCGGCCTTGGCGTCCCGCCCCGATAACCTTGAATAAAACCGATACACAAACAGAACATTTCTCATGAACAGTTGGTTAGGACAAACCCTCCTGTCCACATCGGCCGTGCAGGCCGTCATCGTGATCAGCCTGATCTGCGCCGCGGGCCTTGCTCTCGGCAAGCTCCGCATACGTGGCGTGAGCCTGGGCGTCACCTACGTATTCTTCATGGGCATCCTGGCCGGCGCCCTGGGTCTGCGCCTCGACGCCCAGATGCTGGCCTATGCCGAGAGCTTCGGCCTCATACTCTTTGTCTACATCCTCGGCCTGCAGGTAGGCCCCGGCTTCTTCAGCGCCTTCCGCTCGGGCGGCACACAGCTCAACCTGCTCGGTCTGGGCGTCATCGTTCTGGGCACGTTCATGGCCATGGGCGCGGTGTGGGCCGGCTGGCTGCCCCTGTCTGACATGATGGGCGTGCTCTGCGGCGCCACCACCAACACGCCCGCCCTCGGTGCCGCACAGCAAACCTTCCGCCAGCTGGGCGACGTGGGCGCCTCCTCCACCGCCGCCCTGGGTTGCGCTGTCACCTATCCGCTGGGCATGGTGGGCGTCATCTTTGCCCTCATAATCATGCGCGGCTGGCTGGTGCGCCGCGAGCGGCCGGCCTCGGGCGAAAACGCCGCCGACGAGGCCTACATCGCCTCCTTCATCGTGTGCAACCCCGCCGTGTTCCACCAGCGCCTCAGCGACGTGGCCCAGCTCGGCGTAGGGCGCAAGTTCGTCGTGTCGCGCCTGTGGCGCAACGACAAGGTGATACTCCCCACAGCCGACACCCTGATAGAAGAGAACGACCGCATCCTGGTCATCACCACCGAGAGCGCCGTGCGGCAGCTCACCGTGTTCTTCGGACGGCGCGACGAAACCGACTGGAACAAGAGCAACATCGACTGGAACGCCCTCGACTCCAAACTCGTGTCGCAGCGCATCCTCATCACCCGCCCCGAAATCAACGGCCGCCATCTCGGCACCCTGCACCTGCGCAACCGCTACGGCGTGAACGTGAGCCGCGTGCAACGCTCCGGCATCCAGCTCGTGGCCACCCCCGAGCTCGTGCTCCGCGTGGGCGACCGCATCACCGTCATCGGCGAGGCCGAAAGCCTGGAGCGCGTGGCCAACGAGCTGGGCAACGCCGTCAAGCACCTCGACGAGCCCAACATGGTGACCATCTTCATCGGCATTGTGCTGGGCCTGCTCTTGGGTTGCCTGCCCGTGAGCGTGGGCCTCTCCACCCCCGTGCGCCTCGGTCTGGCCGGCGGCCCCATCATAGCCGGCATACTTATCGGCGCCTTCGGCCCCCGCTTCCACATGGTGGCCTACACCACCACCAGCGCCAACCTCATGCTCCGCTCCCTGGGCCTGTCGATGTATCTGGCCTGTCTGGGCCTCGACGCCGGCAAGGACTTCCTGGCCACGGTGGTGCGCCCCGCCGCCCTGGGCTGGATAGGTTTCGGCGCTGTCATCACCATCGTGCCCGTCGTCATCATGAGCGCCGTGGCCGTGAAGTGGTGCCGCAAGTCGTTCGCCGCCACGGCCGGCATGCTCTGCGGCGCCATGGCCAACCCCATCGCCCTGAACTACGTGAACGACACCCTGCCCGGCGACAAGGCTTCCGTGGCCTACGCCACCGTCTACCCGCTGGCCATGTTCCTGCGCGTGATCATCGCCCAGGTCATCGTGATGCTCGCCACCAGCTGAGGACGACGGACATCACGGCCGAGGGCTAACCGCGGCAGCGTTGTCGGGACTCTGCTTTTTCCGGCCGTTGTCTTTTGCAGAAAAGGGGGGGTGGCCGCCTGGCGGGCCCTGTTTTCCCGTTTTTTTATCTGTTGAAAAGTAATGGTGTGGGAAACGCTGAAAAGCACTACTTGGAATTTAAAAAGCACTACTTCGTGTAAAAATTCCAAGTAGTGCTTTCCGGTACACGAATACGGACTTTTATGCGCCTTTTTATAAAAAGTTGTCCCAATTATGTTTTTGTCATTTAATTTGCTATCTTTGCAAAAGAATTGTAAATTTGGAGAATAAAATGATACTCGAAATCCGTTTGAGCAACTTTTTCTCAATTAAAGATGAGGTTGTGCTGGATATGCAGGCAGCAAGTATCCAGACTAAAAAGGCAAAGGACCTTGAAGAAAATACATTTGTATGCGGTAATGAACGGTTGCTTAAAACTGTTGCCATTTATGGTGCAAATGCCTCTGGAAAGAGCAGTATTATCAAGGCTATTCGTGCTTGTGTGGGAATGATATTCTCATCTCACAATTACAACGAGAATACGATATTTGCTTTTACTCCGTTCAAATTCGGGGGCATTGGCAAGCCAAGTAAATTCTTTATTCGCTTCCTTCTTGAAGGTATCGAATATGAATATTCTTTTGAACTCAATAAAGTTGAGATACTGAAAGAGGCACTTTACTATTATCCGAATGGTCGTCGTTCACTGGTATTTTCTCGTGATGAGACAAAGGGACCCGATAAAAAGGATATTTATGAATTCCGATCGGTGATTCGCCGGCCTATGGATGTTGCCGCCAATACGTCCAAGAAAACGCTTTTCGTGTCGCGCGCCAGCCAGATGGACCGGGATGTCGCAAAAGATGTTTTTCGATATTTCAATGAGCGTTTTATTTTGAGTTATTTCGGATATAATTCGTTCTCTGTCGAGCGTTTGTTGAATGAGAACAAAGAGCAGTTCCTTAATGTACTGCGAATTGCCGACAGCGACATTGTCAAAATCGACAGCCGGCATGAGAATAAAGTCCTGTCTACTGCAGTGATTGACCCAGTTGAAAACCATATATTGTCGGTAGAGGATATTCAGAAATCACAGTTGGTTATTACTACCTACCATAGGAATAATCCGGATATACCCTTCAATTTTTTTACTGAAGAGTCTGATGGAACACAGCGTTTATTCAATATGATGCTGACAATTCTGGATATCGTCAGGAATAATAAAATCTTGTTGATAGATGAAATCGAAACGCAATTGCATATAAAACTGGTGGAATATATTATAGGTTTGTTCAATAAAAGTGAATCGGCGCAGTTGATATATACTACACACAACACATACCTGCTTAATACCAACAAATTGCGTAAGGATCAGATATATTTTGTCAACAAACGTGATGATGGGTCCTCGGATTTGTATTCGCTGTTTGATTACAAAGATTTCCGCGACGGACTGGATGCTGAGAAGGCATATTTACAAGGTCGCTTTGATGCCATCCCGTATATTGACGAACAGGCAGATAGTTTTATAAAATAGAAACTGCTGATATGGGACGACAAATAAGAAAATCCAAAGGTAAAACAATGAAGCCAAACTTCTTTGTTTTCTGTGAAGGTGAGTCTGAGGTTGCCTATATTAGTCACCTTCGTTCGCAATACCGAGTGCCTCTTCAAATTATTCCCAAAAAGAGCGATTCGAACATATCCGTTCGATATATAGAGAATTGCAAACGGGAATATATTGTAACCAGAAAAGATAAAACATTTCTAATGTATGACCTTGATGTGGCTGGGATGTTAGTGCATCTGCAAAGTATTCCGGATGCGGTGTTGCTGGTGTCGAATCCATGTATTGAGTTATGGTATCTGCTTCATTTTGAAGAGTGTCATGCCGAACTAACTCAAAACATGTGCATTAAAAAATTGAAAAGATATCTTGAATACTACAAAAAGGGAACTTTAGTATTGAATGAGAAACAGCAGCTGGCAGACAAGACATCAGAAGCAACGACAAGAGCCAGGATGTTGGAGACATATAATAATCCATCAACTACCATCTATAAAATGATAGAGTTGCTGGAAAGCTTGTAATCTGAAGATTATGGAGAAGAGGGAAATAACATTAGCTGATATCTTTCTTGAAATCCTGTCAAAATCACAAAATAAAGGTACTGAACTAATGGCTGAACGAATAAATTTTGTACCCCCAATGAGAATCGAACTCATATCACTGCTTTAGGAGAGCGGTGTTCTATCCATTGAACTATGAGGGCCCGTGGCCGCGGGGTGTATGGCGCGGCGCTGCAAAGGTATAACTTTTTTGCGGATAAGCCGGCTTTCCCGTTGTATTTCTGTCAGGCATGAAAAGAAGCGGTGCGTAATTAATAATGCTGGAAACGTGTCTTTTTTTAGTTTTAATGTTTGAATATAAAACATAAAGATTATTTTTCGGTTGATTGTATGTCAGTTTTTAAAAATGATGTACTTTTGCAGCCGTATCGGAAACATGGAAATATGAAAGAGACACTGGCGACACCCTGCTTCGATGACCGCCGCGGCGCCGCGGCCGCTACGGCGCCGGTGGTGATGGCCGGTGTTTGTCCGGCTCACGACTGGACGCGTGGCAGTAATTCCGTCAAGATGGATTGCTGCTGCTTCTGTATCCGTCAGGAGGCCATCGACCTTATTGAGCGCCGGGTGATTCCTGCCGATGCCGATGCGGCCGGTGTGACGGAGTGCGGTGTTGTGTCACCGGCTGCCGTTATCGGTATGACCGGTTCAGTTTTTTTTGAGAATAAACCCCTTGTCAGCGACAATTCCCCTCGTGGCGGAGTTGCCGCTGATTCATTTTTTTTAAAAATAGGTCGTTACAGGCATGATTAACAGCAATAACCTACAGCAATGGAACAACTGAAGCATGAATGCGGCGTGGCCATGATACGGCTGCTCAAACCGCAGAGTTATTATAGGGAGAAATACGGCACGGTGACTTATGCCCTCGACAAGCTGTATCTGCTGATGGAGAAACAGTACAACCGCGGGCAGGAAGGTGCCGGCGTGGCCTGCGTGAAACTCGACGCCCGGCCCGGCGAGGAATACATGTTTCGCGAGCGGGCCATGGGCGCCGGCGCCATTGCCGGGGTGTTCGACGCCATACACCGCCAGCCCGAGAGCTACTGCGCCGACATCTATATGGGCCACTTGCGCTACAGCACCACCGGACGCAGGGGTATGGAGTATGTGCATCCCTTCCTGCGCCGCAACAACCGCCGGGCGCAGAATCTGGCCCTGTGCGGCAATTTCAACCTGAGCAACACCCGGGAGGTGTTCGACCACATCGTGGCCAAGGGGCAGCATCCGCGCCGCTATGCCGACACCTTCATTCTGCTGGAGCAGCTGGGAGGCCTGCTCGACCGCCGGCCCGACGACCTGTGCGGCATTTTGCGCGAGGCCAGCCGGCTGTGGGACGGCGGTTACGTGATATGCGGCCTCACCGGCTGTGGCGATACTTTCGCCCTGCGCGATGCCTGGGGGTTGCGCACCGCTTTCTGGTATGCCGACGACGAGGTGGTGGTGCTGGCTTCCGAGCGGCCCGTCATTCAGACCGTGATGAACGTGGAGGCCGACCGCATCAGCGAGCTCCAGCCCGGACAGGCTCTCATGACCACTCCCGCGGGCCGGTGGTATCTGGAGCAGATCAATCCGCCGCAGGAGAAGCGCGCCTGCTCCTTTGAGCGCATTTACTTCAGCCGCGGCAGCGACGCCGACATCTACCGCGAGCGCAAGCGGCTGGGCCGCAACCTGGTGCCGGCCATTCTCCGGGCCATCGGCCACGATGTGGAGCACACGGTGTTCTCCTATATCCCCAACACTGCTGAGGTGGCCTACTATGGTATGCTCGAAGGGCTCGAAGAGTGGTTGAACCGGGAAAAGGTGAGGCAGATCGAGACTTTAGGCGACCATCCCGCCCACGATGACCTGGAGCGTATCCTCTCCGTGAGAATCAGGAGCGAGAAGGTGGCCATCAAGGACATCAAGCTCCGCACGTTCATTGCCGAAGGCGTGAGCCGCAACAACCTGGCGGCCCACGTCTACGACATCACCTATGGCAGTCTGCGGCCCTATGTCGACAACCTTGTCATCATCGATGACAGCATCGTGCGCGGCACCACCCTCCGCCAGAGCATCATCGGCATACTCGACCGCCTGCATCCCAGGAAAATAGTCATCGTGTCGTCCGCTCCGCAAATACGCTATCCCGACTGTTACGGCATCGACATGGCCAGCCTGGACCAGCTCATAGCCTTCCAGGCCGCCGTGGCCCTGTTGCGCGAGCGGGGCCTGGAGAAACGGCTGGAGCAAGGCGTCAGAGCCATTTACGAACCCTTCAGTGACGAGGAGATTTCACGGCAAATAGCCCGGATGCTCACGCCCGGGGACACCCGGGCCGAAGTGGAGATTATCTTCCAGACGACAGAGGGGCTGCACGAAGCCTGTCCCGGCCATCGCGGCGACTGGTATTTCAGCGGCAACTATCCTACCCCCGGCGGAGAAGCCATGGTGCGGCAGGCACTTGCCGACTACCGGGCGGCCTCCGGCGACACATCTTATTAATATATACACACAAACAATCAACGCGACAACCATGACACGAAGCATAGCATTTACCAAAATGGAAGGTCTGGGCAACGACTACATATACGTGGATACGGCCCGCTTCCCCATATCCTGTCCCGAAATGCTGGCACAGGCCTGGAGCCACCGCCACACCGGTATCGGCGCCGACGGCTTGGTGCTCATAGGACGCTCGGACAAGGCCGATTTCAGCATGCGCATTTTCAATGCCGACGGCAGCGAGGCCATGATGTGCGGCAACGCCTCGCGCTGCATCGGCAAGTATGTGTTTGAAAAAGGCCTCACCGACAAACGCTGCCTGACGCTCGATACCCTCTCGGGCATCAAGGAGCTCCGCCTTGAGGTAAAGGGCCGTGAAGTGGTGGACGTGACGGTCGATATGGGCGAGCCGCGCCTCTTCAACACGGCCCAGGTGGCCACCGCCGACGGCTCGCTCGAAGGCATCGTTGTGAATACGCCCTGCGGCGACTTTCGCGCCACGTTCGTGTGTATGGGCAACCCCCACGCCGTCATCTTTGTCGACAATGCGGACACCACCGACATCGCTGCCATCGGTCCGCTCATCGAGCACCACCCGCTCTTTCCCGAGCGCACGAATGTGGAGTTCGTCCAGCCGCTTCCCGACGGCTCCCTCCGCATGAGGGTGTGGGAGCGCGGCTCGGGCATCACCCGGGCCTGTGGCACCGGTGCCTGCGCCACGGCCGTGGCCGCCTGCCTCACCGGCCGGGCCGGCCGCACGAGCGTGGTGCGCATGGACGGCGGCGACCTCCGCGTCACGCTCGAGGGCGGACACGTGCTGATGCAGGGACCCGCCCGCATCGTGTATGAAGGAACCATCAATATTAACGAAAAAGAATAACACCGGCATCCCATGTCATTCCTCAACGAACATTTCCTGAATCTTCCGGAAAACTATCTCTTCTTCGACATAGCCGCCAAGGTCAAGGCTTTCAAGTTGCAAAATCCCGGTGCGCGTGTGGTGAGCCTGGGCATAGGCGACGTGACCCGCCCCTTGCCCGCCGCCGCCGTCGGGGCCATGCACCGGGCCGTCGACGAGATGGCCCGTGCCGAAACCTTCCGCGGCTACGGCCCCGAACAAGGCTACGGCTTTCTGCGCGAGGCCATCATCGAAACCGATTTCAAACCGCGCGGCATCAGCCTTGACCTCGACGAGGTGTTTGTCAGCGACGGTGCCAAGAGCGATTGCGGCAACATCGGCGACCTCTTTTCCGCCACCTGCCGCGTGGGGGTGACCGACCCCGTCTATCCTGTCTACGTAGACAGCAACGTGATGGGCGGACGTTCGGCCATCAGCTGCTTCCCCGTGACGGCCGACAACCACTTTGTGCCGGCTCTGCCCGACGGGCGGGTCGACCTGATATACCTTTGTTACCCCAACAACCCCACCGGCACCGTACTGACCGGGGAACAGCTGAAGCTGTGGGTGGACTACGCGCTCGAACAGGGAGCGGTCCTCCTTTTCGACGCCGCCTACGAGGCCTACATCCGCCAACCCGGCATTCCGCACTCCATCTACGAGATAGAAGGGGCCCGGAGAGTGGCCATAGAACTTCGCAGCTTTTCGAAAACAGCCGGTTTCACCGGTGTGCGCTGCGGCTACACGGTGGTGCCGAAAGAACTGACGCTCACTGCCGACGACGGACGCAAGGTGGGGCTTAATGCCCTGTGGAACCGCCGGCAGTGCACCAAGTTCAACGGCGTGTCCTACATCACGCAGCGCGCCGCCGAGGCTATCTACACCCCGCAGGGGCAGGCCGAGATCCGCGCCACTGTGGACTACTACATGAACAATGCCGCCTACATGAAGCAGGCGCTCGTGTCCCTGGGCTACAGCGTGTATGGCGGCGACAACGCGCCCTACCTCTGGCTCCGGGTGCCGCAGGGCGAAACCTCCTGGAGCTTTTTCGGGCGCCTGCTCCGGGAGCTTGCCATCGTCACCACGCCCGGTGTGGGCTTCGGGGCCGGCGGCGAGGGCTACGTGCGCCTCACCGCCTTCGGCCGCCGCGAGGATTGCCGGGAGGCTATGGACCGCCTGGCGGCCTGGCCGCGGACAGGCCAATGACCGGAGCCATGTGCCGCCGCATAGTCCTTTTCCGCACCTGATGGCCTGTTATCAAGTATTTGCGGGTCCTTTTTTTGGTATTGTCACAAATTTTGGTTTTCTTTGCAGCTCAAACTCAGGTGCGAATAATATTTTCATCAAACAAATACTTATCCGACTACAGTTATGGTAACTTACATCGTCGCAGCGTTTCTGCTGGGCTATGCCTGTATAGCCCTCGAGAGTGTTCTCAAAGTGAACAAGGCAGCTCCCGCACTGCTCATGTGCGTGGCCTGCTGGGTGCTCTACATGATCAACCCCGAGCCCTTCGTAAGCCTCATGCACGCCGACACCTGGCGCGACTTCGCCGCCCATTTTGCCGGCGGCGGCTCAGCCGTGAGCGCCTTTGTCAACGAGCACATACTGCTCTCGCACCTGGGCGAGACCTGCGAGATTCTCTTCTTCCTCATGGGCGCCATGACCATCGTCGAGATTGTCGACGCCAACGGCGGCTTCTACTTCGTGCAGGACGCCTCTGCACCACCAGCAAGCGCAAGCTGCTGTGGCGCATCGCCGCCATGACCTTTGTCCTCTCGGCCATCCTCGACAACCTTACCACGAGCATCGTCATGGTGATGGTGCTGCGCAAACTCGTGGCCGACCGCGGCGACCGCATGATATATGCCGGGCTCGTGATACTCGCGGCCAACTCCGGCGGCGCCTTCTCGCCCATCGGCGACGTGACCACCATCATGCTCTGGATCAAGGGCAACATCACCACCGTGGGGGTTATCAAGGAAGTGTTCCTGCCCTCTGTCGTGTCGGTAGTCGTCCCGGCCCTCCTGCTGCAGGGCCGCCTCAAGGGCACGCTGCCGCAGATGGAGGCCGCGGCCCGGGCCGACTCGCTCCAGTTCACGGCCGGCGAGCGCGCCGTGGTGTTCTGGCTCGGTGTGGGCGGCCTGATGTTCGTACCCGTGTTCCGCTTCCTCACCGGTCTGCCTCCCTTCATGGGCATCCTGCTCGTGCTTGGTCTGCTCTGGACCACCACCGAGCTCTTCTACCGCTCGCGCGGTGATGTGGAGGAGAGCACCCAGCAGCGTGTCACCCAGTTGCTCTCGCGCATCGACATGAGTACCATCCTCTTCTTCCTCGGCATCCTCATGGCCGTGGCCACCCTGGCCGAAACGGGTGTGCTGGCCGCCTTCGGCCGCGAGCTCAACGCCGCCTCGGGCGGCAACCACTACGTGGTGACGGGCGTTATCGGCATCGTGTCGAGCATTGTCGACAACGTGCCCCTTGTGGCCGGTTGCATGGGAATGTACGACGTGACTACCGCCGCTGTGGCCGCGGCCCAGCCCGAACTGGCCGACTTCGCCGTCGACGGCATCTTCTGGCAATTGCTGGCCTACTGCGCCGGTGTGGGCGGTTCGATGCTCATCATCGGCAGCGCCGCCGGCGTCATCGTCATGGGGCTCGAGAAGATAACCTTCGGATGGTATCTGCGCAATATCTCGTGGGTGGCCCTGGCGGGCTATCTGGCCGGCATCGGCACCTACTGGCTCGAGAAGGCCGCCGGCATGTAAAGCCCGGCATCTGCTCGATATATTCTCGGTATCCTCTCGGCATATTTTCGGCATATTCTCGAGAAGATACCGAGAATATGCCGGGAGGATATCGAGAATATCGAGAACATCAAAAAACATCAAAACAACCATACAATGAAAAAAATCATCACCTCCCTCCTGCTCGTCGTGGCCATGGCATGGCCCGCGCAGGCCGTTGCCTTCGGTTTCGACTGGGGCGTAACCGGCGGCTACAACCTCACCCGCCTGAAGCTCAACCGCGACACCAGGCAGAACTTCTCGGCCAGCAACCGCGCCGGCTGGTTTCTCGGCGCCAAAGCCAATCTCAGCATAGCCATGGGCTTCGGGCTCGACGCCTCGCTGCTGTATTCGCAGCAGAAGTACGCCCTCGACGGCCGCGAGTTCGACCGCACCAAAACCATGCGTTCCGTGGCCATCCCCGTCAACGCCCGCTACAACGTGGGGCTGGGCAAAATCGCCTCCGTCTTCATCGCCACCGGTCCGCAGTTCGACTTCAACGTGGGCTCGCGCAACTGGAACATCGCCAGCGAGCAGTACACCGGCACCGACGGCCTCTTCAAGCAGGAAAACATGAGCACCTCCTGGAACGTGGGCGCAGGCATCAAGCTCCTCAGCCGCGTGGAAGTGGGCGTGGGCTATAACTTCGGCCTGGGCAAGGTGGGCAGCACCATCCTGACCAACGCCACCGGGCACGACTATCATACCAACTCCGCCCGCGCCAACACCTTCAAGGTGTCGATGGCCGTTTACTTCTGACGGCGGCGCCCGCTTTTTTAAAATCAGGAAAGAACAAAAACATCCGCTCCGCAGGCGGAAAAACACCCCGATACACCATGTTGAGACTCAACTGCTTCTTCCAGGCCAACGAAGGCTGTTACGACGACGCCCTGAGCGCCGCCCTGGCCCTCACCGCCGCCTCGCGCGCCGACGCGGGCTGCGTGGCCTACGACGTGATGGAGAGCGCCACGCGCCCCGACGTCTTCATGATTTGCGAGACCTGGACCGACGAGGACGCCCTCGCCGCCCATGCCGCCGCGCCCCACTTCGCCCTCTACGTGGGCCAGCTCGAGCGCCTCGGCACCCTTAAGCTCGAGCAGTTCGCTTTCCCCGGAAAGTGACGCCGCCCGCCGGCGGCCGCGCGCTGACACAACAGGGCCATTCCCGGTTCCGCCATTGTCATATTGCGCGGTTTTGAGCCGCTTTACCGTTAAAACATCACCCTTCAGCACGCCCCGGATTGAAAAATTCGGGGCGTTTGTTTCGCCACTTCGCCCGTTTGCCGTATCTTTGTTCACAACTAAAAAATATATAAAGACATCTATGAAAAAAATAGACAAACTCGACCTGAAAATCCTGCAGATCATATCGGTCGACGCCCGCGTCCCCTTCAAGGACGTGGCAGAGGTGTGCGGTGTGTCGCGCGCGGCCATCCATCAACGCGTGCAGCGCCTCACCGAAGGCGGCATCATCACCGGTTCGGGCTACAACGTCTGCCCCAAGCACATCGGCTACAGCACCTGCACCTTCGTGGGCATCACCCTCGAGCGCGGTTCCATGTATAAGGAAGTGGCCGCCGAACTGCTCAAGATACCCGAAATCGTGGAGTGCCACTTCACCACCGGCAACTACACCATGCTCGTGAAGCTCTATTCGCGCGACAACGAACACCTCATGTCGTTGCTCAACAACCGCATACAGGAGATCAACGGCGTCATATCCACCGAAACGCTCATCTCCCTCGAGCAGAGTTTCACCCGCCAGGTGCCCATACTCATTCCCGGCGAGGAGTACGACAAGAGCATGAGCGTGGCCCGCGAGTTTGCCGAGCGCCAGCTCGATCCCGCCAACCTCTGCGACGACCCCGAGGACGATGCCGCCGCGCCGCGCCGCGGCCGCCGCAAAGCCCCGGCCCAGCCCTCCTGACTCCCATAGTGTTCCGCCGGCAAGGCCCTCCCGGCCGCGCCGGCGGCAACTTTCCTTTCCCGCCAACCGCATCCCCGCCCTTGTCATGATACACTTCGAAGGTTTCCTGCTCGGTCTTTCCACCTTTGCCGTCATCGGTCTGTTTCACCCCATAGTGGTGCACACGCACTATCACTTCGGCACCCGCCCCTGGTGGGTGTTTGCCTTGTCCGGCCTGGCCTGCGCCGCCGGCGCCTTGTTTGTGGCCGACGTGTTTGCCTCGGCCCTGCTCGGCATCGTGGGCTTCTCCTCCCTCTGGACGGTGAAGGAACTCTTCGAGCAGGAAGAGCGCGTGCGCAAAGGCTGGTTTCCCGCCAATCCGCGCCGCCGCGCCGGCCATGCGTCCCGCCGGTCCGGCCGCCGGCAAAGCGGCGATGCCAAAACTCCCCTCTCATGACTCTTCCCGACCCTTCGGTGCGCTACGGGCAGCTCGTGGCGCGCTTTCCCAACCACACGCCGCGCCCTCTGGTGGGCATCAGCGGCAATTTCGGTCCTGCCGGTCTTGAGCTCGCCGAGGGCTACTACCGCAGTGTCGAACAGGCCGGCGGCGTGCCCGTAGTGCTCCCGCCGCTTGCTGAGGCCGACACCATTCTGGGCTGGCTCGACCGCCTCGACGGTCTGCTCCTCTCGGGCGGCGCCGACATCAATCCGCTCCTTCTGGGCGAAGACCCCGTGCCCGCCCTGGGCGGCATCAGTCCGCAGCGCGACGACTGCGAGCTCCTCCTGGTGCGCCTGGCCCACGACCGCGGCCTGCCCCTGCTGGGCATCTGCCGCGGCATGCAGGTGCTGGCCGCCGCCCTGGGCGGCACCATCGTGCAGGACCTCGCCACCGCCCGCCCCGGCCCCGGCCTCGTCAAGCACAGCCAGCAGGCCCCGCGCCATGTGCCGACCCACCGCGTCACGGCCCTCGGAGGCTCCCTCATCGAGCGCCTCCTGGGCCGCGCGTTCCGCGTCAACTCCTTCCACCACCAGGCCGTGGGCGAGCCCGGACCGCACCTCGTGGTCACGGCCCGCAGCGCCGACGGGGTGGCCGAAGCCCTGGAGAGCGCCGACCTCAAACCCGTGGTGGGCGTGCAGTGGCACCCCGAGTGCTACGCCCCTGCCGGCGACGACGCCATGCGTCCCCTCTTCGGGCATTTCGTGCGGAGCTGCGCCGACTACGGCCGCGCCCGCGCCCTGCACCGCCGCCTGCTCACGCTCGACTCCCACTGCGACACGCCCATGCACTACGCCGCCGGCGCCCGCCTCGAGGTGCGCCGCGACGATGTCCTGGTGGACCTTCACCGCATGCACGAGGGCGGGCTCGACGCCGTAGTCATGGCGGCCTATCTGCCGCAGGGGCCCCTCACGCCCGAGGGGCACGCCGCCGCGCGCCGCCAGGCCGACGACACGCTCCGGGCCGTGCGGGCCGAGGTGGAGCGCAACGCTGCCGTGGCCTGCCTGGCCTCCACGCCGCAGGCCGTGCGCCGGGCCAAGGAGGCGGGACTGCGCGCCGTGCTCCCGGCCGTCGAAAACGGCTATGCCCTGGGCACCGACCCCGCCGCCGTCGACCACTTTGCCCGCCAGGGGGTGGTGTATATTACGCTCTGCCATAACGGCGACAACGCGCTCTGCGACTCGGCGCGCCGCTCCGACGCCACCCACGGCGGCCTCTCGCCGCTGGGACGCGAGGTGGTGGCGCGCATGCAGCGCCGCGGGGTGATGGTCGACCTCTCGCACGCCGCCGAAAGCACCTTTCACCAGGTGCTCGACCTGGCCGTGGCGCCCGTCATCTGCTCGCACTCCTCGGCCCGCGCGCTCTGCGACCATCCGCGCAATCTCACCGACGACCAGTTGCGGCGCCTGGCCCGGGCCGGCGGGGTGGCGCAGGCCACCTTTTACGCGGGTTTCCTGCGCGGGGAAGGCCGGGGCGAGGCTACCGTGGCCGACGCCGTGGCGCATATCCTTCACATGGTGGAGGTGGCGGGCATCGACCACGTGGGCATCGGGTCGGACTTCGACGGCGACGGCGGTGTGCGCGGCCTGGCCTCCGCGGCCGATTACGTGCATCTCACGCGGCGCCTCCTGGCCGAAGGCTTCACGCCCCACGACCTGGAGCGCCTCTACGCCGGCAACTTTCTGCGCGTGATGCAGGCCTGCCGGAGCGCCGCCACGCCGACGGCCTGAAGCAGAAACGGCTCATCATCTTCTCGGTATTTGCTCGCCATCCGCTCGATATATTCTCGAGAATATGGCCGAGAATATAGCCGAGAGGATATCGAGAATATATTGGGCAAATAGCAAAGAAAAAAACTCCGAAAAGAAAATGAAAAGAATATCCCCCTTCATTTCCGCCTTGCTGGTGGTGGCCGTTCCTCTGTTCTGGGGCTGCGGCGGCCGGCAGGCGCAGAGCGCCGCGGCCGACAGCGCCGTGGTGGAACTCACCCCCGTGCGTTTCAGTGCCGATTCGGCCTACGCCCACGTCACGGCGCAGTGTGACTTCGGTCCCCGCGTGCCCGGCAGCGAGGCCCATGCCCGTTGCGCCGGCTACATAGCCGCCCGCTTCCGGGCCCTGGGCCTTGAGGTGAGCGAGCAGCACTTCCGCGCCCGCCGCTGGGACGGCGTGGAGCAGGAGGGCCGCAACATCCTCGCCTCCTGGCGCCCCGAGGTGGAGGCCCGCGTGCTCATTGCCGCCCACTGGGACAGCCGTCCCTGGGCCGACGAAGACCCCGACTCCACGCGCCACCGCGAGCCCGTGATGGCCGCCAACGACGGTGCCAGCGGCGTGGCCGTGATGCTTGAGCTGGCCCGCTGCCTCGGCGAACTCTCGCCCAAGGTGGGTGTCGACTTCGTGTGCTTCGACCTCGAGGACGGCGGCGCGCCCTACTGGGGCACCCCCCATCCCGACGGCCTCGACTGGTGCCTCGGTTCGCAACACTGGGCCCGCCAGGCCGCGGCCGGCGGCTACCGCGCCCGCTACGGCGTGTTGCTCGACATGGTGGGCGGACGCGACGCGCAGTTCCGCCACGAGGGCTTCTCGCTGAGCTACGCCGCGCCCGTGGTGCACCGCCTCTGGGAGACGGCACGCAGCGTAGGCGCCGGAGCCCTGTTTGTGGGCGAGGACGGTTCCTATGCCACCGACGACCACATTCACATGAACGCCGCCGGCGTGCCCACCGCCGACATCATTCCCTGCCTGCGCGGCGCCCGCAGTGGCTTCGGCGCCACCTGGCACACCACCGCCGACGTGCCCGCCAACATCTCGCCCGAAAACCTCCGCCTCGTGGGCCAGACGCTCCTGCAGATGCTCTTCGAGGAGCAGTGAGGGGGCGGCCGGCATGGTATAACTGAAAAAACATTAAGAAAAAATGACAATCAACGAATTGCAAGACGAAATCATAGAAGAGTTCTCGGCCTTTGACGACTGGATGGACCGCTACCAGCTGCTCATCGACCTGGGCGAGGAGCAGCAGCCCCTGCCCGCGGCCGACAAAACCGACGCCAACCTCATCGACGGCTGCCAGAGCCGCGTGTGGCTGGCCTGCGACGAGGCCGGCGGCCGCCTCACCTTCCGCGCCGAGAGCGACGCCCTCATCGTGCGCGGCCTCGTGGCCTTGCTCGTGCGCGTGCTCAGCGGCCACACCCCCGACGAGATACTCCAGGCCGACCTCTACCTCGTGGAGCGCATCGGCCTGAGGGAGCACCTCTCGCCCACGCGCAGCAACGGCCTGCTGGCCATGATCAAGCAGATGCGCCTCTACGCCCTGGCCTACAAAGCCAAACTCGAAACCCGGTGAGGACCGGCCCGGTGAGGACCGGGCCCCGTGACGACGGGGGAGCGGATGGCTACCGCGCGGCGGGATGGCGGGGATAGCGAAGCCATCTCCCCGAAATCTTCCCGCCATCTCCTTGCCATCCTCCTGTCATCTCCCCGAAATCCTCTCGTCATCCTCTCCTTATCTCCTCCCCGGACCCTCCCCGCCCTCTTTTCCTCGGGATTCCTCTGAAACCTGCCCTGAAAAGCATTACTTGGAATTTAAAAAGCATTACTTCGCGTCGCGCCGCGAATACGGACTTTTTAAATTCCAAGTAATGCTTTTCTGATACCCGATATGGCACCTGAAATAGCCTATTTTTGTTAAAAATTTACCTTTTAACCTTTTTTTACCCCCCCCGTTTGGCTAAAAGGCGTTAAATAATTACTTTCGCCCGCGGAAAAATTATTTTAACAAATCATCATCACTTATGAAAAAAATCTACCTTATCCTTTTCTCCCTCGTGGCTTCGCTCGGAAGCGGGGTAAAGGCACAGGAGACTGCCGAGACCGTCGACGTGACCTATACCTATACGCTCGACGGACAGACGCTCGGCACGCGCACCGTGACCGAAACCGTGGGCGAGGCGCCCGCCGACCAGGCCTCCATTCCCAGCGGTTATGTCAACGCCACGGGCTATCCTACCGCTATCACGGCCGAAACAACAGCCTACACCATCACCACTTCCTATAAGAACACCATGCCCTTCGGTGTGTCAAACGATGATGTGAAGTTCTACTATACGGCTAAATTTTCAAACGGCACTTATTACTGGCGCACGCCTTATGGCGGCGGCAAGACGGAGCAGGCATCCGGCACGCCGGCCGACCGCTTCACCAACCCCGTGTACCGCTGGACCATCGAGGGCGACTGGTTCAACGGCTTCCTCTTGCGCAACAGCGATGGCAATTACATCACCGTGGCCGATCAGGAATATACCTCAGGACGGGAATATGACGTTTCCTTCGTGGGTACGCCTACGGAGTTCTCGCGCTTCATGATGAGTTCCAACGGCAGCAACAGCTGGAAATTCCGTCCCAAGACATCCGCGTTTGAAATATACCTGGCTCACACCAGCTATAGGGGACTGAAAATCCAACTTTATAATAATGCGACCAACAACTATGCCGCCTGGGGCGTGCAGTTCGAGTATATCATGCCGCAGGACGGCAAGGCCTACTACCTGCGTAACTACGGCAATGACGCGGCCCACACCAGCTACTTGCTGCGCGCCAGCACCACCGGTACGCTCGAGACTTGCGCCTACAACGACGGAAACAAGACCATGGCCGCCTTGTTCGTATGCCATAAGTTTGACAACAAATATGTCTTCGCCAATGCGCTCACCGGCGACTACCTGATATGGAAAGGTAATAATGGGGGTTGGAATAACAACAAGGGCTTCTCGGCCGAATACAATGAGGCTCAATGCGCCCTGCAGCTTCCTACCAATACGTCGTATCCCGGTCATTTCATGTTGCTGGGCAAGCGCAACGACGGCACCACCGACGGTACCATTGTTCTGAACACCTCCACCGGTGGTTTTGACAAGTATAGTAATGCGTGGTGTAACACGACCAGCCACTCCAACCACTTTGTGCTCGAGGAGGCCGACTATCCCCACAACAGCGTGACGCTCAAGACGCCCGCCACGGCCGACGGTTACAACTATGCCTCGCTCTACCTGCCCTTCGCCGCGGCGCTGCCCGAGGGCGTGGAGGCCTACACCGCCACCCGCGAGGCCGGCAGCGGCTACATGACGCTCCAGCCCGTGACGGAGGCCATTCCCGCCAGGACGGCTGTCGTGCTGCGCAGCGCGGAGGCTACGGACGCCGTGTTCGTGCCTGCCGCCGTGGCCACCACGGCCGTAGCGGACAACATCCTGCAAGGCACCATCGGGGCCGGCGACGCGACGCCCGCCGACACCTACGTGCTGAGCGGCGCCTTCAGCGCAGGCATCGGCTTCTATCCCTACACCGCCGGACAGCTGCCGGCCTACAAGGCTTACCTCACGGCCACCGACGTGCCGGTCATGGAGAGCGGCGTGAACGGTCTGCTCCTGGGCGGCGGCACCTCGACCAGTATCGGCGGCATCGCAGCCGAAGAGGGCCGGAATGACGCGAACGTAGTGTACGACCTCTCGGGCCGCCGCGTGGTGAAGGCCCGGAAAGGCCTCTACATCGTGAACGGCAAGAAGGTAATCGTGAAGTAAATGAACACACTCCCCAATCAATAATCGAAACAACATGAGAAAGACCTATATCACACCTGCCGCCACTGCGGTGGAAATCAAGGCCGAGAGCCTGCTCGCCGCGTCATTGTCCATCAACAACGGCGGCGACACGGTGGGCAGTGCCGACGACGCCTGGAGCCAGCACAAAGGCGGCTGGAACAGCGACGCCTGGAGCGACGCCGAGTAAGCGACGCCCTGGCGGCACCGGCGCCGGAAGGCATGAGCGGCGGGGAGAGAGGCATGACGGCCTCGCTCCCCGCCGCCGCTTTTTTTGATGCCGCCGGGAGGCGGGCCGGTGCTTTTCGCCGCGCGGCGTGCCGCTTTCTTGACAGAAATACGTAAATTTGCACACTGGTCCCGCCCCGCGTCACGGCGGCGCGGCGGCCCTGCATCACGACACATAAAAAAACAAGGAGAAGAAAAATATGGAAAACAACTTCAAACGGACGCTCGTCACCGCCGCGTTGCCCTACGCCAACGGCGGCGTCCACATAGGCCACCTGGCCGGCGTGTACGTGCCGGCCGACATCTACGTGCGCTACCTCCGCCTGCGCGGCCGCGAGGTGCTCTTCGTGTGCGGATCGGACGAGCACGGCGTGCCCGTCACCATCCGCGCCCGCAAGGAGGGTTGCACGCCGCAGGAAGTGGTGGACCGCTACCACCGCGTCATCCGCGACTCGTTCGAGGGCTTCGGCATCTCGTTCGACGTGTTCGGCCGCACCACCTCCGGCACCCACCGCCAGCTCGCCGCCGACTTCTTCCGCACGCTCTACGACAAGGGCGAGTTTCTCGAGAAGGAGAGCGAGCAATACTACGACGAGGAGGCCGGCACCTTCCTGGCCGACCGCTACATCACCGGCGAGTGTCCCCACTGCCACGCCGAAGGCGCCTATGGCGACCAGTGCGAGAAGTGCGGCACCGCCCTCTCGCCCACCGAGCTCATCAACCCCCGCAGCACCGTGAGCGGCAGCGCCCCCGTGCTGCGCCGCACCAAGCACTGGTACCTGCCCCTCGACAAGCACCAGCAGTGGCTCGAGCCCTGGATCACCCGCGACCACAGGGACTGGCGCCCCAACGTGATGGGGCAGTGCAAGTCGTGGCTCGACATGGGCCTCCAGCCCCGCGCCGTGAGCCGCGACCTCGACTGGGGCATCCCCGTGCCCGTGGAGGGCGCCGAGGGCAAGGTGCTCTACGTATGGTTTGACGCCCCCATCGGCTACATCTCCAACACCAAGGAACTGCTGCCCGACACCTGGGAGAAATGGTGGAAAGCCCCGACACACGCATGCTCCACTTCATCGGCAAGGACAACATCGTGTTCCACTGCATCGTGTTCCCCGCCATGCTCATGGCCCACGGCGAGTATCATCTGCCCGACAACGTGCCCGCCAACGAGTTCCTCAACCTTGAGGACGACAAGATCTCCACCTCGCGCAACTGGGCCGTGTGGCTCGACGAATACCTGCGCGAGCTCCCCGGCAAGCAGGACGTGCTGCGCTACGTGCTCACAGCCAACGCGCCCGAGACGAAGGACAACAACTTCACCTGGCGCGACTTCCAGGCCCGCAACAACAACGAGCTTGTGGCCATGTACGGCAACTTCGTGAACCGCGCCCTGCAACTCACGTGGAAGTACTACGACGGCGTGGTGCCCGCCTGCGGAGAACTCACCGGGGCCGACCGCGCCGTCATAGCCGAGTTTGCCGGCGTCAAGGCCGAGGTGGAGCGCCTCATCGAGGCCTTCCGCTTCCGCGACGCGCAGAAGGAGGCCATGAACCTGGCCCGCATCGGCAACAAATATCTGGCCGACTCCGAGCCGTGGAAGGTGGTCAAGACCGACCCCGACCGCGTCAGGACCATTCTTCACCTGGCCCTCCAGCTCGTGGCCAACCTGGCCATCGCCTTCGAGCCCTTCCTGCCCTTCTCCTCGGCCCGTCTGCGCGGCATGCTCGCCGTGGAGGGCGCCGAGTGGGACCGCCTGGGCAGCCTCGACCTCCTGCCCGCCGGCCATCAGCTGGCCAAGGCCGAACTGCTCTTCGAGAAAATCGACGACAGCCTGGTGGAGGCCCAGGTGCAGAAGCTCCTCGACACCAAAAAGGCCAACGAGGAGGCCGCCTACAAGGCTGCGCCCGTGAAGCCCGACATCGCGTTCGACGACTTCACCCGGCTCGACATACGCGTGGGCACCGTCGTGAGCTGCGAGCGCGTGCCCAAGGCCGACAAGCTGCTCAAGTTCCGCATCGACGACGGCCTGGAGCAGCGCACCATCGTGTCGGGCATAGCCCGGCACTACGACCCCGCCGACCTCGTGGGCAAGCAGCTGTGCTTCATTGCCAACCTGCCGCCGCGCAAGCTCCGCGGCATAGAGAGCCAGGGCATGATTCTCTCGGCCGAGAACTTCGACGGCTCGCTCGCCGTCATCGCCCCGCAGCGCGAAGTGAAGCCCGGCAGCCCCGTGTGCTGATTCCCCCCCAAAAAAATAACGCTAACACACATTTACGATATGAAACGAATCGTTCTTTTGATGAGCTTCATGCTCACCTTCATGGCTGCCGCTCTTCAGGCGCAGACCAACACTATCCCGCAGGCCTTTGCCGACGACATCACCAAGCTGCTCCGCGCCAGCAAGGGTAAGGAAACGATGACCGCCACCATGGGGGCCACCTACGAGCAGCTCGCGGGGCAGCTCAACCTTACCGCGGAGCAGGCCCACGAAATGGCCGCTTTCATTGTCGGCAAGATCTATCCCAAGGTCGAGGTCAGGATGGTGGAGCTCTACGCCCGCCTTTTCACCCATGAGGAGGTGAAGCAGATCCTGGCCTTCTACGCCACACCCGCCGGCAGCAAGCTGGCCGGACAGAGCCCGGAGATAGCCGCCGAGGGCGCCAAGATAGGCGCAAGCATGACCGCCGACATCCAGGCCGCCGTGTTGCAGTACATGAGCCAGAAGAAGTAATTGCCGCCATCCTCCCGATATCCTCTCGATATCTTCCCGTCATCTTCTCGATATCTTCTCGAAAATATATCGGGAGCATATCGAAAATATTTCAGAAACAATCATGAGAAAAATACTCCTCACCGCCCTTGCCACACTCCTTGTGGCCGGGCAAATGATGGCCGTTCCGGCCCGGCGCAAACCCTTCACGGTGCGCCAGGCCGACGGTTCCGCGCTCACCCTCCGCCTCGAGGGCGACGAGTGCTTCCACTACTACACAACGGCCGACGGCCTGCCCGTGCGCCGCGGGGCCGACGGCGGCTACTACTACGCCACGCTCGGTGCCGACGGCCGCCTCTGCGCCTCGCAGCAGCTCGCCCATGAGGCCGGCGCCCGCACGGCCGGCGAAACGGCCTTCGTGCAGGCCCGCGCCCTGTCGCGGCAGGCCATGGGCGAGGCCGCCCGCAAAGCCCGCGCCCCGCGCAACGCCGCCCGCAAGGCCCGCGCCGCCGTCCGGCAGAAGGACGCCGCACAGCGCGGCGTGACGGGGCAGCGCAAAGGCCTCGTTATTCTTGCCAACTTTGCCGACCGCAAGTTGGCCGCCGGCAGCACGAAGCAGGAATTCAACAACATGCTCAACCAGGAGGGCTACTCCAAAAACGGTAACTCAGGCAGTGTGCGCGACTACTTCAAGGCGCAGTCGTACGGCCGCTTCACGCTCGACTTCGACGTGGTGGGCCCCATCACCCTCTCGCACGACATGGCATATTACGGCGGCAACGACGCCTACGGCAACGACCTCCGGCCCGGAGAGATGGCGGCCGAAGCCTGCAAGGCGGCCGACGCGCTGGTCGACTTCAGCGACTACGACTGGGACGGCGACGGCATTGTGGAGCAGGTGTACGTCATCTACGCCGGCTACGGCGAGGCATCGGGTGCCGACGAGGAAACCATCTGGCCCCACGAGTGGCAGCTCAGCTCGTCCGATTACGGACGCACCCTGACCCTCGACGGCGTGCGCATCGACACCTATGCCTGCGGATCGGAGCTTTACGGCACCGAGGGTACCGACATCGACGGCATCGGCACGATGTGTCATGAGTTTTCCCACTGCCTCGGCCTGCCCGACCTCTACGACACGGCCGGCGGCGGCAACTTCGGCATGGACTCCTGGAGCCTCATGGACTACGGCTGCTACAACGGCGACGGCTACGCCCCCTGCGGCTACACCAGCTACGAGCGCTGGCAGAGCGGATGGCTCGAACCCGTGGAGCTCAGCGCCGGCTGCAAAATCGAGGGCATGAAGGCGCTCACCGACGCGCCCGAGGCCTACGTCATCTACAACGACGCCAACCGCAACGAATATTATCTGCTCGAAAACCGGCAGCTCCGCGGCAGCGACGCCGAGGGCTACGGCCACGGCTTGCTCGTGCTCCACGTGGACTACGACGCGGAAGCATGGGCCGTCAATGAAGTGAACGTCAATGCCTCGCACCAGCGTCTCACCATCGTGCCGGCCGACAACCAGTTCATGTCGGGCAGCTACGAAGGCTCGAAATATGCCACCGCCGCCGACCTCGCCGGCGACCCCTTCCCCGGCACTTCGGGCAACAAGGCCCTGACCGACATCTCGCGTCCGGCCGCGCGCCTCTTCAACAAGGCCGCCGACGGCCGCCAGCTCCTGGGCAAACCCATCGAGGACATCCGCGAAACCGCCGACGGGCTCATAGCCTTCACCTTCATGGGCGGAAACAGCCTCGCCGTGCCCGCGGCGCTCCCCGCCACCGACATCAGTCTGACGGGCTTCACCGCCTGCTGGCAGGCAGTGGACGAGGCCGACAGCTACGAGCTGGAGCTCCAGGAACGCTCCGCCGCCTCGCCTGAGGAAAACATACTCGCCCGGGAGAGCTTCGAGGCCTTTGAGGGCGACAAGAACGGCGCCGACCTCGGCACCGACATCAGTCAGAAACTCGACGGTTACCTCTCGCAGCCGGGCTGGACGGGACAGAAGCTCTACAGCGGTCCCGCGCGCCTCAAGCTGGGCTCGAGCAAGCAGGCCGGCAGCCTTGTCAGTCCGCTCTTCGAGGCTCCCGCCCAGGGCGCCGTCACCGTGTGCCTCACGGCCGACGCTTTCAAGGAGGGTGAGGACAAACTTACCGTAACCCTGCTCGCCGCCAACGGCACGCAGATAGCCGCGCGGCAGTTGGTGCTCGACGGCAGCGAGGCGGTGCTCAGCTTCGAGGGCGTCAGCGGCAGCTTCAAGGTAAGTTTCACCTCCACGAAGCGCGCCTATATCTACGCCCTCGGCGTGTACGACGGCAGCTACACCGCCGCCGACTTCGCCCAGGGTGCTGCCGCCGCTCCCGCCCGCGCCGCCGCCGGGCCTGTCCTTATCAGCGGCATCACCGCCACGAGCCACACGCTGACCGGCCTTACCGCCGGCGGCGTCTACACCTACCGGGTGCGCACGGTGGCCGGCGAGGAAAAATCGGCCTGGTCGCAGCAGGTGCGCGTGCAGCTCGCCGGCTCCACCGGCATCGGCGTGCTCCGCCCCGCCGGTGAGAACGGGCCCGCCGTCGTCTACGACCTCGGCGGCCGCCGCGTGCAGCAGCCCGCCAAAGGCCTCTACATCGTGAACGGCCGCAAGGTGCTCGTGAAGTGACCCGCCCGTTTCCGTGAACGGATAATTGACTTTTTTAAATGATAAGCGCCGGCGCCCGGTTTTTACAGGCGTTGGCGCTTTTCCCGGAAAGAGACCCGCCCGCCGCCGCGCGGCAGCCCCTGGTTCCGGTCCTCACCGGTCCCGCGCTCCGCTTTCCTCCCCTTGCCCTTTGCCCCTATGTTCGGACTCATTGACTGCAACAACTTCTTCGTAAGCTGCGAGCGCGTGTTCACCCCCGCGCTCGATGGCCGTCCGGTCGTGGTGCTCTCCAACAACGACGGCTGTGTGGTGGCGTGCAGCAACGAGGCCAAGGCCATGGGCATAAAGCGCGGCGCTGTGTTCCACCCCCTGCGCCCCCTGGTGGAGCGCGGACTGCTGGCGGCGCGCTCAGGCAACGTGTCGGCCTACCGGAAGGTGTCGGGCCGCGTGATGGACATCATCGCCGCCATGGTGCCGCAGGCCGAGGTGTGCAGCATCGACGAGTGCTTTTTCGACCTCGCGGGAGTGGCGCAGCCCGAGGCGCTGTGCCGCGAGGTGGCCGCCGCCGTGCTCGAGCAGACAGGCATCCCCGTATCGGTCGGTATAGCTCCCAACAAAACTTTGGCCAAAATGGCCGCCCGCTTTGCCAAGCGTTACCGCGGCTACCGCGGCTGCTGCCGCATCGACTCCGACGGGAAGCGCCTTAAAGCCCTGGAGCTGACACCGGTGGGCGAGGTGTGGGGCGTGGGCAAGAAGTATGGTCCGCGCCTCACGGCAGCCGGGGTGGAGACAGCCGCCGACCTGGCGCGCTGGCCCGAGGCCCGTGTGGCGCACGTGATGCACCAGCCGGGCGTGGCCGTCTGGTACGAGCTGCACGGCCGCATCATCCATCACATCATGCGCCCCCGGCCGCGCAAGAGCGTGAGCGTGTCGCGCTCCTTCGCCCGTCCGGTGGGCGACTACGACACCCTGCGCGGCGCTGTGGCCGAGTTTGCCGCCGCCTGCGCCGACAGCCTGCGCCGCGAAGGTGCCGCCGCCCGCACGGTGGTGACCCACCTGCGCACCGACCGCTACCGCACCGACCTGTCGCAGCACAACCCCGACATCAGCCTTACCCTGCCCGTGGCCTCGAGCGACCTGCGCGAAATCGTAAAGGCCGCCACCGCCGCCCTGGAGCAGGCCTTCCGCCCGGGCGTCCGCTACAAGAAGGCCGGCGTCACCCTCGCTTCGCTGGAGCACGGCGCGGTGCAGGCCGACCTTTTCGACCCCGTGGACCGCGACCGGCAGAGGCGCCTGCTCGAAGCCATCGACCGCCTTAAGCGGCACTACGGCAAAAATGCCGTGCGGGTGGCCTCACAGCAACTGGCCGCCGACCTCACCCGCCGCGAATACGCCGCCCCGCCGCCCGATGAGGCGCCGCGCCCCGACACTCCCGCCGGCGGCCGCGACAACGGCGCGACGCCTTCCGTATCGGGGAAAAACGGCGGTGAGAACCCTGGCTGAGCCGCCGGAGTGTCCTACTTCGGTACAAAAGGTGGGCTACGTGAGAAAAAAATCGTATTTTTGCGGCGGACCCGTGACCGGCCACTCCTTTATTTATATATAAAGGCGCGCTTCAGGCGCCTCGAAGAGTGGCGGCCGTAGGGCCCGAATGATTCATCCTGCATAACAACACACATCATGAAGAAGCTATTGTACGCAGCCCTGCTGCTGCTCTTTGCCACCACCGCCACCGCACAGACCGCGGAGCCGCTGCCGGCGGAAATCACCGTCGAGGCCGGCGCCGACTCGGTGCGCCCGCGCTACGGCACCGTGCGCTTCGAGGCCCTGCTCGAGGCGATGCCCGAGTATGCCCACGCGCAGACACAACTGGCCGCCCTGCGCCAGCAGCAGGAGGCCGAGACGCTCCACAACGAGGAGGGATTCCGCCGCATGTTCGCCGACTTCCTGCAGGGGCAGAAGGATTTTCCGCAAAACATTCTGCTCAAACGTCAGCGCGAGCTTCAGGAGGCGCTGGAAAAGGGTATCGCCTTCCGCCAGGCCGCCGAGGATATGCTCCGGAACGCCCGCCGCGACCTCGAGGCGCCCGTGCGCGACCTGCTGCGCCGGGCCATCAGCGCCGCAGCGCAGGAGCGGGGCTATGAAATGCTGCTCGACATCGACGCCAACGGCATGCCCTACACCGACCCGGCGCTCACCGAAGACGCCACGCCCTACGTGGAGCAGCAGCTCGGCATCCTGCGGCAGTACTGATCCGCGCCGCCACGTCTCCCGGCCTTACCTTTTTTTCATCCATCCCATCATGACACATCTGCACGACGCCGCCCCGCAAGGGCCCATCGGCGTCTTCGACTCAGGATACGGCGGACTCACCATCCTCCGGCAAATACGCCAGCTGCTGCCGCAATACGACTACCTGTATCTCGGCGACAACGCCCGCGCACCCTACGGTTCGCACTCCTACGACGTGATATACCGCTACACGCTCGAGGCCGTGGAGGCGCTCTTCGAGCGGGGCTGCTACCTGGTGATACTGGCCTGCAACACGGCCTCGGCCAAAGCTCTGCGCACCATACAGCAGAACGACCTGCAGCGCCTCGACCCCTCGCGCCGCGTATTGGGCGTGATTCTGCCCACGGTGGAGGCGGTGTGTCACCTCACGCAGTCGCGCCATGTGGGGGTGCTGGGCACGCACGGTACGGTCAACTCCGGTTCCTATGAGCTTGAAATCAAAAAAATAGCGCCTGACATAGCCGTCACGGCCATGGCCTGCCCCATGTGGGTGCCGCTGGTGGAGAACTATGAGTTCGACTCGCCCGGCGCCGACTACTTCGTGAAGAAACGCATCGAGGGCATCATGCGCCTCGACCCGGCCATTGACACCCTCGTGCTGGGCTGCACGCACTATCCCCTGCTGATGAACAAAATCGTGAAGTATGTGCCCGTAGGCGTGCGTGTGGTGCCGCAAGGCGAATACGTGGCGGCCGCGCTCCACGACTATCTCGGCCGGCACACCGGCATGGCCGCCCGCCTCAGCCAGGGCGGCGCCTGCCGCTTCCTCACCACCGAAAGCGAGGAGAAGTTTGCCGAAAGCGCGGCCTTCTTCCTCCACGAAAAGGTAACGGCCGAACGCATAGAACTCTGAGTGCGGCCATCTTCCCGATGGCCTCCCGCCATCCTCCCGGTATATTTTCGATGTCCTCTCTCGCTATATTCCCGAGAAGATACCGGGAAGATGGTGGGAAAATACCGAGAGAATTTCAAGAAAAATGCTTCCGTCGCCCTATAACCCCTAAACCCCTCTACGCCTTATGAGTCCTGCCCGTCCTTCCCTGCTCATTACGGGCGCTACCGGCTTCATCGGCAGTTTCATCGCCGAGGCCGCCCTGCGCCAGGGCTACACCGTGTGGGCCGCCGTGCGCCCCACCAGTTCGCGGCGCTACCTGCAGCACCCCGGCATCAACTTCGTGGAGCTCGACCTCGGCAACGAGGAGCGCCTCGGCCGCCAGGTGGAGGCGCACTGCCGCTGCCATGGGCCCTGGCAGGGCGTGATACACGCCGCCGGCGCCACCAAGTGTGCCCGGCCTGCCGATTTCGACGAAGTGAACCATCTCGGCACCGCGCGCCTGGTGCGCTGCCTCATGGCGGCAGGAGCGCTGGAGGGCCGCTTTGTCATGATGAGTTCGCTCAGCATCATGGGGCCCGTTCACGAACGCGACTTCGCGCCCCTCACCGCCGCCGACACGCCGCAGCCCAACACCGCCTACGGCCGCTCCAAACTGGCCGCCGAGCGCTTCCTGGCCACCGTGCCGGGACTGGACTACGTGGTGCTCCGCCCCACCGGCGTGTACGGTCCCCGCGAGCGCGACTACTTCCTGATGGCCCGCAGCGTGAAGGGACACATCGACACCGCCGCGGGCTTCGGCCGCCAGGTCATCACCTTTATCTACGTGCGCGACCTGGCCGAGGCCTCCCTCCTGGCCCTCGGGCGCGGCCCCTCGGGCGCGGCCTACCTCCTTTCCGACGGCGGGGAGTACAGTTCGCGCCATTACTCCCGCCTGTTGCAGCGGGCCTTGGGCGTGCGCTTCGTGGCGCGCCTGAGTGTGCCGCTGTGGGTGCTCCGCGCCGTGTGTGCGGTAAGCGGCGCCCTGGCGGCACGTCGCGGCCGCGGCACCACCCTCAACCCCGACAAGTACAACATCATGAAGCAGCGCAACTGGAAGTGCGACATCACGCCCGCTTGCGAGCTCTTAGGCTTCAGGCCGCGCTACACGCTCGGGGAGGGAGTGGCCGAAACGGTGGCCTGGTATAAGCAGGAAAAATGGCTCTGAGGCCGGTTTTTTCTGAAACTACGACCGGAAAACTGACAGCGAGGCCGGAAACTAAAACAAGGAGGCCGGAGCATCAGCCCGGTAAGTCCCCGGAAACCCGGAGGTGCCGAAAGATAAAAAGAAAACAAAGCAAAGAAATGGCTCTGAACTTCACAGAAAGAATTGCCCCCGTGCGCGGACTGCTCGGACTGGAAAAGGCCACGCTGGCCTACGTCTTGCTCACCGCCCTGCTGGCCCTGACGCTGTGGCCTGGCATGACCTGCCCCGCGCGCCTCATGCAGGGCCGCATCCTCGTGGTGCTGGGGCTCGCGGCGGCCGGTCTGGTGTATCGCCTGGCGCCCTGCCGCGCCACCCTCATGCTGCGCTATCTTTACCCCTTGTCGCTGCTGGCCTACTGGTATCCCGACACCTACGAGTTCTGCCAGCTCTGGCCCAACCTCGACCATGTATTCGCCGCGGCCGATCACGCCCTCTTCGGCGCGCAGCCGTCGCTGCTGTTCAGCCAGCTGCTGCCGCAGAAGTTCTGGAGCGAACTCTTCCACATGGGCTACTATGCCTACTATCCGATGATAGCGCTCACGGTGCTCACGCCGCTCGTCACGGCGCCCGAGCGCTTCAGCCGCACGGCCTTCGTGGTGATGGCGTCGTTTTTCCTGTATTACATGGTGTATCTCCTGCTGCCCGTGGCCGGTCCGCAATACTACTTCAAGGCTATCGGCACTGATGCGGCGCAGGCGGGCCATTTCGCGCAGTTGGGCGACTACTTCCGCACCCACACCGACATGCTCCCCTCGCCGGGGCCCGAGGGCCTCTTCCGCAGCCTCGTGGAGGGCGCGCAGGCCAGCGGCGAGCGGCCCACGGCGGCCTTCCCCTCGTCACACGTGGGCGTGAGCACCATCCTCATGCTCCTGTCGTGGCGCAACTGCCGCCGCCTCATGTGGGGCATGCTGCCTTTCTACGTGCTGCTCTGCGGCGCCACGGTCTACATCGAGGCGCATTATTTTGTCGACGTGCTGGGCGGCCTCCTCTCGGCCCTGCTCTTCTACTTCGTGACCGACCGCCTCTTTGCCCGCGTGGAGCATCTGCGGCCCGTGGGCGGCACCGCACCGTTGCGGCCTGCCGACTGGGATGTGATGCACCTGCGGCGCGCCGGACACCGGAGGTGAGTCGCCGGCCGGAACCGGGCCCGGAATATTCCCGTTATTCGCCCGCCATCTTCCCGGAATCTTCTCGCCATCTTCTCGTTATCTTCTCGGAATTTTCTCGAAAATATGGCGAAAATATATCGAAAGCATCTCGAAAGCATCTCGGAAACATCTCGAAAAAAACTCGGAAATATGAAAAAAACCTTACTGACCCTTGCCCTGACATTGCCTGCCGCACTGCTCACGGCACAAACGCCCGGCGGAGGCATCTCGGCCGGCATGCTCGAAAACATACGCCAGGCGCAGCCCGCGGGCACGGCCGAGAAGGCGCTCTCGAACGCCCTGGCCGCCACGAGTATCAACCAGTTGGCCGCCAATCCCGCCCGTGTGGCCGCCACCGACACGTATTTCTCCAACAAGGTGGAGTCGAAGGGCGTGACCGACCAGAAGTCGTCGGGCCGCTGCTGGCTCTTCACGGGCCTCAACGTGATGCGTGCCCGCGCCATAGCGCGCCATAACTTAGGCTCGTTCCAGTTCTCGCAGGCCTACTGCTTCTTCTACGACCAGCTGGAGAAAGCCAACCTCTTCCTGCAGGCCACCATCGACAACGCCGCCCGTCCCATGGACGACAAGACCGTGGAGTGGCTCTTCAAGAACCCGCTCTCGGACGGCGGCACCTTCTGCGGCGTGCAGGACATCGTGACGAAATACGGCCTCGTGCCCGCTGACGTCATGCCCGAGCGCTTCGCCGCCGACAACACCTCGCGCATGTCGGCCCTCATCGCCGAGAAGCTCCGCGGCTACGGCCTTGAGCTCCGCCAGGCTGTGGCCGACGGCAAGAGCGCGGCCGACATCGCCCGCCGCAAGACCGAGATGCTCGGCACCGTCTACCACATACTGGCCCTCTGCCTGGGCGAACCGCCCGCCGAGTTCGACTGGACGCGCAAGGACGCCAAGGGACAGCCCGTCGGCACCAAGCGCTACACCCCCCTCTCCTTCTACAAGGAATACGTGGGCGCCGACCTCAAGGAGGGCTACGTGATGCTCATGAACGACCCCTCGCGGCCCTACCACCGCACCTATACCATCGACCTCGACCGCCACACCTACGACGGCGCGCAGTGGACCTTCATCAACCTTCCCATGGAAGACATCAAGAAGATGGCCATCGCTTCCATAAAGGACTCGACCATGATGTACTACTCCTGCGACGTAGGCAAGCAGTACAACTCCAAAACCGGCGTGCTGGCGCTCGACAACTACGACTACGCCACGCTCTTCGACACCGACTTCCCCATGGACAAGGCCCAGCGCATCAAGACCTTCGCCTCGGCCTCGAGCCACGCCATGACGCTCATGGCCGTCGACCTCGACGAGAAAGGACAGCCGCGCAAGTGGATGGTGGAGAACTCCTGGGGACCCTCGGCCGGCTATCAGGGCCACCTCATCATGACCGACAGGTGGTTCGACGAATACAGCTTCCGCCTCGTGGTGGAGCGCCGCTTCGTGCCCGAGAAGATACTCCGCCTGCTCAAGCAGGAGCCCACCCTCCTGCCCGCCTGGGACCCGCTCTTCGCCCCCGAGCGCTGAGCCGCGCGGTCCCGCCTTCCGGGCAGGAAGGACGTAACGGAGCTGTAAGTATATGATTGTCAGCTCTGAAAAGCATTACTTGGAATTTAAAAAGCATTACTTCGCGTTCCGCCGCGAATACGGACTTTTTAAATTCCAAGTAATGCTTTTCGCGCACCTGCGGGATTATGGCGAAATATCTGTCAATTTCGGGAGCGCGGTCGCGATTTGAGCAAAAAAATATGTTACCTTTGCGATAATATGAACGACTTTTCACACAAACGCCCCAACGTGGCCGCCCTGCTGGCCGGCGGAAGGGGGAGCCGCCTGGGAGCCGAGCGGCCCAAACAATACCTCGGACTCGGCGGCCGGCTGGTGATAGAACACACCGTCGAGGCCTTTGAGCGCGCCGCCGGGGTGGACGAAATCGTCATTGTGGCGGCCGCGGAGTTTTGCGACGAACTGCGCCGCCTGGCCGCCGCGCGCCCGTGGCGCAAACTGCGGGCGGTGGTGGCGGGCGGGGCTGAACGGGCCGACTCGAGCCGCGCGGCCATCGCGGCCTGCGGCGGGCGCGACGTGAACCTGCTGCTCCACGACGCCGCCCGGCCCCTGGTGCCGCAGCGCGTCATCAGCGACGTGTGCCGCGCCCTGCTGGAGCACCGCGCCGTATGCGCCGCCCTGCCGGCGGTCGACACCGTGGCGCTGACCGATGGGGGTGTCATCAGGAGCATACCGCCACGCCAGGGGGTGATGCACCTGCAGACGCCGCAGGCCTTCCGCCTGGCCGACATTGCCCGGGCCTACGCCCTGGCCGCCGCCGATCCGGCCTTCCGGGCCACCGACGACTGCGGCGTGCTGCTGCGCTATGCGCCCGAAGTGCCGCTGGTATGCGTGCCGGGCAGCGCGCGCAGTCTGAAGCTGACCTTTGCCGACGACCTGGCCCGCCTGGAGCAGCTGCTCCATACGCCCGAATGACCGCCGCCTATTGCCTTTCACTGAAAAACACTAACGCCCCGCTCACTATGAACACGCCCTCTACGACTGCCGCTGACGCGCCGGTGCTCGACACCTCGGTGCTCATTCTCTTTTTCAACCGTCCGGCCTTCCTGCGCGACATCTTCGCCGCTGTGCGCCGCGCCCGGCCGGCGCGCCTCTTCCTCTACCAGGACGGACCGCGCTCCGAGGCCGACCGCCCGGGCATCGAGGCCTGCCGCGAGGTGGTGGCGCAGGTGGACTGGCCCTGCGAGGTGCACCGCCGCTACCAGGAGCGCAACTACGGCTGCGACCCCTCCGAATTCATGGCGCAGCAGTGGGCCTTCTCGCTCACGGACAAGTGTATCGTACTGGAGGACGACGACATTCCTTCCGACTCGTTCTTCACCTTCTGCAAGGAGATGCTCGACCGCTACGAGCACGATCAGCGCGTGGGCATGATAGCGGGTTTCAATCCCGACGAGCGCACGCCCGACGCCGGCGCGGCCGACTATTTCTTCACGACGAACTTCAGCATCTGGGGGTGGGCGTCGTGGCGGCGGGTGGTGCAGGCCTGGGACGCGGACTACGCCTGGCTCGACGACCCCGACGCCCTGGCGCGTATCGCGGCGCTGACGCGCGAACGCCGCCTGCGCCGCGACTTCCTGCCTATGGCGCGGGCGCACCGCCGCTCGGGCAAGGCGTTCTACGAAACCATCTTCCACGCCCACCTGCTGCTCAACAGCCAGTTGGCCATCGTGCCGCGCGTCAACATGGTGAGCAATATGGGGGTGACCGGTGATTCTACCCACTTTGCCGGCTCCATACGCACCCTGCCGCGGGGCTACCGCCGCATTTTCACCATGGGACGCCACGAGCTCGCCGCGCCGCTCCGCCATCCGCTCTATGTGGTGGACCACGTGGCCTACCGCCGCCGCGTGTACCGCATCATGGCCTGGGGGCACCCCTGGGTGAAACTCTGGCGGAGCGTGGAGGAGCTATGGCTCAACCTGCGTCATGGCGACTGGGGGCGCATCCGCACGGCGCTCGCGGGACGTCTCGGTATCATCGTGCGCGGCCGGCATTTCAAGTGACTTTCTTATGAACAAGACTATCTGGCTGGCGCGGCTGCTCTACAACCACGAGGGCGGACTCACGCGGCAGGAAATACGCCATAAATGGGCCGACGAGGACGACCGCGGCCGCCCTATGCCCGAGAGCACCTTCTACGACAACTGCAACTACCTGGAGTCGCGCTACGGCCTGGAGGTGCGGCGCGAAGGCGGGCGCTACCGCCTGGTGTGTCGCTCGGCTTCGGAGGAGAATGTGCTGCGCCACCTGCTGGGCGACATGGCCGCCGACCTGGGGCAGGGCGAGGCGCCGCCGGGCAGCGAGTGGCTGCCGCAACTGGCCGAGGCCATCGACGCCGGCCGCGTGCTCAGCATGGAATACGCGCCCTGCGGCAAGGAGCCTTACTTCACCGGTTTCTCACCCTACTTCATCCGCCACATACAGGGGCGGGCTTACGTGGTGGGGCGGTCGGAGCGGCACGGCGAGGCGCGCACTTTTGCGGCCGACCGCATCCGCACCCTCGTGGCTACGCCGCAGCGTTTCCGCCGGCCGGCGGGCCTCTCGGCGCGGCGGTGGTTTGCCCACAGCTACGGCGCCTACGGCGGGGCCGACACCGTGCCGGCCCACGTGCGGATAGACGTGCTGTCGGTGCATCTGGCGGCGTATCTCGGCCAGCGGCCGCTGCATGCCTCGCAGCGCCTGCTGCCGGCGCCCGGGGCGCCCGACGCGGTGTGTACCATAGCCCTTGAGGTGGCACTCACGCGCGACTTTGTCGGGGCATTGCTGGCTTGCGGCCCGCAGTTGCGCGTGGCGGCACCCGAGGAGTTGCGCCGCCTCATCGCCGGTGCGGCGCGCGATATGGCCGCGCTTTATTGAAAGTGATATGAACCTGTGGTTTGTCACGACGGACCGTGACAAACCGATGATATGACCCGCCTTTTCATGACAGAACGTGATGCGTCATGAAAAGGCGGGTATTGCTGTTGCCGCTCAGAAAGCCTCGCGGCGCAGCGGATAGTTGCCGCGGAGCTGCTCGAAGCGCCCGGGGTGTGCCTTGAGGGCGTCGCTGTCGCGGCGCGGGTCGTAGAGGCGCAGGCGGTCGCTGTCGGCGGGTGCGGGGAGGGGCAGGGCGTCGAGGCCCGGGGCCAGGGCCGGGTAGTAGGCGAAGCCTCCGGGCAGCGGCGGCGCCGCCACGCTGAAGGTGGCCGACAGTCCGAAATGCCGCGCCACGGCCTCGAGGGCCATGCGCGTGCCGGTGGCTTTGCCGTCGGCCGAGTAGCCCGCTACGTGGGGCGTGGCCAGAAAGGCGCGCTCCAGGAGTTCGGCCGAGGGTGTGGGCTCGTTTTCCCACGTGTCTATCACGGCTTCGCTCACCGTGCCTTGGCTCAGGGCGCTGAGCAGGGCCGCGGTGTCGACCACTTCGCCGCGGCTCGCGTTGATGAGCACCGGCCGGCGGCGCAGGGCATCGAGCAGGGGGGCGGATATGAGGTGATGCGTGGCGTCGGGGCCGCTGGTGGTGAGCGGCGTGTGGAGCGTGATGACGTCGGCCTGCCGGGCGATGTCGGCCAGCGAGGCCGTACACTCCGCGGCGTCGACCTCCACGCCCCCGGGGCCTCCGCGGCCTGTGCGGCGCGGCGGGTCGCAGAGCAGCAGGCGCAGGCCGCGGCGGCGCGCCATCTGTGCCACGCGGCTGCCCACGTGGCCCACGCCCACAATGCCGAGCACGGCGCTGCGCAGGTCGATGCGGCCCGCGGCGTGGAGCAGCAGCAGCGCCGACTCCACATATTGCGCCACGCTGCCGGCGTTGCAGCCCGGGCAGTTGGTCCAGCCGATGCCCGCCTCGCGCAGAAAGGTCTTGTCGAGGTGGTCGTGGCCGATGGTGGCGGTGGCTATGAAGCGCACGTTGCTGCCGCGGAGCAGGGCGGCGTCGCAGCGGGTACGGGTGCGTATGATGAGGGCGTCGGCCTCCCGGAGGTGTTCCGGCGCGATGGCGTCGCCCGGCAGATAGGTGACGCGGCCCAGGCGCTCGGCCTCTCCGCGCAGAAAGGGAATCTTGTCGTCGGCTATGAGGTGCAGTGGCATGTCGGTGGTGGAGTGGAGGGAGTCGGTAAAGCAACGTCCCGCCGCAGGTGGCCATGTGGCGGAACAGCGGCGGGACGGCGAAGTTTTGTTTATTTCAGTTTGGCCGTTTGCGGATTGCGCAGGCCGGTGGCGCCGCTCAGGAAGGCTTTGGCTGTGCCGAAGCTCAGGTAGAGGTCGAGGCGCACGGGGATGTGGTTCTTGTCGTCGGTGATGTAGAAGCGCACGATTTCCTTTTCCTTGCCGTCCTCCTTCTCCACGAAGGAGAATACGAGGCAGCGGTAGGTTGTCTCGGAGTTTTCCATCTTGAACTTCTTTTTGCCGCGGTACACGATGTTCTGCCACGAGCAGGTGTGTCCGTCGGCCATGAGGAAGGGGATGCGCTGCCCCGTCTTGAAGGCCGAGGCGTCGAACGAGCGGGCCCGCATGAGCATGCTGATCATGTCGTAGGCGCAATGTTCGTCGCTGTATTGCTTGTGGAGGGGCTTGCCGTTGTTTTTGCGGTAGGTCATCTGCGCGGTGCACTTGCCGCCGCCGTAGCTGTAGGTCACCTCGTTGAGGCGGTAGCTCTTGCCCTCGAAGGCCCCCTTGCGGTAGTAGTAAGGCACGAGGTCGGTGCCGCAATAGGCCGTGAGCGTGTCGCGCATGACGAAGTACTTGTCGGCCTTGTCGGAGCCGCGCGTGATGAGGTATGTCTTGTAGGCCGGCTGGCCCTTCCATTTGGTCTGCATGGTGTTCATGTAGGCCGTACCGGCCTTCACCCATACGAATTTCCAGTTGAAGTAGAGGTCGTACATGAGCGTCTCGCCGCTCTTGAAGGCCGTGTTGGCCGACGGACACTGCGCCTGTGCGGCTGTGGCCGTAAGGAAGGCGATGGTCAGGAGTGTGAAGAGTCGTTTCATGATGTTTTCGTGTTGTGTTGATAATGTCGTGCTGGCGCGGGCCTTACCGGCGGTCGCCGGCCGGCCGGCCGAGCTGGCGGTTGCGTTCGGCGTTGAGGTTGCGCGACTTGCGCTCGCCGTCGGGCTTCTGCTTGGTTATTTCCAGCGGTTTCTGCCGGGTGAGCGGGAGGTCGTCGGGGCGCCATGTCTGCTCGATGTCCCAGTTGGCCCTCACCTCTATGGCCCGCGGGAAGTAGCGCACCGCCTCCGGTTGCCGCCCCTCGGAGAGCGAGCCCGTGTCCCAGCGCCCGTTGCCGTTGCTGTCGGTAAAGCAGCGCAGGTAGTAGGTGCCCGGCGAGAGGTAGAAGAAGTCGGCGCGGCCCTGCCGGATGCGCACCTGGCGCTCCACCTGTGTGTCGCTCTTGAGCAGTTGCACCGTGGTGGCCGTGTCGGCGCCCGGCAGGTGCAGGAAGAGTGCGCCGTAGTCCTCCTCCTTGCCGATGGCCAGCTGCAGGCGCTGCGCCTCGTTGTCGCGGCCCGAGAGGCCGGTGAAGGCGGCCGAGTCCACCTCGAGCACGTATTTCTGCCCGTAGCGCCACTGCCCCATGACGGTGCACTCCAGGCTCACACCGGGCGGACTTTTGAGCCGCATCGGCGCGTCGACGGTGGTGGAGTCGTTGATTTGCAGCCGCAGGTGCAGCCGGGCCGTGTCGAGGCGTATCAGCGGCTCGTCGAAGGTGAGCTTGATGTTGTCGGTCGGCGTCATGCTGCGGCGGCCGCCTCCCCTCACTTCGAGGCGCTTGCGTGGCGGTTGCTCGTCGGAGTAGTCGCCGCGTTTGTGGCGCCGTTCGCGCCGTTTCTCCCATTTTTCCAGTTCCTCGGCCTCCTGTTTGAGGCGGCGTGCCAGGGTGAGGCGCGGTATGAGCTCGAGCGTGTCGGTCTGCTCCACGTTGCGTCCCAGCGAGTCGTCGTAGGCCTCGTAGGAGCAGGCCAGGCGCAGCGTGTCGTATTCCAGGGCCACGTGGCGCAGCCAGTAGGTCAGGGTGTCGTTCGTGGCGTTGGCCTGTGTCAGCAGCAGGGAGTCGGCGTTGAAGTTGAGGCCCCGCAGGCGCGGCAGCCGGGGCGAGGGCGCCGTGAAGTACAGGCGGAACCACTCCGGCACGTCGCGTTGCGTTTTGAGCAGATAGCGCTTCGTGTCGGCCTCGTCGTAGGCCAGCAGCACCAGGTCGTCGGGCTGATAGTGCGTGTAGGGCACGGTGCGCACGGAGTCGTAGTGGGTGGAGTCGCGCCAGATGGTGTCCTGCCTCACGTCGGGAAAGGCCGAGGGCGTGACCTTGGCGGGCAGCACCGCCAGCATTTCGCCCGGCGAGTGGCGGAAGTCGCCGTCCATGTCCTTCAGCGCATAGGCCCGGTAAGTGCCCGGCGCCACGCCCTTGATGCAGAAGCGGCCACGGCTGTCGGTGCGTGCCACGCGGTCGAAGGGGCGTGTGGTGAAGGCCGTGTCGGTGGTGTCGGCATGCAGGCCCACGAGGATGCCCTTCACGGGTTCGAGGTTGGCGGCGGCGAGCACGTTGCCGGCCACCTCCATGGTGTCGAGCGCGGGCCCGGTGGAGAAGAGATAGGTGAAGTTGCCCAGCGGGTTGCCCTCGTTGGCGTCGACAATGGCGTCGGAGAAGTCGATGGTGTAGGTAGTGGCCGGCTTGAGCGAGTCGAGCAGTTCCACCGTGATGCGCCTGCCGCTGGTCTTGATGTCGGGCATTTCGATTTGCGGCGGCGACACCACGATTTTTTCCTGCGCGTTCTCGATTTTCACAAACTCGTCGAAGGTGATGGTCACCTTGCGCTCGTGGCAGTCGGTCTGCGCGATGGCCGGCTTCATGCTCACGATGCGTGGCGGCGTCTCGTCGTAGGGTCCGCCGTCGGGCCCGCTGCCCGGATTGGCGCAGGCCGCGGCCATGAGGGCGGCGGTCCCTGCGAGCAGCTGCCGGGCGGCGGTGTGCAGGCATGCGGCCGTATGGCTGAGGAGTCGGTTCAGGGTCATGCTTGGGTAAGGGGTTGGTTGAGGGCGATTACCTGTTCGATGATGTCGCGGTTGTTGGCCAGGCGCGGCACCTTGTGCTGTCCGCCCAGTTTGCCGCGGCTTTTGAGCCAGTCGTCGAAGAGCCCCTCGCGGGCCGGTATGATTTCTAAGTGCTGCAGGGTGAGGTCCTTGTAGCGCTTGGCCTCGTAGTCGGAGTTGATGCTCTGCAAGGCGCGGTCGAGGCTGCGGGCGAAGGCCGCCAGGTCGTCGGGCCGCCGGCTGAACTCCACCACCCATTGGTGGCGGCACTTGCCGTCGGCGTCCATAAAGACCGGCGCGGCGGTGTATTCGCGCACCTCCGCCCCCGTTTCGCGGCAGGCCTGTTCGAGGCCCCGCTCGGCGTTGTCGACGATGAGCTCCTCGCCGAAGGCGTTGATGAAACTCTTGGTGCGTCCGGAGATGACAAACTTGTAGGGCTGTGTGGAGGTGAAGCGCACCGTGTCGCCGATGAGGTAGCGCCACAGGCCGCACGAGGTGGAGATGACGATGGCGTAGTTGCGTCCTGTCTCCACGGCCCACAGGGGTACGGCGGAGGGGTGTCCGCTGTCGAGCTCCTCCAGGGGGATGAATTCGTAGAACACGCCGTAGTCGAGCATCAGCAGCATGGCCGGATCGGCGGGGTCGTCCTGCAGGCCGAAGAAGCCCTCCGAGGCGTTGTAGGTCTCCATGTAGTGCATGTCGGGGCGGCGGATGAGGCGGCGGTACTGCTCGCGGTAGGGGGTGAAGGCCACGCCGCCGTGGAAAAACACCTCGAGGTCGGGCCACACCTGGTCGATGCTGTCCTTGCCCGTGATGTCGAGCACGCGGCCCAGCACAGCCATCATCCACGAGGGCACGCCCGAGAGGTTCGTCACCCGCAGCTGCGCCGCCAGCTCGGCTATGCGGTCGCGCTTCTCCTCGAAGTCGGCGAGCAGGGCCACGTGTTTTGGCGGCGTGCGCACGAGGTTCACCAGCGGGTTGATGTTCTCTATGAGAATGGCGCTGAGGTCGCCCACGAGCGAGTGCGGTAGGTTGCAGTTGGGCGCGTGGCTGCCGCCCAGTATGAGGGCCCGGCCGTCGAAGAGGCGGCTGCGGGGGGTGTTGCGCAGGTACAGGCTCACGGCGTCCTTGCCGCCGGCGTAGTGCGTGTCGTGCAGGCCCGCCGGGCTTACGGGGATGAACTTGCTCTTGTCGTTGGTCGTGCCCGACGACTTGGCATACCAGCGCACGGCGCCGGGCCAGAGCACGTCGCACTCGCCGTGTCGCATGCGGTCGATGTATCCCTTCAGTTCCTCGTAGGTGTTGAGCGGTGTGGCGGCGGCATACTGTTCGTAGTCCTTCGTGCCGGCATATCCGTGTCGGGCGCCCCACTCCGTGTCGGCCGCTTTGGCCAGGAGGCGTGCGAGCACGTCGCGTTGCAGCTGTTCGGCCTGTGTGGCGTAGCGGTCAATCTGCCGTGCGCGCGGCCTGAATACGGGGCGTATGATATTGGTGAGACTCATATCGTGCGGTCTGTTTTTGTGTCGGAATGATGCTGCCCGGGGCAGCACGGGTGTTATAAAGTGGCAAAGTTACGCCTTGATGCGTGAAGTACAAAGCAAATAAGTCGCTTTTTTGGGCCTGCTTTTCCGGCCCGCGCCTTAAGAAAATATAAAAACAAATGTCGGGGTGCGGTAAAAGCCCTTTCCGTGAGCATCGGTAAAGCGCCGTCAGCGTCCCGGCGCGTAGCCTTACATGCTGGCGGCGCTTTGTCGGCCGTTATTGCCGGAAAGGTTTTTGTTAGACACAAATAATTGTTTATCAACTATTTGGTAGGCTTCTGAAAGCATTACTTGGAATTTAAAAAGCATTACTTGGAATTTTTCCGCGAATACGGACTTTTTAAATTCCAAGTAATGCTTTTCAGCACCGGCCCGGCCGGTAGGGATGCACCCCAGGTGCATCCGCGTTTTGCGCGTTTTTTGCCGTGAAGGGCGGTTTCATCGTGGGTGGCGCGGATGCACCGGAGTGCATCCCTACCGGTTGGCTTCCGTCCGCCCGTCCTGCCCGCCGAGCTTGGCGCGCAGGTAGGCGGCGGTGTGCCCCTTTCCGGCGGCGGCCACCTCCTCGGGCGTGCCGCAGGCCACGAGGCGTCCGCCCCCGCGTCCGCCTTCGGGGCCGAGGTCGATGATGTGGTCGGCACATTTGGCCACGTCCATGTTGTGTTCGATAATCACCACCGTGTGCCCCCGCTCTATCAGGGCGTTGAAGCTGTGCAGCAGGGTGCCGATGTCGTGGAGGTGGAGGCCCGTGGTAGGTTCGTCGAAGATGAAGAGCGTGGGGGCGGCCTTTTCCTGCCCGAGGTAAGAGGCCAGTTTGACGCGCTGGTTCTCGCCCCCCGATAGGGTGGAGCTCGACTGGCCCAGGCGCAGGTAGCCCAGCCCTACGGCCTGGAGCGGGCGGAGGCGGCGCACCACCTTCTTCTGCCCGTGGCGGGTGAAGAACTCGATGGCCTGGTTCACCGTCATGCAGAGCAGGTCGTGTATGTTGTGTCCCTCGAAGCGCACGTCGAGCACTTCGGGCTTGAAGCGGCGGCCGTGGCACGTCTCGCACTCCAGCACGAGGTCGGCCATGAACTGCATCTCGACCTTCACCGTGCCCTCGCCTTTGCACTCCTCGCAGCGTCCGCCGTCGGCGTTGAAGCTGAAGAAGCCCGCCTTCATCTCCATTTGCCGGGCCAGGGGCTGGTCGGCCATGAGGTGGCGTATCTCGTCGTAGGCCTTCACGTAGGTGGCGGGGTTGGAGCGCGACGACTTGCCGATGGGATTCTGGTCGATAAACTCCACGGCGCGGATGAGGTCGGGCTCACCGCCGAGGGCGATGAACTCGCCCGGCCGGTCGCAGGGCTCGTCGAGGCGCCGCTTCATGGCGCGGTAGAGGATGTCGCGCACCAGGGTGCTCTTGCCCGAGCCGCTCACGCCCGTCACCACCGTCATCACGTTGAGCGGAAAGCGCACGTCGATGCCTTTGAGGTTGTTGGCCCGCGCGCCGCGCACCTCTATGCAGTGGTTCCACGCGCGCCGCCCGGCCGGCACGGGTATGGCCTCGCGGCCGGCGAGGAAGGAGAGCGTGTGGCTGCGCAGGTCGGCCGCGGTGGGGGCGAGGGCCTGGCGCGCGGCCTCGTCGGCCGTTCCCTGCCACACCACTTCGCCGCCGTGGCGGCCTGCCTCGGGACCTATGTCTATCAGGTAGTCGGCCGCGCGGATGATGTCTTCGTCGTGTTCCACCACGATGACTGTGTTGCCCAGGTCGCGCAGCTGCCGCAGCACGCGGATGAGGCGCTCCGTGTCGCGCGAGTGGAGACCGATGCTCGGTTCGTCGAGAATGTAGAGCGAGCCCACGAGCGACGAGCCCAGCGAGGTGGCCAGGTTGATGCGCTGGCTCTCGCCGCCCGAGAGGGAGTTGGAGAGACGGTCGAGCGTGAGGTAGCCCAGTCCCACCTCAACGAGGAAGCGCAGGCGGCTGCGTATCTCCGTGAGCAGGCGCTCGGCCACTCGGGCATCGTGCTCCGGGAGTTCCAGTGTGTCGAAAAAGGCGCTCAGCTCGCTCACCGGCAGGCGCACCAAGGTGCTGATGTCGCGGCCGCCCACCTTCACGTGCTGTGCGCCGGGCCGCAGGCGCGAGCCGCCGCAGGCGGGACACATCGTCTTGCCGCGGTAGCGCGCCAGCATCACGCGGTTTTGTATCTTGTACTGGTCGCGCCGCAGCATGTCGAAGAAGGCGTCGAGCGAGGGGAAGTCCGCCGCCGCCTCGCCGTCCGGGCCGTGCCACAGCAGGTGCTTCTGCCCGGGCGTGAGCTGATGGTAGGGCTCGAATATGGGAAAATCGTGGGCGGCGGCGCGGCGGCAGAACTCCGTGCGCCACTGCCCCATCTTCTCGCCGCGCCAGCACACCACGCAGCCGTCGTAGACGCTCTGCGACGAGTCGGGCACCACCAGGCGCTCGTCGATGCCTATCACGCTGCCGAAGCCTTCGCATTCGGGGCAGGCGCCGAGCGGCGAGTTGAAGGAAAACATGTTTTCGTCGGGCTCCTCGAACTTCATGCCGTCGGCCTCGAAGCGCGTGGAGAAGCTGTGGAGCGTGCGCGAGGGGAGGAAGCACAGGCGGCACTCCCCGTCGCCCTCGAAGAAGGCCGTCTCCACCGAGTCGGCCAGGCGCGCCAGGCCGTCCTTGCTGCCGTCGACCGCCAGGCGGTCCACCAGCAGGAAGAGCGAGGGCACGCGGCGGCGCACGGCCTCGCCGGCGCCCTCCGTCACTACGAGTTCCTCGCCGTCGCCCGTGAGCGTGGCGAGGAAGTCCTCGATGCGCACCATCGCGCCGTCGGCCTCGAGCCGCGCCAGGCCCTGCTGCAGGTACGCCTCGAGCTGGGCGCGCGGCGTGCGGCCGCCGCGCAGCAGCAGCGGGGCGCTCACGGTGAAGCGCGTGCCCTGCGAGTAGCTCAGCGCGGTGTTCACCACGTCGGCCACGGTGTGGCGCTTCACCTCGCGGCCGCTCACGGGCGAGAAGGTGTGGCCCACGCGGGCGAAGAGCAGGCGCAGGTAGTCATACACCTCCGTGGAGGTGCCCACGGTGGAGCGCGGGTTGCGGCTGTCACCTTCTGCTCGATGGCGATGGCCGGCGGCAGGCCCTTGATGTAGTCGCACTCGGGCTTGTTCATGCTGCCCAGAAACTGGCGGGCGTAGGCCGAGAGGCTCTCCACATAGCGGCGCTGGCCCTCGGCGTAGAGCGTGTCGAAGGCCAGCGACGACTTGCCCGAGCCCGAGAGGCCCGTCACCACCACGAGGCGGCCGCGGGGTATGTCGAGGTCGATGTTTTTCAAGTTGTTGACGCGCGCGCCTTTCACCTGTATGTAACCGTCGGTCATGATGTGTGCTTTAATGGGGAAACTGGTTGGGGGAATGTTGTAAGAGATAAAGACAGGCGGCTTGTGGCCGCCCCCGGCTCAGCCTTCGGCGCCGGTAAGAATCTTGCGGATGTCGTGCAGCTTGTTGAGCGCCTCCATCGGTGTGAGGTGGTTGATGTCGAGGTGCAGGATTTCGTCGCGTATCTGCTCGAGCACGGGGTCGTCGAGCTGGAAGAAACTCAGCTGCCCGCCGCCGGCCGCGCCTTCGGCCTGCGCCGCCGCCGCTTCGGTGCGCACGGCGGTGCGCCCGTTCCCGCCGTTATGGCGCTCGAGCTGGGCCAGCACCTCGCCGGCGCGGCGCACGATGCCGCCCGGCATGCCCGCCAGGCGGGCCACGTGGATGCCGAAGGAGTGTTCCGACCCGCCGCGGCGCAGCTCGCGCAGAAATACCACGCGCCCTTCCTGCTCCACTACCGATACGTTCCAGTTGCGTATGCGCGGATAGAGCTCCTCCATTTCGTTGAGCTCATGGTAGTGTGTGGCGAAGAGCGTGCGCGCCCGGGCCGCCGGCACCTCGTGCAGGTGTTCCACAATGGCCCAGGCTATGGAAATGCCGTCGTAGGTCGACGTGCCGCGGCCGAGCTCGTCGAAGAGCACCAGGCTGCGCGGCGTGATGTTGTTCATGATGTTGGCGGCCTCGCTCATCTCCACCATGAAGGTGCTCTCGCCGGCCGAGATGTTGTCGCTCGCCCCGACGCGCGTGAAGATTTTGTCGACCAGGCCCACCCGGGCGCTTTCGGCCGGTACGAACGAGCCCATTTGCGCCAGGAGCGTGATGAGGGCCGTCTGGCGCAGCAGGGCGCTCTTGCCCGCCATGTTGGGGCCCGTCACGATGACGATTTGCTGCTCCCCGGCGTCGAGGTGCACATCGTTGGGCACATACTCCTCGCCCGGCGGCATGAGCGTTTCGATGACGGGGTGGCGCCCGCGGCGTATGTCGAGGTCGGTGCTCTCGTCCACCACGGGCCGCACGTAGCGGTGTTCGGCCGCCGCCGCCGCCAGCGAGTGCAGGCAGTCGAGGGTGGCCAGGGCGGTGGCGTCGCGCTGCAGCAGGGCGATAAACTGCCCCGCGGCGGCCACGAGGGCGGCGTAGAGGCGGTTTTCGAGTTGCAGGATGCGGTCTTCGGCGCCGAGTATTTTCTCCTCATACTCCTTCAGTTCCTGCGTGATGTAGCGTTCGGCCTGCGCCAGTGTCTGCTTGCGCACCCACCCGGCGGGCACGTGGTCCTTGTAGGTGTTGCGCACCTCTATGTAGTAGCCGAACACGTTGTTGAAGCCTATTTTCAGGCTCGGTATGCCCGTGGCTTCGCTCTCGCGCTGCTGTATCTGCAGCAGATAGTCCTTGCCCGAGGAGGAGATGGCGCGCAGTTCGTCGAGCTCCTGGTCCACCCCGTCGGCTATCACGCCCGGGCGGCCGGCCACGGCGGGCGGGTCGGGGCGGAGCGTGCGTACGATGCGGTCGCGCAGTTCGGGACACTCGTCGAGCCGCTGCCCCAGTTCGCGCATGTAGCTCTGGTCGGCGTCGCGGCAGGCCTCGCGCAGCGCGGCCACGCTGTCGAGCGCCACGCGAAGCTGCTGCATCTCGCGCGGCCCCACGCGGCCTACCGCCACCTTCGAGACGATGCGCTCCAGGTCGCCCACGCGGGCCAGCAGTTCTTCGCCGGCGGCGCGGAAGTCCGGGTGGCGGAAGAAGTATTCCACCCCCTCCTGACGCTCCGTAATCTCGACCGCCGAACGCAGTGGGAAGAGCACCCAGCGGCGCAGCATGCGCGCCCCCATCGGCGTGAGGGTGCGGTCGATGACGCTCAGCAGCGGCCGGCCGCCCTCGCCCAGCGGCGTGACGAGCTCCAGGTTGCGTGCGCTGAAGCGGTCGATGCGCACGTAGCGTTCCTCCTCGATGCGGCGCAGGGCGGTGATGTGTCCCGTCTGCGTGTGCTGCGTGAGGTCGAGGTAGTGCATCACCGCTCCCGCGGCGGCGGTGGCCTCGTGCAGGTGGTCGGTGCCGTAGCCCTTCAGGGAGTTCACGCCGAAGTGCTTGCAGAGTTTCTCGTGCGCCGTGACCTCGTTGAAGGCCCAGTCGTCGAGCTCGTAGCAGAAGTATTTTTGTCCGAAAAGCCCCTCGAGGCGCGGCTTCAGGCCCTGGCGCACGAGCACCTCCTTCGGGGCGAATCCCGCCAGGAGCTTGTCGATGTGTTCCGGCGTGCCTTCGGCCACCAGGAACTCGCCCGTCGAGATGTCGAGCAGGGCCAGACCGATGGCCTGCCGGCCGAAGTGCAGCGCCGCGAGGAAGTTGTTTTCGCGCGCCGTGAGCACGTTGTCGGCCATCACCACGCCCGGCGTGACGAGTTCGGTGATGCCGCGCTTCACGAGTTTCTTGGTGAGTTTGGGGTCCTCGAGCTGCTCGCAGATGGCCACGCGGTAGCCGGCGCGCACCAGCCGCGGCAGGTACGTGTCGAGGGCGTGGAAGGGAAATCCCGCCATTTCCGTGGGCGAGGCGCTGCGGCCGTTGTTGCGGCGCGTGAGGGTGATGCCCAGCACCTGCGAGGCCACGATGGCGTCGTTCAGGTAAGTTTCGTAGAAGTCACCGCAGCGGAACAGCAGCAGGGCGTCGGGGTGCTGGCTCTTGAAGTCGTGAAACTGCTTCATCATCGGGGTGAGTTCTTCCTTGGGCATGGTCGTTTGTTTTGTTTGGAGATGGGATTATGGGGCGAGATTATGGGGCGAGATTATGGGGCGAGAATATATATGAGTATATATCGAGGGGATGTCGGGCAGATGGCTGTGCCGCTACTCCACCGCGCGGCAGCTTCCGGGAGTGCTCCTCAGCACCACCCGTCGGCTTCGATGAGGGCGAGCAGGTGCTCCACCGCCTCCTCGGCGGGCAGGTTCTTTTCCACGCAGACGCGGCCGCGGTAGAGGCTCACTTTTCCGCGTGCGGCCCCTACGTAGCCATAGTCGGCGTCGGCCATTTCGCCCGGACCGTTGACAATGCAGCCCATGATGCCTATTTTGAGGCCCGTGAGGTGTGCCGTGGCGGCCTTGATGCGGGCGATGGTGCCCGGCAGGTCGTAGAGCGTGCGGCCGCAGCCCGGGCAACTGATATATTCCGTCCTGGTGGTGCGCAGGCGGGCCGCCTGCAGGATACCGAAAGCCGTTTCGTCCTGCACTGCCACGGCCGGTGCCGCCTGTCCCGCCGGCGGACAGGCCATCAGCATGAGGCCGTCGCAGAGCCCGTCGAAGAGCAGGGCCCCGGCGTCGGCGGCCGCGCGGAGCTGGAAGTCCTCCTTCTCCTCGCTGGTGCAGCCGTAGGCCAGACACATTATCACCGGGGCGGGAATGTTCTCGCGCCACAGTTCGTGCACCAAGGCCCGCAGCTCGCCCGTGCGGTTGGGGTGGTTCGTCTGGGCGATGACCACCATCTCGGGGTGCTGGCGCAGGCAGGCCTTCACCTCGTCGTTGAGGCCTACGTAGCTGAGGAATAGAAATTTTATTTTTGCTTTCGCCGCAGCTACGGCAAAAAGGTTGGCGGCGGTGTAGGCCGGATAGGTGCCCGCCTCGCCCGTCCAGGCCGGTGCGTCGACGATGTAGCCCATCCCTTCGGTGCGCTGGCCGGCAGGGGGGAGCGTGGCGCCGCAGTAGGCGAAGTCGGGCCGCAGCGCTCCGTCGGTGTGGTCGGTGCCGAGGCGTGCCGACACCACTACCGGCACGTGGTTGCCCCCGATGGGACCGGCGGCGCAGGTGGGGCGGCGCACGGGCCGCACGTAGTCGAAGGCGGGGCAGGGCAGGGCCGGTATGCCCGGATGTCCGCCGCGTGTGCGGGTGATGTAGTCGGCCAGGCGCCAGGCCACGGGAATCTCCTTCTCGGGCGCTTCGCTGAGCGACACGCGCAGGGTGTCGCCGATGCCGTCGGCCAGCAGGGCGCCGATGCCTACGGCGCTCTTGATGCGTCCGTCCTCGCCTTCGCCCGCCTCCGTCACGCCGAGGTGCAGCGGATAGTCCATGCCCTCCTGCTCCATGGCCTGGCAGAGCAGGCGCACGGAGCGTACCATCACCACCGTGTTCGAGGCTTTGATGGACACCACCACGTCGCCGAACCGCTCGCGGGCACAGACGCGGAGAAACTCCATGCAGCTTTCCACGATGCCTTCGGGCGTGTCGCCGTAGCGGCTCATGATGCGGTCCGAGAGCGAGCCGTGGTTCACGCCGATGCGCAGCGCCGTGCCGTGTTCGCGGCAGATGGCCAGCAGCGCCTTGAAGCGCTCCTCCAGGCGGCGGAGCTCGGCGGCATATTCCTCGTCGGTGTAAGTGAGCTGTTTGAAGGTGCGCGCGGGGTCGATGTAGTTGCCCGGGTTGATGCGTACTTTCTCCACGATGGCGGCGGCCACCTCGGCCACGCGCGGGTTGAAGTGCACGTCGGCCACGAGCGGCGTGCGGTAGCCCCGCCGGTGCAGTTCGTCGCGTATGGCGCGCAGGTTTTCGGCCTCGCGGGTGCCCTGCGTGGTGAGGCGCACGTAGTCGGCTCCGGCGCGTATGATGGCTTCGGCCTGGCTCACGCACCCTTCGGTGTCGGTGGTGGCCGTGGTCGTCATGCTCTGCAGGCGCAGGGGGCAGTCGGCGCCGAGCGGCGTACCGCCCACGTTGACTTTGCGTGAGCGGCGCGGCTGGTAGTTAAAGAGGTTCATGGGCGCGGTGCGTTCAGTTGGTCTTGTGGGTGTATTTCACTTCGGCCAGGTCGGCGTTGGCCTTTACGATTTTCTCCTTGAGACCGTTTTTGTAGGCCAGGAGTTTGCCGGCGAGCTCCCCGTCGGCGAGCGCCAGCATTTCGGCGGCCAGGATGGCGGCGTTGAGCGCGCCGTTTACGCCCACGGTGGCCACGGGGATGCCCGGCGGCATCTGTACGATGGAGAGGAGGGCGTCGAGCCCGTCGAGCATGCCCTTGACCGGTACGCCGATGACGGGCACGGTGGTGCCGGCGGCGATGACACCCGGCAGCGCGGCGGCCATGCCGGCGCCGGCTATGATGACGCGCAGGCCGCGGCCTTGCGCCTGGCGGGCGAATTCCTCCACCTCGGCGGGCGTGCGGTGGGCCGAGAGGGCGTTCATCTCGAAGGGTATGCCCATCTCGTCGAGAAAGCGGGCGGCTTTTTCCATGACGGGCAGGTCGCTGGTGCTGCCCATGATGATGCTGACAATAGGTTTCATGATGTGTATGTGTGTGTCTTTGTAGTGGATATTCTTCAGGCAGGCGCGGCGCCGGCCCGCAGTGGCGGCCGTGTGGCGGCGTGTGGCGCTACGCCTTGCGCAGGCGGGCGGCGAGCAGTCCCATCTGTTCGCGGTATTTCGCCACGGTGCGCCGCGCCACGGGCAGTCCGCGGCGGCGCAGTTCCCCGGCCAGCGCCTCGTCGGAGAGCGGATGGCGCTTGTCTTCGGCCTCCACGATGTCGCGCAGGGCGGCCCGCACCTTGCGGGCCGAGAGCTCGTCGCCCTCCCCGGTGGTGAACTGTGAGGAAAAGAAGAAGCGCAGCGGATACACGCCGTAGTCCGTCTGCACGTATTTGCTGCCCGTCACGCGCGAGGCCGTCGACACGTCGACGCCGGCCCGGGCGGCCACCTCGCGCAGGGTGAGGGGGCGGAGCAGCGCCTCGTCGTCCTGTTCGGCAAAGAAGGGCTGCTGGAGGTCGGCTATGGCCTGCATCACGGCCGTGAGCGTCTGCCGCCGGCGGGTGATGAGGTTGATGAAGGTCTGTGCGGCGTCCACCTTCTGGCGGGCATAGAGGTAGGCCTCGCGCTCCTGGCGCGGCAGGTCGGCGCGGCGGGCGGCATACTGGCGCAGGGTGTCGCGGAAGGCGCGGCTCACGCGCAGCTGGGGCACCTCGCCCTGGTTGAGCTCCACGTGCGGCAGTCCGCCCTCGTCCACCCGCACGAAGAAGTCGGGCACGAGCGTCGGGGCCTGTCCCTCGGTGGTGGCGCCCAGGGCCCGGCCCGGCGCGGGGTCGAGGCGGGTGAGCAGGCGGCGCACGTGCTCCACCGTTTCGGCGTCGAGGTCCAGGCGCTGGCCGATGGTGTCCCAGCGGCGGGCGGCGAACTCGCGCCAGCAGCGGTCCACGACCTGCAGGGCCTGGGCCTTGTGGGGCGAGCGCAGGTCGGGGTCGAGCAGTTGCAGGCGCAGGCACTCCTGGAGCGAGCGTGCGCCTATGCCCCGCGGCTCGAAGGTGTGGAGCACGGCCAGCAGGCGTTCCAGTTCGGCTACGTTGGTGAAGATGTTGTGGTAGATGGCCATTTCGTCGGCCATTGTCTCGAGGTCTTTGCGCAGGAACCCGTCTTCGTCGAGCGAGCCGATGAGATAGTCCATCACCTCGCGCTGATGCTCGTCCAGGTCGTGCTCGCCTATCTGCCGCTCCAGGTCGTCGTAGGCCGAGAGCTCGGCCGCGGGCTGCGCCTCGCGTCCCCACCGCGCCTCGTCGGCGCGCTGCTGCAGGTAGGCGGGCACGTCGTCCTCGGTCATATAGTCGCCCAGCGAGTCGTTGATTTCGGCGTTGTCGGCCGTGTGTCCGTCCTCGTCGCCGGGTTCGGACGCGCTGTCGGTGCGGTCCTCGTCGTCGGGGCCGGTTCCGGGCGCGGCCTCCTCGAGGGCGGCGTTGTCCATCATTTCGTTCTGCACGCGTTCGAGCAGGTCGGTCACGGGCAGCTCTATGAGTCCTGCCAGGGCCACCTGCAGGGTGGCGAGCTGCTGCACCTGCGCCTGTGTCTGCGTCTGCTGGAGTTTCTGGGCCATGTGCTGGAAAACTTGGTTCGGTAGGGCAAAGTTACGAAAAAACTGCGGGTCCCGGGCCGCCGGCATCTGTTAAAATAAAAATACGTGCATACGCGGCAGCAGTGTCCCGGTGTCGTTTTTTTCAGGCGGGGCGGCGCGGAAAGGAGGGGCTGTTTTGCAACTTCTGCGGAGTATATGTGTGATTTTTCACTTTGTGCTGTTGCGTATTTTTATTTTACAGTTGTATATTGCTGGCAATTAGTGATATATGGTTGTTTGTAAGAATAAGATTATTTTTTGTGCTTATTTTTGCAATGAGGTGTTCCGGATTTTAAACAGATAGTTGACAATGCGTAAGGCATATAAGGCGGCCGGGATGAACAGTATGGTTTCGCCGGCGTTGAGCTTATAGGTGCCGCTTTTGGTTTGTGTGGTAACGATAATTTTGTTGATTCCTTTGTTGGCGTTCACAAAACTCAGGAGCGAATTTAGTTCGGTCGGGTTTTCGGCAAAGCGGTCGGACCATTTTATTTCTGCGGCGGAAAATGCTTTCTGCGTGCCGCTGTCCACCCAAACGATGTCGACTTCACCCTTTTCTCTGCCTTTTGTCCAATTGGCGTAATAAAAGTCGGATTGTCCTCCTTGTATCCATTGGGAGAAGATTGTCGTTTCGACCATGCTGCCTATTATGTCATCGTTATTGCTGACAGGGGAGAACAGCGCGCACCGCAAGGAAGGATTCGTCAGATATATCTTGAAGGATGTAACCCTCTTGAGTCTTTTTGCGTTTTGGTCTATCTTGTAAACTACTTTTATCAAGAATGCCGCTTCGAGGTATTCAAGATATTTCTTTATGGTTTCTTTCTTTATGCCGGATTCCACTGACAGATTTTCATATGAAAATTCATTGCCGGACCGGAATGCTATATGAACGAACAACTTGTTGAGTTCCTGGATGTCGGAGATGCCATACAGGCTTGGCAGGTCGCGCAGCAGGACCTTGTCAATGATGTCGTTTTTGATGTATTGTCCCGGATTCTTTCTTATTTTTTCCGAAAAGACCACCTCAGGGTAACCGCCATAATTGATATAGTCTATGAAAAGTTGGTTGAGTTCTCCGATATCAATAGTATCGACAGGGGTTTCCCCATGTCCCGAAGTTACAATCAGGGATTGCTTTTGGTTGAATTCCAGATATTCCTTGAATGTGAGCGGGGGGAGTATGAAATCAGTGAAACGGCCGGCACCGCTTTCTATGCTTTTCATCTTTAGCGCGGCGGCGGCCGAGCCCGAACCTACGAATTTGGTATTTCTGTAGGTGTCGACCAAAGACTTCAGGTGCACCTCCCAATTTTTCAGATATTGTATTTCATCAAAGAATACATAAAAGCCGTCTTTGCTGTCCGGTTGTTTCAAGGCCGCGCGGGCGTAACTGAAAAGGTCTTCCAGAGAAACATTATTGTAGATAGGAGTGTCAATAGATATGTATATTATTTTCTGGGCATTTACTCCTTGGCTGAGCAGTTGCCCGATGGTGTGGAATATCATGACGGTTTTGCCTACGCGTCGCGGTCCCATCAGTATGACAGCTCTTCTCATATCTAAATCAGATACTTCCGCCAAAAAGTCCTGAAGATAGGCCCGGTGGGGCATTTGTGCGTAATATTCGGCCATAGTGCCAGATATCCACCAGGGATTGTCGGCTACCATGCGTTTTTTGATTTGCTCTTCCAATAGTTGTGATATATTCCTCATGATATTAATTTTGTAAGAACAAAGGTAGTGAAATATTTTTATTTATGGGGAATATGTATAAATAAGCATCCGTGATTACCTTTTTCTTTAAGGTAAGGTTCGTGTTTTTGCTATGGATAGCTTTCAGCGATGGGGGGGATGAATCCGGATATTTTGCGGGGGCTATGTTGTATGGAAAATACGCTTCCTGTCAAAATATTTCAACTCCGTGGCGCGGCGGGTAAGTGGCGTAAAAACTCCGGTACGGACTTT